>ERZ1292625.550-Hain-H41-01um-R1-550-length-55212-cov-6_pt1 | contig 55212 bp, 94 predicted proteins | sample MGYA00564400_ERZ1292625 | MGnify/ENA primary metagenome ERZ1292625 (study PRJEB36523, sample SAMEA6512639) | groundwater metagenome | collected 2019-01-08 | study: AquaDiva: Metagenomics assemblies of 32 groundwater samples | reverse complement strand
GTGGTCGGGTGCCACGGCAAGCTGATCGATGCGACCACATCGACACCATCGACGCTTGGTTCAGGCTTCACGTCAAACCGCTGGCGGCACGTCAATTTCGGCGAGCGGCTCTTTCTGGTCAACGGTGCCGACGCGCCGCAGGACTACAACGGATCGGCTCTGGCCGCGACCGCGTGGAGCGGCTCAGGGCTCACGATTACGACGCTGTCGGATGCAGCCGTGTTCAAGGAGCGGCTCTGGTTCATCGAGAAGGACACGCTCAACGCTTGGTACGCCGCGCTGCAGACGATCACGGGCACGTTGGTCAAGTTTCCGCTGAAATACACCGGTTCGTTCGGTGGCACGCTGAAGGCGATAGGGACGCTCACCGTGGACGGTGGGACGGGGCCTGACGATCTCATCCTCTTCTTTCTGTCGTCGGGCGAGGTCATCGTCTACGGCGGCAGCGATCCGGCCGACGCAACCGACTTTCACCGCGTCGGCACGTTTCTGATCGGACCGCCGGTTGGCAACGCGCCGCTGCTCCAGTTCGGCAATGACCTGCTCGCGATCACGGAGAGCGCCTACACGCCGATCACGCGCGTTGCGGCGACCAGGCGGACGGAAGGCAAAAGCTCCGATATCGATCTGTCCGACCGCATCTCAGGCGCGGTGTCGGCAGCGGTCAAGGCCTACAAGGACAACACCGGTTGGCAGGCTGTGTTCTTTCCGAGCGGGTCGAAACTCATCGTCAATGTGCCGCGTTCGGCGGTCGCGTTCGACCAACACGTGATGAACCTGTCGACCAAGGCGTGGTGCAAGTTCACCGGTTGGAATTTCCCGTGCTTCGGTGTTTTCAGCAACGAGCTTTACGCTGGTGGCACGGATGGCAAAGTCTATCAGTGCGACACTGGAACGTCGGACAACGCGACCGCGATTGTGGCCGACGGGCAGACGGCATGGAACTACTTCGGCGACACTGGGCGAGAGAAGAACTTCACCATGGCGCGCGTGATCTTCGCGGCCGCAAGCGATCCGACGGCGACGATGTCGATAGGGACTGATTTCGTGATTAGCGTGCCGACTGACGCGGTCGAGGTCGGCGACGTTGACAGCGGTGCAATTTGGGATACCGCCATTTGGGATACAGCGCTATGGGCAGGAGCAACGCAGACGTTCCAGGGCTGGCAGGGCGTGAGCGGCCAGGGCTACGCCGCGTCGATGCGGTTGCGTGTAGCGGTGACGGAGCAAACGCCAAGTTGGATGGCTGGAAACATCGTGTTCAAACCGGCAGGGATGGTCTAACTCTCATCTTCGACCGCGACGACGAGGTGGCGGCATGGGTCGCGGCGCGGCTTCCGATCCGGTTCACGCCGGAAGACTTCGGCGCGTTCACGACAATCGGCATGGCGGATCGGAACGGCAAGCTCGTTGCTGGCTGCGTCTATCACCGCTGGCGCGGCTTCGACTGCGAGGTGACGTTCGCTGCCATCACGCCGCGCTGGACGTTGCCGCAGAACGTGACGCCGCTGTTCCACTACCCGTTCGTGCAGCGGGCCTGCACGCGGATCACGCTCATCATCGGGGCGAACAACAAGGCGGCTCTGCGGACGAACATACGGCTCGGGTTCAAGGTTGAGGGCGTCGTGCGTCGCGCCTATGACGGCGTGAACGATGCGATTGTGCTTGGGATGCTGAAAACGGAGTGTAGGTGGATAAAATGATGAGTGATGAGCAAGACAATGATGAGATGACGATCGGAGAATTGATTCGCAACGTTATTATAGGTGGCGTTGCTGGCCGGTTCGGTCTGCGCGGGTCACACAAGATTGACAAGCTCATCAAGAAGATGCGCCCTAAGCATAAAATCAGCACACACGAAGACGGAGAGCAAGCGCTCCTCCGCGACCTTGGTAAGGTTGGCACTGGGCTTGGTGCCGTTGGTGCTGGCGTTGGAACAAACTTCTACTATCAGCTGAAAGATTTGAAGAAGCGCAGGAAGAAATAACGCATGGGTAAAGTGAGCGGCGTTCGCAAGGCAATAGAGTACGCGATGCGAAGCGCCAGCAGAAACCAAGTGGGCAAACCATTTCGCGGCCCCGCATCGAAACAGTCGTGGGAATGGCCGACCCGGCAAGCAGATTTGCAGATCAGGGGCATCAACCGGGAAATGGCAAACAGAAAGCACGTGCGCCGTATGGCACTGGCGGCTGGTGGCGCAGGTGCGGGCGCTGGCGTCATCGCGTATCGGTCGAAAGGAGAGAAATAGATGGGTAAAGTGGATATCGTCAAAAGAAAAAGGCGATGCAAAAGTGCTACGGCAGCGTCACGTTTTTGGACGAAGGTTGCGAAAGGCACAGATGAAGAATGCTGGAACTGGATCGCATGCACACAACTGTTCGGGTATGGCATTCTAAGGGGAGATGACGGAAGGGCTACGCGAGCGCATCGTTTCTCATGGAAACTGCACAACGGGCCAATTCCAGACAGCATGTGCGTCTGCCATCATTGTGACAACCCACGATGCGTTAACCCGGCCCATCTGTTTCTCGGAACACACAACGACAATCGTCAAGATTGCGTGCGAAAGGGTCGCGGCTCATATGGCATTGGCCGAGCGAAGCTTGGACTCGATGATGTGAAGCAAATCAAGAGCGAGCTTCGTCGTGGCGTAATGGGGATAGACTTGGCGAAACGGTTCAACATCTCGACTCAAAGCGTCTCAAGCATCAACTGCGGTCACGTGTGGCCGAGCGTGGAGGCATAGGTGGGAAAATCGTCGGGCTCCGCGCCCGCTGCGCCAGACCCGGTCGCCACTAGCAACGCGCAAGCAGAAGCCTTCATCAAATCCGCGCGCGAAAGCTCGAAGCTCAACAACCTCAATCAGTTCACGCCATACGGCAACGTCACGTTCGACAAGGATGCGTCCGGCGTGCCCATCGCGCAGCGTGTGAGCTTGTCGCCGGCGCAGCAGTCAGCGTTCGACGCGCAGACTGGCTTGCAGGGTACGTTGTCGAACGCAGCGGGACAATTGGCTGGCAACGTGCCGACTGGACCGTTCGGACTGCCGGAAGGTATGCCTGATTACACCGTTGGCCTCGATATGATCGGCGCTCCTGATTTCATGCAGGGTATCAACTTCGGCACGGTTCCGAACATGCCTGGCACCGGCGACTACAGCGCGGACCGCGACAACTACTCGCGCGCCATGTTTGAGCGCAGTGCATCGCTGATGCGGCCAGAGTTCGAGACGCAAGGCAACCGCACGCGCCAGATGCTCGCAAATCGCGGGCTCGGCATCGACAGCGAAGCGTATCGCGGCGAGCTGAGCCGCCTCGATCGCAGCCAGGGCGAGACGATGCAACGTCTGGCCGATCAGGCCGTGGCGGCAGGCTCCGGCGAGCAATCGAGGCTCTTTGGTCTCGGTCTCACGGCACGTCAGCAAGGCATCGGCGAGCAGCTACAACAGGGACAAGTGCAAGCGGCGGCGCGGCAGGGCATCACATCTGAAGAGCTTGCGAACGCTGGTCTCGCGCAAGGCGCTCGGCAGGCAATGACGAACGAGGCGTTACTTGAATACAACGCGCCGGCGCAGGGTGTGTCTACGCTTTTGGGCGCATCGCCAAAGACGCCGACAGTTCAAGGCGGCAACATCTACACGCAAGGCGTCCAAGCGCCGGACGTGCAGGGCAACGTCTGGAACGCCTACAACGCGAACATGAACGCCTACAATCAGAAGCAGCAGAGCAACAATTCGATGTGGTCAGGCATCGGCTCGATCATCGGAACTGTTGGCGGGGCGCTCCTCATGTCGGATCGCGAGAAGAAACGCGACGTGCGCGGCGCGAACAGCATCCTCTCGCGCGTCGAGAAAATCCCGGTCAAGTCGTGGCGCTACAATCCGGGCGTTGCCGATGGTGGTGCGCAACGTCACGTCGGCCCGATGGCGCAGGACTTCAAGGGGTTCTTCGGCCTCGGTGATGGTCGCTCCATCCCGACCGTCGACGCGTTCGGCGTGAACATGGCCGCGACGCAGCAACTGGCGCGCAAGGTGCGGAAACTTGAACGGAGGGCGGCCTGATGCCAAAGAACGCGCAAGGTTCGTGGGTCGGCACGACCGCAAGGCCGACGTTCAAGACCTACCAGACGGCAGGACAACTTCAGCCTGCTGCGCCGCCAGCGGCCGCTCCAAGCACACCGCCGCCAGCACCTATCGTGCCGCCAGGACCGGTGCAACTGCCGCCTGGGTTTGATTTTGGCGGCGGGGTGGCGCAATTACCGCCTGAGTTCGACTTTGGTGGTGGTGCAGGGCAATTCCAGCCGGTTCCGTACGAATTTGCACAGCCGGCAGCGGTGATCGACGACGATCCACGAGCCAGACTTGCCCAAGCCCTCCTCGGCAGCGGCAAGGGCGGCGTGCGTAGCCGCGGCGGCTCTACACCAGGGAAATTCTAAACCATGATCGGCCCACCACTTATCCGGCGTCCAGCCTTCCCGATCGTTCCCAACACCGGTATCGGCTTCGCTGCGCCTCCAGCACCACCTGGCACCGGTGGAGCTGCTCCACAAGGGCAGCCACCAGATCCGCGCGCCAGGCTAGCGCAGGCGCTCTTGGCGTCGCCGCAGCGCCAGCCGCCAGTGCAGCAACATCCGGCCTACACACCGCCGGTCATGCCGCCACGCATCACCACGCCCATGCATCGTCCACAGATGCGGCCGACACTTCCGGGCGGCGGGTTCGCGCGCCAGCCGGGCGCGGCACCGATTCAAAGGCCAGGCATGCGTCCACTCAAACCATTAGGGACAATCTGACGGCATGGCCAATTTCATCGAAGTCAAACGAGAGGATAAAGAGCCGAGCTTGCGCAAGCGCATCGCTGCGGCTTTGTTGCAGTCGTCTGCGCCTGATCCGGACGCAGAAGTTCAATCGCCGTGGCAGGCGGCCGCTAACGCAACGCACCAGATCGCGAGCGCGTATGCGCAGAAGAGATCCGCCGCCGCAAAACCAAAGTACGCAACCTTTGTTAAAGCGCCTTCATTCAAAAAACCTATTTTCGGAGGTTGAAAGATGAACTACATGAGCCCGCAACAGCAGATGATGATGCAGCAAATGTTCTCGGGGCAGAACGGCATGCCGCCCGCTCAACAGCCGCAGCAGGGCGGTGGTGCGCCACCGCCTAACTTGCAACCGAGCTTCGACGTTGAGCCGTGGAACGCAAATGTTCCGCCTGGCGTCGGTGGAGACGAAGGCGGCGCGCAACCGATCCCGAACTACATGGGCGGTGGCGAGGCGCAGCCGATACCAAACTACGAGGGCGGCGGGCAGGCTGTGCCGTTGACCCCGCCTGGCGGTGGCATGCCGCGCGGCCTGCAAGGTGGCGGCGGTGGTATGCCGAGCGGCATCGCGCAGCAACTCGCACGCGTTCCGCCGGAAGCGCGCCAGCGGCTTGTGCAGGCGCTCATGGAGCGGTTCCAGCAGGGCGGGGGCATGTAGTCGATGGCCGTAGGCCTGCGACGCCGCGGCAATCCGTTCGGCGCGACAAACTTCTTCGGCTACGACGGGCAGGACGAAGACGCACACGCGCGCCAGCCGATGGGCTTCGAGCAGGTCGCGGGCGTCGGCGCGGAACAGGTCACGCCGCCGGACGAGGTACAGCCCGAACTGATCCAGCCGGTCGAGCCGCAATCGAAGGGCGAAGAAGGTTTCTTCTCGCGCGTCTTCGGCGGTGGCGGCGATGACGGCGGGCAGCCAAGCCAATCACAGATCGAGCGGCGCATGAAGCTGGCGCAGTCGATGATCGATCGCGGGCAGGAAGACGGGCCGCCCGGTCATCCGTTGCAGTCGATCGGGCGCGCGGTATCCCAGATCGCCGGATCGTGGATGCAAGGCAAAGCCGAAAGGCAAGCGGACGCGGCCGAGAAAAGCAGGCGCGAAGCGTTGAAGGCTGCACTCGGACAAGGCGGCGATATCGAGGCGCTTGCCGATAATCTGCTCAAGAGCAACGATCCGGCGATGGTGGATCAAGGGCTTGAGATCAAGCTCAAGATCGCGATGGCCGGAAGCAAGCGCCGCGAGAAGCCGACGATTGAGGATTTCATCGAAGGCGAGCAAACCGTCCAGAAGCAGTTCGATCATGACACCGGCGAGTGGAAAGAAGTCGGACGCGGACCGCGTTTCTCGCGCCAGGTACCGGGGATCTCGATCACGAACTCCGGTGGCGACAAGCCGCCATTCAGCGAGGATGTCGCGGACGTGATGGCGTACAACGCGCTTCGCGGTGATCCGCGGGCGCTCACCGGGCTTTCGCGCGCGAACGGAGGCGCGCAGCTTCGCCAAGTCATGGAGAGCATGGTCAAGATCGGCAAGGCGCAAGGCCTGTCGAACGACCAGATCGGCTCTAAGCTCGCCATGGTTCGCACGCAGTACCAAGGCTTCATGTCGGGACAGAGGGCGGTCGGTACGCGCGGCGGTCAGCTCGAACTGGCAGCGACGGCGGCGAAGGGTATGGGCGAGATCGCCAAGCAGCAATCCCGCAAAGTGCAACGCGGGCAGTTCATGCCGTTGAACCGAGTTCAGCAGGCCATAGAACGCAACACTGGCGACAAGGATATCGTCGCATTCAACGCGGCTGTGAATTCCTTCGTCAACGCTTACGCGCGGGCGATCACGCCGGTCGGCGCTCCTACAGACGCATCCCGCGATAAGGCTTACGGCATGTTGTCGACCGCGATGAGCCAAGAGCAATTTGACAACGTGATGCGCGTCCTAGACGCTGAGATGGACACCGAGTTGGCGGCCGTGCAGCAGGTGCGCGAGAATTTGGGCGATGATTTCATGGGCGATGCGCCCGATGAGCGCGACAGTGGCCCTGTATCGCCACCGGCACCACCGCAAGCATCTGCCCCGCCTCCGAAGGAATCGCGCGTCAAGGGCAAGACCTACGATACACCGCGCGGGCCGATGATCTGGACCGGGACGGGATGGAGGCCCGCGAGTTAATGCCGTACCGGCCGACGCCAGCAGCTCTCGCCGCGAACAAAAAGCGGTATGAAGCAACGCGCGAGCTATCGGACGATGAGGTTTTCGGCAGCGGCCCCGAGCTTTCCGACGACGAGGTGTTCGGCGCTGCGCCGGAAGTGCCGCTATCGCGCGAGGAGCGCATGGGATGGGACGCGGTGCGTCCGCTTGATGCGATCACGTTAGGATACGGGCCTGAGATCGTCGGCGGCGCGATGTCGCTCATGGGCGGCGACTACGAGCAAGAACGTCAGAAGCTCGAAAAGACGAAGGGGCGCTACAACGAGCAAGTGCCATTCTGGGATGCGACGAACTTGATGACCGGCGCGCTTGGACTAGCGGGCGGCATTGGCCCCGCTACCGGACTTATGAAAGGCGCTGGCCTTGTTTCAAAGGGCGTGCGCGGCGCTGCAGGTCTTGCACCTACTGCGACAAGCAAGTCAGGGAAAGCCGTGCAGGCGCTGACCGACTTGGGCCTAACCGGCGCAGCCGCCGGCGGCATTTACGAATCATCGGAAGTACCTGGATCGGTAACGCAAAAGCTCGCATCGATCCGCCCTAGCGCTGTCGCTGGCGCCGCCGGCCTAGTGCTCGGCCCGCTCGGGTATGGCAGCGTGAAACTCGCACAGACCGGGCGCAACTTGCTCTTGCCATATGAGCAACAGGCCGCGCGCTACATCGCCGGCCGCCTCGGAAAAGTAACGCCTGACGAATTGGCGGCAGAGCATGCCGCGGCGGTGAAGTCAGGCAAGCCTGTCGTGCTGGCAGATGTTGGGCCGAAGGGCGTGAAGGACACCGCCGGTGTCGTCGCGCGCGAGCCGGGCGAGGGGCGCGAGATTGCGCAGAAAGTGCTGGTCGACCGCCAGCAGGGACAGGTGCAGCGCGTCGGTGAGGATGTCGGGCAGGCGGCCGGCGGTAAGCCAGGATCGTTTGCGCAAACCGTCGACGATTTGCAGACGCAGCGCGCCGAGGCGGCCCGCCCTCTGTACGCACAGGCGATGCACTCAAGGCCGCTTCAATCCGCGAAGCTCGTTGAGATTGCCGCGCGCCCGAGCGGCAAAGCCGCAATGCAGCGCGGCCTCAAGATGGCGCAGGATGAGGGTATTCCCGAGAGCGAGCTAGTTTCGCGCGATAAGAAAGGAAATATCACGGGCTACACGACCAAGGCGCTCCATTACATGAAGATGGGCCTTGACGACATGATCGAGGCGTCGAAACGGTCCGGCGACAATTCCGCCGCGCGCGCCTTCTCGATCATGAAAAACGAATTGCTCGGAGAAATGGACCGCCTCAATCCGGCGTATGCGAAAGCGCGGCAGGTGTTTGCCGGGCACGCCGCAAATCAGAACGCACTTGAGAAGGGTAGGCAGGCGGTTCATGCGCACCCCGATCAGATACGCCAGGAAATGTCTGAAATGTCCGCCGGCGAACTGGCGTTTTATCGCAAGGGATATGCTCAGCGCGTGATCGAGACGGTCGAGGCGTCACCCGACAAGGGCAACGCCGTCAATCGTATTTTCGGCAACACGTCAAGGCGCGAGCGGTTGCGGGCTGTGTTGGGCGACGGCGAGTTCGGCCGGCTGCAAAAGCGCCTTGGTCTTGAACAGTCGATGTACGACACCTACGCGACGGCAAATGTCGGTTCCGCGACGGCCGAGCGCATCGCGCAGTCGCAAGACCTTGAAGCGCATGCGCTAGGCGAATTTGGCCCGGCGGTGATAGAGACCGGCATCACCGGGCAAGTCGGCAGTCTCATCAAAAAACTGACGATGAGCGGCGTGGCGCGACTGCTGAGCGGACTGCACAGATCGAACCGCGAAGCGATTGCGCGGATGTTGTTTTCGCAAGACCCGGCGAAGGTCAAAGTGGCGATTGCGCTGATTAGAAAAGAGTACGCAGGCATTGCGGCCAGGCAAGCTGGTCTAGAGGCTGGTGGGGCCGTTGCTGCGACTGCGCCGGGCGGTAAGGACGCCGCTGCGCTTGGTGGTGCTGTGGCGCTCGATCAGGTCTACTAGGAAATCTTGGTGCGTTGCCGCGTGATCCTGCTCAGCCGTTTTGAAGGACACTGTCGGCGTATTCATCGCCATTCTTGAATGTCGGCTTGAAGGTGATCGGCTCGTCGCCGTCAGCGTTTCCGGCTTGGTATGCGTCGACAAGTAGAGGTCGGATGACTTCTTCACGTATGCGTGCGCATACAGCTTTGCGCGTCGTCGCTGTTGGGTTTGCCGACCAGTTTCCAAGAATGAGAAGTAGCTTTCGCTCAAACTCAATCACACCACCCTCCTCGGGCGAAACTGCACCACCTTCGCGGCGTAATCGTAGTGCTGCCAGCAACGCCGCGCAGGCTTCACGAGAGCAGGACCGGCGATCTTGACCCATCCGGTCACGAGACCGCCAGGTACGTCGCGATTGTGACTGACATTGCTACCGCTGCGATCAGCAGTATCAAAGCCGCTGTCGCGTCCGAGTTCCGATGTTGCATTGGTTTCCTCAGCTTCGATCCAGGAAAGGTCTATGTTGCCGACGATCATGGCGGAAATGCAGCAGAGCACGCCGGGCACGCCGAGAAGCAGCCAGACGAGGGCGAGGAACGAGAAGCCTATGCAGCAAGCGAAGAATTCGAGCTTGGTCATTGGGTGGTCCTCTCTCGTTTACCTAGGCACTTCCACGTGTTGCCCGCCTGGATGTGCCGAACGTGCGCCTTGCTCACGCCGAATTGCTTAGCCAGAGCGAACGGGTTGATCTCTTTGTGATCCCGAATGAAGAGCGCCTGCTCCCTGGTAAGTCGGGCTGCAGGACAACGCTCACCGGCGAAGTTCTTTCGACCCTTGGCGAACGAGTCTTTGATATTGTCGGATATCGTGCCGAGCCATAAATGGCCAGGGTTGACGCACGACGGATTATCGCAATGGTGGAGGACTTGTAGTCCGTCCGGCACTGGACCGTTCGCGATTTCCCACATGAAGCGATGAGCACGAACATTGCGGCCAGTCGCCTTGAAGTAGCCGTAGCCAGTCGTGCCGCGCGACCCAGTCCAGTTCCAACACTGGTTTGGGTTCTTGGCGTCGACCTTTGGCCAAAACCGTTGCCACGCAGTGCTTACACGAGCGTTCATTTTCGCTTGGCCTTCTTCAAAATCTTGGCAGCCCGCAAGACCTGAGTGATCTCGTCTTTCTCGTCGCGGTCCATAGCGTGGTGCTCAAGGACGCGCTCAATGTAGCTGTTGAGCGACCTACCATCGTCCTTCGCCAAGCGGTCGAGTTTCGCTTTTAGCTCCGGCTGCAACCGCAACGGAAATGATGACATCGTCTGCATAACTCCAATGTGACATCACAATGATGCCAGAGCAACCCTATCGTGTTTCACTAATTGTTACGAGGTGAACTGCCGTGCCATTATCAGGAGGCGTGTTCTCGCGCCTATATTCTTGGATTTCAGAGCGGGACGCGGGCGACCCGCGCTACCACATCTTCGCGCAGAAGATGGACGACCAGGAAGAGGATATCGGCACCGCCATTGAGACGGCGCTCATGCGCGACGGCCAAAACGCGGCAACCGCGAATATCCCCATGGGCGGGTTTCTGTTCACGAACATCGGCGCGGCGACGGCGAGGACCAACTTCTTACGCGTTGCCGAGTATCAGGACGGCGCGCATGTGTGGGTTGCGGGCGGCGGCACTGCCGATTCAATCACTGCGACCTACGCGCCGGCAGTCACATCGCTCACGAACGGCATGTGCCTACGCTTTCGCGCTGCGTCTGCAAATGCAACGACCACGCCGACATTCGCCCCCAATGGACTAACGGCGAAAACAATCCTCAAGGGCGCGTCAACCGCACTTGTGGCAAGCGACATCGCCGGGCTGCATCACGAATGTATCGTCCAATATAACAGCACCGATGACAAATGGCATTTGTTGAACCCGGCCTATGCCGTTTTCTCGCCAGCATCAGCGCCGCCCGATCTTGCATCGCTAGCAACTGATTCCACTGGTGGTGCGACCGGCGACTTTTTACCGTTCGTCGACGTGTCGGAAGCGAACGCGGCTAACAAGGTCACGGTGCAAGACATCTTCACGAACGTCTTCGCCAATTTCACCGCGGACAGCACAGGCGGCGCCACATCTGACAAGCTGTTATTCTCCGATGCGAGTGAAACCAACGTCGCGCAGACTGTCACCGTCGACAATTTCGTCATCAACAGCTTGCAACTTCTGACCACTGACAGCACGGGCGGCGCAACGGGTGACTTGATTGCGTTTGCTGACGCGAGCGAGAGCAACGCCGGCAACAAGGTCGCGGTGTCAGATTTTTTCTACAACGCGATCAACAACGCGACGGCCGAAACATCGCTTCAACCTACCGCCGATCATGTTGTGATACGCGACAACAGCGCCGGCGGCTATCGCAAGATGCTCGCACAATATATCGGCACCGGCAAACAAACTGTATGGGTTCCAGCGGCGGCGATGATCTCGCGCACCACGAACGGCGCGGCGACGGGCACGACTGAGAGCACCACCAACAAGATCATGAACAAGACGCTTGACTTCGACACGACGACGCAGGAGTTCGCGCAGTTCACGGTTGCGTTTCCGAAGGGATGGGACGAAGGCACGGTTACGTTTGTGCCGTATTGGACGGCGGCATCCGGCTCCGGAACGTTTATCTCAACGCTGGCCGGCGTGGCACTATCGGACGACGACGCAATCGACACCGCGTTAGGCACGGCGCAATCGTCGACAGATACGTTGCTTCTCGCGCTTGACGTTCACGTGGGGCCGGAGAGTGCGGCGATTACGATTGCGGGGACCCCGGCAGAAGGCGATATCGTATATTTTCAGATCGCGCGCGATGTTGCCGACACGCTCGGTGTCGATGCAAAACTGATTGGCATAAAATTGTTCTACACCACCAATTCATCGACGGACGAGTGATGGCGCTTCACGTGAATAATCTGGTGGGGTTTGGCTCTGCGTCGGGATCAAGCGGCGGTAACGGTGCGATATTGGCCGCGATCCAAAACCGCGGATTGACGACCGGCCTCAAGGTGCTCATTGATGCCGGCGCGTCCGGCAGCTATTCAGGCTCCGGCCAGTCATGGCTCGACCTCTCCGGCAACGGATACGACTTCTTTCTCGGAGCCGATGGCTCGGCAGCCGGTGACGACCCGACCTTCAACGGTAGCGCTGGTGGCGATTCGGTCAACGAGTACTTCGGCTACGATGGCGGCGACTACTTTCAATACGACACCACAGTTGAAACGTGGATGTCGAACATGCACAAAGACAGTGCGATATTTTCATACATCGCAGGCGTTCTGCTGAGCACAGCCACCTCGACCATTCGTCTGTTCGACACGGCGAACGGCTCGTCGCAAAGCGGCGTTGCATCGGTTTGCAGCACAAGTGCCGGTCTAAAACACAGCGTCCTCGTGACTGACGATGCGGCCGGTACCGAGATATCCTTGGTGTCGAGCGTGACGCCTAATGCAAGCTCGTGGAACTTCCTTGGATTTTCGATGGACGAAGCGTCGTCGACATCTGGTGTGATGAAGACGAACGGCACGACAGAGACAGGATTGACCGTAACCTATCCGAGCCCTGGAACAGCGGCAGCGACGGCCATGCGCATCGGCCGTAACAACCTCGGCACGTTCTCGACCGCCAACACCCGCATTGCTTTCTTGGCAATTTGGGAAGGTGTGGCGATAGGCTCGACGGCGCTCGATAATCTCTACGCCGACATTGCCGCCGCCCGCGCTTATGGGTTTTAGGATTTGAGGCGACATAATGCCCACCTTCGGAAAGACATCGGTCAAACGCTTGGCGACGTGCGATGCGCGCCTGCAGATGATAGCGAACGCCGCAATCAAGCGCATCGACTTCACGGTGCTGTGCGGCCATCGCGGGGAGCAAGAGCAAAATGATGCATTCGAGCGCGGCACGTCGAAGCTGAAGTTCCCGCACTCGAAGCACAACAAGAAGCCGTCGCGGGCGATGGACTTGGCACCTTATCCGATAAACTGGGATGACCTTGATCGGTTCAAGGCGTTGGCGATGATCGTCTTGGACGAGGCGACGAAGCTCGGTGTAAAAATTCGCTGGGGCGGCGACTTCAATCGCAACGGCTTGCCGGACGACAAGTTCAAAGATTTACCCCATTTCGAAATTGACGAATGATGAACCCCATCGAAGCTGCGTCGGTCTGCGTCGTCGGGCTTGCCGTCTTGCTCGGAACGCTTGTCGCTTTGCCACGCCACAAACCTGGCCCCGGCGAGACACCAGCACCGGTTGAGTATGTCGTCGTTCAAAGCAAGGAATTGACCACTACCGTTCAAGTACAGCAAAAAGCCGATGTCGAGCGCGTCAAGGACGTAGAGCGCGAGGTCGAGAAAATCCGCGATGAACAGCGTCAACTCATCAAGGAACTGAGGGCCATCACGGCCGAGCGGAAGGGGAAATAAATGCCGTGGGACAAATTCATCGGGCCTGCGACCATCGTCTATCTCATCGGTGCGACGTTTGCCGCGATTTGGTGGGCGTCCGACATTAATAGTGCCGTGGAACGATTGGAACAATCGACGGTGACGGCCGAGCGCATTGCCCGTCTTGAGATCGAAGTTAGGCAGGCCAGCGAGAACACGCGCGAGTTGAAGGTGTCGATCAACGATCTGGTGCGCGAGCTTCGACGCAACCCGTGAACAACGCACCACAATGGGTTGTCGTGATTGTAGCAGCCGCTGGAGCGGTAGCGCGCTATTTGCGCGATTGGCTAAGAGGAAGCCCGTTCGTGCTGACGGCGTTTCTGGCAAGCGTTTTCATCGGCATCTTTACCGGGGTGATGGCTGGAGAGCTGGCCCAAGTATATGCGCCGAATTTAGTCTTGGTGCTGACAGGTGCAGGCGCCGTCGCCGGGGATAAGGCGATGGATTTGTTCTTTCCTATTTTGGAGAAGTTTCTAAAAAAAGCGGGCGGCAATGGGACCAGTGACAAATGAGATATTGCTCGTGGCTACCATCGCGATCGGCATCGGCGCGATGGTGGCGTTTCGCACTATCGGTTTCAGAGCCTACCCAGCCATCGTCATGTTCATGTGCATGGTGGCAATCAGCCTGTTCGGCGCCAAGCTGGTCGAGGTGTTTGGCTTCACCACCAACATAGGCAACGGGCTTTATGCGGTTGTGATGATGGCGCAAGCACTGAACTATGAATTGCGCGGCCGGGACTATGCGATTAAGGAGATTGGGCTTGTTGCGCTCGCGCTTACGGTGTTTTTCGGCCTGACGCAAAGCGTCGCTGCGATGATACCGGCCGAGTCAAGCGTTGCATTCTCCGGCGCTGTTGAAGCCGTCGTAGCGGCTCAGGCATTCGCCTTCCCGGCAAGCCTTGCGGCATTCTACATCGCCATGACGGCATTCGTTGCACTCTATGACCGGCTCGCGGCGCTGCCTTCTGCCACGCGTTACATCGCGGCCTGTCTCGTTGCCCAAGCGGTAGACAGCGCGATATTTTTCTCGGTGCTGTTCGCGCTCTCCGGGTTTGCGCTAACTGCCGAAATCATGGCGACTGGGTTCGTGATCAAGGTCGCGTTTGCCGCCATCACAGCGCCTGTGTTATCCTGGCTCAAACGACCGTAAATGTGTCCGCCAGCGCGCGGCGGTAGGTAGCGCGCACAATCAACCAAAGAGGATTTCATGAGAAACGTCATTGCACTTTTGTTGTTTGCTTTCATCACCGCCACCGCAAACGCGGGCGATTGGTACGCTGGCGCCTATGGCGGGGCAAATTGGGACGACGTGCTCGCCCATCCCAAGGTCAACTCGAACACCGGCATCGTCGTCGGCGGCGTCGTCGGCCGAACCGTTCCGGCCGTTCCAGGCTTGCGGATCGAGGCGGATATAAGTTTCCGGCAGAACGATGTTGACGTTGGGCCGTTCGGGCCGCTCACGATCAATGTGGATCACGACACGTTCGCGTTGCTCGGTAATCTGGTGTGGGACGTTCCGGTGAAGCTCGGGCCAGTGCAGCCGTTTGTTTTGGCCGGCGTTGGGTATGCCAATACCGAGGCAACTTTTGAGAACGTCTCGCTGTTGAAGCTCGAAGCCAGCGGCGTCGCGTTTCAGCTTGGCGGCGGGCTGCAAACGCAGGTCGCGGACGGCATCGGCCTCGGCGTTTCGTATCGGTATTTTCAGGGGCCATCGCTTGAAGTGCTCGGCACGGAATTGTCGGATGGTTCAAATCACAGCGTCGTCGCGGAATTGAAATTCGCTCTGTAAGGAGAAACCACATGAACGGAACTACGAAATCCTGGTATGCGTCGAAGGGCGTTTGGGGCGGCGTCATTGGCGTCCTTGCCGGCGCGGCGACGCTGGCCGGCGTCGACCTCAACGCGACGATACAATCGGAACTGACGGAAATCGCCGTCGCCCTTGGCGAGCTAGCTGGCGGAGGGCTGGCGATCTACGGGCGCATCAAGGCGGTTGCGGCTGTCGTTTTTACTCCCAAGGCGGCGTGAGCTTCTTCGGAGGGGATAAAAAGAACCTACCGGCGCTGCTGACGACGGAGATAAAGTTTACGCGCAGCGTCATCCATGCGAGTATCCAAGCTAGCGCTAAGGCGATCAATGAAGCTCTGGGCGTCACTGACGACGCCTTGTGCGACGAGTTTTTGCAGACGGAAGCTGGCAAGCGTTGGGCGTGTGGCTTCCGTGAATACGCGATACACTGCCTAAGCCGGACACTCTGAATGGAAACGATAGAATTTCCCATCAATGGCGGAGTGACCATAATCGACGAAGGCGACTTGTGTGTCGCCCATCTATTCGGCTGGAATGTTTGGACTAGCACGACAAAGGGAAGCCAGCGGTCCTATGCTACTGGCAGCGTAATGAGAGGTGGCCGCCGATGCTCGGTGCGACTTCACCGGCTGATTGCGCGCCCTAGGCCAGGCCTATTCGTCGATCACATCAATGGCAATGGTCTCGATAATCGAAGGGTCAACCTTCGCGTCTGTTCTCATAAAGAAAATACGAGAAACAGGGACATCCATAGTTGGCGCGACCTGCCAAAAGGTGTCTCGCGAACTCAACGCGGGCGCCCATTTGTCGCGCGCATAGCGTTTGACGGACGGATCATAAACATTGGCAGGTACGACACGCCAGACGATGCGGCGCGTGCGTATGACAAAGCGGCATCATTCCACTTCGGACAATTTGCTCGTCTGAATTTTCCAGCGGTACGCTGATGCGCGGGCTGAAGGGCTACGCGCTCTTTGCGCTCGCAAAAACAATCTGAAAGGAAACACATGAGAACCATTATCGCGATCCAACTCACCGCGTTCCTCGCCATCGCAATGACGGCGTGCGCGCTGCTTCCCAAGGATCAGCTCGACGCGGCGAAGGTCGGGGCTGGCTACGGGCTGACGGTGTACGCCACGGCCTACCAGCCGATCCTGGCCGAATACGCCAAGCTGCCCTACTGCGCCGAACCCGCGGCGCCTCCGTGCCGCGACCGGGCGCTCTATGCCAAGCTCTACGCCCTCGACGGTGCGGTGGCGCAATGCGCGGTAGCGATGCAGGCGACGCTCGCCTCGAACTCGCCGGACTTCGCCTCCGTCAACGAATGCGTGAAAACCATCGAGCGGGCCAAGCTCGCCTTCGCCATGAAAGGAACGGGCCAATGACCATCGCACTTGCAACGACCATCGTCGGCTATTTGATCGAGTACGGCCCGGCCGGCTACAAGATCGTGTCGGAACTCATCGACGGCGTGCGGAACTTGACGAAGGACGGACACGTTCCGACCGACGAGGAACTGGCGGCGTTGACGCAGCGGATCGTGGATCAACATGAATCGCTGCCAGCCCCAGAATAGAATTATAGGGAAACGACAACAATGGAGCTGATATGGCGCGCTCCGTTTCCCATCCTCGCCTCAAACGCGATAGCAGCGTTCCACTGTCAATTCCGTATTCGTCACACCAGTCTTGGACACATTGACTTTTCCCGAAGGCTGTCAGCAGTCTCAGTGGCGTTCCAATTGTCTGGCGTTGGTTGCGCCGCTGTTCTTTTTTTGTAGCCCACTTACAGTTGGCGGGCTCATAGTTTCCGTCGTTGTTGATTCGCTCAAGAGAGTGTTTTGGCGATGGCCTTTTACCCATGTCGGCGATGAAATTGGTGGCGGAAGACCACCGCTCGCAAACAACAATGCCACGTCCACCGTAATGCTTATAAGCTTTAACGCGCTCATCGAAGCATCGGCGACGCATTGCCCTCCATGCCTGCCATTCAGGTGTGCAAGCGTGGCCACCTTTCCAGTTGTGATTGAGTTCTCTTGATTGGTCTCTTGGCATGGAGCAGAACATGCCATAAACCGATTCCTAAGGCAACCAAACCGCGCACCGCTCCACGTAATAGCCGCTCTTTGCGCCGCCTAGCGCTTGAGCCTCGTGTGTTGCGGCCAGCTTGCCGAACTTGATGCGCACTATCGTTCGCGGCTTCTTCGGTTCCCGCTTCACCACAGCCCACGCCATGATAATCACCCCCGCACCCCCTCGCGAATTGCGGCGGCGATGGCGGCGCGTAGGGCATCCATTTCGTCTGGCACCTCTAAAAGCTTCTCGCGGACGAACGTCTCCGTCAGTCTCTCTGGGGAGTAGGACATGCCGAACGCAACGAGCATCGCATCGGTGACGTTGGCAGCTATCGTGCTGATGATAATGGCCGCAACCTCATCATCGTTCAGGCGCATCGGCGTTTCAGCAATCTGGAGCATCGCCTTTTTCACAGATTCAATCGGCGTCATTTGGTTTCCTTCGCTGCGGCGACTGCGGCAATAAAAGCGCGATAGCGTTTATCGAACTGGTGTCGCGTGTCTGTGCCTACCATGTCCTCGCAACTGTAGAAGGCGTCGTACATCGCCTCTGCCGGCTCCACCGACACAATCGCATACCCAGCTGCGGCGAGAGCGTCGATGATGGTGTCAACGATCTCAATATGAGTGTGCTTAAGGGTGTGGCCGTCTCGCGTTTCGAGCGCCGTAAGCATTACACTTTTGGCGCTCATTCTCCCGCCCCCATGATTTCGCGCTCGATGCGGGCGGCGTAGTCGGTATCTGTTTCTTCTGGAAATCCGTTTTTAACCCATGCCAAAGCGCTTTCGTTGCCTTCATTAAAAGCGCTCGCCACCATCGGCACGATGTGCGTCTTGATGACGGCGGCGAGGGCTTCACGACAGTTGTTCGAGTGCGTGCTGAAATTGGCCTTTGAATAAGCCTCTTCAAACGTCATCAGCAAGTCATCTAATGTCGGCGTCATCGGCTTTCTCCGGTTGGTTGAGGGCGCGGATTGCTTCGGCTTGAGCCATCGAAACAATCATCTCTGCTTTCGCGCTTGCCACGTTCAGCATTTCATCCATTGGAATTGGTACAAGAGGCTGGCCCCAATTCGCTGCGATGCTGTCTCCAAAACGATCAAGAGCGCGGAACATATCTCGCTCTGTCTTCGCACAAAGAGCGACAACCCCTCTCACCCGCGCAAGGGAGGACGAGAGGCGGCGGATGAGTGCGGCGGCTTCTTTCAGACGCTCCCGTTGAACCTGCGTAAATCTCAACTCGTTGTGCGAGTAGGCCGTTAGAAGATCGATCGATTTCGCCACTTCCGACCCCACCGGCTCAGCAAGGGCGTTGAGTTTGGACTCTGCGGCTTTGATGCGGCCTTCAATTTCCCGCGTGTATTCGTCCCGCCTACGTTCGCTCGCTTGCAACTCATAGAACATCGTTGCGAACTTCTGCCGTTGATCAGTCAGCCGCTCGATCTCGGCGGCAGAGGCCTCTTCTTCATTCATGAAGCCTGCGAGCGTTTCAGCCGCGATGTACTCGCTCGCCGTGCAGACTGGAAAACCAAGGGTGTAATTCGTGCCGGTGCCGTCAGCGTTGCGCTTTCCGACCGAGCGCTTACAAACGACATCACCTGAAACGTAGTAAAGCGGCTTCGACTCTTCGTCGCTCTCCGCCGTCATCCCGTGCGATGTGGTCATGGCTTGCGTCCCTTTCGTTTGGCAGTTTTGGCGCGGCGTTCGTCAATCGCATCCCAAATCTCGTTCGCCATGATCGCCATTGTGTTTCCATAACTCGCGCCGGGGTGTTGACGCATCTCCATTCGCGCCCAAATCGTTAGTGTCACGGCAACATTTTGAAGCGAGCCGCCGTGCAACTTGCTTGACGAGTCGAACATGCGGCGCTCGGTAGGATCTTCTGGGAGCGGTTCGCGCGTCATAACTCCCCCACCTTCTCAAGCTCTGCCAGCGCGACGCGGGCTGCGTCGAACTCAACGGTTTTCCGGTCAGCTACACGAATTACTCCGCGCAACGCTCCCCGCGCCGTCTCGCAAGCGCGCAGGACAGGCTTTGTCGCTTCTATGTGCCCGAGCAAGCGGCGGATAACCTCTTTCAGCGGTGCGACGCCTACCGGGTCTTTCTTGATCGCCGTTAGTTCCGCGTCGGTCAGTTGGCCCGCGATAGTTTTCAGCGTTGGGGTCATGACTTTGGTTCCGTGATCGGTTCAAGCAGGTTCCACATATCCTCGATGAGCCAATAGGCGTCGCACCACGCGCAATGACCGCGTATCGGTGGATCTTCGGTCAAGCACTCCATCCCGATGATGTATTGCGCCGCGCGCACGTTCACCTCGTCGATTTCTTGACTCACTTCTTCGCCCCCCTCCTATCCGGCGGAAACACATCCGCCTCGTCGGCGGGCGCGGATTTGTCACGCTCATGCTGCTCGGCAAGGCGCGCCATCTCGTCATGATCCTTCGCCGCTTGCTCTGCAGTTTTCTCGGGCGCCGGTTTCTTCTCGAAGTCGGCGCGCTCCGGTTCTTTCTCAGGCACGGCGCCACCGTTAAGCGGCGCGTATGTTTCATCTATTGTCGCCATGCCGTCGTTGATCGATTGAAGCTCTGCGATGGTCAGCGCAACGTCGGCCGCAAGCCAATCCTTCGCCGCGCGCCCACGCACCGCTTCGACGCGCGCCACATCGATCTTGAGTTCGGTGAGGCGGGCAATCACCTTCGTGCGGTAGCCTTCCAAGTTCTTGCCGACACGATTGACGATGCCGGCCTTGGCCTCATCGAAAGCATAGTCCGTGAAGATCGAAAGCGCGTTGCAGATGACGTTGCGGATCGACTTTGACTGGCCGATCTGGAACACGATATCGCGTTGCCGGTCGGCGTCGGTTTTCATCGTCTTCTGGTTCTTGCGCTGCTGATACGCGCGCGTGATCGTGAAGCCGGTTTCGAAGTCCGTAAACCGCGCGTAGAAAATCCAGTGATCCGGGAAGTCCTGCGTGCGCACGTCAACGTCGCAGTTGCCGTAGGAGCGGGCGACCGCTAGCGCGCAATCGATCGACGGACCTTCGACCCAGCCTGTCGTGCCGTCCTTGTTCTTGACCGACCAGCGGTAATAGAAGCGCTCGCCGGCAGCGCTCGAAAGCACCTTGAGGCGCTGCAATATCTTGGCCTCGTCGCGCTCGACCTGGACCTTGATCGCGCCGGTCGGGCGATGCTCAATCATCGCGCCGCTCATCGGCGTCAGCGGTTCGATCTCTTGTTGCTGTTGCTTGGTCCCGAGCGCGGCGACCATGCTGTCGGCGTAGCTTTCTGCGATAGACATTGGTGTTACCTCACAACTGCGGTTGATTGTTCGAAGATGCGAACGCCCTTCAATTCGCGAATGCCGGAGCGCACGGCGCCACGGATCGCCTTCTCGATATCGGAGCGGGCGATGTACGGACGCAGCACGTCGAGCGGCACGTCGGCGTAATCGATCACCTCAAATTCCCATGACGTTCGCAGCGTCGAGACGGAGCCGAGTTCGCCGCGCGTGCGTGCCATCTCTGCGGGCTTGGCCTCGGCGGCCTTCGAGGCTTCACGCGCCACCGTCTCAGCTTCAATTGCAGCGTCGAGTTGCTTCGTGGTGGCTGCTTGTGCCGCGAGCCGGTCGGCTTCCTCGCGAGCGCGCGCCTCTTCCTCTTCGCGGCGGCGGCGCTCTTCATCGGCCTTCGCGCGCAGGTACGTCGTGACGCGGCTTTCGAGGTTGCGCTTGCCTTTTTCGAGTGGATCGGTGACGCCCTTGAAGAACCCATCGACTTCGCGCCCGGCTTGCAGGAACGGCTCCTTTTCCGAGACGCGCGCCACCTCCGTCTTTTTGATGCAAGCGCCCATCATCTTGATTAAATCGCCGACCTTGCCTTGCGTTTCGTCGTCGGTGATCGATGTAGGCGCCCGCAAGCTCGCAGCGTTCAGATCGTCGGCGCGGTTCAAGATGTCCGCGTAACTCTCGCGCAGCAAATCCTTGATGGGGTGGCGATTACTGCCGATCACTGCACGAGGATTTACTTCCAAAAATTCATCGCTAGTCGACATGGACATGCCTCCAGTATTTCCGTTTGCGAATATCAGATATGTGCCGCCGCGACATGCCGAATCTAGCTGCTATTGCTGTGTTCGACTCGCTGAGCGGGGAGGCTAGAATTTTCCGCACTTCCGGTTCCTTCAGGAGCGCACAACCGTTTCGCTCGCCGCGCGCGTGCAGTCGGCGCGCTCGATTCTCGGCCACGCTAAGCCAGCGAAGATTGCTGGCGCGGTTGTCATCCCTGATCGAGTTTGCGTGGTCCGCCTCGGTGGCCGGTGTTGGCGCAGGGCCATGGAATGCCGTGCAGACTAACCGGTGAATGTAGCTGTCCCGTTCCCATCCATCTGCTCGGATGGCAACGCGCAAATAACCGTTTGAATGAAGCCGCGGCCTGAGAATTCTTCCGCTGTTTCGAACGCGTCCAAGCGAGGACACTTCGTAGCAGTCGACGACGCGTCGCCATTTCTCGGTTTCGTCGCTCATCAGAACGGGGTCCTCGTTGTCAGCCAATCGATCGCCTGGCTAGGTTCGGCGAATGCGTCGTTCGGTTCGTGATGCGCGGCCCATGCGCGTCGAGCGCTCATGTATTTCCACTCTTCAAGCGTGATCGGATTTCCCGCGAGCCACATCCATTGATCCGCAGCATCGGCAGCACGCCCGTCGACTTCGCAGCGCAATTCCTCGTCGCCGATCAATTCGAGCGCTTCAACGTCAAGCTCTTGGTGAAGCCATATGCGCGCCGGAACGTCTGGTCCGCCTTTGACGAGCTTGCGCCGGAAGTATCCGCACTGCGGTTCGCCCGTAATCTGCGGTGCCTTGCCGGCCAGTGCGTCGCGCCACCAGGAGAGAGCGGTTTGCTCTGTCGTCGGCGCGCGCCCCGCCACCCCTATCTTTCCACGCGGCGGGGTCGTCATGGCTTGTGCTCTTTGAGGTTTTTGACAGCCCAATCGCGAACGCGCTGCCAGCGATCTTCCGGCGTTTGCTTGTATGAGCCTAGCTCATCGTTGACGTATTCTATTTCACACACCAACTGATGCGCGATGCCGAATACTTTCCCGAGCCGCTCAAAATCCTCGACGTCGAGCGGTGCCATGTCGATACCACGCTTAAGCCACACGCTGCCGATTGCACACACCGCACCCTCTTTGTGCAACTCTTCCGCGATCAGTTTTTTCTCCGGCAAGGCATCTAGCGCCTCGATCAACTCGTGCAAGAACGCTTGCCCGCGCTTGCCTCGGATCGCGCTCGCGACTTGTCCACGCCAAAGGGCGTTGTAGCCATCGCAGTCGTCGTCTGTGTAACCTGATCGGCTCATGTCAGTTCTCCCGCACGCCCACGAGGTGAGGGGTGGAGAACGCGCCGCAGTAGCCGAGCGCATGAACCACAAGCGTGTCGTAGCCACTGCTCGGCCAGTTGTGCGGCTCAATGGTCAGTCGGTCGCGGTACGCCTCGCGAAATCTATTCTCCGTCTCTTGATCAGTTCTCTCGCGTTTGAATCCTTGCTCGGCAACGCGCCACGCCATGCAGGCAGAGGCGAGGCAGTTGTTGTTGATCTCAGGACGATGATCTCGGTTCGTCGTCCACTCCGGGTTCTCGCTCATGACCTTGGCGATTGCCGTGCGAAAATATGGGCACCATTTCGTCTTGGCTTCATCTTCGGTGAGCATCGTCACGTGCCATCCCTCCCCGGCATCAGCGGCGCGCATGCGGTGGGGGTGGTCATTTCTTGCCCGCCAGCTTTGTGACTCGCACCTTCCCGCGCCAAACCTTTGCGACCGGAGTGCAGTGAAAGATGTATCCGTCCAGATCGGGATAGCCGTCGTTCAGATCAATCAAGGTTTGCTCAGCGTCCTCCATCGCGGCGAAGACACCTTCAACGCCTTGCCCGCTAATGTTACCCATGGTGCCATCGAGCTTGCCGATCGACACCGCAAGATAGAACGGCTTTAGCGGGTCATAGCCGGCTGGAAACTCAGTCTTGGGTTTCTTGTTGTTCACGCTGCGCCCTTCTTCGGTTGAAACACCCGCGCCACCTTCCGCCTCGCACACGTGGGGCAAAACGCGCCATCATCCAAATGCGTCACCGCGAACGTGCACCGGCTCGCGTCATCGAACACATGCGCGCATTGCTTGCCCGCGCCGGTCGTCACGAATACGTCGTCGGTCGGATGAACCCAGTCGTCCAGGCGGTGGTAGTCCTGCGGGGCGTAGGGGGTGTGGGGGGCGCGCATCTAGGCGGCCTCTGCGTTGAAGCCGGACATCATCACGTAACCCATGCCGGCCATCTGGCGCGCTTCCGCACCTTCAAACCCGAGCGTCTTCGGCGTGATGACGCTCCACAGGCCAAGCACCTTGCCGAGCGCGAAGAGTTGGAACGCAGCACCTTGATCACCGATGACGCCGCCAACCTCGATGTAAGATGGTCCAGCCGCGAGCCGCTCAGCGTTTGGATAGGTCTTGAGGATCGCGATCAGTTCGGCCTTACGCGCCTCGGCTTTCGCTTTGTCGACGCCGATCACGACGAACTCGCAATCGACCTTTTCAAGATCGGCTGGCGCCTCGCTCTCAGGAGGCATCGCATAGATTTCGACAACGCCACCAGGAAGGGGCTTGTCTTTGTCGCCGCTCATGATCGCGTCGACGAGCGCTGGCGTGCCTTCGACAACCTCACCCTTGCGCAATTGCGTGGTGGTCTCGGCTAGGATTTCGTAGAGGCGGTTCGTGTCCATCACCCACCCTCCTTCTGCCGCAGCGCGCGCACCGCGCCGATGGCAAGCGCAAGGCGCGCCTCGGCCTCGCCCAGGTAGTACTCGCGGTCCGTGGGCTTGTCGGCTTGCACCGCGCTGTTGATGTCTCTAAGCGCGATGCGCATGTCCGCGCGGGCGGTGGTGAGGCGCCGTGTCGTGGCGGCGTGTCCGGTGGCGTTGGATGAAACTTCTTGCGGCGTGGCTTGCGTTGGCATTTATGCGGTCTCCTGAGTTGCGGCATCGCAGGCTTTTTTGTAGGCAAAGTGTGCCTCGATATACGACTGCATCAGTCGCGACTTGTTGAGGTCGAACGCGACTTGTTCGTCATCGGTGAGGTTCTGACGGGAGTTCTGGTATCTGTGAGCATCGAGCGCGGCTTCCGCGTCACGCGCCGCGCGCATCAGCGCGATGAGGTCGGCGGGCGTGCTCTGAGCGTGGGCCATTATGCTGCGCTCCGATCAGCTTCGGCCGTCAGTTGTGCGGCCATCTTGACGGCGGCGACCTTCAGATGGATGCGGCCTTGATGTGTCAACGGTCGCCTTGCCAAATCAGCGACGACCGCGAACCATTCGGCCCCGGTCAAGGTCAGTGTTATGTCTCGCTTCGAGAGTTCGATGCTCTCAACGCCTGCGCCTGCGCCTGTCTTGGTCTGCGTGGTCATCAGATTGCTCCTACGTGTTGAAGGCTCAGGCGGTGCGCTAACTCCGCCGCTTCGGTCGCAAGCGCTTCCGCGCGCTCGTAGTTCGCGCGCTCGCGTTCGATCAGGTGCTCGTGGCCGGTCGTTCCGAGAGACCTCGCTTGGAACCAGAACGCCCTGGCGCCGGATGCGCGCTCTTCGAGCTTCGCGGTGACGGCGTCGGCTAGGGCGATGGGGAAAAATGTCATGGCCGCGCCCTCCACGACCACAGCACCGGCTCGTACCCCGGCGGCGGGTCGCCCGCGACGTTGCGGACCATCACCGGTGAAATCTTGCGCAACCGCGCCACGGTGGCGCGGGCCTGGGCTGCCGCTGCTTCCGCGAGCTCGGCGCGTTCGAGGGCTGCCGCAAGCGCCAAGATTGTCCAAGGAGGTGGGCCTGCGGCTTTGGCGCGGGCGATGAGGGTGTCGACGGTGGGCATTTGTGGCGGCTCCTTTGAATGTGGAGCCTACCTAAACCCGCATTGGGCCTATGTCAACCCTACTTGGGTAATTATTTTTAACCCTAACCGGGCTTGACGCCTGCCCTTGGCGGGTATAGAGGGATTGCCATGCAACTTCGAACCTATCTCGCCAGCAACAAAATATCCCCCGAGGCGTTCGCCCAGCGCCTCACTGACAGGGGTTTGCCGACCAGCGTTCATGGCGTCACAAAATGGCTGTACGGCCAGCGCACGCCGCGCCCTGACGCTTTGAGGGCCATCCACGAGGCAACGGGCGGGGCAGTTGGGGCGAACGACTTCCTCGGGATTTCAGAGACAGAGGACAGCGCGGCATGAACCGCGATCCCGACGACCACATCGAGCTGACCTTGCTCGCCGCGGCCATTCTATCGGGGCTGTTCCTGTTCGCGATATTCGTCGGGCTGGCGCTCGTGCAGGCGGTGCTTGCGTGAGCCCAAACAAGTCCCCCACATCCCTGAACCTATCACCCGAGTCTGCCCTCGCCCTCGATTGCGCCAGGATCGTCGCCAAGGCTTACACATCCATGGGCTTTGCGATTTCCGCCGTTGACGTTCGGGTGTATGGCGCGGACGGGCGCGACCTAGCCTTTGCAACGCATAAACCGGTTACACCATGACAGAACCACGCTCGATGCCCCCTAACCACGAGCGTGCAGGGTGCGCGTTGATCCCCCGATCAAGTCCGCGCACCCGCCTTCCTTTAGCTGTTTTGCGCCTTCAGCCACTGACCAGTTCATTATAAACGGGGGCCGCCATGTCCGTCATGTCCGTTATTTTCGACCAGACGCCGATCACGACGCCGCGCGATTTCACGCGGGCGATAATCGCGGACGTGGCGCGCAAGCACGGTGTCACGGTCGCTGAAATCCTAAGCACGAATCGCGCGCGCCGCATCATTGCCGCGCGGTTCGAGGCGATCCGCGCCGTATCGGAGGCAAGGCCGCACCTATCGACGCCTGTCATCGGGCGCATGTTCCGCAAGGATCACAGCTCGATCTTGTTCGCGCGCGGGACGACGAAAAAGACCGTCGGCAAGTGGCGGACGGCGCTATGATCAACTGGGACAAAACCCCAGGCCTTGACGACGCTTTGCGCTCCGCTCTTGCGGCCGGCGACACAGCAGGCCAAGCGGCACACCGCTTGCACGTGCGGTTCGGGATCGCGATTTCGCGTAATTCCGTTATCGGCAGGGCGTCGCGCACCGGACTGAAACTCCAAAACCCTCCCAGCATCAACCGCAAGGCGCCGATCATGCCCAAGCGCGAACGCAAGCCAATCATCAAGACCATCGTCGTGATGCGTCCGGTTCGCCGTACCGCAGGGCCGGAGCCTGTGCCGATCAGTCCGGTCGAGGATTTCGGCGACGGGTGCAAGTGGATTGGTGGCGATCCGTGCGTGCGCGGCTGGCGCGAGTGCGGCCATGCGCGGCTTGATGGCTCGCCCTATTGCCCGCACCACGATTTCAGGGCGCGGGCGACTGTCAAGCCGATGGAGATTGCGGCGTGACCGAGAAAATTATGACGCGGCGTGCGCAAATCAGTTGGACGCCGGAACTAATCGCGCATGTACATCGGTTACGCAGCGACTTCGACCTATCATTCGCGACGATTGCTGATCGTCTTTGTACATCGGCTGGCGCAATCAAGCGGTTAATCAGCCGCACCGGAGCGCCGAAAAGGGCGACGCGGAAATGGACGCGCGACGAAACCGAACGGGCGATAGATGCTGAAATGGATGGCGATAGGATCGCCGTTATAGCAGCAAGACTTGGGCGGACTTGTAATGCGACGAAAACAAAACTCGACCGGGAGAGACAGAAATGAACGTAACCAAAACGATCGACAACGATACGGCAGTGGTTGAGGGCCTGGCACAACTGGCGCGGCAACAGCTATCCCACGACAAGGGATTTTACATTGTGACGTTCGATCAGGTAGGGCCGGGGCAGTTTCAAATCGTCGGCGACGGCACACGGCGAAAGGGTGTTGCGGCGCTAGAGTGTGCGGCGCGTGCGTTGCGCAAGAAGATCAAGGCGGCAGCGTGATAACCCATCACACACAAACCCGCGCGCATCAACTCCGCCAGCAGTACCGTGACTTGCACCGGGCGGGCGCGCACAAGGACGCGAGATCCAAATGGCGCGAGCTGAACCGGATCGTGCATGAGGCGCTTGCGGAACGCGATATGGTGGAGTGGTGGAAGCCGGTTCATGAGGTGGTGGTATGACGATCGCCACACTTTACCAGCCAACGAAAGATTTCGGCATCGACGGTGCCGCATGAAACCCAAGCTCATCATCTGGAAGGGCCGCGACGGCTGGCGCTGGAAGCTCACCTCCACCAACGGCCGCACGGTCGCGGAGTCGGGCGAGGCGTACAGCCGCAAGCGCGACCTGAAGCGCGTGGTGGCGGGGTTGGCGGGTAGGTTTGCGGGCGCGGAGGTGGTGGAACAGTGAACGTCCACCGCGCAAAAACCTTCAAGCTGCCACGTCCCTACGACGTCGACATCGAGCAGCAACTGCTCGGCTGCCTGCTCATGTTCAACGAACGCCTCGACAGGCTGCTCGGCTATCTTGAGCCAAACCACTTCGCCGAGCCGATGCACCAAAGGATTTATGAGGCCGTCGTCGCCGCGGTGAAAGCGGGCAAGGTAGCCTCGCCATTTACGCTCAAGAACGAGTTCGAGGCCGATACGGCGATGGCCGAGGTCGGCGGCCCGGCCTATCTCGCGACCCTGTGTGTCGAGGCGCGGCGTTGTCTCGACGCGTTCAAATGGGCGGAGGCGCTGCGCGGCATGGCGTTCCGCCGCCACCTGATCCAGGTCGCGCGCGATATCCAGGACGCGGCACAAGACGCGCCGATCGACTACGACCCTGAGCGGCTGTCGGAATACGCGGAGCGCGCGATCGCTGACGCCACGGGCAACGCCTCGCCGGCGGCGCAGGACCGCTTTCGGCCGGCGGGCGAGATCGCTGGCGACGTGCTGCGTCAGATCCTATCGCCAAAGGGCGAGCCCACCGTTCTGTTCGGACTGACCCAGCTTGACGAGATGACGGGCGGGATGCGGCCCAAAGAGCTCGTCATCATCGGCGCGAGGCCAGGTATGGGCAAGACTGCCGTTGCCGGTCACATCGCAACCGCAGCCGCGCGCCAAGGTCACGGCGTGGCGCTGTTCTCGATGGAAATGTCGGCGCCCGCGATCATGCTTCGGCTCTTGACCGCATTCGCCTACGAGAGCGGGCATGATATCGCGTACGAAGCCGCACGCAAGGGCAGGATAGGCGCCGACGACCAAGACGCGCTATGCAAGGCCGAGGCCGAGCTCAACCTGCTGGCGCACCTGCGCATCCACGAGGGCCGCGGCTTGGCGCCCGCCGGCATCATGCTTGCCGCCAAGCGCCTGCAGAACGCGCTTAAGCCCACCGCAACGCCGCTTGGCCTCATCGTCATCGACCACATCCAAAAGATACGCCCCGACCGCGACATGCGCGGCAACAAGGTGGCCGAGATGACCGAGATCAGCGACACGCTGCAGAAGATGGCGGGCCAGTTGAGCGTGCCCGTCGTCGCGCTATCGCAGTTGAACCGCCTGGTCGAGGGCCGCACCGATCGACGCCCGGAACTCTCGGACCTGCGCGAATCTGGCGCGATCGAGCAGGACGCCGACCTAGTGCTGTTGCTCTACCGCGAAGCCTATTACCTCAAAAAGAAGGAGCCCCAGCTTCACTCGCCGGAACACAACGACTGGTTCGGCAAGTGGACCACGCACAAACACAAACTCGACATCCAGATCGCCAAGCAGCGCAACGGCTCGGAAGGCCGCTGCACCGTTTATTTCGATGCGCCGTCGTCAGCGCTCAAGGATCAATGAGCCATGGATTTAGCCGCGTTCATCAACGACCGTTACGAGTGGTTTGGGGCACACAATAGTGGGCGACTGCTTGAGCATTTCGAGCGCATCTCAAAAATGGTGCAGAGCCCTATTGAAGAGCGGCTGGCGATTGCGCTCGCTGTGATGGAGTGCCCGATCTATTTCACACCGAGAGGCGGTGTGTATTTCCACGAGCCGTTGCCGGGATGGATCGACCCTGTTCACGCTAAAACGATCGGAGATACCGACAACGACGAGTCCTATGCGGAATGGGTCGACATCATCCCGCAGCAAAAGGTTGAGGGGTATCGCGTCGATTTCCTAATCATCGCCAAATTTCATGACACCGGCACGAAGGTGCACCGGATCGTCGTAGAGTGCGACGGCCATGATTTTCACGAGCGCACGAAAGAGCAAGCGCAGCGCGATCGTGAGATGGACCGGAAACTCCAGCAAGCCGGTTATCGCGTGTTCCGCTTCACCGGTAGTGATATATTTCGCGACGCCTGCAAATGCGTCGAGGAAGTGCGGCGCTACCTTAATGGACTAGCAGTCTCCGATTCACTCAAGAGCGATTAGCTATGGCCGCAGAGAAGCGTCAGCCGTGGGTGAAGTGGTTTATGTCCGATTGGCGGAGCGATCCGCCTTTGCGCATGTGCTCGCTCGCCGGCCGCGGGCTTTGGATGGACCTGCTAGCAATTGCGCACGAGGCCGAGCCCTATGGACACGTGCTCGTGAACGGCAAGGCACCCTTGGTCGGCGACATTGCCAGAATCGCTGGCGCCACAGTGAAGGACGTGAAGCGTCTACTCGCAGAACTTGAGGGCGCAGGCGTCTTCAGTCGCACATCGGCAAACGTCATCTATTCTCGCCGCATGGTTCGCGACAAAGAGAAGGCCGAAACAGACCGCGCAAACGGCAAAGGTGGTGGCAACCCAAGACTTAAGGGGGTGGATAACAGCCCCGATAAGCCACCCGATAAGCCAAATACAAACCCCCATGATAACGGGGGGGTTAACCGGGGGGATAAAGCCCAGAAGCCAGAGGCTAGAAGTCAGAAGCCAGAGCAGCCTAGCAGCAACCTGCTGAGCACTGCGCCACCAGCAGCTGAATTGCCGCTCGACCGCTTGGCCAGATTGCTCAAAATCGACATGACGAAACTGCGAAGAAATGGCCGCTGGATTGAGTTTCCTGGCGCTTTGGTCGAGTGGAAGCTCCAGGGTTGTGATGTTGACCGCGACGTTTGGCCAACGATTGAGCGCCTCATCGCCCGCGGAAAACCAATCCACGGACCAAGCTATTTCACCGACGCCATCATGCGCGCACGCGACGACCGCATTGCAGCATTGCCTTCCGAACGCGAGCTATGGGAGACGCGAGTCGAGGCGTTCAAGCTCGAAGGCTGGTGGCCCGACGAACCACCACCGACCGGCTACGGACCAAAGCCAGGCGAGCCCGGCTGCCTCTGCCCGCCTGAGTTGCTGATCGGGGTGGCGGCGTGACAGCCCCACACTTCGACCCCGCCGCCATGCACAACGCCGCCCAGCAGATCGACGCGCGCTACATGGACGAACTGATGAACGCCATCGTCAAGTTCGCACGCGAGGGCGGCAAGGAGATGGGCCTCAACGAATCGCAAATCGCCAACTGCCTCGCCTCGTCGTGCGCGCTGATGGCTGTGAACATCGAGAAGCCCAAAGGCTGCGACCAGGCCACGTTCAACCAAGCGATGAAGGAAGCTATTCCTAGGCTCTACGACGCCATGTTCTCGATGCGCGATTGGTTCGATCGACGCACGCCGTGGCGTATGCAGAGCTTGCACATGAAACGCGCGCACGGCCTCATCATCGAGGCGGCGCAGAAGGTGGAGACGGTGCAGTGAGAAATTTCGACGCTATATTCAAGAAGTTCATCGATGATCTGGACCGCGACATGCTGAACGCTGAAGCGGAGCGTGCCACGAACAGCGGCATCACCGATGTCATGTGCGGTGAAAGTGGCAACGGCAAAGCATCCTTATCGAACCTACTCGCGAAGTCCGTCGAGAGCATGCAGCGCGAGCGGGCGCCAAGGACGGCGCAGGCGTTGGTTAGGTCTGCGAAAACGGCTGCAGCGAAATATTTCTACTGCGGCTTGTGCAACGGTGTGTTCAACGCGCGCGAGTTCATTGATCACCAAAGCGTCGACTGTGGGCGGAAATCAAAACCCAAGCCAACCCGCTCCGAGATGGCGCTGTTCGGGCATAGGATGGGTGTGGTCACGACGCGCGAGAGTTTCGAAAGCGGCGAATACCAAAGTGCCGAGCACGAGACCTGCCGCCTCTGCGGCCAGACCTACGAGCAGATCATCGCGCCGGACGTGCCGCTCAAGTGCGGGCCGGATGCGCGGTGGCAGGAATACAAGCGCGAGCGTCACGAGTTGATGAACGCGACGAACGAGCATTGGCAGACGGTTGGCAGGCCGCTCAGCGTGGAGGAATTCGGCCGACGCTACACATTCGTTGATGGTGAACTCGTTGAGCGTCGGTCCCATAACCTAGCCCGCGCTATGTCGATCGACACGCACCACACCATCGCTGAGAGGATCGCGCCGTATCGTGGGTCGCCAAATGCCCAAACCAAAGGAGCCTAGCGTGGGACTACAATCAGCAAGGCCTGCGCGCGAGATCGACATGGACGCAGAGCGCAACGCGTTCCCGGTGAGGCCGACGCCCGAGCGTGTGGCCCGTGCCAATGATATCGAGCCTGGCAACTACGATGACGGCAGCCCCACGAAGGCAGAGCCGCATGTGCGCAAGGCCAGGCTAGGCACGGCGTGGGACCGCTACTCACACCCCGGCAAGGACGGCCTCGCGGTGCTCGAAGCGCATCAAGTCTTGGCAGGAAACCAGTACGCCAAGGACTACGACAAGGCCGGATACGGCAAGATAGCCGTGGGTCAGTTCGAACCGGCCGTGGACGGCGGCTCAGGTAAGCCCGAGAGCGAATATATGTGGGCGGCTCGCGACCGCCTGGCCAAGGCCCAGCGCCTGCTCAGGCCGCATGAGTTAACCCTACTCCAATGCGTGCTGATTGAAGGCCTCCCAGCCAAGGAATGGGCGCGCAGATCAGGGCGGCATTTTAGAGCCGGGCTGCCATATCTCAGGGACACACTCGACGTGCTCGCAACGCACTATGGCTTCAAAAGCCGCAGAGGAGGTTTGACAGGTGGTCACGCAAACTAGTAGTAATCGGAAATCATGCCGTTTCGCGCTTCCGGTGCGGGCGGCTTTTTTGTGGCGCCATGGGTAGACCACTCAAATTCTCGCCAGAAATAGCCGAAACGATATGCGAGCGCATCGCACTTGGTGAAAGCCTGCGCAGCATTTGCAACGGTGGTGATTTGCCTGACGTGATGACGGTTATTCGCTGGCTAACGCGCGAAGAGCCAGCCCTTGTAGAGTTTCGCCTACAATACGCGCGGGCACGCGAGGTTCAGGCGGATACGCTCTTCGAACAATGCCTGGACATCTCCGACGAGTCCAAACGCGACACGTACGTTGACGAAGACGGGAATGAGCGGACGAACCATGAGGTGGTGAACCGCTCTCGGCTTCGCGTCGATACCCGCAAATGGATGGCTGGCAAGTTGCGGCCGAAGGTTTACGGCGACAAGACGTTCAGCGAGGCTGAAATCAATCTCCGCGCTGGCGCGATCACTGACAAACCACTGACCGACGAGGAATTCGAGGCGACGCACTGCACAAACGACGCGCCAAAGCCGCAGTCGAACGGACACGCTAACGGACATGGCAGCGGTAACGGCAAAGCGTCGTGATGATATCGTATGGGCGCCGATGCCAGGGCCTCAGAAAACGCTTATCGATTGCCAATTGGCCGAAGTGTTCTTCGGTGGCGCACGAGGTGGTGGAAAAACCTCCGGCATAATCGGTAAATGGGGAATTAAACAGCTTCGCTACGGCGGCCACATGAATGCGCTGTTCTTGCGCAAGGCCATGCCGGCGTCTGATGACGTGATCGAGTACTCGAAGGAAATCTATCTGCGGCTTGGCGCGCACTACAACGAAACGCGCGCGATGTGGCGCTTCCCCAATGGCGCGCGCATCAGGTTTCGCCACCTTGAAAACATTCAAGATGCCGATTCATATCAAGGGCAGAATGTCACCGACGTCGCGGTGGAAGAGGCTGGTTTATACCCTGACCCAGCGCCCCTGGATCGCTTGTTCGGCATTTTGCGCAGCGCGCACGGCATACCGACGCAGTTGATACTAACCGGAAACCCTGGAGGCCCAGGTCAACTCTGGATCAAGGATCGCTACATCGATCCCGCGCCGATGGGTATGAAAGTGCTGCGGCGTGAGCTGCCGAACGGGCACGTTCACAAGTACATCTACATTCCATCGCGCGTGACGGACAATCGTTTCCTGATGCGCACGAATTACGTGAGCAACCTTCACCTCGTCGGCAACGCGCAGCTAGTCAAAGCCTGGCTCGAAGGCGACTGGAACGCGATCGAGGGCGCGTATTTCGACGGCTGGTCGTCGCACCGCCACATCTGTGAGCCGTTCGAAATCCCGAAGCACTGGCTGCGCTTCCGTGCGATGGATTGGGGCTACGCCGAGCCGTTCAGCGTGGGCTGGTACGCGGTGGCGAGCGAAGAGACGCCGCTGCACGACGACTTGGTTCTGCCGAAGGGCGGCCTCGTCAAGTATCGCGAATGGTACGGCCGCGGAGAGAAACCCAACGTCGGCCTGCGCATGAACGACGAGTTGATCGGGCAGGGCATTGCCGAACGCGAGATGGGTGAGACTGTCTCATACGGTGTGCTTGATCCATCTGCCTTCGCACAGCGCGGCGGGCCTAGCAATGCGGAGACGATCTGCAAGGCCGGCAAGCTGACGTTTCAGCCGGCGGACAACGTGCGCACCGGACCGCGCGGCCATGTCGTCGGCTGGTCGCTGCTGCGCCACCGCTTGGACGGCATCGATCCGTCGCGGCCGATGTTGGTGTTCTTCAAGACGTGCAAGGACACGATCCGCACGCTGCCGACCATGCAGCACCACCGCGACAAGGCGGAGGATATGGACGACACGGCAGAGGACCACGCGGTTGATGAGGCCAGATATGCCTGCGCCTCACGCCCGTGGGTCAAGCCGTCGCCGACGCTCCCGCTGCCGCTCTCGACTATCAAGGACGTGACCATGGCGCGCGCGTGGAAGACGCAGGCACACGCGACGAGGAGAGTTTGATGGACCTTAAGATCACAGAGCGTGATCTCACCAGTCTGCTAATCGCTGCCTATTGTGAGGGCAAACAGCGCGAGCGTGACGGTATGGGTCACAAGTCACGCGAGTATGCAGCGCAGCTTATTGCGATGCAATTTCATCCCGACCAGGACGCGCCAATAGCAGAGGTGGCCTGACATGCTCGCGACAATCATAGGCGTCATCGCTCTCGTTGTGTTTGTGCTCGTGTGGCTTGAGTGCTTTCTGATGTTCTCGGACGAGCGCAAGCCGTGAGACGCACCTCTACCCGGAAGGATTAGATGGCGGCACTCGCGGAGTCAGATCGCCAAGAGCGCCGGAAGCGCCGGAAGCGCAGATAGAACACCGTGGCGCAGAGATCATCCCCACATCACATGCACGCGTATGAAGGCGGCACGGTCCCGCCACGGGGACCGGTTTAGGAGAGCAACGCAATGCCGACACGCGATGTATTCGATACCGCGCTCGAAAATCCATATCGGAAGTACAAGCGCACCGGCGCGGTTCCGCTTGACCCTGCACAGCCCGGCGGGCGCATGGCACCGCTCGGGACATACACCGGCGGCGGGCGCACATCGAATTTAGTCGACAAGCCCAAGTGGACCGGGCAAGGCGCGGTTGACGGCCGCAACATGCCGCCCGGCAAATGGCGCGGGCTTTATCCGAAGGGGCCGCTTCCAAAGCCTAAGCCGAAATCAGGCAAGAGGTTCATTCCGCCGCCGACGAACACAATCAGCGGTCGCAGCAAGCAGTGGACGTGACATGCCATACGATGGCCTGAAGGCCAAGCAAGCCCGCGAGAGACTGGCGCAAGCCATGCTCGGATCCAGAGGCCAACCGTTCCAGGCAGGTAGCCCGTTTGGTGGCGGCGGCAACAGCCCGCCACAGACGTCCGGCTATGGTTCGCGTATTCATCCGGTCACTCAGCAACAGTCGTTTCATCGTGGACTTGATTATGGTGCTCCGCGCGGCACACCTATTTATGCGACTGCGCCAGGCTATGTCAGTCGGCAGACATCGGCGGTCGCCAGCCCAGGCGAAGTGCGCGGCAATTCGGTCTCGCTCACACATCCAGGCTATGGCGAGACACGCTACGAACACCTGTTGCGGCTTTCAGAGCAAGCGCTCAAGGGTGGTGAGTTTAAGGAAGGCGATCTGATTGGCTATTCTGGCGATACAGGCCGCTCGTCCGGCCCGCATCTTCACTATGGACAGTTCGATGAGGCTGGAAAGCCCGTCAACCCATCCATCGCGATGAACCTGCGCACGCGTGAAATTTCAAGCCTAATGGGGCCGAGGACATCCGACATTACCGGCCGTGATAACCCCGTTGGCCGTATGGTCGACAGCATGATGGGCAAGACACCGCCTGCGATCACCGGCAAGAAGCCGTGGGACGTGCCTAGAAAAGTTGCCGGGAAATGAGTGACTTTTCACTGAAACGAATGAGAGAGATTTAGCGATATGACACTCGAACAAGGCTCGCAGTTCACCAATATCGCAGGCGCCGCGACGACCGTCGTGCGGGCGCGCTCTTGCGTGTTGCGGCGTGTCACGATCAACAAAGCCGTGGCGACAGGCGTCGTGACTATCTACGACAACGCCAGCGCCGCGTCCGGTACGAAGCTTGCTACCATCACGCAGCCGGCGGCAGTTGTGCAGAGCCAGCAACTGCTCGAATACAACGCAAGAATGACGAATGGGATAACCGTCGTCACCGGCGCCGCCGACGACATTACCGTTGTTTGGGACGACTAGCGCCAAATGGCAAAGAAGCGCAGGGACCGCGCCAGCATAGCTGCGCAGACCCAGCGCGGCGCAGCACCGGCTAAGTCTGATGAGCAGGAAGAGCGCGAGGAATACGCGTTCTGGATCGACGAGATCAAGCGCGCCAAGAAAGCGTTCGCGGACTACTTTGATCGCATTAAGCAGATCAATAAGCTCTACAAGGACGAACGCGCGGCGACGGCGGACGGCACGCCGACGCAGCATCGCATGAATATCCTGTGGTCGAACACGCAGGTTCTCATGCCGTCGACCTATTCGCGCACGCCACAGCCCAACGTGGCGCGGCGCTTCCTGAACAAAGACCCGGTGTCGCGCACCGCCTCGCTCATCGTCGAGCGCAACCTCGTCACGGCGCAGGAATTGTGCGAGTTCGACTACCCGATGAAGCGATGCAGGGACGATTTCCTGCTCGGCGCGCGCGGCATAGTCTGGGTCAGGTACGCGCCTGAATTTGCGATGCTCCCGATGAAGGAGCCAGTCACAGCGATTAAGCTGCAAGGTACGGATCGCACCATCTACCGGCCGGTGAGCGGCGGCGAGGAAATCGCTGCCGATCGGATCAAGGACGACGACGAGATAGGGCAGTACTACGAGACCGAACCGGTCGAGCAGGTGTTGGCCTACGGCCTCGATATAGATCACGTCGTCAACGGCGACTTCCTGCACGAGGTAGTCAACGATTGGACGCTGGTCGGCTGGCTCGCGCGCAAGCACATGATGAAGCGCGCCGAACTGGTGCGCGAGTTCAACCAACGCGGGCGCGAGGTTGTTCTCAACAAGTCGTCGACGCAGGAAAACGAAGGCACGTTAGCAAGCGGCAAGATGGACTGTGCCGAAGTCTGGCAGATATGGGCCAAGGGCACGCGCAAGGTCATCTATCTGACCGATGCACTGCCGGAAAAGCTGTTGCGCAAGCAGGACGATCCGCTACGCCTCTCAACGTTCTGGCCATGCCCGCGTCCGATCCTGGGCACGACGACGACGGACAGCCTCATTCCCGTGCCTGATTACGTTCTCTATCAGGATCAGGCCGCGCAGATCGATTTGTTGACGCAGCGCATCACGGTGCTGACCAAGGCGATCCGCGCCGTCGGACTCTACAACAGCGCCTGCGTCGAACTCGCTACGCTGCTCGACGAAGCGAACGAGAACCAGATGGTTCCGGTCGACAACTGGATCAAGTTCGCGCAGGACGGTGGTGTCGAGGGCAACGTCGATTGGTTTCCGATCGAGCAGTTCGCCAAGGTCGTCAACCTGCTGTTCACGACGCGGGCACAGCTCCGGCAAGACCTCTACGAAGTCACAGGGATCTCGGACATCATCCGCGGCGTCTCCGATCCGAACGCCACGGCGACGGCCGAGCAGATCAAGTCGAACTTCGGCAGCTTGCGCCTGCAGGACAAGCAGAGCGAAATGGCCCGCATCGCGCGCGACACGCTGCGCATCATGGCCGAGATACAGTGCGAGCATTATCCGCCAGACGTGCTCGTTGAAATGTCTGGTGTGGCTGAATCTGAAGAGTTCGACATCGATCAGACGAAGCCAGACGCACCTCAGAAGACGGCGGCAGCACAACAGAAACTGCATGCCGCCGTCGCGCTGCTGAAGTCAGACAAGCTGCGTACGTTCAAGATCGATATCGAGACCGATGCGACCGTAGCGCCGAATCAACAGGCCGAGAAAGAGGCCCGCGTCGAGTTCTTGACCGCGGTGGCACCGTTTATCGAGAAGGCGGCGCAGGTCGGTGCGACGGCGCCGCAGTTCGTGCCGCTATTGTTGAAGATGCTGGAATATGGCGTGCGCGGCTTCCGCACCGGGCGCACGTTAGAGGCTGCGATCGATGAGACCGTGCAGACGGCCGAGAGCATGCTTGCCGAGGCGCAGGCTAATCCACAGCCGACGCAAGACCCGGCGCAGCAAGCGATGGCAGATAAGCTGAAAGCCGAGTCGCAGAAGATCGCGGCCGAGCTTGAGATGCTAAAGGCCGAGGCCGCGGTGAAGGCGCAAGAGAACGAGACGAAGCGTATCGATGCCGAGGAGCGTAAGGCTCGCGAGCGCGAGGCGTTTCAGAAGAACATGCTCAAACTTACCGAGGAAATTCAAACGCGCCGCTTCGAGCACGAGAAGCAGTGCAAGGTGCTTGACCTACAGATTAGGAAGACCGAGCTTGAATTGCAGCAGCTCAATGGTGCTGCCGCCGCCGTCCCAGATGAGCAGCGCGGGGCTGATACAGCCGAGCACGTTGCGCGGATGGGAGAGGCGCAGGTCAAGCTGCTTGAGCAAAAGAAGAAACTCGCTCAGATGCAACATGAGATGACAGGCATCGACGGCTTGAGCGAGGCGTTGAGCGCGATCAAGAGCGACGACATCGGCACGCCGCTATTCAATAAGCCGAAGAAGCGCACGAAGAAGTTCCACCAGTTCATTCGCGACGAGCAAACCGGTGCGGTGATCGGAGCCACGACGGATGAGATAGAGGTCGAAACCGACGCGCCGGGCAACAATCCTGACGGCGGGTCGAAGCAGCACAAGTTCATTCGTGACGATGACAGCGGTGAGCTTGTCGGTGCGGTCACTGAGGATAGAGAGGAAAGCGCGGCATGATGCGTGTTTCTATCGACGACATGGCCAAGTCAGTTGCGGACGAGGTGCATCGCAGAACAAGCCTGCTCGTAGGTTACAGCGCCAAGATGGACGATGTTGGGCAGCGCGTGCTGTTCACGTTCAAGCTAGGCGCGAAATACATCTACGATACCGCTTCGTATGAAGAGTTGAAGCGCCCGCCAGGTTGGCAGCCGATATTCGACCGGCTCGTTGACGTGGCGTGCAAAGGAAATGTGAGCCGTGAGAGCCGCGGAGAACCGGAAATCCCGATAGTGATCGATCAACGCGGCAAGCGGCATCTCCGCCTGGTAGCTGAGACTGGTTACATCGGCAGCAGATTTGGGACATAGCGAGTGGCCAGTTACAACAAGCATCAAGCCTTCGTCGAGCACATCACCGAAGGGGTTCACAACTTCACGTCCGATGCGACGTGTACGCCGACGGTGGCGTTGACGGTTGCCGCAAGCGCTCCTGTCACAACGAACAGTGTGCTCGCCGATTTGACGCAAATAAGCTACACGAACCTCTCGGCGCGCGTCATCACAGTTACCTCGTCGTCGCAGTCATCAGGCACGTACAAGCTCGTACTGGCCGATTTGGTTTTGACCGCATCGGGCGCGGTGGCGACGTTCCGGTACGTGGACGTCTACAACGACGACCCAACCTCGCCGGCCGACCCACTTATCGCGTGGTACGACTATAATGGAGACGTCACCTTGGCGAGCGGCGAGACGTTCACGATCGATTTCGACGCCACCAATGGTTTCTTCCAAATCGCTTGAGGTCACATGGCTGTATTGACCGTACAACAACGCATCGATTGCGCCGCTGATTGGCAGCGTAACTTCGCGCTAGGCGAGACGATTGCGGTCACGAAGGTGGACTTGAAAGCGGCGCTTGATGGAGTGGATGATTGGGTGAACGCGAATGCAGCGAGCTTGAATGCCGCTATCCCGCAGCCAGCGCGGGCTAATCTGACGGCGGCGCAGAAAGCAAGGTTGCTGGTGTGGGTTGTCCGCAAGCGGTTCGAGACGGGAGTTTAGCGCGTGGCGACCGGGAATACTTTATGCGTCTTTCTGCCGATGGGCTACGAGCCGACGTCGACCAACTTCGCGACGCTCGACACACGCAACCAACATCCGGTGCTCGACTTCGATGCCACGACGCAGGAGGCGGCGATTTGGACCGGCGTTCTGCCACGTCATTACGCAGGCGGCGGCATCACGGCCTATGTGCATTGGGCGGCGACGAGCGCAGTCACCGGCACGATCGGTTGGGACGTTTCATTCGAACGCATCGGCGATGCGGCTCAGGATATCGACGCGGACGGGTTTGCGACGGCGCAGACCGTTACGGCGGCAACCGTTCCAGGCACGTCTGGGCATGTCGACATCACGAACGTGGCAATCACGGATGGTGCGAACATCGACAGCATTGCTGTTGGCGAGAGTTTCCGAGTTCGTGTGCGTCGCGATGTTGCGGGTGACAGTGCTGCTGGCGACGCGGAGTTGGTGGCAGTCGAGCTAAAAGAGACATAAGTGGCGCGCTCGTTCAACGGTACGACGAGCAGGCTCAACAACTCATCAGCAGTGACGAACTCGTCGACGATGACGATGGCGTGCTGGAGCTATCAGCCTACAGCCGTTGCTCTTGGCGCAGCGATAACGCTGCACGGCTCTCTCGATCTATATATGGATCAGCGCTACCTCAATCTGGAAACGGTTGCAGGGGGTGTTATCGGGTGTTGGTCGAACGAGAACAGCAATTGGGAAGGCTCGACGGTCAGCGGATATACGGCCGACACTTGGCATCATATCGGCGGCGTTTGGGATGGCAATTCGAGCCGCACGGCGTATCTCAACGGGTCGGCAGGTACGACCAACACGGTGACGAGGACGATAACCTCGTCGACAACGATCATCGGTGCCTATAGTGGGTTTGGTGGTTATCAGGGTTTCTGGCCAGGTTATCTGGCAGAGGCGGCGATGTGGGACGCGGCGCTGACCGCTGCCGAGATGGCGACGATGGCGGATGGGTTCTCGCCACTTCTCGTTCGCCCCGGCAATCTCGTCGCCTACTGGCCGCTGTACGGTAGGATAAGCACTGAGCCCGACTATGTTGGCGGTTTCAATATGACGCTGACAGGCGGCGATGCAAACGCCGACCATCCTAAGATATTCAAGCCGCCGTATCACAACATCGGCGTACCAACGGCCGTCGCCACGAAATCGCTGCCGATTTTCAGCCGTGCGCCGCTGTTCTTGAGGAGAGCTGCATGAGCCGTTTCTATTCCGTACCGCTGAGCGGCACGCTTACCAATGCTGGCGGAGATACGGATATCTTCAGCCTTCAGCCTGCGGATGATAAGCCGCTCAGGCTTTGGGGCGTCATCTTAGGAAATATCTCAGAAGTCGGCGATACGGCGGAAGAGGCGCTGCGGATTACGATCAAGTATCTGCCGGCGACGTTCACCGTCGGCTCCGGTGGCGCGGCAGTTACAGCAACCGCTCCGATCGACGATCCTGGTGGCACGGTGTGGGGTGCCACGGTGCGTACGAACGATACGACGGTCGCCACATCTTCCGGCACTGTGCTTGTGCGTGATGAGTTTGCGTGGAATATCCGCAACTCGCCCTATGAGCACTGGTATCCGAGCGAGCGCTTCTGTCCTTATGCCGCGCAAGGAACAGGCATCATCATTCGGTGCGAAACGACGCCAGTGGACGACATCACTTTCTCGGGCGCCTGCTACTTCGAAGAGCCGTAATAAACCATGGCGCGGTTTTTCTATCAGCGCGTTTCAAAGCGCCGGTTGATACGCCGCGTCTGGACACTCTCAAGGCCGATTGTTCACTACACGATAACAGCCGCACAAGGGAGTTACACACTATCGGGCCAAGCAGTAAATCTGCTGCAAGGCTATCTGGTAAGCGCGGCCCAAGGCTCATACAGCCTAGCCGGCCAAGCAACGACGTTCCAACGAACGTACATCGCAGTCGCAGATCAGGGTTCGTATTCTCTCAGCGGGCAAGCGGCGGCCCTCGGTCATGGCTACGGGTTTGCAGCCGCGCAAGGCAGCTACGCGCTAACCGGCCAAAGCGCGAGCTTGCTGACGGCGCGGATACTGACCGCGGCGCAAGGTTCGTACGCGCTAACCGGGCAGACCGTCGATCTACGCAAGGGCCGGACGTTAGATGCGGCGCAGGGTAGCTACTCGCTTACCGGACAGAGCGCCGGCTTCGTCTATCATCACGTCATTGCCGCTGCGGCTGGCTCTTACAGTCTAACAGGAAACGCCGCCGATCTTACTATCCCGGCAGTTGTTGTTACGCCAACTGTAACAGGCACAACGGGCGGCGGTGGTACATCGAGCGAGTTCTATAGCGGCAAGCGCCGCTATGAAGTGCGCCGCGCGATCGAGCGTGCCTTACGGGAATTGTCTGAAACGCGCACGCCACGTTCGCGCAAGCGCCGTGTGCGGCAAGTGGCGAAAGAAATCGTCGCGCAGTTCCGGATCGAGCCGTTCGTGTTCGAAGCGGTGCAGCCGATCGTGCCGCCCGAGCTTCTGAAGATCGAAGGCTTACGCCTGAAGATTTTCGACCTGACACTGAGATTGCAGGAGAAGCAGGCGGCGTCCGCGGCCAACGCGGCGCGGCTTGAGAAATTGTTTGCGGAATATCAGGTGGAGGCTATGCGCCTTCAGCAACAGGAAGATGAAGAGGCAATCATGATGATCTTGGTGGTGGCGGCATGAGTTGGCTTTGTTGGTTCAATCCGCACGTTTGGACGCCAATAGTGAGCGTAAATGCACACACGGGGATTTGGCAGTGTCGTCGCTGTAAGGAAGTGAGCATTGGAAAGACGTGCAATCTGTTTGACCCAGAGGTTGCTGGCCTCAAGAACAGCCTTCACATCACGCGCGGCGTGTCTGAAAACGGAATTGGGTAGCGCATGACCACCGACACCTTCCGCGCCGCCGTTCAAACCGCCCTCGCCAAGCGCGGCGTCACCGACATCGCGTTCACCCCGCTAGACGCCGACAATGAGCAGGTCTCGTTCTGGCAGAACGGCATCCGCGCGCATTTCACGCTGCGGCCCGTCGATTACGTCAGCGGCGTGCAATTTCTTGAGCCTGCGATCATGAGCGCTGCCGACGGCGCATTCGCCATAGCGCAGCACAACGCGTCACTCGCGAAAGCTGCCGCGCAGGCCAAGGCGGATGAGGACAAGGCGCTGGCGGCGAAGAAGGCGAGGCAAGCTATGGAGGCGAAGCGGTGAGCGGTACAATCAACATACCGAACCACATCGAAGGCGAAATGGTCGGCGTTCGTCGCGCGATCATGAAGGAAATCCAGAGCGCAAAGACATGGCACGACGTGCTTGGTGCGGTGCGCGCTCTAGAGAATGCACGTCGCATCCACGACGACATTGCAGCGGAAGCTGCGCGCAACACGAACGGCGTCGGCAGTGTCGCGTGCTCATCTCGCCCAGCATCCGACATCTTGGGCTCCATCCCACACAACCAGCTACCTCAATGACCCGCGGCGTCTACCTCCACGACGACGTGACCGACAAGGTGCTGCCCAAGGATGAGGTGCTGGCGATGCGCGCCAAGCGCCGGGCCGAGAAGTCGTCGCGCTCCGGCATATTCGAGTTCCGCACCATTGAGCGGGGCGTGTGGGTGTTCGACCGGCGCACCGGAGAGCTTGTGCCCAAGAGCCAATATCGTCCGCAATCAGGCGTCACGATCCGCAAGGACATCGATCCGTACCTAGCTGTCACTGGTCGCAAGGTCGACGGCAAACTCGTGCGCGACTACATCGGCGGACGCAAGCAGCATCTGGACAACCTCAAGGCGCGCAATATGGAGGAAGTCGGGAACGAGAAGATCACGAAGCAGTACGAGGCAGCGCCTGGTGTGGCGGAAGACATCCGCAGGGCGATGCACGAAGAAGGTTATCACAGGAGCTATTGAGCGATGCCTTACCAGAAGAAGTTGCAGGACGGCGCCGAAGGTAAGGATGTGTTCGATACGGCGCTTAACGACCCGCGCGTTCGTGGCGGGATCATCGGTGCTGCCGCGCCACTTCTTGGTCTTCTTGGTTCCAGGGCCGTTCAGCGACTAGCCCGCCTCTCAAAGAAGAATCGCATGATCGCGAGGAAGACGGATTTGAAGGTGTTTGGCGCCGCCGCCCCGCTGACAACGGCAGGTGGTGTTGTTCTTGGCGAGTTGCATCGCCGCAAGAAGAAATAACCGCACAGAATGCCTCGCAGCTACGAGGATCAGCATGCTGACAGTTGCAACCCCAGAAGATGTGCTCGGCACTAAGCAACTTGCAGCCATAGCACTATCGGCACTTGACCATCGTGAGCGCGCCGTTGTTTTCGCCCACATAATGGATGGAGCGACATACGATGAGGCGGCGCGCGAGGGTGTGCCGAACAAGTTTACAGGCAAACCCTGCACCAGGGAGCGGGCTCGACAGATTGAGTACAAGGCCATCCGCAAGATGCGGTTCGCCGTGATGCTTCATGAGTGTGAAATTGATCGTGGGGCGACCGTTCCTTGGGTGTCGGCATCGGAAATCGCTCGCAGCGTGCCAAACACGAGGCGGAAAAAAAGGAAAAAAGAGAACAACCGCAGCGCACCGCAGAGGCCATAGCGAAGGAGTTGGGTTCCTGGCTTATGCCTCGCTCTGTCACTCCGCCGCGCGCACTGGAACAGCGATTCGTTTTGGGCACCGTGTTCGCCACGAGTGAGGCGTTCGAAGAATTCAAAGCATCAGTAGCCGCGTCACGCGGCGGGACACCCGAGTAACCCGAACCTCGGCAATAGAGAGACAGAACCGACATGAACCCGCGTTTACCCGCCAACGGCCAAGACGTGTCCTCAATGGACATCGACGACGGCGCTTGGGACTCGAACGAAATGATGCGCGGCGACGGCGATCCCGAAGCCGAACCGATCGACGACACGGACGACGATGAAGTCGAAGACGATCCGCAGGATGGCGAGGCCGAAGACGCCGGCGACATAGACGGTGATGATGATGCGCCGGAGCTTGAAGCGTCCGAAGATGAAGAAGCCGAAGGGGAAGAAGACCAAGACGACGAAGGGGAAGAGGAAGAGGGCGAGGAAGAACTAGAAGCGCTTGAGCCCTACGCGCAGTGGCCGGAGGATTTCAAGGAAGCCTTCGCCGAACTGCCGCCAAAGGCGCAGCACTTCGTGATGAACACGGCCCGCTCGATGCAGGCGGACTACACGAAGAAAACGCAGGCCCTCACGCAAGAGCGGCAATATTACGGCCAGCTCGGCCAGATCATTTCGCCGCGCGTCCAGGGATGGGCGCTGAACGGCATGTCACCGGTGCAAGCTATCCACCAGGTGCTTGCGCTCTCCGATTATGCCGCGCAAGACCCGGTCGGGTTCGCGCAGCATCTATGTAGAATGCGCGGCGTCGACCTACAAGCGGAACTGGCAAAGGGCCAGCAATCCGATGAGTACGTCGACCCGCAAGTGCAGGCGCTACGCCAGCCCATCGCGCAGGTTCAGGCCCAACTGAACCAAATGCGACAAGAGCAGGTGCAGCGCGAATGGCAGCAACAGCAGTTGCAAGGCCAGGCCGAGCACCGTCAAGTGACGGACTGGGTCGATCAATTCGCGAGCCGAACGGACGCTTCAGGCAAGCCGTCCTTCCCCTTCTTCGACGATGTCATCACCGACATCACGCGGCAGGTGTTGGCGGCCAAGGCCTCGGGCGAACAAGTTGATGTCGAACGCTTCTATCGCATCGCATGCCATGCCAATCCTCAGATCTCCGCCAAGATCGCCGCCCGTTCCCGCGCAAGCGAGAATGTGAAGCGCCGGCGCGAAGCCGAGGAAGCCAAAAACGCATCGCGATCGTCGCTCAGAGGCTCGATACCCGCAAACGGCTCGATCCCCACCGAGAACATGGGGGTCGGCGATCTGCTCCGCGCCGCTTGGCGTGGCGAGGTTCAGTAACCGCACTCCCGTCGTTCTCTGATTTCAACCATCTCTCAGGGACGACCATCACATGGCATCTCCGAACCTGTCGGAGGTCGTGACAACGACACTTCGGCACCGCTCGAAGAAGTTGAAAGACAACATGAGCAAGAACATCGCTTTGCTCATGCGGCTTCAAGAGAAAGACAACATCCAGCCCGTGTCGGGCGGACGCGACATCGTCGAGGAATTGGACTACGCGGAAAACTCGACGTTCATGTACTACGACGGCGACGAGCAACTGAACGTCGGCACGTCGGACGTAATCACAGCAGCGCATTTCGACTGGAAGCAGGCAGCCGTTGCGGTCCGCATCAACGGCAAAGAGCTTGCGATGAACAATGGTCCCGAGCAGGTCATCGACTTGCTAGAGGCGCGCATCAAAAACGCCGAACGCACGATGCTGAACAACCTCGCTTCCGGGTGCTACTCGGACGGCACGGGTTCCAGCTCGAAGCAAATCGGCGGGCTCCAGTTGTTGGTGTCGGACGCGGGAACGGGAACGGTCGGGAACATCAATTCCTCGACATACTCGTTCTGGCAGAACGCCATCTACGACTTCAGCGCACAGGGCGTTGCGGCATCCGCTGCAACAATTCAGGACGCGATGAACTCGCTCTACCTGAACCTGTGCCGCAACCGCGACCATCCCGATCTGATCGTCGCGGATAACACTTACTTCGGGTACTACTGGAAATCTCTGCAGGCGATCCAGCGCATCACGGACTCGAAGATCGCATCGGCCGGCTTCCGTTCGCTCAAGTTCATGGATAGCGACGTCGTGTTCGACGGCGGGTTCCAGGGCACGGCGCCGTCGGCGCACATGTACTTTCTCAACAGTTCGTTCTTGAAGTTCAGGCCGCACTCTCAGCGGAATATGGTGCCTCTTAATCCTGATCGATTTGCCACGAATCAAGACGCTCTCGTGAAGCTCATCGGTTGGATGGGGAACATGACGATTTCGAATCGTGCATTGAACGGCGTCATCGTCGCCTGACAGTGATTGTTGCGTAAGGGTCATTCGTGGCCCTTACGTTTTCCAAATCATCGATGCCCATCCGGGCGAGCAGAATAGACGCGAGGAGTTCGCGCCACAAAAGGAACACGCAGACATGGCTTACTTCCGTTCAGACGGCTTCATCGGCGGCCAGAACATCGCCGATATCTCCACGACGCAGCTTCACCCGCTTGGCACAGTGTGCACGGGGACTGACCCAACATACGGCGCTGGCGAGTTCAAGTATCTGTTGGGTGTCGCCTCAACGGTGGTTGGCTCGGTCGTGACCTGGCATCCGTCCACGTATCAGACGGCGCTTTGTCCGGTTGGCAACAGCTTGTCGAAACCAATTGCGGTTGCGATGGGTGCAAACGTGGCTGCGACCTACGGCTGGTATCAGATCAGCGGCTTGGCGGTTGCGTCCAAGGCGGCGACGATCTGCTGCGTGGCCGGCGCAGGCATTGCGGTCAAGACGATTGGTCTGATTTCCAAGACCGGCTCGCTGGCCGAGATCCAGGGCGGCGTGTGCTCGGCTACGGCTTCGGCCAAGACGGGTGTCATCACGGTGCTGATCGCAATTGATCGGCCCCACATGCAGGGCAGGATATCTTGACGTAATGCGCTCTTGCGCATAACCGTTGTAATACGTACAATCCTCTCCGGTTCAAAAGATCGGAGAGGTAAATGCCAAGAGCAAAAGGGACACCGCACACAATCGACCGCACTGGCCAAATCTTTGGTCAGTGGACGGTGCTTCGCCGTCATGGCGGGTCGGTCTGGTGGTGTCAGTGCGCGTGCGGAACAAAGAAGGCGGTTAGCGGCTCTACGCTGACGATGGGCACGTCAAAGTCGTGTGGCTGTACGCAGCACGATGTTCACCGCAAGCACGGCATGGAGGGAACGCCGACTTACAACGCTTGGGCTCATATGCTCTATCGTTGTCGAAATCCAAACGCGCAGGGCTACGAGAGCTATGGCGGCCGTGGCATCAAGGTTTGTAAGCGGTGGGTAAAGTTTGAAAACTTCTACGCCGACATGGGCGAGAAGCCTGATGGGCTCTCAATTGACCGTGAGGACAATGACGGTGATTACAAGCCAAGCAACTGCCGTTGGGCAACGGTGCGCCAGCAAATCAGAAACCGACAGGGTAGCCCGCGCCATATATGGAACGGCGAAATGCTCTCACTCGCCGACATCACAGAGAAGGTAGGAGTTGTTCCTTGGAGGAAAGCTTACGAGAGAATGCGGCAGGGGTGGACGCTTCAGGACGCAGTGACGATCAAGCGCGCGAACAGGTGGCGCCGGAAGTAACCCGCCCCCGGCCCAAATACCGCGTGCCGGAACTCGACCTACTGGTCAGCTACCGTCACCCCGAGGCGACGGCGGACCTCATTATCCCGGTCAATCTCGTCTGCAACACGCCGGATGAGGTTCTGATTGCGAACGTACTGGCGAACAGCGCGCTTGCTCGCGAGTGGGTGTCGACGGTGCCTGCTCATGACGGCGTTGCGCTGATTTGCGGCAGCGGCCCGAGCTTGGAAGACGACATCAATGTTATAAGAGCGATGGAGATCGCTGGCAGCGGCGGCACTATCTTTGCAATGAACGGCGCGGCGGCATTTCTCGCCAGACACGGTATTCATCCGCACTACCAAGTTATTGCCGACGCTCGTGAGCAAACTGGCGACCTGATCGGGCCGGCGTGTAATCACATTTTCGCAAACCAAGTGCATCCGTCGCTGTTCGATCGGTGCCCAAACGCGAAGTTGCTTCACGTCAAAACGCACGAAAGCATGGACGAGTTTTACGAACTGATTGCAGAGTTCGGCAAGCCGCAGTTAGTCGTCGGTTCAAGCGGCTCAGTCGGCAACGTCTCGCTCTCGCTCGCCTATGCGATGGGCTTCCGCAACATCCACGTGTTCGGCTTCGACAGCTCGTTCCGCGGCGATGCAGGTCACGCCTTCTCGCAGCCCATGAACATCAGCGAACCGGTGTGCAAGGTCGAATACGCCGGCAAGACGTACCAATGCACGTTCACGATGAAGTCGCAGGCCGATGTGTTCCCCCGCCTCGCTTACGAGCTTGAGCAGATGGGGGTGACGTTCACGGTGCACGGCACCGGCTTCCTGCAAGACCGCTGGAACGGCGAACGCGCGAAGACCTTGGAGCAGCGCGAGGCGGACAAGTACCGGCTGATGTGGGAGCAGCCGAGCTATCGCGACTACATCCCATGCGTTGATCACATTGACACGGCTATTGAACGGCTCGGCATCAAGCGCGGCGACAGTTTAATTGATTTCGGTTGCGGTGCCGGTCAAGCCACGCTCGCCTTTCGTGATAAGGGCGTGCGGTCAATGGGTTATGACATAGCAGCGCAAGAAGCTTTGGCGGGTGTTGACGGTTGGGATGGCGGGTTCTTTTTTGAGGTTGTACTTTGGCACTTGCCGCCGTTTATCGTAGACGTTGGCTTCTGCGTCGATGTGATGGAACACATCCCGCCGGAGAAAGTTGATGAGGTTCTTGCTGGTATCGCGCGCAGCGTCAAGCGCGGCGCCTACTTCGCGATCGACAGCGTTCCAGACCGCCAAGGACTCATCATCGGCCAGCCGCTGCACATGACGGTGCGCGTGCCGGCGTGGTGGGCCGAGCAACTGCTGAAGCACTTCGCCCGCGTCGATCAGTACGACGGCGGCGTGTTCGTCTGCTTTCACGATATACCCGAGCAGCGCCGGGACTAACCGCGCGGCATCTCCTCCCTCACCTTGGCGGCGGGTAACACCGCCGTCCTTTTTCGCGAGGCCCGCATGACTAAGAAGAAGTTGCAGGATGAAGAGCAGGGCAAGGATGTCTTCGATACGGCATTGGACGACGTGCCATGGGAAGGCACGCTCGGAGGGGCTGCAACTTTTGCATTGATGGCCGCTCTTGGAAAAGGTCGGACGGCGCGGCTCGCAAAAATGATCAAATCAAAAGGTGCGCGCGATCCTCGCATATTGGAAAATGCCGTTATCGGAGGAATTGGCGGTGGCGCTGGCCAACATCTTTGGGAGGCGCAGAACAAGGCTGGATGGCGGATCAAAACACTCGATGAAATGTATCCTCCGAAGCGGAAGCGCTGATGTTTTCACGGAACATGACCGAGGCTTGCCAGAACTGCAAGGCGCACGGCGCGGAATGGGTGCCGCTTAGGCAAGGCAAGGAGTGCGCGACCTACTGGTCGTCGTGCCGGAAACGACCGCCGGAGATCGGATCGAAATTCATCGGAGCGGGGCCTAGCGGTGACGCGTGGGCAGGGCTGCATCCGTGGGTGCCGTATGGCCATTGGTGCGCGGACCATGCGCAAGGAGACGACAGCACCGCAGTATCGATCGAGTTCGGCGAACTCGGCCTCAGACCAAAGCAACCCAAGGAGTAACCCAAAATGGCCCACCAAGTTCCTCTCGACCAGTTCGGCGACCTCTCGTTCGCGTTCAAGACGAAAGGTGGCAAGGACGCGAAGGTCGACGGCGTTCCGACAGTCACGTCGAGCGACGAGGCAGTCGCCAAGTTCACCGTCGAAGGCTCGAACATCGTCTGCGATCCGCAAAGTCCCGGATTTGCGACTGCAACATTGACAGGCGATGCCGATCTTGGCGCCGGCGTCGTGCCGGTCTCCAACTCCGCAGAGTTCGAAGTGCTGGGTGAGAATGCCGACAGCCTCGTATTCGGTGGTGCCGTCACCCTTCGACCGAAACCGACGCCATAACACGCCGACGCAACGCACAAAGTGACGGGGCCAATCGCGGCCCCGTTTCGCATTTTCAGAGGACACCATGAGCCAAGCCTTCGCCTTTCCCGCCAACGCGCAGGGAATTCCTACCCGTCTGACGAACCCCGGCATCATGCCGGTATTTCGGGTCGAGAGCGCACTCGTTGCGGACCAATTCGATCCTGAGACCGGCTTGCCGCGCTACCACTCGTATGAAGTGGTCGAGCTGCACAGTCCTGGCGATTTGAAACAGATCCCGGTCAAGCGCGTCACGCCTGCGCTTATCGCGCAGTACCAGGCGCACTACGACGCGTGGAAGAAATCTGGCAAGGCGGTTTCCGACCTGTCCGCGTCCGGCCTGCCGCTGATCCACTGGCCTCAGTTGCCGCAGACGATTGCGGCGAGCCTCACGCACGCCAAGGTCTTCACCGTCGAGCAGCTCGCGGGCCTAACCGACACGCAATGCCAGATCAACGGCGCGATGGGGATTCGCAAGTACCGCGACATGGCGGCGGCCTTTGTCGAGAAGTCGGCGGCGGCGGCACCGATTGCCGCGCTGGCATCGAAGAACGAAGCGCTCGAACGCCAAGTCGCCCTTCTCACCAAACAGGTCGAGCAGGTGAACGAAGTCGCCGAGGCGCTGAAGGCCGAGAAAGCACCGAACGACATTCCGGATTTATCAACGCCGCGCGACGCGGGCAAGAAAGGAAAGAACTGATATGGCGACAGTCAACGGGATGTTGAGCGCGGGCATTCCCGCCGCGCAGGGCGATGCGATCAACGGCAACACCGCGCTGGTCACGGCGGCCGGCACCGTGCTTGCGGATGCAACGGGTATTTCCGGCGATGCGATTTGCACGGTCGGCGCCACCAGCGCAGGTATTCGCCTTCCGGCGTCAGCCAAGATCGGCGACAAGATCGCGTTCTGTAACGTCACCGGCAACACGCTGAAGATTTGGCCTTCAGCCGCCGCCGATACGATCAACGCGCTTTCTGCCGGCGGTGAAATATCCATCGCGACGCAGAAGAGTTGCATATTCTGGCGGCAGTCGTCGACGCAGTGGCGGACGATACCGCTCGTTCCAAGCTGAGGTTGATCGGTGACATTGTTGTCGATTTGTAACGAGGCCCAAGCCGCGCTGAACCTGCCTGTCACGACGGCCGTCTATTCGAACACCGGCAACACGCAGCGCCAGCTTCTGAACCTCAGCAACATCGAGGGCCGCGAGCTTGCCGACGAATATGCGTGGCAAGCGCTCGTCACCGAGACGAGCTTCACGACGACGGCGACGGAAGAACAGACGCATTCGAGCGCGGACTTGCCGTCTGACTTGGGCTGGATCATCGACGAGACGCTGTACAACCGCACCGCCGTGCTGCGCATCATCGGGCCGCTCGGCGCGCGCGAGTGGCAGGATCAGAAGGCGTTCGGCGCAGCGGGCGCTGATTCGCAGTATCGCATTCGCGGCAACTCGTTCTGGGTTCTACCAGCACCGACGGCATCGCAAAGCGTCTACTACGAGTATGTGTCGGACAAGTGGTGTCAGGCTACGGGCGGCGGCACGACACGCACGGCGTGGGGCGCTGACACCGACGTTGGGCGCATCCCGGAGCACTTGCTCACGCTCGGCCTCATCTGGCGCTGGAAGGCAGCCAAGGGCCTCGACTACACGCAGGATTTCGAGACGTATCTCATCGCCAAGGGCCGAAAGACATCGCGCGACGGCACGCGTCGCAAGCTGAGCGCGGTAGGGCCGCAGCCGCGCAGCAATGGGCGCGGCAGGATTCCGGAAGGGTCATGGGGCTAATGCCGCTCCGTAACGACATTGAGCTTGCTCTACAGCAAGGAAGTGAACGCGCGGAAACTTGGCAGGAGTTCAAGGCACGCAAGAAGCGCGAGGCGGTCGAGCGCGACAGGCAGCAGTTCGAGCGTGAACGCCGCGACCGCGCAGATCGCGCAAAGGACCCATATCAGGATGTAACCCCGGACGCGCAAGGCAATCCGCAGTGGCGACATGGACGGCCACGCGTCGGCGCTCGCATCGCCGATGAAACCATTCGCACGCTCGACAAAATTCCTGGGCCGCATCAGCGGATCACCGGGCCGGCCGTCGCGGCGGCTGATTCATTCAATGGTGGGGCACCACCAACAGGCGGGCCGCCGCGCAGAGGTGGGCGCAGCGGGTACGATAGCCAGAAGTTTAAAGATCGGTACGCGAAGGACCAACAATATCGCGAGTCGCGCCAGCGCCAAGATCGGGAAGCGAAGGAGCGGCAACGTAGGGATAAAGGCGTCACCAAAAAGGAAACCACAGCCCATGAGGCCGAGGCATCCAGTCGAAGAAAATGGGAGCGCCAGCGTGGCGGGTCGCGTGAGTTCGATCCGCGCGAGCATTTCTCTTTCGAAGACTGGAATCGCATGAGCCCGCGCGCTCAGTCGAAGTTCAAGGAAGATTGGGGGCGTGAGCGGCTTAGAAAAGGTTGGCCGGTTCACGAAGATTTCTTTCACGCACTAGGCGTTGATCCCCCGCGAGGTGCGGTAAGGGGCAACAATCCAGGCATAGGTTCTTACCGGAAAAGAAGAGACCGATGAGCAAAGTCAGCAGCCTTCGCAAAACGCTGGAGCGCGCGATTGGCCGGTCTGTCCGCGCGTCGGGACCGAGCACGGTCGTCCAGTTTCCCGGCATGAAGATTGCCCGCAAGAAGCGGGTGAAAAAGCCGAAGCGTTACAAGCGCATCAGCGATAGAGGGGAAGATCCAGGCAACTTCAAAGGTCAAAGCGGCAAGAGCGTGGACTCGTTCACGAAAGTTACGATCAACGGCAAGCCGTACATGCGGCGCGACGACGGCGCATTGTTCGCGTTGCAGCGCAATGGATCGTGGCTACTTACGAAAGCGCCGAAGGCGAGGGTGAGAAAGAAAGGTCGCTTGTTGCGCAAGGTGCTTCCGTATGCGGTTGCCGCCGGTGCAGGCGCGGCAGGCGCCGGATATCTGGCGTCAAGAGACGAGGACTAGCCTGTGCCGTACCGTCCGCCGCCTGAAAAGCTAGAGGCGTCGCAGCGGCAGTACTACGGGCGCCGCAGCAAGAGACATATGGACCCGCGGTCCGAAACTGAGAAATGGCTTGAATGGTTCGGGCAGTCAAAGCCGTTTGTGGAGGATGCGCAAAACTACGACTACCGGAAGCAAGCTTGGGATGAGAGCGTTGCCGAAGGAAATCCCGACATGTCGTGGTTTCTGCCCGAGTTGAATGACAGCACGGCAAAGCAATTCACCGGCGCTGTGGACTATGGGATAAGCCCGCAAGCGGCGCGCGATGCTATGGAATGGGCGAAGGCTGCACCGCGCAATACCATCGAGGGTTTTCTGGGCGGCGATCAGGTTGACGACCGGCGAACCGATAGAGAGTTGCTTCGCCGCACTTTGATTGATGCCGGGCAAATCGACGAGCGCGCAGACATTCCAATGGAAGCGTTCGATCAGGCTTTGGCGGGAGCTACACCTGAACAGCTTGCCGAGCTTCGCGCGACGCGAGACCCGCGCACGCGGACCGAGAAAAACACTGGCGCACTTTTTAATGCGCTAGATTGGCCGACGCTTGGATTTGCCGGCGAGGCGATGGCCGGTGTCGGATCGCTATTACCGGGCCGGCAGTTTCAGCCTGAATTGGATCGCATCCAGAAAATACAAGATGAATACGACACGCACGAAGATCTGCTGTCTGGGCGCAACGTACTCTCGACTGGCGCCGGTTTAGCGGCAGGCTTCGGCGGCCTTGGTGCTCTGACAAAAGGCATCGGCGGCAAGGGGTTGGTCGGTGCCGCAAAGCGCACTGCTGCGTCGTCGGCTTCCGGCGCGGCGGCTTTTGGTGGTTTTCAGGCTGGCGAGGCCAAAGGCACAATAGAGCAGCGACTGGAACAAGTTGATCCAAGCGTGGTCGTTGGCGGCGCGATAGCTGGGCCGTTGTGGTCAGGAATTGCCGGTGCGGGAAAATTAGCAAAGAAAGGTGCAGCGAAAGTGGGTAAGTCGAAGCTGGTGAAAATGCTGGCCGGGCGTGGCGCTAAACCAACGTCGCCTTTTCCGTTTCCGTACAAAACACCGCCGCGGCCGAAATGGCCAACCGGCACAGCGATGCCATCGCCATATACCGAGAAGGCGGCTGCTGGCAGTGATGTGCGCAAGGATATCCATCGCGCCATACGCTATCAGCGCAAAGTGCCAGCACGCAGCGCTGATGCCGCTATTGCGGCAGGGCTCACCGGGGCAGGCGCGGCTGCTGGCGGCTTAGTCTACGCGACGGGAGAAAGCAGTGACAAGAAGCGCAAGAGACTGCGCTGATGCTGCGCACCCAGCAGCGTCGCCAAGTCAACCGCGGGCAGCAGGCCGTATCGCGCCCTCTACCGCCGCCGGTCATGGGCTGGAATGCGAAAGATTCGCTCGACGCGATGAAGCCAGCCGACGCCGTCATTCTGGAAAACTGGTTCCCGGAGGAAACGCGGGTCACGGTCAGGTACGGTAGCGCGATCCACTGCAATACGGGCGAGGGCACGTTCAACGTCGAGACGGTTGCTGAGTGGAAGGCTGGCGCGTCGCGCAAGCTCGTGGTC
>ERZ1292625.549-Hain-H41-01um-R1-549-length-55279-cov-7_pt1 | contig 55279 bp, 66 predicted proteins | sample MGYA00564400_ERZ1292625 | MGnify/ENA primary metagenome ERZ1292625 (study PRJEB36523, sample SAMEA6512639) | groundwater metagenome | collected 2019-01-08 | study: AquaDiva: Metagenomics assemblies of 32 groundwater samples | reverse complement strand
GTCAAAGTCAGAACCTGATTTAGCTACTATACTTGTAGGTACTACAATAGATGTACTGGATTCTTCTGGTAAAAATTCAACAATTTCAAAGAATTCCATTGAGTTTAAACCCTGAGTTGGAATCCTATATGCAATTAATTGAAGTTCTTCTATGTCTACTTTACCATCTTTTATTGCTTTGTTTAGTTTCTCAAGTGAACCATGTTCATCTAAAAGTAGTTTATGAGAAGGATTTTTACTTGATATAGGTATCATTACTTGAGCAGCTAATGTATTGTCCTCTTTATCTTGTCTGTAACCAAGTAAAGCATCATTAGTACCAGCCTTCCTGTTACCTTTGTTTTCAAATCCTGAACTTGCTACTTGAATTAACTGGTCACCGTGTATTTTTTGTCTGATTAATCTTGCTTCGACTAAAGACATCAACATTGAGTCAATTTTAGCTTTGGTAACCATTGCATCAAACTTGTATTTGAGCAGTAGTTTACCATCAACTAATTCAGACTGTAATCCATCTCTTAAATTATCAGCTAAATCACGGTCTTTAGCTTCATTTTGAAGTAATTTAAGTAAATTTTCAATACCTTCTTTACCTTCTGACAAATAAGTTGTAGGATTGATTCCCAGCTCTTTAATGAGGTTATTTTTTTCTTCCTGAACAAGATCATCAATAAGTGAATTGTATTGCTTTAATAGCTCCTTATTACGTTTATTGAGGGGTTTACCATCTTCAAATAGATTGGAAAATAGCAGTTTTCTGAACTGTGTACCAAAGATAACTTTTTCTTCAGGAATTGAATCTTTTTGTTGAAGTCCAAAGAAGCCATAAGATATTACTTGTTTTTGCCAATTTTCTGTGTTTATAGTACCATTATTGGTATCTGTATAAAACTTGTTAGCTTTACCTTCTTTATTTAATAGTGTACCTGTTTTAGAACCTGATTTAAATAGAGCATAACCAATTTGATTTTTGGTCATGTTATTTAAGATTACTTCTAAGTTCTTACCTTTAACCATTGATGGAAGTAAAGGTAGTAAAGAGTATTTGTGATAAGCAGGTACGTATAAATGACTGTGTTTTTGAGGTCCAGCGTATTGTGTTTTTACACCAGTAAAATGATACATTTCTTCAGTACTTAATAGTTCACCATTTTGTGCTCTTTTAAATGTTTCATCTGGTATGCTTTGACCCAATCTGAATTTAAGGCTTCTGTATTCATCTAATGTAATCCAACCTTGAGCATCACCTTCGTCCATTTTTTTGTAAGCAGATAAAATAACATCAGCTTGCTCTTTGGTTATACCTGAATCTACTAATGCCTGAATGTACTGGTTAAGAACTTCTTGTTCTAAGGATTGAGTAGAATCTTCAAATACTATGACATTAATACTACCAGTTTCAACTTTTTTATCTTTTCTTTCAAAGTTTTTGTTAAGCCATTCATTAATTGATTTACCATTAGAAGCAGATTGTTTAGTACCGCTAAATCCTGATGTTCTTTTGAATAAATCTTTGTAAAATCCCATATCTCCAATAAACAGTTTTATTTGTTCTATTGAGTTGATATAATCATTAACTATGAATGCGTTGATTAATTGATCTACTGGTTCTTTGAAATCTTTAGATATACCTTGTGATTTCTTAATGTTGAGTTCATTTAAGGTTTCTTTAACTTCTTTAGCATAAACAGTAAAGAAAGAAACAATGTCAGTGTCTAATTGAGAATAAAGGCTTTCAGCAAGTTCTTCTGTTCTTTTAAGCAGCTCTTCTTCTGATAAATTTTCATCTTTTAATTTATCAATAGCAGTATAGATGGGTTTTTTGTCTTTAATAATACCATCAAATACAGTGAATTTTTCACCTGTTTTATTAAAGATGTCAATGTCTTTTCCAATGTCAAGAACTCTAAATAAAGCAATACGTTTTAATTCTGATTTAAAGTAATCTTGAAAAGTAGATTTAAGTTTTTGATTATCCAGTGTAACAAGGTCTTCTATTGGAATATAAAGCTTTTGAGTTTTACCAAATTTGTTAATTTGAATAGAATGTTCTGTTGCTTTATCAGAGGTTCTGATTATTGAGCTTCTACCCTCTAAAACAGAGTTAATTTCCTGAACCCATTTATCACCTTCTGTTAAATTAGCTGTAGCTTTTTTGAAATCTCCACTATCAGTTTCTGCTGCAACTCCGTCATGAAGGCCAAGAAGTATTTTTCTATCCTTTCTTTTGTTACCTTTATCATCAAATAATTCACTTAACCATATAGAACCTTCTGTAGATACTGTTTGAAGATGTGGAAGCTGTTCAAATAAATCTGCTGTATTTTGAGCATTGTTAATCTTGTTTATCATTGTAGATAACGCATTGTTGTTACCTATTGAATAAACAGTTTTATTTGTAGCTGATATAAAGGAAAGTTCAGCAGCTTCTGGATTATAGTCAGCTTCTAATTCTGTTAGATATTTAATACGTCCAATAACATCTGTTTTCTTTTCAATTTCTTCTGCTGTTGGGTCAAACAAACTTGTAATATCACCTTTGTTTTGTTTAATATAGTTTTGAATGGCAGTAACAGCGGATTGAAAGTTATCTTCTAATTTAGATTGAGCAATGGTTTCAGGAGAAAGATAAAGTCCTATTGACCTTAAAAAAGTTTCAGCTTCATCAAACTGAACACTATCTAAATCAAGAAGAATTTTGTTATCGTCTGTTTGAGTAACTTTATCAATTAGATTGTTCTTCCATTTGTCAAGTATTCTTCCTTGATTGGATTCAGCAGTAGCATCTTTAGCATAAACACTACCTTCAGAGTCCATTAAAGTAATATAAGAAGTTGCTTTATTTTTAGCAAAATCTTGTGTAAACTGAGCCTGAAATAGTTGTTGTTCTTTGGTATTAACAGAGGAAGGTGAACCTAATTTATAAGTTAATTCTTCTAATTCAGGTCTGCTTTTTTCAAGTTCTTTTAATTTGTCATGGATTTCTTCATAAGTAGATAATCCAGCAAGTTGTTTTAAAAGGAAATTATAAGTAGTTGATGGATTAACAGTTAGTGGTAATCCTGTATATTCAGATAATATAAAGTTTCCATTTCTATCAATTGCTTGTAATGAAGTAATAAGTGCCCATACACCATCATTCATTTGAGATTTAGTAGAAATAGTATTGGCTTCTTGAAAAGCATTATCTTTAGTTACATTTTCAGTATCAGCTTCTTCAACCTCTGTGTTTATGGTAATTTTAATACCAGCAGATTTGGATTTTTCAAGAAATAGAGAAAGAATATCTTCCCAATTGTTTAGAATGTATTCAAGATTGTTAGCTTTCTTAAGGTTTTCTTCTGCTTTATAAGCATCTATAATCTCATTATAAACATCATTGTGAGTCTTGTATCCAAGATTTGTATTTGCTTGATTTGGAGTTAATCCTTTACTGAATATTTTATTATAGAATAAAGCACCTATACTATCTAATACATCTTTTTCAAATGTAACATCTTTAGTTTCTGATAGTTTACTTCTGTCAAGTTTAGCAAATTGTCTGACCCCAACAATTGGTTTGTTTTTATAGTAACCTTTATCTAAACGTCTATAAATGTCTTCTATTGAACTTGCTTCAATGTTTAAGAGGTCTTTTAAGAAGTTAAGTAATCTCTTGAATATATTGTTTCTTGCAGGTCTGTTATTTAAGACTTTACCTGTTTTTTTGTACTTAATAAAATCTTCTGCAAGTAGTTCTTCTGCTTCAAGGTCAGTTTTAGCTAACCCTTGTTCTTTAACTTCTCTGTAAGCATTAGAAATTTCTTTTGGGGTGAGATATAGTTGGGTGACTGTGTGGAAAGCTTCGTGATAAATAGTTCCAGCAGTTGCTTGGTCTGAAAGAAGAACATTTCCTGAACTTAAAAATCTACCAAAAGATTTGTTTTCAATAAGACCATGAATTAATTCAATTGGGACATTAGGGAAGGTTGTTTTAAACCATTCTCTTTCACTGTCAGGAATTGGAACACCAGTATTGGTTTCTAATGTTTTTAATCTGTTAAGTTCAGTAGTATCCTTCTTTTTGAATTCTTTTTTAGCTAACTTGGTAGTTTCAGTAATAGGTTTTACTTTGATGGATGGATCATAAGTAAAATATTGATTTCTATATTGCACTACTTTGTTAGATACTAAGTCAGTTCCAAATAAAGGTTTTCCATTATTATCAAGAAGATATTCTTTGTAAGTATTAAATGGTGTACCAAAAACATCAGTAAATTTATCTTCAAATCCATATTTAGCATTAACATTAATTCTTTTTGTTTTAAGAAAATCTTTAAGTTTTTGTTGTGCTTCTGGGGTTACAATGTTAACAGATTCAGTACCAATTACAAGTAAACCCTTATCTATGCCTAAAGTGAATTCTTTTGCCCCACTCTTGGGGATGTTAAAATAAATGATTTTGTTTAATTCTTGGGATGGATTTTCAGAAGATTTAGGAGCAAGTTCAAATCTTTGAAGTATTAAATTAAATACTCTTTCCTGTTCTTCTGAGTTAAGTAATCTTGGTATTAAATTAATTGTGTGACCATCTTTATTAGAAGCATATAATTTACCTGTTAATCCAATTTGACCATTTTTGAGTTTGGCTTTATTGGGTTTGTCAGCAATTTCAACTGTTGGTAATTCTAATGATATATCTTCTAGTTTACCAATTCTATCAGTAACAGAAAAGGATTGTCTGTTACCATCTTTATCAGTTTTTTCAAATTCAGGAATACCTTTAGATTTACCAATTATATTAACATAAATCTGACCTTTTTCCTGAAGTATTTTATCTCTAAATCTTAATGCTTCATCAACTGCTTCATTAGAAAGTAAGAGTTCTTCTCTGATTGCTTTGGAAACTCTTGACATTGTAGAATGTAAAAGTTTACCATCAACAAGAACTGATTTGTTTGTGCCATCTACAAGAAGAAGATATACTCCTTGATATTCTTTATTGTTCTCTTTTTTATACTTCTCTTCAAACTGTTTTGGATTTAAACTATTAGAATCTTTTTCAGATTTTTGGTCATCTAAGATTTCATCATAAAATTCAGGATTATTGGTTTTAGTAACTATCTGAAATTTGATGTTTTTAACATCACTTTTTTCTGTATATCTAAAGAATCTTTCAGAAGAGGGTTTAGAACCATCATCTTTGCCATTGTTAGATTTGAATGCAGTTAAAGCTTTAGCTGAATCTTCAGGATAAACTTGAGTATTTATTGAAGTATTATCTTCAGAAACGGCTGTTTGGGCTGTTGGGGTAGTTGTTGCTGGTGGTGGGTCTTCTTGAGCTGGGGTTGAGCTGGGGGTTGAACTGGGGGTTAAAGCAGCTAATTCTGCATCATCTACAATATTTTCATCTTTATCTTCAAGTAATAATTCTGATAATGATTCTTGTCTTCTTCTTTCTATATCAGCTTTTTTAGATTCTATATCTAATAGTTCCTTAACTTCTCCAGTGCTAACTGTTGTTGATGGAACTTCAGTAGTTTGAGTTTCTTCTGTTTCTTTTTCAACTTTGATTTGTTTAGCAATTAGTTCCTTTTCAATTTTATCTAAATCTTCTGGTTTTGTAGAGGTTAGTTCATTGTATGTTTTACGTGCATTTTTAACTCTTGATAGAGCACTTTCTTTAAACTGTTGATAAGCAACTAATTCAAATTCTTTAGTGCTTAAATCATTTAAAAACTTTTGAACATCTTCTATCTTTTTATCTATGTTATTTTTAAGGTATTCTTTGGTTTGTTTTTCAATATCACTACTTACTTCTGATTGTTTTTCAGTAAGTAGAGTAATTCTGGAATCAAGTTCACCGAGAGTTTCATTATAAGTTACAGTTCTTTGTTCTTTTGGTTTATCAGACAGTTCGTTTCTCTCTTTGATAGCATTTTTTAACTCTTTATCTAAACCTTGAAATTCTAATATATTATCTTTTAATTTACTAAGATCAAAACCAATCTTTTCAGCATTTCTTAAAGATGATATTTCTCCTTGTACTTGAGATATTTTAGTTGATATATCAAATATTTGTTGAGTTGCTAATCTTTCATTAATTTTTTGATATAGAAGTTCTTGTGCAAAAACAGGGTTTTTAGTATATGAATCTTTAAGTTTATTGTATTCATCTTCAAAGAATTCAGCATCTTTTATATACTGACTTGCTTTAGTTTTATAGTCTTTATCAAAACCTAACTGAGATGCTTGTTCTTGTGTAGTATTTGCAAATATATTGAGTGTCTCTAAAAAACTTTCATAGGTTCCTGTTTGTGCATTTTTTTGAGCAAGGTCATAAAAAGATTGTGTATTTATGTTTTTAAAATTTTCAAGATTTCCTGCAAATGCCTCATTCTCTCTTACTTGATTTCTTGCTACTGTTTTGTTTCTGCTGTCTAAAATGTTAGAAACTGTTTTCATTCCGGCACCACCAAATGCTCCAATGAGACCTTCTGTTAATCCTTCATAAGAAGCCAAATGATCAAAGTATCTATTTGATTTAGTTTCATCGTCACCTTCTTTTATTTTACCTGTTTTGACATCAGCAGATCTTGCTGCTTCTTTTTCAAAGAAACCAGTATTGGCTTCTTCAAGATACTCCATTCCAGCAACACCAGTTATTCCTAATGCTTTTTTACCAATACTAGCTGTTGCGGCTTCTTTTGAAAATGATCTTGTCCATTTACTACCCCTGAATAACATAAGATACTCAGGAATTTGAAGCAATAAATTCCATTTACCATCTTCTATCAACTGTTCAGCATCTTGAGAAGCTAGTTTTTTTGCTTTTTCTGGGGACATACCAGAATCAATATATTTTTTAGTATTTTGTTCAAGTGTTTGTACTGCTGAAAGTACGTGCTCTGAGTAATTTTGAGCTATGGCAGCCCCTACTGGTCCACCAATAGACGCTGTTCCCTGCACTGCTTTTGGTATAATCTTAGTTAAATTAGTAGCAGCACCTATACCTTTAATTGCAAGACCTAATCCTTTAGAAAGTACAGAGCCAGGTACAAAATATCCAATAGAAGCGATGGCTTCATCAAAGTTTTTAAAGAACCAATCAGATGTAAAAATATCAGGTTGTTCTTTTTCTGTATAAATAGGAAGTGCCTCTGCTACATCTTCTTTGGTTTTGGTTATAAAATCATTAAACCAGTTAGAATAATCTCTTTCATAACCATTAATAGCATTGTAATATTCTTCAAAGTCAAGAATGTGACCAAAAGGTTCAACTGTATTTAAAGCAGCTTTAACAACACCCCTTGCAACCATAGAACCAGCCTTTACTAAACTGGATTGTCTTCGTGCTCTTGTTTTTTCTAAGGCAGCAGAATCAAATACTCCTTCTGGAATATAGTCACTAAATTTAGAAACATCTATGTCGTGTCTACCTTCAGTAGGAGAATATGTAGGAGCAATATATCTCTGCTCTTTTTTTTCTGCAACTAATTTAGATGTATCTATTGTTCCCTTTTTAGAATCTATTTCAAGTAAATCTAAATTTATCATTATTCTGTTATATCTAAATTAAAACTTTTTAACAAATCAACTTTCATATCAGTCAATGATTTATAAGCCTTATCTTCTTTTTCTGCTTTTCCTGTAGTTGATTTAATATACTCTCCTTTCATGTTTTTAGGAGCATAATATGTGATATTATTAGATTTAAATACATCTATTGTAATTGGTATTGAACCAGAAGGAAGGTTAATTGTAATATTTTTAACATTCTGTGAGGAACCATTGTTTTCAACTAAATTAGCGTATGATTCAATGTAATCATTATTTATACCATCGGAGAAATAAGAATTAGCCAGCATTTTTTCACCTCTTTGATATTGGTCTTGTTGTAATGGATCCTTTTGATTTTTATTATCTTTCATTAAGTTTCTACCAACATAACCCATTTCCTCTTTAGCTCCAACTTTAGGATAAATTGGCATTTCAATCTTTTTGTTTCCTGCCTTATTCCTAATTGTTAAATAATGTGCATATTGTCCACCAATAGCATCATCCATTCCAGAAACTTGTATTTTATCTCCTTCTGCTAAATTTTTTGACATATATACATTTAATTGTACACCATCAGAAGTTGTATAGTTAGTTCCTTGTGTAACTACTCTATCGGTTAGTGTTTTATTGTATTGGTCTACAGTAGACTTATCTTCACCAGTTAATACATTTGCTGAATATGATATTGGATTTTTTTCAATATAATTAGAAACATTCTTTTGTAATTTTTCATTATTTTTTAAACTACCTAATGTTATTGGTTTTCTTCCAGTTAAAGTTACCTCTTCTCCAATTACTTTATTTAATAATTCTTGAGGTAATTCTAATTTACCAGCCATAAATTGTGAAAATATTTTAGAATTTGGAATATACTTTTTAATTTCAGCATAAGTTTCTTTTGGAATTTCTTGTAAACCTGCTTTTATTGGACTTTTTCCTCCAACATCTTGAATAATTCCTGATTTTAGATAATCTTTATATATTTCTTTTATTGTAGTTTGTCCTTCTGTTGTATTAATGTATTTAGTAGTTCCTGTATTTAATGTATTATTAATAATAGCAAGTCTCTTTGTTATATCTTCTCTCTGAGATTGTGTTTCATAATTATCATTAGCTGAACCAGGAATAGGTAATTGTAATAATCCTTGTTCTAGTGTAGTCTTTTTGTCTGAAAGAGACTTATAATCCATTGGTTCACCAGGAGTTAATACTGATTCATTGGCAATTGTAAATAGTCTTTCTCTTTCTACTTTTTTTTGTGTTCTTGCAACAGCTTCTGTATTATCAAGTAGCTTATCACTGTATGTTACATTATCATAAGCAGCAACTCCAGCTAATTTAGAGGAAACACTATGTATTTTACTTTGTATGAGTTGTTGTTTTAATTCTTCTTTGTTATTGTCAATAAATTGTTGAGCATTTGCAAATTTTTCATCAGGCATTTCACCGATATTCATATCAGCACCTTCTTGTCTGAAGTCTGTCCCTGTTTGATAAGCAACAAATAATTGAGAATTAGCTGTCTGAGTAAGATACTTCATTGCATCAGGGTCATCGGCTAATTGTTGACTAAAAGCAGAATAAAAATCATCTCTGTCTTTTGACTTCATTGTTTTTAGTACTTGTTGATATTTTGTAGAATCAACAGATAACTGTTTCCATGTTTCATAACTTGGATCATCTTCTGTAACACGTTCTGCTACATCAGCAATTGCCTTTCTTGCTATCTCATTATAATTAACAGCTTTAGCAATAGGGAAAGTAGGCATACCATTTGCTATAAATCCGTTTTCTTTAGTAAAAGCTGATATATTATTGTATTGTACTTCTTTTAAAATGTCTTGTTCTTGGGGAGACAATCCTGACTTTTTAAGTTCTGTATCAAATGCTTCTTGAATATCAGCTCTTTTGTTAAGTTCCTGAGTAGCCTGTTCATATTGGTTTTTTAGTTGAGCTGCTTCTTTAAAAACAGAAGATGTATTTTCACCTTTGTCTATTCTACTTTGAAAATCTGATGTTTTACCATTAACATACTCTTTTAATTGATCTACGTGTTGTTTGTCAGTTCTTGTGATATGTCTAACATCTTTGCCTGCAATATTAGTTATTCCAGTAGAAAGAGCTGATTTAGCTGCTTCTGGCTTAAAATCTTGATAAGCTTGATATTTTCCTTCAAGTTCTTGATTCCTTGGAGAATAGTCTGCTGGTGGACCGTAAGAAACCTGGTCATTTAAAAATCCCATTGTAATTATTTATTAAATTTATTAAATTAACCCATTTTCCAAGTTCCTTTACTTGAACCACTTGAAGGATTCCACTCTACATTTTCATTCATTGCATCTTCAGCTGCTTTTTTAGCTTTTTCATGATCTCCTCCATTTTGTTTAAAGAAGTACTTGTAATACATTTCACCTTGTTGTTGATCTTTTTGCATTGCTAACTGTTTTTCATATAAACTTTTATACATTGGAATATTAAGATTTTCTCTGCCTATTTCACCAAGTTGACTAATACCCTTAGGTAAGTATTGTGCTTTATTTACTTTTGCCATTGTATTCAATTTATCAGCATATATATCAGCACCAACTCTTTGTTGTCCAAAGGTATCTAATCCACTGGCATATCTGTCTTTAAATTGAGCATCTGCTATATCTGCATTAAGATTAAAGTCTGCAACTTTACCCATAGCATCAGCTGAAAGTTGACTTCTCCTTGAAAGATAAGAACCTTGAGATTCTCCACTTCTTACATCAGAACCAATTCTTTCCATGTTATAAATATCTCTACGTCCTTTTTCTCTATTGATTTTTTGATTTCTTAAAATACTCAATGCTTCATTTTCGTGAGGATTATAAATAGCTTTCTTATCAACTGTCTTTTGTCCAGACATAAATAAATTATAGGCAGCAGGTAAATATGTTGCTCCTTGATTCCATTGATCCTTTGTGCCCCAACTAAAGGGTTGTTTTTTTTGAGGTGGAGTTGATGGAGAAGAGGGTAAAGTTGAAGGAATAACATACTTGCCACCTTTTTTAAGGTGTTGCGGTTGTTTTATATTAGGTTTATTTTTAGTTAATTCGTATTGTTGATTACCAACCGTTGTATTTCTTTTTAACTTTTGACCAAACCCATCAGAATTAAGATATAGTTCTCTATCTTTTGCAGAGATGAACATTCCTTCTTTTGAAAGAGTTCTTATATCAGTAATAAATCCACTAGAACCATCAGTTTTTGTATTATGAGGGTTTAGATGTTTATAATCAACTTCTACTTTACCTTCTTTATTAACATATAGTTCATCTTTTTCTACTTCTGCTTTATATTCAATTGGATTAGGAACTTGATAAATACCACCATTAGCATATTTCCATATTTTTCCACCTTTCTTAAAATATTGGGGAGTTTCATAAGGAACTATGGATTCAGCATTTTGAGCAGCAATATTAGCTTTTCCTTCTTTTTCTAACTCAGCAGTATATCCTTTTCCAGATAAATCTTTCCACCCACCTTTGTAACTAAATCTTGTAGTCATTGCAGTAATAGGGTTAGCAAAAGCTCCCCACATTGCACCACGTCTTGCTTTATCTTCATTAACAAGTTCTCCAGTATTAGGATCAATTTGTTCATTTTTAGCTCTTTGTTTTGCTCCAGCACTATAAGCAGCACCAGTTAATGCACCTAATGCAGGATTTATATAACTCATTACTCCTGTTGCTATTCCACCCTCTATACTTTGTTGATTGCTAATCTTTTTAGAAAATTCAGAGGTTTGTGGAGCTTGAGATTGAATTACTCCCATTGTACCAATACCTGCTGTTACTGCACCTGTTGCCTTTCCTTGATTTTTATTAGTTTGATCACCATAATAAGGATTCTCAGGAGTTGAGTACATATTACTTCCTTGAATATTATACTGAGATTGACCAAAAGGTTGACCTGTTTGAGTATCTATTACTTGTTCTGTTTGTGGATTAGTAGTATATCCTTGTGGAATTCCAGCATTATCATATTTAGGAATCTTTTTGATTTTGAATTTTTTACGACTTTTAGTTTTAGAGTTTGCCATTGAAATCTTTATTAAATATACTGTTTTTTTGATAACTTGTCAAATGTTGCTGATAATGTTTTAGATGTTATCTGTTACTATCGGTGATTAAAGGAGAACAAGGTAGAAATTTTAGCTAAAATCAACTTTTTGAATGAATTGTTGATAATGTTTGGGAATTTTAAGTCAACCATTATCCACTGCCCTTTAAATTTGGCTTTAAATAACTGTGCTTGGTTTAGATTAGCAGCAAGAAATATATCAGGATTTGGTATTGTTTGTATTACAGCAGTTCTTGGGCAAGATAATTGCCAGTTTCTTTTCTCTTTCTTTAAATTAGTACCCACAATAAGGGGTATATAGTCACTATTTTGATAGTTGTTAGATACTCTGATTTCATTAAAGGTTTCACCATTAATTTCAATTCCGTTGAGGTCTTTAACTTCTGTAACAAAGGCAAAGTTTTCTGTGGTGACCTCTTTCAATTTAAAGGCTATTAGAAACTGTAGGGAAGAGGGATATTGTATGTTACAGAATTGTCCAGGGTTACCAGTTCCTTGCATCCAGAGGTCAGATAAAGTGGTATTTATGGTACTTCTATACGTAGTCAAAACATGGGTTTTGTCATTAATATATAGAGATGGAAAATAATCGTAATATGAGGTAAAGGATTGAGTTAATTCATTGAAAGCCAAGGTTTCACTGTTTGGATTAGTATCTTGTACAGATGTCAAATTTTGTTTACTAATAGCCACAATGTCATGAAAAGTAAACAAAACATCGTGATTGTTCTGGTCATGAGTTGCTATAATACCATAATTGTAATTAGGTTTGTCGGTTTTTCTAATTAATCCTTTGAGATTGTTTTTAAAGTAAGAATCAAGTCCCGCAATTACAGAAACTTCTTCATTTATGCTGGTTATTCTGTTTAGTTTAAGGTTATCTATATCAAAATAATAAATACCTTTTTCTGTGTTAATGTTTCCAAATTGATGTTTACATCCACCTGTTGAGGTTAAATATATGGGTTTTCCAAGTTTTTCTCCTGTACCCAATTTTAACGAACTTCCACTGTTACTGTTGATGAGTTCTTGTTGATTAATCGGAATGTAGAATACTCCTTTATCTTGAAGTCCAAATACATTATCTTTAAGTATCTGAAGATTATTAATTGGTCCATATTGACCATTAACATCTTCAAAATCAAAAGGAGCAAATATACCCCAACTATCTATTGGTTCACCGTTTAATTTAAAACCAGAGGCATAAATTCTATTGTCATTTTCTTGAATATCTCTAAAATTAATAGGTTTTGGAAAGGAATATCTTACATTGTCTTCTGTTGAAAAAACTGAATTTTCAAGATAATCCTCTCCTAAATCAACTCCTGTTCCGTTGTTATTCATGCCTGTTCTATTAACATGACTTCCATATCTCCATTCAGTGTTTAAAACAGTTTGAACTGGAAAAAAGTGTGTTGTGCTCGTAGAATATCTTCTGTCACTTGTTAACGAAGCTCCTGGAGCAAAAGCATCTCCATCGTAATTAATTAGTCCTTGTTGAAAATCCCAAATATTAGTGTATATATCTCCTCCAAATATTTGAACTTGATAATTTGTTGATGATGTATTTGTTATTTCTTGATATTGTCCAGTAGAGATATACTTTCTATTAGTTCTTTGAGAATAAGAATTACCTCCATATTGAGCAGATTTTGGTCTGTAATAAAGAGCATAATACTTATGTATATAACTTGCACCACTAAACAAAGGTAATATATAATCAAGATGAAAATTTAATATTACAACACTATCTCCAATAGTTCCTGGTTCATTATTAGTATTATTAAGAGTTGCGCTTCTATTGAGTATTGGAGTACTGGTTGTAGTTGTTAGTGTTCCTGAACCATTTTTTGATAAATGAAATGCTTCGGTTAAAATTCTTTCGTTATTTATTCCTACATTAGATGCTCCAACATTGGGTTGTCCTAATGTATAATTTTTATGTAAATAAAATCTTCCATTATACGAGCTATGGACAGCAGTCATATCAAACTTATGTTGTAATATAGCAACTATTTTAATTTTATCTCCTGGCGCATATCCTGGAAATTGTAGAAATGTAAATTCTGGAGATTTAAAACCAACTATTTTATCTTGAACCAGTCCTTGAGAAGCCGTAAATTCATTTCCTGTAAGTGCATCCATATCAGTATATAAATCTCCAACGTGGCTAACATGTCCGCTAACAAGAGTATCTTGTCCTGGACATTGAGCATAAAAGTTTGTACTATCAGAAGAAACAGGATGAATACTTCCAGCAGCCATTACACTTTTATCATTTGTAGTTCTTTCACACCTAACTATTTCCCATCCTCCTATCTTATCAAGTAAATTAGTAGGAATGTGAACATCAAATTTAGGAAACAAAACTCCAACTCCCTGCCAATTACTCCAAGCAAATGGTGCACCCATACCAGAAAAGGGAAAAGTTTGAAAACTATTGTTAGAAAGATCTAATGCTTCATAAACAAGAGGCATTCTTATATCAGCAATCCATTTGGCAAATCCAGGTCTGCCTTGTTTATCAAAAAATTGTATAGCAAAGGCATAAACTTCGTCATGTTGATAACCTTTAAAAGCAGAAGCTAAATACCAGCTTTTAAATCCCTCATACATGTTATTATTAGAAAATGTATTATTGTTTAAAGAAAAATTTGCTGGTTGTCTTGGAGCTTCTCTTGATCCTCTTCCAACTGGTCCATAGGCTGGATCATTTGAGGTTGCTGTAAATCCATTTCCAGTTGTCCACCAATCTGATTGAAAGTATTTCATTTCAAAAGTATACTTGATATTTGGACCTTCACCACCTAAAGTAACCCCATCTGATTGAAATCTATATCCATTGACTGTTTGATCAAATTGATCTGGATTTACAGCATCATGAGTTTCAGAAATTTGAGTCCATTCAGCTACTGCTGCTGGCGTTAAACTTGGATATGTTCCTTGTACATTGGCTGCAAGAATATCTATAATACTTGTACCTTGACTGCTTTGAATTCTTGCTTTTCTATTTATTGTAGCTGAATTAAATCTATAAGCACGAGCATCATAATCCACATCAAATGTTTTGTTTCTTGTATTGGCTGCAAGTAATATGTTATCTTTAGAAGTAATTGATTTACAATGGGTAAAAGCAGAAGTAATGTCTAAAAAGTCATTGAGACTAACTGGTGTTGGAGTTTCATCACCTGTGTAAGTAAATGTAAAATTACCTGAACTTGGAATTGGTTCATCAAAAACCTGGTCTATTATAGGAACTGCATTTCTTGGGTATCTATATAAAATAACTATTTCAATTCTTTCAAAATCTGTATCTATGTTATCAATATTCCATGTTATTGATTTTGAAGTTATTGCTGCTGCATCAACAATATCTATAAAAGGGTCTGTTTCTACTGGAGATAATACAGGAACTAAATTTGAACCCTTTGAATAAACAGTAGCTGCTCCACCAAAGTTTTTAAGTCTGTATGTAGCTTGGTACATCCCCTCATGTAATATCCCACCACGATCATTAACTTTTTGAAGAATAGGTACATCAAAATCTATTGGGGGTCTTGAATCAAGTAAAGTAGGATCTAAAGCAAATCCATTTGGGTCCGCTGTATTAAATCGTCTTAAAACATTAAAATTCTCAGTCCAATAAATATTTTTAGTATCGGAATTTTCGTATCTACCTTCTGATTGACCTTCTTCTCTAAATGAATGAAAAGTAGTAAAGTCTAAATAATTGTTGTAAAGTAAAGCAAGCGTTGGAACAAGAGTTACTTTATCATAGGTTAATCTCCATATTTGACCAACAGAAGAAGGATCTGCCCCACCAGGGTCTTGGTCTGTAGAAGCAGTAGTAAATAGAATTATTTCATCTCTTATTAAACCCCAGCCCATTATTTTTAATCCTGTTTGTTGAGGAACAAGATTAGTAAAGGTGTGCATAAAGCTAAAAGACTGTGCATTTATAGTAGGAGAAGGTATTGTAGTACCAGTTACTGCTCCCCAAATCAAAACAAAGGTAGATGTGGCTGCTGCTTTTATGTTAACAGCAAAACTGGATAATATTGGATCATTGTTAATTAAATCAGCAATTTCCTGATAGCTATTAACAGTACTTGAAATATATCTTTGATTAATAGATGCTGTAAATATTTGTGGAAAAATAGGTGAGTTTGAAGGAATAACAGGTGCGATTACTATAAGTTTTACAACATTGCCTGTATCTGGAATAGAAGTTAGAATAACATTACCATCTGCATTTGTAACAGCAGCAGTAGAATCTCCTGTAACCCCACCAGCAGTTACAATTCTTATATTCCTGGCATCACGATAAAAGCCATCTGGAATTGCAGCTTTGGTAAAATCTTTATTTAGCCCTTTGTAAAAACTTGATACTTGCTCCATTTAATTATCTAATTTTCCTTTCTTCTTGTAAATTTTGTGTGGCGAAGAAACTGTTGAATTTATTTATATCAGGACGGATTCTAAGTAATGTTCTTTTTATTGATTCCATTTTATTTGTATCTGGAGCCTTGCCTTTATTTGAGGCTGCTCCAATTGCCCAGCAATATTGCTTTTCTGAATCTTCATATAGTTCTCTATATGCTCTTTCAGTTGGGTTTTGACGAAAACGTATATAATCTATGTTCTTTGTGATAAATCTTTTGATAGCTTCTTTATAGTGAATATCATCTGGAATTAGTGGTAATCCACATTCATCAGTAGCAATAGCAAGATAGGCAAGACAAACTTTACCTTCTTTTATACTTAGAGTTAACCATCCATTATTAACTTCATAAGTTGTATAATTTCCACTTGTACCACTTCCAAGTTCTGCGTCAAATACGTTTCCAAAATTATCAATAAATTGACCACTTGAAATTGCTTGTGTGGTTAGTTCATCTATTCCACAACAAAGTCCTCCTTGTAACATGTGAAATTGACCTGATGCTGGAACAGCAGCATAACCATCAACTGATACAGCTACAATACTTACTAAATTGCAAGGTAGTTGAACTTTGTAATTAGTAATATCAAAGTCTGGATTATCTCCATGCCCTGTGATAATTTTAACATACGAGCTTGGCTGATATATTAAATTTATACATTCAACTGCCCACTCCGCGCAGTCTGATAATGATATATTTTCTTCTGTGCCCAAATCTCTGTAAAGCATCCACACCAAATCTTTTATGCTACAAAATTTTCCTGATAACATGTTAGTTTATTTTAATTGAGTTGCCCAGCCATTAATGTCAAATCGTATAACTTTAATCTGAGGTTGTGTTTAAGGTCATAGTTAGTATGAATTACTATTAGTTTACCATCTTTTACAAATACTCTTGGTTTGCATCTGCAAAATTCATCGCCCAAATGCTCCAATAAATCCTCTGTTGGTAATATATTTACTATGGTTGTATGCATTTGTTTCATAAAACTTTAGCTGAAATATTCAGTATCTGTGGTTTTTAATATTTTAGCTAATCTGCGTTTACAATGATAACGCTCTGCCATAAAACTAAAATATTGTCTGTTTGCTATCTTTGGTCTTCTCCAAAAATATCTATATATAAATCCATCTCTATGGTCATTCAAATGATAAATTCTTTTCTTGTGTTTTTTTGTTGCTGCCCAATCTACTCTTAATTTGTTGGGTTTTGTTAGATCAATTTCTTGCTTGAATTTTTTAATTCTAATACCACAAACAATGGGAAGTTGAACTTCTTCTGAATCAAGAAGAACTTTGTCCATGAATTTTACAGCAAATTTCTTTAGTATCCTTTTGTATTGTTCTTCTGTGACTTGTAATTCAGGAAGAGCTACTGTTTTATAATGTTCAAATAATTGAGTAGATTTTAGAGACCCATTAATTAATTTTGGTTTTCTTGTTTTGGCTTGAACGGGCAAGTTTTGTTCAGTATCTTCCACCTCAATTTTGTTTTTCCAATGGTTAAATAGTAAACTCATTATTGTTCTGTATTTGATGTTAAGTTATGTTTGCTGTCTGATAAAGAATCACTTGGAGCAACAGCCTCTACTTTTAATGTAGTTCCAAGTATCATAGACTGAAGATCAGGAACCATGGCTGCTGAGATGGGGTATCTTCCATCATCTGAGTAACAAGATATACCTGAACATGAGAACAGGGAAGCATCTGATGGTATTTCAAGAACTATTTGTAAGTTGACTTTTTCTAACATTAAAGCTTTATTGTCTTTTGAAATTACAAATAAATATTGATTGTGTAAAAAAGCTCCAGTTATTGATTGTGAAAATTTATTGGGATTGTAGTAAATTGCTCTGTAATAAGGCAATAGATTAAATCTTGGTTTTGTTAAATCAATTGGACCTACAGAAACTACTAGATTTTTATCGGTTATTTCTATGGCTGGAGGAATAGGAATTGTAGATTTTAATATGGTACAACCCACTGCATCACAAGGACAATCAGAAACATCTGCTAAATTCATGTTAACACACAGTGTTTGAATTAGTTCTTGAGATAATGTTCTTTTTTTAGCTAGATCCTGACGCACCAATTTTGCACGAATTATGTCAACAGTGAATGACAATTGTTCATTACTAATTGGTTCACTATTAGAGACTAAACCACCCCGTATGGTGTTTAAAATTGAATATACAATTTGATTTTTGCTTATTGACATGTTAGAATGGAATTAATTTTTCTATTGTTGTAGAAAAAGACGGTTGATGAATTTTTAAATAGTTAATTGCATTTTCTAATGATACAACATTGTTCCTGAATCCTCCAATAGAAGTATTACATAAATTACATAGTAATCCTCTAATTTTACCTGTTTTATGACAATGATCTATTGATAATGGTTTGTTTAGTTCTATTTGTGGTTTTCTGCAAATATAACAACAACCTTCTTGTTCTGTAAATATACTATTATAATTTTCAATTGTTATTCCAAATGTATGCAATAAACGAACACTTCTTTGATACTCTTTACTACCAAATTTACCTGGATGTTTTCTTTTAAATGGATTTTCAAGTTTTTTCTTTTTTACCCAAGCATAATATCTATTGTTACTGCATTTTTTACATGATGATTTTAATTTATCAGTCATTCTTAAATCTTTATAAAACAAATCTCTTGGTTTTGTTTTATGACACTCTATACATTTTTTGTTTTCTTTAACCATACTATCAATATACGAATTAAAAGTTAAAGAAGCAAGTATTACTGATAATTTTATTGATTTCGGCTATTTCTTTCTAAAACTAAGAGGGATTAAAATACCCACATTGGGAGCTTTTTGAGAGATGTCATAAGATACTTGATACATTCTTCCTCTTTTGTCCTGAAGTGCTGCTACAGGGCTTATAAAGTAGCTTTCTGAGGTTTTAATTGATTGTACTCCAACCAGTATTTTCCAGCGTTTAATTTCTGTAGTATTTGTAATTGTGGTAAAAATAGAGTCTCTGATTTGGAGTGGCACTTTTAGTTTATATTTGAGGTTTTGACCAAGTAATTTACCTTTTACTGTATCTTCTGTAAAAACAGTTAAATTTTCATCATCCATTGTATCTTTATAAATTCTAATGCTGTCACACGTTGTTAAATTTGTGACAGAATTTGTATCTAAATATACCGTAAATGGTTTATTTACAGTCTTATACTTGAACTGATATACAGTATTTTTTGCATATATAGTATCTGACTTAGTAACTACTATAGTATCAGAGGTAATTGGATTACAATTGAAATTATCTTTAGGACAACCCATAAGAAACAATAGAACAACTATTATGAAGCTTAAAATTATGTTGGTTTTATTCATTTTTGGCATGTTCTGTTTTAGTTAAACTATAACCACCCATCAAAAGGATTGGTCCAATTGCCGTTACAAACTCTAACGCAGATAGTGTTCTGTAGATTAACATATAAAGTACAAAAATCCATGTTAATAAAATAACTGAATTATTAGTAACAAAGGTGATTAATCTTTTAGAACTTAGAGTGCTTTTTTCTGCGCTTAATGTTTTGTATATTTGAACAATAAATTTCTTTATATTTGTCCAGCCAATAAATGTTTTTTTAATTTTCATATTAAATTGATATTTCCTGCCAAGTCCATGTACAAGTTATTGTTCCTGTGTTTGATGATGTTCTTCTGAGAAGCATTGATTCTCCTGGATAAAACTGCATGGTTGGTGCATGAGTTGAAAACTCTTTTGTTACTCTTGGTAATATAAATTTTCTGAATGGAATACCGTATTTGCTGATTATTGGAGCAGTAAAAAGTAAAATGGTATTATTGACATCTAAATCTTCATTTAATTTTTGTACAGTGACTGATGTTCCATTTAAGGTGATTGTTGGATTGAAATAAATTTCCCATATAGAATTTTCTGCATTTGATGCTTCTAATTCCAGAAATATAGATTTACCCACTCTATTTAAGTTCGATATAGGATTTATAAGTAGAGTCAAGTCATCAGAAGAACTTGATAAAGTTTTAGTTATAACACCCTTATACATTATTGTATAGTTATAACTATTTCTGTGTATTTTTGAAGTTCTTTAACTAAATCCTCTTCTGCTTTTTTAGATGTTCCAATAAAGTCATCTCCTCTTTGATAACCAACTAAAATACAACCATAACTGTCTTTTTTAGAATTGCCTCGATGGACCAAAATTCCATCAAATCCAGGTACATTTAATATTCTTGGTAACATTCTTTTTTTAGATAGAGACATATTAACAATCATTTTATAAGTTCCTGACGGAATTGCTGTTTCACCAAATACCTTTTCTTCACCTGGGTCTTTAATGTCCCCATCTTTATTGGCATCCCTGTCTACATCCTCTAGTGTATACATTAGGTACTTTCCATTTAAAAAAAGTTGACCTATTGTTGATTCTTTAGTTCTTTTCTCTCTGATTAGTTTCAGGTGTGCTCTCATTTTCTTTAACTTTTAAAAGTTCTTGTAAGGTATTAATAGCTCCCGCAATTGCATTTAAGTTTGCTACTGCTTGCTCTTGAACTTTTTTAAGTTCTTCTAGTTTTTTTTCAACTTTTTCTTTCATTGTTGTTTGTGTTTTAGGTTAAATTATTAATCGTTTGTTGTTTTTGCGTGAAGATAAAGAATAACTCCATCTATAACTATGGTAATTGTTCTGTTGGGTGCAGTTGGTGAAACCGTATTTACAGCGTTAGAACAAATCATACTTTCCCTCGTAGTTCCTGTTCTTGTAAAAAATAAATTAGTTCCGTTATATTCCATTGCTCCTGCTTCTGCCGTTGTTAAGCTAGTTCCCGAAGTAAATTTTAATGGTGCATTACTTGCGGTTGCAGTTCCCGCTTTTAAATGAAGAACTGCTGTCGGAGCAGTTACTCCTATTCCAACAATACTTCCGCTTGGTTGTAAAATAAGAGGATACGCTATTGCATTTGCATCCTGACGCATTACTTGAAGCCAGCCTTGTCCATTGCTATGAATAATACCTCCAAACATACCATATAAACCAGCAGAATTAATAATTGAAAAAATTCCGGATGCTGTTCCTAATGTAGGATATACACTACTTGCGGTAGTTTGGGTTGCCTGAAATTCTATTTTAGGGGCTAATGTGTTTACTCCAAGTCTCCTATTAATCTGAACATCTCCCAACGCTGTAATTCTCATTCTTTCATTTGCGACAGCTGTTCCGCCAGTATAAAATCGCTGTGTTCCGTCAGCGTGTCTTGCAGTAAATCCAATTCCTGCTGATAGATTTGCATTAGCTCCGAAAAAAGCACTATCAGGAGAGAATGCCCCAACACCATTATACGCTGAACCTAACGCCATTAAAGAAAAACCATCACCCGATAGAGCCGTCCCTTCTGGTTGCTCTATATCTAATTGTGTGAAACTTGTAGTTAATCCTCCTGTATTTCTTATAAGAGCGTGACCATGAATTTCAGTTTTATAAGCAGAGTGATACTGAGTTGCTGAACCTATTAATAGTTGTCCAGTTGTAAGTCGTACAAAATCCGATGAGCTGCTAATTACATTCGCTGCTGTAGCGTATAGAATCTGCCCTACACCCGTTGTATCAGGAAAAGTGTTTGTGCTCCAAGTCGGTGCTGCGGATGCCCCGCTCCTTAACATCTGTCCTGCTGTTGCTGTTGCGGCTAAAATTGTGGTAGTCCCCACTCCTGACTGGTAGGATATTGCTCCTAAAGTTCCCCCTGCAATATTTGTAGTGGTGGTTGCCGTTGTTGCATTGCCTGTTAAATTTCCCGTGAATAATGGTGATACTACTTCTGTTCCTATATATATTCTTCGGGGTCTTGTAGCAAGAGATGCACCTATGTCTAAAGTATCGTCAAGAGAAAATAATAAATTTCCTGTTAATGTCCCACCCACAAGAGGGAGATAAGAGCCACCAGTAATTGGAGCGAAATTTGTACTTACCCATCCCGCATCAGGTATTTGTCGTCCTGAGAATGGGGTGTAATTTGCATCATACAACCATGCTTGCTGATATAATAAAAAGTTATTCCAACTTAAAGCATAAGTACCAGAAATCAATTTAGCATTTTCAAAATCAATCCTTGCTCCACCTGTGGCAGTATTTAATACTCCTCCATCAATATCTACAATAATGGCATTGGTGGCACTTCTTAAATTGAGAACATTCTTAATATCCAAACCTCCTCCGTCATTTGAAACTCCGAGAACAGAGGCGAGCCCCCATCCAGTAAGATTACCATTTAGTTTATTAAATGCTTGCAGTATTGTATCGGTTGCTGCTAATACTCCTGCACCACTTACATATCCTGTTAAGACCTTGCCTATAATTGCTGAATTTGCTAGAGTTATTGCTCCAGAAGTCACAATAGATGCTTCGCCTGACATTGCTACGTCTGTGGCGAGGTTTGTGGCAGAGCCAACTAAAATGTTGTTATTAGTTAGGGCTATAACCCCTGGTGATAAAGCAATTGGAACATTTATTGCTGAAGTAGCTCTGCCTTGAGCATCAAATTTAATTTGAGGAACATTGACTGCTGAACCATAAGTACCAGCAGTAATTGCAGTGTCTTTTAATGTAGCAGTTAGATTCTTGGTGTTAACAGGAATATCAAGATCTATAGTTGTTGTATCAACTAATGATGTTATTGGAGAAGATTCGTAAAATAAAATTAATGTACCATCTGGAAGACCCTTGTATTGGTTTCTATATACATCTGTATATATTTTTCCATTAACAGAGGTTTTATTTGCACTAATTTGTTGAATAGCATTTCTTGATAAATACATTTGTTTTTATTAAGAAACATTTTTTTTATTTCTATTAAGTTTTGATAAACTCATTTTTTTTCTTGTTTCCATTGACATATTGCTCTGTGCAAAACTCATTCTTTTTTTGGTTTCTTCTGATTTCTTTTTTCCTAATTTAGCCATCCTTAGTTTTAATTTATTATTTTCCTGTAAAAAAGTTATATACCGCTGTTGCTACAAGCCCAAAAATTGAACCTAAAAACCCTGTAACCAGAAGAAATTTAGTTTTAAGAGAAGTAAAGTCTTTTTCTAATTTATAATGATTTTTTTTTAAATCTATTTGATCTTTAGCAAGTTCTAAGTGATTGGATATTTGAATATCCTGTTTTGTTTCAATAACAGCTACTTTGGTTTTTACTTCACCAATTTCATTTAATATTTTATAAAGAATTTCCTGTTCTGACATAAATATTAATTTATTGTTCTTGAAAATCTTAATACAAATCCAATGAAATCATATACAGAAGTCAATGCACTTGTTACTGTTAATTCAATTACATACTTATCTCCAACCATGTAAGCAGGAGCAGAAACTTCTGTACTTTGCACTCTTGGATTAGCATTTTGAGTAAATAGTAATGTTGATAGTGATAATGGAATTCCAGTTATAGAGACAATAGCAGAATCTGTATAAGCTATTCTACTTAATGTAATAGAGTGTCCTGTCAAATCTGCTGTAGTATTTCTATAAATTATATCAAATGAATTCAGTTTCATTCCTCTTAATGCTGCTGTTCTAAATTCATCTGTAATATCTATCCCTATAATTGTAGTATTTACAGCTGCTGTTTTTCTTTCAACATAGTCACCAGCAGCAATTCTAGTAGTTGTCCATGTACCTGCTGAATAGTTTATAACATTAGAAAGCCCTACAAATTTTCTATAATCCGTTGCTGCTTTTGCCCCTAATGTTAGAGGTGTTATTGCTCTTACTGCATCTGTTTCTGCGTCTGTTTCTGCTTGTGTGGCAAGTTCTATAAGTCCAGGTCTTGTATCTACAGAAGTTAAAGAAGCTAATCCTAGTGGAGTAACTACTCTTGCTGCATCAGTTAAAGCTGCTGTTTCTGTACCATCGGCTAATTCAGCTATTCCTGATATTGTGGTTGTAGCTTGAATTACATTTGCCTGAATAACTGCCCAATCAGCATGAACATTACCTGCTGATACTATTCTTGCTTCAATTATATCACCAATCTGAAAAGTAGTTACTAATCCTGCAATTGTTATTGTTCCTGCTACAGTAATATAGTATCTGTCTCCCTTTTCTATTGTGCCAGTGTGTGTTGTGTGAGATGTAGGATATATTCCTGTTGCTGTTGGATCGTAATTATCTAAAACAGAACAATCTTTTAAGTCTTGACTATCTGCATAAATTTTAGTTGCAGCATCTTGAGATGCTGTAGGATCTCCTAGTCCAGTAATTTGACTGGTACCCATTGCAATAGCACCACTCATTGTACCACCAGCTAATGATAATTTCAAATTATTTGCTGCATCAACATAGGTTTTGTTAGTAGCTGCACCTCCAACTGCTGGAGTTGGAACAGTAACTGTTCCTATAAAAGTAGGAGATGCTAATTGTGCATAGTCTGTTTGTAATGCTGTTATATTAGCAGCGTTGGCATTATCTGCACTTTGATAATCAGCTGTAATACCAGCCAACATAGAAGTTAAAGAAACTCTTTCAGAGGCTCCTGAATTATTAACTTCAAACTCTATAGAACCTGTTGGAGTTGTATTTAATTGTAAGTCTGATATTTTTTTGTCTGGCATGATATTTCTTTTTTATGATTTATTAATTAGTACTATTGTCTATATATGTCACCCAGATGCGCCATTTGCCCGCAGTTAATGCGTTCCAAAGAGCAGAAGGAGTAAAACTAAAATATACTGAGCTAGCTGTAGTAGCATCTCCATTTAGTGTATAAACAGTTCTGTAAATTTCATCTGTGTTGTCAATATTTACTGCTGCCATAAATGTTGTTGATCCTGATGTTTTTCCCATATCAGCTGTTCCTGTACCAGTATTTACACCTGTTATACATTTAGCTTGAATACTTAATACAACTGAATTTACTGGAATAATATCTGTTCCGCCAAGTCTTATTGACTGCTCAACTGAGTCAGCAACTGAAGTAAAAAGGTGATTTACTCCTGTAGTTCCTGCTACACCTACTGTGTAAACTTTGGTTTTTATATTAGAAGCACCTAATGTATCAATAATGTCTACAAATTGTGCCTGTGTTGGAACATCGCCTGTTTCTAGAAAACCTTTAATTGTGGCTAGTGATTGTATCATGTTTTGTTATTTTATTATTCTACTTTAAATGTAGTTCCTATTTTCATTGTACCAATTCCTTTTAATACTCTAGTTGCTGGGATTCCGCTTTCTGTAATTCTCAAATCTCCAGCTTCTGTTATTCGTCTGTCTCCAGCTTCTGTAATTCTTTGTCCTGATGAGGAATTTATAAACCTAGCTGCTGTATATATTGAACCATACGGTGAAAAACATGTGCCACATTTACATGCTATATCATCCCAGATAGCACTTATTTGCGTTTGTGTTAAACAATTTCCTGTAGCTGTTGGGTCATAACAAACCAGTACAGACCAATACATGTGAAGAAGTTCAAAAGTATTTATTTCACAGCAACAATCTGTACTATATTTTAGTTTTGTTGATATATCTGCTCCTTTTTGTCCAAGACAACACATAAAGTGTTGAAGTCTGTTATAATTGTCTGCTTTTGAAAATAAAGTTGTATTGGTTGATATGCTTAATATTTGTGTTCCCGTTGCTGCTAAAGTATCTGTTGCTGTTACGGTGAATGTTTTTAAACCATTTACTGTAGAAGTTCCAGATATTAATCCCGTAGTTGAGTTTAGTGTTATTCCAGTTGGTAGTGTTCCTACAGTTACTGAATAAGTATATGGTGCTGTTCCACCATCAGCTGTGATAAACTTATTACCATAAGCAATATTAATAATTGCATTTGGTAAAGCTGTTGGTGTAATAGTGATAGCCATTATCCTTGAATGATTACTCTTATAGCTCCAGTAAATAGAACATTAAATGTTAAACCAACTCCCTCTGTATAAACAAGACTTGAAATTTGACTTATGTCGTGGGTTATTAATTCCCAAGAAGGACCTGATGAAGTACCACTTTGTGATTTCCAAATTGAGATATTAAAATCCACTGATCTTGGTGTAGATGCCCAAGTATTTAGTAAGGGGTTGGTTCCTGTATTTGTAATAGCATTTTCAGAAATAAAAAAGATAGTCCCTGATTTCGTTGTTAAAGTAATAGCATATTTTGCTGGTGTTGCTCCTGCTGTTCCTATGGGTCCTGTGGGACCTGCTGTTCCTATGGGTCCTGTGGGACCTGTTGCTCCTGTAGGTCCTGCTGATCCTGCGGGTCCTGTGGGAATTAAAATTGAGGGACAAGAGCATTGTCCAGTACATTTTTGACAAGCCATTAGATTATAAAATTAGTATTGTTTGTATATTTTCCTATTAACATGGCTCTAAAATGATTTTCAGATATTGTTAGGTTAGTTGAATTAAAAGCATCTCGCACAGAGTCATAAAATATTCCTGTTTCAATATTTAAAGTTGGCTTTGACCATGTTGGTTTTAAATTTGATTTATATTCTTTCTTTTGTCGTAATGTTTAATTTTTAGTATTACAGCTTCTCTACCCTTTTTAGTTAAATTTATTCTATCTTCTTTAGTTAGTTGTTTAGTTATTAAGAGCATCCACAATCCGTAGCATCGCACAGTTTAGTTAGTCGAGCTAATAAAGTAGTAATGTTAGTTATATTGCCACAACCCGCATTAAACAGTAAGGATTGATAAAGTCCAAATGCAAGTAACGCATTTTTTAATGCAACACTTTCGCATCCACAATCTTCCGCGGGTATTTTTGCAATTAGTTTTTGAACACAACACCAAACAGTACATCCTATAAAAAAAGACTGGGTTATTGAAAGTTGAACCGTTTGACTGTTAACATTACTAATATCAACTGTATATGTAGCAGAATAAATACCATCAGGTAATGCTCCAGACAATCCTAGTGCTGTGCTTGTAATATTGTAAGTAGCTGTACCTGCACTGTCAGGAAATGTAGAATATAGTGTAATTGCTGGAGTTATTGTTCCATCAGGAAGAGTTACAACAATTCTTGAGTCTATGGCATCTGCTATTGCAAAATTATTAGCACCACCCCATCCACCACTGTTTGAAGCTGAATAAACACCAGAGGTTTCTGTGAAGGTAAATGATTTACAGTCACTTTCTGAGCATATTCCAAAACTTAATATGTTTCCACCAACTGCTAATGTTGCCATTTGTATATTTTAATTAGTTAAATAAAAATGGTGGACCAGATTTTTGGTCCAATCCACCAGTTTTAGCAGAGTTATAGAGATATTATTAAGGCAGAACAGGTTGTACTTCCAAGAAAAGATCAAGTTTTCCTGCTGTCCAAGGACTTGTACCAGTAGTAAATGTTACTTCACTATCTGCTGTAGTAAGCAAATAACTTGCTTCTGTAGCTAAATCAGGAATTCCTTCTACCATTGCATTAGTATCATCCCAAACAGATGTAGAAATAGCAGCTGCTGATACAACATCGTTGGCACCCGCTACCATAATGGCAAGTGTTCCTGTGTTCACCGTTGCTACACCTGTTGTATGTACAAGGTAGTGACTGTCTACAACATAGTGATCTTTGGGAATTATTACTCCAGAAAGACCAATTCCATTACCAAAGGCATGAAGAGCTATTACTCCTGTTGGTGCAGCTGTTAAGCCAACTTTAGTTCCAGCAAAAGCGTTTGTTCTTGATGTTGCTAAAGCAATTGTAGAAGCATCTACTACTATAACATAGTATGCTGTTGTTGCTGTTAATCCTGTTGTAATAGTTCCACTTGTTACGGAAATACCAACGTTTTGACCACCTTTAAATCCGTGATTGAGGATTCTAATGTTATCATTTACCAAATCAACTGCTGTTTCAGCATAAGACTTAGCTGCTCCTATTTCAAAGCGAGCTTTAACTGTATATTTTGACATGTTTATTTATGTTTTATTTGTTTGTTTATTTGTTTAGTTTATGATTATACCGCTACGTTTGCAAAGTTTCCAGGTGCAGAACCCAACCAAGGATTCAGTGCTGCCAAAACATTAGTTGTTTGAGCTGCTCCATCTACTAAAGCCAAGAATAAACTTGCTCTTGCTGGACGTGCACCATCAATTACTCCTATTGAATAGTTATTAAAATATTCAAGAGAGACGATGTCATATACTTGACCAGATACTGCATCTGCTCTTCCTGTTGGTGCAGAAGGATTTGCTCTGTCAACTGCTCCTTCATAAACAATAGAACGTTGTTCAAGTTCACTAATTTGTTCATAAACTCCAGAACCTGGGAGTGATGCTTGACTGTAATTTACAGTTGAAGTACCAAATCCAGACAATTGAAATTCAAATTTAACTTTAACATAGTGAAATTTAAGAACATCAAAGGATTGTTCTAATCCAGTGAATTTAAGACCCATATTAGAAGCATCTCCAAGAGCTGCTGTAATGGATTCAAGCACCTTACCAGAACCAGAGGTTCCTTGATAGGGTTGATCCAATGTTACGTCTGTTCCTGTAATAGAAGCTATTTTGTAAACTGCGTCAGTCGTTGCTCCACCGTCCATTCTTAAATAAATTCCTGCTACTATAGTTGCTGAAGTAGCAGTTAGAGTAACTGATTTAGAACCCTTTGCTGCCGTTGCTGTTGGTACTTCCGCTACACCTGCATTATCAGATAGACGCTCAATTGATACTTGTTCTGTAAGATAGGCATTTGCACTCAAATCTGTTGCAAAAGAATCTATAATATCAGTTTGATTTGTAGTTGAATTTGGAGTAAATCTTGAAATTGATGTGTTTGGGGTTTGTGACCATACATCTTTATTATGTTTCATTGTTACACGAAGTACATAATCAGTTGTTTGTGTATCATCAATAGAGCCAGCTGCCCCATCATACCCAATGTAGGATATTTGTTCTTGAGGAGCACTATAAGTAAGTCCTCGGAATTGAATTACATTTGCACCATCAATACGAGCAGATTGAACTACTTGTGCTGTTGATGCTGTTGCCCCACTTCGTTGTACTATTCTAATATAGCGTGATTGAGCATAAGTTGTACCAGCTGCCATTACCTGATCATTTTCATCCAATACTACTATTTCTCCATCTACAAGAAAACTTGCATTTGCAGAATCCAGTGTATTTACTGATGCTGTTCTTGATACGGATTTACCAATCAAGAGTTGTTGTGAATTGTCGACTTTCATTAGTTGTTGTTTTTGTTATTTATTTTTATTTGTTAATTTCTATTATACTCCGTAAAATTTGATTTTGAATTTACCAGCACTATATGTACCAGGTGCTCCACCAGCACTACCAACTGCTAAATATAGATATTGATTTGCTATTGGAAGAGCGGTAACTACACTTTTTCTATCATCAATAGCCCAACTTGCCCCTCTTGCTAAAAGTAAAGTTTCAGTTAAACCAGTTACAAGATTATTTTCAGTTCCTGTAGCTTCAGTAGCACTGTAAAAGTCAATATCAGGGTCACCTCCTGCTGGAGTTTCCAAACAAATAATTTCCATTGCAAATACAGTTCCATGAATAGCTTCTGTTATTTGTCCAAAATTACAATTTGCTGTTGCAGTTTCTCCTATAATATCACTAGCAGTAGTTGAATTTACTAAGTTAGTTAAATCAAAAATAAATTCTGTTACTTTGGGTCCACTAACTCCAAATGTACCATAAGGAATCCATTTAGTTACCAATGCACCATCAAAACCTGTACCTACTGTTGGAGTAGCCATTGATATAATTAGTGATGCAGTATGTGAAATTTTAGGTGTTGATAATTCATGAGCCGCTGCTATTTCAAGACCTACTGATGAAATTCTTCCTCTAAAAGTACCTTCTGTAGATAAACCAAGTTCTGTTGCGCTTGATTCATAAATACCCATAGTTGCAATTCCAGGGGCAAATGAGGGGGCTGCTGCTGATCCTGCTACCCCTATTATTTGAGATCCTAATGTTTTAGCTCCGTTAACTGTTTGAGCACCTTCTGTCATTACAAAACTTGCAGCTCCACCTGGATCAGGTATAGTTAGTACTCTCGATGCTGCTGGTGCTGTTGCACTTATTGTAGTTGTGTTTGTTACTCCCAATACAATTTGATTAGTAGTATCGTTTTGAGTAATGGGATCAGTAAAGGTTTTTGCACCACCAATTGATTGTGCTCCAGCATCCACAATAACTGTTCCTGTAATATTAGGTAAGGTGATTGTTTTATCACTACCAGAAGGTTCTCCTGGATCAAGTACTATTTCAAAAGCATCGTCAGTAGTTCCTTCAAATGTCAGTGTTCCTGAAAGAGTTCCTGCAATAGCTACTGTGTCTGTAAGTGCATTTGCTAATGTTGTATTTCCATTAACTGTTAAGTTTCCTGTAATTGTAATATCTCCAGGAACTGTAAGATTATCTCCATCAGAGATTTTATTAACTTGTGTTATAACCTCGTTTAGTTTATCTACTCTTGCTGGGATATTTTTTGCTGGTCCCAAGGGTTGTTCAGTTGGACCTTCTGGTGCTTTTTTAATTGCCATTGTATTTTATATTTTTAGTTTAGTTTTTTATTCTTGTGTTACTCCTGTGTGACTATTGTTTTGTCAGCTTCTTGTGTATTTTTCTCTATAATTCCAAGTGCAAGGCTTCTTGCGATGTTTATAATTTCCTGATGGGTATGTACAGGTAAATCACATTGAACATCAACTGGTGCAGGAGGTGTAAGTGCATAAGTTGAACCAAATTGAACCTTTGCTGGTTTTCTAATGTATCTTAAATTATAAGTTGTTATTGTTGTGTTAGGTGCTGCAATTAGTTCAGGAAATCCAAGCAATCCCATTCTTAATACCTTATTTTCATTAGGTTTATTAAATGGATCTTTTATCACTTTGTTATACCTTTCATGAGTTACTGGAATTACTGATGCTGCTTTGTTTTGTGTTTGTCCATTACAATCTAAATAGTCAATTAAAACATCTTCTTGTATTGTATGCCAATAGTCTGTTGGATAATTTACTGATACTCCATTTGGTTTATTGCTTGGTCCAGAGAAAAAAACAGTATAGTTTTGTTGATTAACTAATGTAAGTAAGTCATCAAATCTTTTCTGTGTTTCTTCAAACCCTTCCTTTCTTGGGTTATTGCCATACAATCTCTGATGAATAAAGTTTTCTATAGATTGGTTAAGTAAACTATCAATTTCTTCAGGTAGAAATTCAGGAAAATTTAAAGAATCTACTTTGTCAGCAGCAATCTTAAAATTCTGATGTAGTTCTGTGATAGTCATTATTTGTTGACAGTCATCGTAGATTTAAGGTGAAGATATACTTCTTGATTTTCTGGATTAGAAAGATAATCAACTGTTTGTTCCAGTGAATATCCCATTACTTCTCCACCCATTCTCATATATTTACCACCACTTTCTTTTACAAATCCTTTTTCTACACAACTTTTAATAAATACAACCATTTTATAATTAGGGTCTGATAGTATGTTGAGGAAGTTTTTAGGTTCATCTTCTACTACTTTACCTACTGTTGCTTTAATAAATGCAGCACTGGTATCTTTAGGATTTTTACCATAAACTTTTAAAAAGTTACGCATATCAGATTCTGTCATTTTTGACAATCTTGTGATAGCTTCCATTTTAAGGTCTAATTCTTTATTGATATTTTCAACTTCTTCTTCTTCTGAGTGCATTATGTATCTTGCAAATGGAGCTTTGCCTGTATCAAACTCTTGTTTTGAATTGGCAATTTCTTCATGTACTAATAGAAATCTGTATTTAATTTCATCTTGAGGTGTGTTTATTGGTAAAAGTATAGCACCATCTTGAGGAACGTTAACAAACATTTTATTCCAATATTCTATGTTGGTTCTTGAAAGAGTTCCTTTGGGAAGTCCTAATTTATCTGCAAGACGAATTTCATCTTTTTCTGTAAGACCTGTTTTCAAACTACCTGTTCTAAGGTCTGTTTGTGGAACAAATCTTTCATAAGTTTTTGAATATCTGAATGAACCATCGTGATTTTTAGGCAACCAGGTATTTCTACGAGCTGGTTTAATTGTTACTTTTGTTGGTAATACTACGTTTTTCTCAATTGTTACTTCTGTTGTTTCCATGTTATATTTGTTATCTTTTAATTTATTTCTCTATACTTTCCAATTCTAGCATGAAAATCTGTGGTTTGTCCAATATAAATTTTTCCTGACGGAGAAGTTATTTTGTATATTCCAGAAATCTTCATGCTAGTTGAAAATATTTTATTAAGCAAAAACGAGTTCAGCGCAAGCCATTGGATTCTCAACTATTACAGATTGTTTAGCTGCTGCGTAAACACTGTAACCATCCACTGAGGAAGCAGCACTTGTTTTAAAGCTTGTGTTAGGTCCATAAGGAGTTGTAGATCCTGGTACATGCCACATTTTTTCACGTTCACCTTTAGGATAGATTCTACGGATATTTTTCTTTCCTTTGGTTGTACCCATGTGAAGGATAGTATATCGGTAGCTTTCTGTTGGTCCACCTGCTGGATGAAGAATCCTGTTATGAACTTGATCATCATAATCTGCAAGTTTTACCAATGTAAAGCGTAAGCCATTAGAACCACGGAATTCAGTGTATTGTCCACCAAATCCAAGTGTTTGTCCACTTCCAAATATACGTTTTTCATCACGTACATTGAATTTAGCTACATAATCTTCTAATGATGTATTAAATTGACGCATACCATACTCTCCAGTTAAAGCCACGAAGTGACGCTGATCTTCTTGAAGAATGTTTACTGACAATTGTATAAGGATGTCTTCAAGCCATTTAATGCTAAAAGTATTGTAGTTAAAACGGTAAGCTGGAGAAATTTGGTCTCTGATACCAGAACCTTCTTTAATTTCAAATCCAGAATCACCCTTCATTGCATAAGTGCCATTAGCTGTTTTGTTGGATTCGCCATATAAAATCTGACGACCTTTTTCTTGTTCCCATTGACGCATGAATTCCATTTCAGCGTACTGAGTCCAGACTTTAATTACACTATTGCCTTTAGAACTAGGAACACCTATTGATAAAGGACGGTTAAGCATGTTAGCAGCGATGGTATCTTCTTTACGAAGGTGTGTAAAGCCGTTTCTCATTTCAAAAGGAGAACTGTAACTTGTGTTACCACCTTGTTTAGAAAGAGTATTTTCAGCTGCACTATATTGTTTGCTGAAAGATGAAGTTGATGTTAAAAGCGAAGGAGGAATAAACAATGTAGGATCTCCTGTCATTAATTGAACTTCATAAATCCAGTTAATACCATTAGAATAGGGTTCAGTCATTACACGAACTCTGAATCTACGGTCATCCGCACTTAATACATCGGTTTTAGAGAAATATTTTTCTCCAAATTCTATTTTAACAATAGAATGGTTTAGACCTGGCATTGTGGTTGAAGCTGCTGTGTAAGATACTACTGGAATTGATTTATCACTGTTACCTTGTAGATACCATACATAATCACCATCTGTGTCCATTTCTTGTTCTGCTTCAATCATGGTTAAGATACTTGACATGTTTGCCATTCCGCGTTCTGCGAAAAGACGAGACACTATAGAGGATGCAACTTGTGGTTGCTCCATAAACAAGGTGCCCAGATAATTACTGGTAGTGAGACCTGCCCACTGTGTTCCTTGTCTTACTTGTAATTTGTTAATTTGTTGAGACATTTAGTTTAGTTTAATTGATAGTTGTTAGAGTTGTTAGAGTTGTTAGAGGCGGTTAAAAAGGTTTGGTTTTCAGATACCTTTCCATTGCCTTAATATCTACTGAGTTAAAACGACTTTCTTTTCTTGGAGCATCTAAGGTTTCTTTAATTTCACGTACAGCACTTGTTTTTGCAACTGTTTTTAGTTTAGTAAAGTCACCTTTTAATACACCAACAATGTAAGCCATTTTAATGTAGTTTTTAGGGTCTGATAGAAATTCTGATATTTTGTTTTGACCGTTTTTATTAAGTTTTGTTATTGATTCAAAAACAGCTTTCTTTTCGAGATCGTTTGTAGTAATACCTTCAATAAACTCTTTAGTATCCTTAATTGTGGTATTTAAAAGAGCTGATTGTTCTTCTCTCTGTTTTTGAACTTTAATTTTGTTTTGTTTTGTTTCTTCAAAAAGTGCTTCCTTTGCTTGTTTTTGAATTGTTACAAGTTTACCAAGATAAAGTTTTGCATTTTTTTCAAGCAAACCAGCATCTTCAAGTGATTTTACGTGATCTGTAATTTCAGTATCATTCCAACCTATTTCAGTTAAATAATTAGATACAATGGCTTGTTGTGTGGCTGGTTTTTCTAATTGTTCTGGAGTTACTGAGGAATAGGCAAATTCTGCCTGTTCCCTTTCTAATAGCGCACCAAGTGGTACACCATCTTCATAATTCTCAATCAGATGTTTAATTGATTCTGGAAGTGATTCTTTATAAGCTTCTACTTTAGCATCTGACTTTTTGTCAGTAGTCTGACTTACAATATTTGAGATAAAATCATCAGAATCTTCAAATTCTTCATCTTTATATTCAACACCTGCTTTTTCTTTAAGTAACTCGGCTATGAGTTTAATAGGAGATTTAACTGGTTTTTCTGGGTCTTCTTCTTCCTGTTCCTCATCATCAAGTAATTCAGGTTTTTTCTTTTTAGTAGGATCTGGTTCATCTTCTACTTCTACTTCCTCATCATCATCAAAGGGGAATGGTAATGCCCCAGATGTGTTAGTTTTAAATACTGGTTTAGCAGTTCCTGCTGTTCCTTCTTGTCCTTCAGATTCTTTAGTTAAAAGATCTAAATTTAGTGTTGGCAATTGATCGAATAGTCCTTCCATTGTTCTCTTTTCTTTTTAGTTGTTGTGCTTATTTAAATAACTTATTGCTCCTATTAATGTTGAAATTTCTTCTTTTGCAAATCCTAACAATACATTACAAGAATGACATAATAATGCCCTTACTTGATTTGTTTTGTGGTTATGATCAACTACTAGTCCTTTTTCTATTTCTATTTGATGTTTATTACAAATTGCACAACATCCCTTTTGTTCCTCAAATATTCTATTATAATCATACAATGTAATATTATAGTTTACTTTTAGCCATACTGATTTTGCATATTCTGCACTTCCTGCTTTTCCAGGATGTATTAATGACTTTATTTTTTCTTTCTCTTTTTTTGCTTTATCTCTTCGTTTTTTAGCACAAATATAAAAATCTGAATTTGTACATCTTTTACATTTATTAAATAGACCATCCTTTGCTGCTGTAGATTTGTAAAACAAAGACTTAGACTGAAATTTTTTGCAGCCTCTACACATCTTCTCATTCATTGCCATCTATATATAAGATACGAAAAAGTTATCAAGAAAGCAAGTTTTCAGTAAAAGTAGAGTTTTCTGTTATCGCTGTTTTGAAAATTTCAAGATCTACTTTTTGGGTTTTGAATAATTTTTAGTTGAAAAATATAGATTTTTGATCTTTCTCTTTAGTGTATTATTATTATCATTTAATGTTATTGATAGCCAACTTTTGCAGGTATTTGTTAACTTTGCAGTATCTGTTATTGAATTGTATGTTTTTATTAGTTTATGTTTTATGTTATATACAAATATCTTTTTGTTGATACCACTAAGTTTACCTATTTTTTTCATCCTTTCGTTCCATTCTTTTTTTGAAAAACTGTTCATCCATTTATATATAGGTCTGTTTACAAAGTCTTTTTTTGCTTTATCCGATATTATTTTATTTCTTTGTTGTTTAGTTTTTTTAGACCAATTACTATATGTTTTGTTTAGTTCTTTTATTCTTATCATTCCTTTTTTACTTGCAATTTTTCTTAATTCATTACCTTCTTGTGAATTTGAAAATATTTTCATTTTTTCTGAAACATTTTTCTTCTGTGCGTCTGACCATTTTCTTCCTAAACAACCATCTGTTTGATTTTTTAGTTTTGCACCAAATGTCCTATATAGTTTAATATAATGGATTTCTTTATTTGAAGCGTCTTCTCTTGCTGTTTCTTCAATTAAACAACTTTCTATTTCAAATCCATTTAATACTTCATATCTCATCCAGTTATATAAAGGAGACTTTTTGTTTTTTACAAAAGCTCCCTTTTTATGACTTGAAAATCTTTTATTTATTGTATTAATACTTTTACCAATATATAAAATTTTATCTATATCTCTTGTGCTGGATAAACCATATATAAATGCCATTATTTTTTAGATTTTTTAGTTTCTTTTTTCTTAGCATTAGCAATCTTTTCTTTAGATTGAATTTCTTTATATTTTAATTCTTTTTTATCAGACATCTCTTGTCTTTTTAATTCAATATTTTGTTGATCTATTGCGTCTTGATTATTAGATTGTCTTTCAGCAAAGTCAGCTTTTCTCTGTTCCATAGCAAGTTTTGCTTGATCCATTATTTGTTGGTTGCCTTCATCCGCACCTTTTTCTATTCCAAGAGCAGTTAATTCAGCAATCTGAATCTTTGTTTCTCTGTCGGCTTGTTTGTTATAGTTGTCATCTTCTAACTTCTTAGCTTCTAGTTGAATTTTTTGTTGTTCTATTCCTTGTTCTGATTGTAATTGTTGTTGTTGTTTTTGAGCAATTCTTGCTTCACTGTCTTTAAGTTTAGCTTTTACTTCTGCGATAGAATTAGAAGCCATTATTTCAAATATAGATGAAAGTTCAGCTTTATCATTTTGAATAGCAGTTTGAGCTAATTGTTTAATAGCATCTAATGCTTGCATGTCTTTGATAGAATCTGATACTACTATACCATAAGAATCATTGATAAACTCATTACCATCATAAGAAAAGAAAACAGTAGCAAGATCATCAGTAACATATTGAAGTTTCTTATTACTTGTAGAATATGCTACTTTTGCTGTTTCTATAAGAGTATCAAGAACTCTTTGTTTTGTATAGTTATGAACTTGATAGTATTTTTCAGTAACCAATGAAGATTGTGTAACACTTCTTTGTACATTACCCACACCTTCTGATGCCTGAATTGCACCCAATCTTTGATCTGTTACACCAGCAAGATCTTGAAGTTTCTTTTCTATATATTCTAATATTTGAATGTATCCTAAAATTGCAGCACCAGTTTCCATGTCTAAGGTTTTGTTTCTGTCTGCGTTAGTGTTTGCAAGTTTTCCTGTAGCTTGACCTTTTTTACCTTCATTAAAAGAATCAACAAAAGCAAATTTTAAGGTAGAAGCATAATACATCCATTTTTCTACATCCCATCCATCAGGAATCAGTGAAAGATCAATAAGGGCTATTTTACCCTGATTGGCAGCAAGTAGAAGATCTTTACGATACCAAACTGTAATATATGAATAAATAAAAGGTACTAATCTGGTCATTAAAGAAACTGATTCTGCATTGTTTGCTGAATATATTTCACCTACATAACCTGACTTGCAAATTGAGATGTTGTCAATGGGTCTGTATTGAATTCTTCTTGGGCGTATATTTTTGTAAATAGTGTCTTTAATTCTAGTACCTTCCCAATATTCATTAATCCAAAACCACTCTAATGATTCTCCTAATTCTTTATCAGGTTTGCCTTTATACTCATCATCAACATATTCCATTTGTTGTTTACCAAACTCATCAAACCAAGTTCTTTCACCAATTAATTTACGTGATTTCCATCTAACTTGTGCTACTCTGATATTTCCTTTAGAATCTGACCAGTTATTCCAAGAATCAGGAATTGCAGTATCCAAATCTAAAACGTTGCTAAATAAACTAAAATTAAAAGTATCAGGATTGTCAAAAGATTGTTCCAATTCATCTATTTCACTGTCTTCTAATACTTCCCAATATTCATCAATAACCTGAGATATTGGCATATATGTATCTTTGATAATTATTTCTGAATCGTCTATTGATGTTGAATTGTCAGCAATAATAAAAGATAATTCTTTAGGATTAGTTCTACGTGCTATTGGTTGTCCACTTATAATGTCTATTTCATAAAGTTCTTCTCCTGCAATAAGAGCATCTTCAAATCCTTTAGAAAACTCTCTGTCAAGTTTTAACGATTGTCTTAAGTAATTAAGTAAGTGAGAAGCAGTGCGCTCTCTCATATCTTGATACTCATAGTTGTAATACTTTTCAAGCTTTTTTAAAGCTTCTTCGGGATCCCCAGGATTTTCTTCAATTAAATATTCTTCTAATTTTGCTAAAACCTCTTTTTTCTTCTTGTCTTCTTTTTGAGATATAGCATCTTCATTAAGAACTCTGACCACGAAAGAAGTTCCTCTTTTAGCTTCTTCACCAAATAATAAATGGAAAATAGGAGAAACAATATCACGATATTGAAGTTCTGCTGGAAAAGTATATCCTAATTGAGAAAGAGGTTGGACAGTATATTCCATGTCAGCTTTATCAAATACTCCATTAAATAGATTGTAGTTTCTTTGTTTCTTTTGAGAAGAGGATCTACGTGAGTTTTCTTGATTTCCTATTTTATTAATAGAAGATTCTATACATTGTTTACCCCAGGCATTATCATCTTTAATTTTTTCCTTATATTTTAATTTTTGTCGAGGAAATTTATTGTCATATTCAGAAAACTCTTTATCTTTAATGAAGGGGTGATTGGTATATTGGCTTGACATGCTGTAGGTGTTGTATTAAATATAAGGTTTTGTTTGGTTAAATTCTAGTTTTAATTGAAGAAGGTAGTTTTGTTATGGCTTCTTTGAATAGACAGTTGATAATTCTTCTTGTTAAAAAAGTGAGAAGTTGAGAAAAAAGGATCTTCAGATTTAAGTTTAATATCTTTACTTTCTGTTACAATGTGTTTTCTTAGTTGAAGAATATAGTACATTAGAATAATCATTGCAGAGGCTCTATCTGTGTTCTTTTCTCCATCATAAGCAATAAGCTCTTTAAGTAAGGGCATACATCTTATCTTGTGAAGATTCATTATATCTTTGTTACTGTCTGCTTTGTCTTCGTAGGGTTCTATTAACCATGTTTTGATAAGTCCTTCTCCAAATTCAAGAAGTTCTTTAGACATGTGAATTCCTTTCTTTCTAGCTACATGACTGTCTTTAATGATGTCTTTGATAATTTCAGGCTCATCAGCAAGAAGATATAGACAGTTTTTGTATTCAAAATATTGAAATAAACCTTTTCTTTCATTTTCATAAAGAGCAGTTGCATTGTAATACATAAGTAATTTTCTTACTGTTTCATAATACTCATTTGCTGTTTCTGGTCTACCACTGTATTCTGCTACTATTCTTTTGATTAGTCTGTCATAGATTAAAGTAGAACCTAATGAACCTGTGCCTGATTTATCATGATCATAAGGGTCAATACCCGCAATATATCTGTTAGCCATTACTACACCTTCTATTTCAATAGGAGGTTCGTAAATAATTACACATCCATCTGCATTATCTGCTTTCTTTAAAGGATAATTTAAAATTGGTACTAAATTCTTGTTGGGTTTCCATTCAACTTTACCATCTTCATTTATTAGTAAATCTCCAATCCAATAATTCTTTTGGTCATTATTGACTTCTAATGTACCCAGAACCTTACCTAATTCAGCAGTAGGAAAGATGTTACCTTTAATTCTGAGAAAGGTTTCTTTAGGTTTATTGGAGTGCTCTACTATACGTCTATCTAATGCTTTTTTATCCTTTGCTGTTTTGGTTATTGAAAGTCTGATGTTATCTTCATATAGTTCAGCTTCAATCTCATTGCTGTTTCCATCATCATCCATGTAACCATCAAGATTCTTTCTGTCTGGAAAATAGAAACTACAAAAAATACCTTCTGAATTGTCGTCCCATTTGTTTTCTACAGCAAGTAAATTGTAGGTATCTGGATCATAAAACATGCCTTCAAAATCAGCTGTTCCTTTCTCCATGTTAGCTCCTGTTCCATAAATAAGTATTTGTCCTGTTTGGTATGCTCCTGATCTTACAGAAGGTTCTAATGCTGCATAGGTTGCTTTTAGGTTTGGGAATACTCCTGCCTCATCCAGTAAAATTAAAGAACAATCTTTTCCTCTTGCTGCATCAGGATTATCTTTAAAGGTAACTGCAATGATTTCTGACTTAAAACCGTTCTCTGTTATATTGCCTCCAATATCTGTATGTTTATAAGAAGCTTTTCTGTGGTCTTGTTTATTGACAAAATCTCTCTTTTTAGCCCAACCTGTTTCTTTATTTAGAAAGTCCATATAATCAGAAGCCATTGTCATTAATCCTGCTGGATATAAATACTTCTTTTCAAATGCTCCAAAAATTGTTAGGGAATTTCTTACTGTGTTATAAATATTTACTCCAATTGCTGCATCTTTGAAACTAAAACCTTTTCTACGGGCTTTAGCAATCATTAGATTTCTTCCTCCAGATAAATGTTCTGGTTTTATATCTACAGTAAGGTTTAGCTTTTTATAATTTTCTAATGATATACCATTTCTTGCTATTTCTTTAACCCAAAAGAACTCATAATCTCCATCCCAGAAATCAGGAAAGGATACTATCTTAGTTGCTGACTTTTTCTTTTTTGTAACTCTTTCTTCTCTTTCATCGTCTGTTAGTTTAATTTGACAGTAATTTAAATAGAAGTAGTGGTCACCTGTAATTTTAACATCACCTACCCGATAACCATTTATGCAACGGTCAGTTTCACGTTTCCAATGATCCATCCAGGCTGGAGAACCCGTAGGATCTTCATTAAAACTTTTTGTTTTGATAAATTTAAGAGCTTGTTCTCTGAAGTATTGTGTATTTGTAAACATTATTCAAATAATTGTTTTAAATTTGCTGCCGATATTTTAGTATATCCTTCTTTATCTATTTCAATAAATGTAACTGTGACTCCATTTGGTCCACGAAAACTTCCTTCTAAACCCACGTCTATATCTTTTATCGCTGTATTTTTCCACGAAGCAACTCTAACTTCTAATGTTTTATGAAAATTAACCATATCTTCTTTTTGCCAATAAACATAAAATTCTCTTTTTTCTTCTGGTTCTATTTTAATAAATTCATCAATTAATCTATTTTCCAGATCAGATATTGTTGTAAATTTGTAGTCTTTTATTTCTATTTTCATGTATGTAAAATATGTACTTCGTAACCATCAACACAAGATGTTCCAACTTTATCATAGTTTTTAAACGGAGAACATGCTCCTGGACTATACCAAAGTGCTTTTATTGTATTAAAAGAAATATTTAGTTTACATATTTCATCAATCTCTTCTTGATTTCCCCAATACCTTTTTGTGTCATTCTCAAACATTAAGTCAATATTGTATACTGGTTTATTTCCATAAACTATAAATGATGTTTTCTTTAATTGATTTGATTCAATACTTCCTCTACTAAATTTTGTTGTATAATGATTTTCTTTTTCTCCCATGTTAAATTTCTAATGGATTAATACTTCTTCCAGCTTTGTTTCTACCCTCTTGTCCAATTTCTTTTTTAATTTTATCTTCTAATTTATCAAACGATTCAGAAATCTTTCCAAGCTTCTCTAATGATGCTGATGCTGGCATAATGTTTCTATCAGTTACTCGTAAGTTCTCATAATATCTTGTTAATTCTTCTAGTGCCTTTCTTGCACCTCTTAACATTCTTAAAGTAGGAGTAATTTGTAATTCATCATATTTAGCAATTGCAGCTTTTACAATATCATCTGGTTGCCATGAAGAATCTTTAATAATATCTTCTTTAATCTTAAACTCCTTAGTAGATAATGGGTAATTGTTATATACTGATTTGTAATCACTGACATAATAAACGTATGTTATTTCTTTCAGTGCTGTCTCTTTTGCTTTGCTTTTATCTCTAATCCACAATTCATTAAACTCTCTTATCATAAGACATTCAGCTGTAACAGTTATTCTATTTTCTACTAAGGAGATAAGGTTCATATCAATTAAACTATTTTATATATTTTAATATTCCCAATTTGAATTTCAACCATCTCCAAAAGGAAACATCAACAGTTACTTCTTTTATCATATTCACATCAGTTACAAGTATTTGCATTGTATCTGCTTGTTTCATCTATTTTTCAATATCCCAATTATCAGGAATTGCTTTCATATCAATTATTAGATAGTTTACTTTCATGCTGTTTGTGGATTTTTCATTGTTTGTTTAGGTTGTTCTACTTCTTTAAAAAGCTTGTCGTATTTTTGGTATAATTTTGCGACATCTCTTAATGTATTGCTATCATAATCTGGATGAATAGAATCATACTCTTTCCAGTAACCAAAAGATGCTGTAGAAATTACAGCCATTTGTAATCTGATTTGTTCACAAATTCTATCTCCAATTTTATTAGCTCTGGTAGAATCAAAAGTTCCTTTTGGTGTTTCTGACCAACACATAGAAGCTTCTCCCAATGCTTGATATATAGTTGTTTCTAATGATGTCATACTATTTCGGCTATTGTATTGACCAATGCAATAAAGTCTTTTATTGTTTTGGGTTCTTTAATTACTTTTTTCTCCATAAGTTTTTGAACAATTTTAAAGGAAGTTTCTATTTTTGATGGAGAGTTCCAATAACAAGTGTAATCTGGATAGTATGTATTAATTAAAGGGGTATATGGAGTTATTTGAAAGTCTCCTACCCAATTTGAATTGAGATAGTTAGTTGATGTTCCTGTAATGTTGTCTGCTGTGTTTGTTAATGTTTCCATTGTTAGTTAATTGTTAGTTCTTTTGTTGTTGTAACTTTAGCGAAATCTGAATCCACCTTTCCCAATACATCATACTCATGAATTTGACCATGTTGTTTACCTTTAGATGAATGGTAAATTAAAGGTACTGGTATCATTTGTGCTCTTGAATTAAATAGAATCCAATCTCCTATTTTGTAATTTTTAACTTCTGGTCCAACTGCCATTACTTGTTTAGCAAATCCTTGACTCTCAGCGTACTCTTTCAGCATTTGATCTGGAAGTTCAATGCCTCCTTTAGTCTTTGTAATAAACTCAAATTCTATTACTATAGAATCTGAGTGTGGTACATATATATCGGATAGTTTTATTTCTTTCATTGTTTAATTATTTAATTGTTATTTGATTAGTTTCTTCTAATTTTTTAAGTTGTTCTTGTGCTTCCTTATTTTTAATGTAAGCATCAACAGCTGCTTGTACTTGTTTTTTATTGTAGGTAAATCCTTTGGTTACTTGAAATCCTGTTATTTCCCCTGCTTCATTTTTAACTGGTTGTCTGATGTCTTTGCTGACCCAAATCATTGTACCTTTCTTTTTGTTTTTTATGTACAGCTTATTAATCATTTTTCTTGCCTTGTACTGATAATCTGTTTCTCCATCTAATCTCTGAGGTATTAAGAAATTATCATGATTAGGATTCATCTTCATTGCTTTTTGACCACCTTCTGTAATAACTTCTGTGTGTAATTCTACTTCTTCTTTTGTTGTTTCATCCATTTAGCTAATACTTTTAATTTGTTTTCTTCTGTTTTCTGTTTGAATACTTTCATTGCATCTGTTAACGTAATTCTACCACTGTCAAGTAAATCTTGAGCCAGATCATTTGCTTTTAATGTTGAAGTGTCATACTGTTCTGCTGTTATGTTTGTCATGTTATTTTTTAAATCCTATTGTTTTGGGCATTATCATTTTGTTGAGTTCATTGAAATTATGATTTACTGTAACTGGTCCAGATTCTTTAATATAAAGCCTTGTAAAGTTCTTCATTGTTTTACCCTTATCGTTAACTATTTCCATCATGTAAACTATATTGTTACTATCTATTTTCAATCTTGATACTACATTCTCCTTTATAATGGTCATTCTACCTTTTTTATCAGGTTCAGATAAAAGATCTTCTTTAATTCTAAGTATTAAGTCCATTTAGTTTTTTTTTATACTTTTTTTCCTGTGTTGGTTTCATCTTAAAGGTCCCAAAATAAGGCATTGATATTCCTCTATTATCACCAGTTCTTATCTGTTCTGCAAGATTTTGAAATATAGTTCTAATAATCAATTCTGTTTTCTTTTCAGTTAAACCTTCTTCTTTAGCTATCTCTCCTATAATCAAATAGTATATACGTTCTGCTCTTGCTCTGACACCCTTTGTTTGGTTTTCAGATACTCATGTTATTAATTTGGGTGACCAAGATGATCTCATGCTATTGTGGTTTCTATGGTGCTTTGCAGAGGTGTAGCTTCTTGTATTGTTTGTTCTTTTGGTTTAGTTGTTGGTTGTGATTCTTTAGCTTTAACAAAGTTAAATTTATAGGTAATTGACATATCTGGCGTTAAAGGGTTTATCTTTAATATTTTAGGAAGTCTGTCATCTTTAGTTATAATGTTCTTTTCTTTAAGCTTTAGATAATGATTGTTGTATGAGTTTCTTGACATTTTAACATAGTCGGCTATAATCTTTCTGCCAATGGGTTCATTCATTCTTTTGTCTACTTCGTCCTCTGTCATTCTTTTAGCTATTACTTCTTTCTTTAGATTAAGGTAGATTGTGATCATACCTTCAAGTAACTCTATTTCTCTTTTCTTTAACCTTAATATAGGGTTTAAAGTCAAGAGATAAGATTTGATATAGTGCTTTAGTTCAATATTTATAGGTATTACCATTTGAAATCTTTTGGTCTTACTTTGAATATAAATGGACTATCTGTTGACATGAATAATATTGATCCGTTCATAGAAAATATTATATCTCTATATAATAGTGTCATTGGGTCTTTGTTTCTAGTATCAACTATTAACTTTGAGTCAAGTGTTACCATAACAATGAAGGACAATTACTGTTTGATAAAACTTTGGCTTTTAAAAAACAGCCACATTTTTGACATTGGTTATCCTTTCTAACTTCACATTCTGAACAGATTTTAAGTCTTTTGTCTGCTTGTTGCTGAAGGGATGGAGGTAATACACCAAGTTCCTGTCTAACAAGGTTATACCAGCCAACAAATATTTGATTTATTTCTTTCATTTAAATTTCCAAATAAATTTTCTGTGACGTGCTTTATTTTTACAGCATAATGAAATTCCAGATTGTTGACAATTTGTTTCTTTTGCTGCATGGCTTTGGCAGCACCATTCTTTAATAAAGTTTCCATTTAAATCATATTGAAGAACTGGTTTTGCGTGTCTATCATGTGTTGCTTTTTTTTCTTGATCTGTGTGTACTTGATGTTTGTATATTCCTTTTCTGTGATTACGTCTTAACGTTTTTGCTATTTTATTTCTTGTTTTAATTGATACTTTTCTTCCTTTACAGTTTATTGCTATTGGACACACATTGTATCCCATTTTTACTGTATTGAATGAATCTATGTATTCTTGTTCTCTAATTAGGCATAATTCTTTGTTGCATAATTCAACTATTTCAAATCTGAAGTTTTCTTCTCCATATTTATTCCATGCTCTTTGCAAGTGCGCTGAATGGTGTTTATTTTTTCTTAAATAATGTTTATGTATAATAAATCTTTTTGATAGTGAAGTACATGACGAACCTATGTAAATTTTATTGTTTATTAGGTTTCTGATTCTGTAAATACCCTGGGTTATGTTTTTAGCTTGTTCTAGCATTATCCTACTAAGATTATAGTTCCTTCATTCTTTTTTACTGAAATTTTGTATCTTCTTTCATTGTCATAATATTCTTCAACTTCATTAGAAACCTTTGGATAGTTTAGACCATGATAGTTCATTGGAATGTAATAATCAGTAGTTACGTTATCATCATTTGTTCTGGTTATCGGCTTACCAATCTGAACTACAGATTTCCAAGATTTTAGCTTTTTATAAGGTTTGTCAGTTTGTACCATATCTAAATATACGTATTTTTGGTGTTAGATGCTAATTCTGTTGATAATGTTTTTGGTTATTGGCTTGTCTTATATTTAAGATTTGATCTCTTTTCAACTTTATTAAGTAGGGATAAACACTGGGGTTCTCTTGCCTTTAGTTCATTGATAATCTCTTTGGTGGTAGCCTTACCAAGCCAGGGTTTAGAATAGAGATAGTCAACTATTTTTTCTACATCTTCAAGTATTACGTAATTTTCACTACCATTCACTGTGTGATTTTTAATAAAATCTCTAATGTTTGTTTCTTTCATTGTTTAAAATTTTAAAATATCTTCTTTTCTTAGTACTGTGTAAAGGTTAATTCCCTGATCCCAATCTTTGATTGTAATTTCTGGATAGATTTTTGTCATTGTTTAAAATTTAAGTATTGTGTATTTATCTTCTTTAATATTAGTTGTAGTATCAATATAAGATTGCAGAAAACCAAGTTCTTTCATTTTTGTTGATAAAAAGGCATGATTGGAAATATCAAGTACATAGCTAACTTCAGTTTCTTTTGCTTGTATTTTAAACTTCTCTATCAACTCCTTCATTGTTGTTAATTCTTTCATTGGACAAAGGTAAGTAAAAAAACCTATGGTTGTTAGGTTTTTGAAAAATAAATATTAAATGTGAAATATTGAAGCCAGGAGTGTCCGCAGGTATATAGCTTAAATATAAACAATGTTGAAAATTTGATTAATTTTAATATTGCAAATCGTGATACGCAATAATAGATGGAGAATATAGTAAGATATTAGAATTAGAGCAGAATTGACAATAAAACGCTATTAGCTTCTATTAGAGCAACGATCTCTTGTTGAGTGGACTGTTGGTCCACTTTGGGGTTTGAGTTGATTGGTGGGCTTATAAAAGGGTAAATTTTTATTTTTAAAAAAAATTAAGGGTTTATACACACGTAAAGCACCTCCCAAAGACCACCCGTATTAAGTGTTGAGCATCTAACTATCCCTACCATACATTTATGGATAGGTTACCCAGTTGGTATGCTCCACAAAATGAAAAAATTAATTGATTATTTAAAAGAGCTGGGTTACACATCTTGCTCAAAGGTTGTTGGACCCAATGGTGCTTTCATCAGTGCTTCTAAAGCAGACGGCACAAAGAATACATTTCCTGTTGGAAAGCGTTCACAGAATGGTACATTAGACACTTACAATGTACTCATCACACCAGAAGGTGTTGCCATTGCTACTGTTAATGAATACAAAACAGTAGAGTCAGTGGAATTCACAAAGAGTGCAGTACTCGAAGCTGTGAAAATGTAAGAACCTTGGGGGTGAAATTCCCCCTTATTTTCAATTCAATATAAACTCTTAAACTTTATTATTATGAAGAAATTTGAAATAATCTTTAGTGATGAACCAGTTGAAACCATTATAATTAATGGACATGTGGTTCTATGTGATATTAAGTAATAACATTCAGTTAAAACCACTATATAACAACAATGTAGATGATGTTTGTGGGACATCAAGTTCTTATTGTTACTGAATGTTAATTTATTGCAATTAAACAGAATAGTATACTACAATACCTTAGTTGGGAAGTAGTAGGGGAAACGCATTTCACTGATGTAGTAAGACCCAAGCCAATTCTGTTTATTTAAATAGTATTAGATGGTCACTCTATAATAAGATAGAGTATTGGTTCAACTCCAATTAATACTACTGAATTATTGATATTAAACGGTGAATTACAAGTCATTCTTGTGTTAAGGTTCTTAAATAGATATAGTTAAATACTTGAAACTGAGCCGTTTATTAATGTGTCATTGTTTCTTCCCAAGGGAAACCAGTTGTAAGTTCTATTGAAATAGATAGAATCTGACTATAATCAGGGAGTACAATTGAACACAGAGGGATTTTATTGTTTTAGCAAAATGAAGGAATACAGTAATATATAGTATAACTATTATTTATATATTAGATTATAGCAATTGAACTGAAAACATCCATTTGTTTTTATGGATTTCAGTCATTGTTATAATAAAATGTTAAGCTGTAATTATTTTGATTAAACGGTTTAAAGGTTATCCTATCATATAGCAGGACTTCCAGTTTTACCTTGGGAGAGTATTTATCTCTCAACTATCTGTCACTTAACCTTTCCTCACTGGGGGACAGCTTTTAATCTATTTCACTACTTCACATTACAAAGCCAACAGGGTCTATATCAATTTTCCATTACTGGTTTCAACTATAGGTATTGGCTACCTGTAATAACTGTAACTATTAGTAAGACGTATAAATAACCAAAGGGTTGCTTCTGATTGAATATTTATTTTCTTATATATTAAATATACGGAAAATAACCTACTCTTTTACATTTGAGGGCATATTTATTTTTCTCATAACTTAGATGTCTATCACTTTATTCCTCAATCAGAATAGCTTAGTAGTCTATTATTACTCTATAGTATGATAGTATTGTGATATTTATTATGTTGGTGTGTATTTAGAGTCATAACTTAGTAGTTTAAGTGAGTTTATTGTATTATTAATATTAAAATAGAAACTGACAAATCCACAAAGCAGTTTCCTGATAACACTCTGGACGAGTAGTATTAGAAGTCATCCTAATTAAAGGGTGCCAGCAAGTTAGCAGAATGTACATCTTGCTAACTTGTTGATATATAATTGAGGATTTTGGAGTTATTGTAGGATAAACCTATGATAACTTCACTATTCTTCTCTGTGGGTTAAGCAGTGGGTAGGTTTGTCATTAAGTAGTATTCAATAATGCGATCATAACTGTTTATTTTACTGACATTTTGTCACCTTTTTAGATAAATCAGACATTTTGTCAATAGTTAAAGTAATACTTCAAGCATTTTACGTTAATTTTGATGTTAATATTAAGGTATTTTCCCACCTGACATTTAGTCACTGACATAACGTCATACAAATACAACACTTATATATAGCCATAATACTAAAACTCTAAAATCATGACAATACTTATTTACATAACAGGCGTTATTTGCTCTTATTTCATAGGCAAACTATATTTTAAAAAAGCAATAGGAGAATGGACTATTTTATTTAGGACATTAACAATTGCCATTTCCATAATAAGCTGGGGTGCTGTTGCTGCATTTTTAATTGCCTATATTATTGTTTTAATGGTAAACAGTGATTTTAAAGATAGACCAACTAAATGGTAAAAAAACAAATTGGTAAATAATCTAAAATATTGAATAGTGTGCTAAATTATACCGTTTAGGTATAAACCTAATTGTAGGGTAGTCAGCAGTCGGTGGGGCATAGGTCCTGAAGTTGCAGCCCGATAAACGTACAATACTATTCATTCTTATTTAAAAAGCCTCAAAGTACAAGAGGAAGTAGTCCTATTATCAATTATATCTTAGCGGATATAGTGTAGCCAACTGATGGGTGTTGGAGGGCTTAACTTATTACTAATATTAACTATCAGCCATCTGTCATATTCTAGTATTATACTAGTTGTTAAATTAGGGAATAGATTTAAAAGTCTCAGTTCACTATTGATAGTTATTTTCTGAAGATTTATATTAACAATTAAAACCAAATAAAATGAAAAAATTACTAACAATACTATTACTATACAGACAAGCCAAATCTGTAATTAAATCATATAATGCTTGTGATGAAGCTATTAACTGGTCTAATGGATATTCAAGTAAGAAAGCATGGCAAATTTGTGAAAGAGGTGATTGGATGTTATGGATTTGCTCTAAACTACCTAATATTACAAGACAACAATTAGTATTTGCTGCTTGTCAATGTGCAAGATTGTCTTTAAAATACACTACAGATACAAGAGTATTGAAATGTATTGAAACTACTGAGTCTTGGTGTAAAGGTATTGCTACCATTGAACAAGTTCGTGCTGCTGCTGATGCTGCTACTGATGCTGCTTATGCTGCTGTTCATGCTATTGCTGATGCTGCTGATACTGCTGCTGCTGCTGCTGCTACTGCTGCTTATGCTGCTGTTCATGCTGTTGCTAATGCTGCTGATACTGCTGCTGCTTATGCTGCTGTTCATGCTGCTAATGCTGCTGATGCTGCTACTGATGCTGCTTATGCTGCTGTTCATGCTAAAAAACATGTACTAAAAGAATGTGCAGATATTTGTAGATTACATTTATTTCCATTTAAATATTAACATAAAACTAAAACAAAATGAAAATAATAGACAAAACATTTACTACCATATTTATCAAGAATAATTGTGGTTGCTACAAAAATACAAAGGGAAAACTTAAACAAGTATATCAAGACAATAATAAAACTTGTTTTGAAGAAGCTGAATGTAGTGTGTCTGTTAGTGATATATTAAACTCTAATATTCCACTAAAAGATAAATATTGGTTTTTTTGTAACAATATGTTTACAATTAAACAAAATCAGTTAATTGCTATTAATTGTGCAGAAATTGTGCTTCCAATATATGAGAAAAACTATCCTAATGATAAAAAAATAGCCGATTGTATTAAAATTACAAAAGGCTATTTAAATGGAACTAATACAAAAGAAGAACTATTAAGTGCAAGATCTGCTGCTAATGTTAATGCTAATGCTGCTTATACTGATGCTCTTCGTGTTAGTAATGTTGATGTTGCTGCTTATGTTTATGTTGCTTATGCTGCTGCTACTGTTGCTATTTATGCTGCTCGTGCTGCTAATTATGCTGCTCATGCTACTAATTATGCTGCTGATGCTACTAATTATGCTGCTGATGCTACTAATTATGATGTTGTTGTTTATGCTGCTGCTGCTTGTTATACTATTGATGTTGATGCTAATAAACAATTATTAGAAATGTTAATGGAATTTTGTAAAAATAATGATGTTGAATAAACTATACTGGTTATTGGTGTAAGTCCAGTTAAAGAGTACTAACTTATATTATAAACAGCCAACAACACTTCGCACCCCTATAAAACAGCCCAACAGCCACGGGGTTTAACACACAACAACAGCCTTCCAAACAGCCAACTATATATGATTGCAACTAACTACTTAATGCTAACAGAATCATTGTATATTAAAGGAAAATTACAATTTCAATGGTTTCTTAACTAAAGGGGTGTACAGGTTTTGATTTCATATCAATGATTAAACAAGCATTTATCCCATTGTCTATTAATAGTAGGGATTAATAAATTAGTAGATAACCGAATTAAATGGCAACATTGATTCAACCGTTGGCACAATTGCTGACATTAAGTATGCCCTTGCTAACAATTTGTTAAACAAGGAAGTTGAGGAACTTGTAGCAGCTTAATCGCAAAACCCTAAACAGTAGCTTGCAGATTTGTACTGTAATCATAAATCTGAAGGTTTTCTAATTTCCAGAATAATTAGATGATTTGTATGTTTTAATAACATTCTATAAATGTAGAAAATTTATATTATTATATGAAACACGTGGGTTCAAATCCCACACACTCCACAATACCTTTAGAATTAGTTAGTTAGACCCAACTAACAGTGGTAAACCTGACTTTAAACCTATCAAAATGAAACAAAAAATGTTTGATTTATTGTGTAATAATGAATATCTTATTAAACAAAAACCTATTTCATTAGTAAAAGCAATGGAAAATGTGTATAAAAAACAAGAACAATACAAAGGATGTATTTTTACAATAAAATATAACTCAACAATTTAAACAAAATGAAAACAGAAACTATTACACCAAAAGAAGAAGTACATATTCATGATACTAAACTACTCCGAGCTACTGTTACCTATGTAGCTATGTTTACCTTTTCAGTATTATACTTAAATTAAAACTAATTTTAACTATGAAATATATACAAATTGATGATTTTAATGGTTCGCTTACCATTGTCTATAAAGATGATGGTTCAGGTGATCCCTTAGTATTTGAATCACTCAAACAAGCCGAAGATACTCTTGAAGAAAACTGTCAAAATGGTATCATAGTTCCTTTATCTCCAACAATACCTCTTTTAAAGAAATTATCAGGATTTATTGAGGTAATTAAATTTGAAGAAGGAGAACAGATTGATAAGGATGATCTCAAAGGGCAAATTAATGAATTATTAATCTAAACAATACATTTTAAATAACATAATAACTAAAACGTAAACTCTATGAAAAAGTACACAGAGGACGAAGTTCTAAAGAGCTTATTCAAAAAACACGATGTTAAAGTATTTCCAGAAAGAGGTACTGTTGAAATATTGAATGGTAAAACAAAGAAAGGACAATTCTTTAAAAAGAATGATTTGGGTGGTGGTTCATGGGGAAAAATTGATTTTCTTGTGAATTATTGTGATTATCATCTTGTTAAAGTTGCTGAATTTGGATGGATTAATATTGAAGATAAATAATATACTTGCAGGATAGCGCAGTGGTAGAGCAGAAGACTCATAATCTTCAGATCGTGTGGTTCAAATCCCACTCCCGCAAGGATATAAAACTAAAAACATAAACAATAGGGTGAGGTACTATGAGACTATACTCTAAAAGGTTGCCAGCATTGATTATTTTATAGTAATAATCTCTAAGCCCAAAGACCGAGCGAAACTCTATTGTTTTATTTAAACTAATTAAAATGAGACTAGCAGAAAGGAAAGTTATTACAGAAGCAATAAAATGGTGGAAAAGAAAAAAACATAGTGAATGGAACGAAATACTTCATCTTAAAAATCCGAAAATAAACTGTGTAACAGAATCAGAAAAAAGATTAGCAGAATCAGTTGTGAGATTATTAAAACTTAAATAAATCAATTAAATTATTATCACTATGTTACAAGCTATTATCATTACTTTGTGTTTGCTTTCAACATACACAACCATTGAAATATTTTATGAAAAAAGTATATCTGATATTAAACGAGGATATACGTTTATAGACATTGTAAGCATTAGTGTGTTCTGTTTATTATGGGGTATATATTATTTATCACATTAACAATTTAAATCAAACAAAAATGAAAAAATATAATTTAGAACATCTTCGCCCGTGTAATGAAGCATTAAGATATTTTAATATTTGTAAAACCAACAAACAAGCATGGAACAAGTGTCCAAGAGGAGATTGGATGTTATGGATTGCAAGCAAACTTAATGTTAATATTCATTTATTAACATTAACCAAAACAAAATGTGCTTTAACTGTTAAACATTTAATGAAAGATGAAAGAAGTATTAAAGCATGTAATATTGCAATAAAATTTGGATATTATAAAGCAACGATGATAGAATTAATAGATGCTGCTGATGCTGCTCGTGCTGCTGCTAAGGCTGCTGCTACTACTTATGCTACTGCTGCTGCTACTTATGCTGCTACTGATGCTGCTTATGCTGCTGTTCATGCTATTGCTGATGCTGCTGATACTGCTGCTGCTGCTGCTGCTACTGCTGCTGCTGCTGCTGTTCATGCTGTTGCTAATGCTGCTGATACTGCTGCTGCTAATGCTGCTGCTTATGCTGCTGATGCTGCTGCTAATGTTGCTGCTAATGCTGCTGCTTATGCTACTAATGCTAAAAAGAAAAATCAAAAACAAACAGCTAATATTTGTAGAAAATATCTTACAAAAGAAATATTTAAAAAAATTAAATAAAATGAAAAAATTAACATCAAAAACATTTAGTAACGGGCTTAATAGATATGCTACTGATCCAACAGGTAAAGTAAAACTCAATACTTCGTTACAGTTATGCTTAACAGCTCCAGAATGGGTATTAATAGGTTCTTATACTACTAAAAGTGGTAATATAAAGAACAGATATGCAAAAAATCCTGATAGTAAACCATTAAAATTTATCAAACATGGAGTATAAAATGATAGTTGAAAATTAAATTAAAATTAATGAATAATAGAGAATTAATTTATTAAGAATGGGAAAATATGTAGTAGTAGAAAACAAGGAACAAACACAAGATAGAGGTACTGTATCAATAAACTATAAACCAATTACAAAATATTCTGTAACTTGGATGAATGGTGATAGTAGTATACCAGTAGTGTTTGTTCCTAATTATTTTTTGGATAGTAAAGGTATTGCTAATGGTATTGCTTTTTTATTAAATCAAGCAATTGTTGTATTGCCACTTGAAATATAAATTTAAATTTTAAACTCACTAATATGAAATTAAGTGATATATTTAATGAATGGAAAGAGGTTTTCTCAAAGTTTGAATATCCAACGTGGATAGATCAATCTAAAATTAAAAGAGAAACTAAACAAGAAAATGGTGGAATTACCATAACAGAAAGCTATTCTGATGGATACAATTATTGGCAATCATCTTCTTGGAATTTGGAAGCTTATAATAATAAAACTAAAATAACCAGACCTTTTCTTGAAAAACAACTAAAAAAAGCTATTAATAATGAAAATTATGAGATGGCTATGATACTCAGAGATAAATTGAAATGTTTAACTAAACAATAATCAAATGAAAAACTCTATTAAAGTACCAATCAATCACAACAAGGCTCTCGTTTGTAGTGTCTTTGGAATGTCTAAAAAGAAATATCTTGCAAAACAAGAAGAATTTATGGAATTCATGATTAAGAAGTATCAGATTAGTTCTCAATTTAAATTTTCTGAACTTGCTGAAGTTATGATAAAAGATTGTAGAAATGATATTCTTGGTGATATAACTGTTCCTATTGGTGAATATGAAGCTAAACTATTCTTAACAGGAGCTATGTTTCATGAACTTATGGGAATGGGATTTAAATGTCAGATAGAAGCAGAAAGACGCACAGAGACAGGAGAATAAATTTAAACTAAAATATGGGTAGATTATACTGGAAAGCAAATGATAGAATAATTGGTGTACATGCAATGAGTAATTCTCATATTAAATCTTGTTTACAAATATTGGATAGAATTGATAGACTTGAAATTGATGGTTATTCTAAACCGTATTGGGGAATGATGTTTAAGAGAGAGTTAAATTACAGAAAAGAGTTAGAAAATGTTATTATGAACGAACTTCCTTTTATTAAAGAGGAATTAAGAAAAATAAATTATTAATTAAATTATAAAAAATGAAAAACTTTACAGTAAAATTTGCTAAAGATAATTGTGGTTGTTATAAAACAGAACAATTAATTAAAGCATTTAAGGAAAATAATAAATTTAAAGATTACACTTGCAATGATTGTAGTATTACAATTAATAAATTAATTCAATCAAATTTACCATTTAAAGACAAAACATGGTTTATTTGTAAACAATTAAATACAATAAAAGAAAATATACAATTATCTAAAACTTTCGCTGATATTGTTAAACCTTTGAAAAATGATCTTGTTACTGCTGCTGCTGCTGATGCTGCT
>ERZ1292625.548-Hain-H41-01um-R1-548-length-55311-cov-6_pt1 | contig 55311 bp, 51 predicted proteins | sample MGYA00564400_ERZ1292625 | MGnify/ENA primary metagenome ERZ1292625 (study PRJEB36523, sample SAMEA6512639) | groundwater metagenome | collected 2019-01-08 | study: AquaDiva: Metagenomics assemblies of 32 groundwater samples | reverse complement strand
ACGAGATAGTTATCGCTGACGAACAATCTTCGGATAAAACAGTGAAGATTGCCAAAAAATTTGCAGCCAAAGTTATCTCTGTCCCACATAACGATAACTTTCATATCACTAAAAATATCGCTATTGCGTCAGCAACAGGGGACTGGATTCTCCAACTGGATGCCGACGAAGTCGTCTCCCCCGAACTGGCCCGGGAAATCCAATCCCACCTGAAAGGTGGCCGGAAGGACTCCTTTCAGGTGAACGGCTATTGGATGAACAGAAAAAATTGGTTTTTAAATCGGTTCTTAACCAAAGGCGGTCAATACCCGGATCCCACTCTCCGCTTCTACCGCCGGGGACTAGGACACCTTCCGGCCGCAAATGTCCACGAACAAGCTACCGTCAATGGACCGGTCGGCCGCCTCAAGCACGATTTACTTCACTATCACCACACCACCTTTTCTAAATACATGGATGGATTCAACCGCTATTCTTCTTTCGCCGCTTCTCAAATGCAAGCTCGTCATGAACCCCTTAATCTACTTAATGCACTTAATCACTTAATCCCTCTCCCCCTATTTACTTTTCTGAATATCTATTTCCGTCATCTAGGTATGGTTGATGGATATTCCGGATTTGTTTTTGCCCTCTTTTCCGGCCTCACCCATGCCGTTGCCTACATTAAATACTGGCAAAGGTCATTATGATCAAAGTCGGTTTTATTACATCTCCCCTGCACGACGCCAATGCTGCCCGCGGCGTCGGCTCCTACACCCGCCGCCTCCTAGAAAGACTCAAAGTTCAAAGTTCAAGGTTCAATATTGAGATTTTAGAAATTAAAAATGACCATGAACTACAAACTATGAACTATGAACTCGTCCACTACCCATACTTCGACTTATTTCGGCATACCTTGCCAATTTTTAATAAATCCAAAATTGTAGTCACCCTTCACGATGTGATACCGTTGGAATTTCCTGATCACTACCCCCCCGGTCTCCGCGGCAGGCTTAATCTGCAGTTGCAAAAATTGGCCCTGGCCAACGTAGAACGTGTCATTACCGTTTCCTATGCTTCAGTACAAGCAATACGAAAGTATCTGCTTGTACCTCACGCTAAACTCAAACTGGTTTACGAAGCCGCCGACCCCATGTTTAAAAAGATTTCTAAACCCAAAAACAAATATCATCTGCCCAAAAAATTCGTTCTCTACGTCGGAGATGTGAATTGGAATAAAAATATACCCAATTTAGTTAAAGCTTGTGAACAAATAAATTACCCATTGGTAATAGTGGGTAAACAAGCAACTGAAGTAGAAAAACTGGACCTAAACCACGCTGAACTGCGGCATTTACAAGGAGTAGATTGGTCGGCCGTTATCCGCTCGGGTTTTGTGGCAGACGAAGATTTGGTACATATCTACAATTTGGCCACCGTTTACTGCCAGCCGTCCTTATCCGAAGGCTTTGGCCTGCCTGTCGTGGAAGCCCTGGCCTGCGGCACCCCTGTAGCCTGCAGCAATACTTCATCCTTGCCGGAAATAGCGGAGGATAACGCCACATATTTCAATCCCTATGACGTCGATGATATGTCCCAAGCTATAATTAACGCTAAGCCTCCACAAAGCAAGCCAATGTTTTCATGGGAGGAAACTGCCAAATTGACTCTGATGGTTTATCGGGAAATATTATGAAGTTTACAGCAATTCTAAAATATTTTGTCCTCTGGCAGGCGGCAATAATCATTATGGCCATTGCCGCCCAATATTCTTCCCTGCCTTTGCGGGAGACGTATTTAGGCAGCGGTACCCAAGGGTATATGGAGAAACCTTGGTTCTACTCCCGGGAGAACTTCGACGGAATGCACTACACGTACATCGCCCGCCGGGGCTATGGCTACTCCCAACAGGCCTTCTTCCCCCTTTATCCGGCCATCATGCGCCGCATCATGACTTTGCCGATTCTCAACAACGCTGTTCTTGCTGGGATCCTAGTCTCGGTAGTATCTTTCTTAGCCGGACTATACCTTTTTACCAAGCTCGCTCTATTAGATTACTCTCCTACAGTGATCAAGTGGACTGTTTTAGCACTTTTGTTTTTTCCCACCAGTTTCTTCTTCACCTCCATTTATACCGAAGGTCTGTTCTTTTTCCTGACCATCGCCGCCTTTTACTCCGCCCGCACCCGCCGCTGGTTGCTGGCAGGCATATTTGGGGCCTTGGCCAGCTACACCCGCTTCATCGGCATTTTTCTCCTTCCCGCACTTCTTATCGAATGGTGGCAGCAGGGCCGCCGCTTTAGGCACTTCTTGCCTCTTCTTTTGATTCCACTTGGCCTGGGAATTTACATGAATTATCTAAATAAGACAGTAGGGGATCCGTTGGCCTTTTTCCACGTCCAGGTCAATTTTGCCCAGTTAAGAAGCGAGAAACTGATTCTCCTCTACCAAGTCTTCTGGCGTTACGTAAAAATGCTCTTTACCGTTAACCGGTCTGACCCCCTGTATTTGACCATTATCCTGGAACTTGTCACCGGAGTAGCCTTTCTAGCCACCACTGTCTACTCTTTCATCAAGCACCGTCTATCCTACGCCGTCTTCAACTTCCTAGCCTACCTCACTCCCACTCTTACCGGTAGCTTCACATCTTTGCCCCGTTACGTCCTCCTCTGTTTCCCGTCGTTCTTGCTTATCGGCGAATTATCGTCCCGCTCTCCCTTGGCTCGCAAGATCATTTTCGGCACCTTCGCCCTGGCCTTCATTATTTTTCTCTCCCTCTTCGCCCGGGGATATTGGGTATCATAAATGAATACAGCTGATTTATCGGTGGTCATGCCGGTATATAAACAAGAAAATAAAGTGGTGCTGTATCTTAAAAATTTGGATAAAATTTTGGCAGAATTAAACATAAACTATGAAATTATTTGTGTAGTTGATGGTTTTTTAGATAATACTTTTAAAAATGCAAAAAAATACATTAATAAAAGAATTAAAGTAATTGGTTATGAGAAAAACCAGGGTAAAGGTAACGCGGTTAGATTTGGAATGTCACACGCGAAAGGAAAGATAATAGGTTTTGTAGACGGAGGATTTGACCTTAAATATACATCGATTCCCTTAGCTTTGAAACACATGAAGTGGTATGACGCGGATATTATTATTGGGTCCAAACGCCATCCAGCATCCAAAGTAGCATATCCCTGGCAAAGGCGAATTTTGTCCTGGGGATATCAGATAGGAGTGAGGTTGTTATTTGGAATTAATATCCGGGATTCACAAGTAGGCATTAAGTTTTTTAAACGCGAAGTGATAAAAAAAATAATGCCTAAACTTTTGATAAAGGAGTTTGCTTTTGATATCGAAATGTTAGCGGTTGCCAACAGAATGGGCTTTTCCCGGATTTATGAATTTCCTATTGAATTGGAATTAGAATTTGGCACATCTTCAATTGCATCAATTGGTTTTTTTAAAACTGTTTGGAACATGCTGTGGGACACCTTGGCCGTCTTTTACCGTCTGGAAATCCGGCACTACTACGACGATGTGTAATTTTTTAGTAGCGGCCATACTATTTTTTATTTTGGTTCCCGGCGTATATGCTTCGGAGGAATTTATAAATATTGTCAATCCGGTGCGGACTTCTACTTATAACTCCAATCCAGCAGCCAGCCTGCGGGCCCAGTACAGCATAATTTCCCAATACCGGTTAGCAGCAACTTGGTTATTGACCTACGATGTATTAGGCCGACCGGAAATGGTCACCGAATTTAAAAAATTCTCGCCCAATCAAGAACTCGGTATTTTCTTAGAGATTGCTCCTGGATTTGCTAAAGCTGCGGGAGTTGAGTATCACAATACCGGTTCTTGGCATTTTGCCAACGCAGTATTTTTATCCGGTTACACACAAGAAGAAAGAATCAAGTTCATGGATACGGTATTTGCCAAGTTTAAAGAACAATTTGGTTACTACCCAGTTTCCGTCGGGTCCTGGTGGACGGATAGTTATTCCCTAAGTTACATGAGACAAAAATACGGTATTATTGCCAATCTGGGGGTTGCCGACCAGTACTCGACTGATAATTATCAGGTGTGGGGGACTTATTGGTCCACCCCCTATTATCCCAGCAAACTTCACGCCGGTATTCCGGCGGCCAGCCCGGACAATAAAATAGGAGTAGTCACTCTCCAATGGGCTCCCCGCGAGCCTCGGCGGGGGTATTACAGCAGTCTATATAGTACCCAAGATTATTTCACCACTCCAAAGCTTGATGTCAATTATTTCTCCCAGCTGATCGATATATTTTCTCAAGTCACAGTTGGTTTAGAAAGCGATTTCACCCCCGATGTTTATGGGGGTGAATATGCCAAACAAATGCAGATTGTGACTCAAAAAAGCGCAACCAAGGTGACCATGAAAAACTTTGCCGAATGGTACACAGATAAATTTCCCGGGATATCACCAGAACAAAAGATCGAATCGGACGGTATGGTCTGGTATCAATCACCTTTTTACAGGTTGGGCATAGACAAAACAAACAGCAAAATCATTGATTTCAGAATTTATCCCGCGGATTATAGAGAGCCTTATTATTTATGGCCAAATAGAGAAAAAGATTTGCGCATAAATATTCCCTCTTTGATTGATTCCATCCAAAACCCTTCAGAAATTTGGAATATCACAGACCTAAATATCAAGACTATGCCAAAATATTTTGAATCCGCAAATAAACCTCCCCAAAGATTTTTCAAATCAAACTTTATTTTGGTAAAGAAATCAGGCAATACTTGGCGCGTAGAGATAAGTAACAACTTTAAAGACGGAGAGATATTTAGCGATTGGAGTCTGGAAACGAAACACTTATTCAAATCCTCTAAAAATCTCATCAAAACAATGATTTCTTTTGACTGGAATAAATTCAAAAAAGAAAAATACTGGATTTCTCCGGAGGAACTAATAGCTTTGGAAAAATTTAGATTAATGCCAAAAGGCAAGGTATTAGTTTACGACCACGAGTGTCTGCAATGTGAATATTTCGGAAAATATCGCCCGGCAGCATTTGCCAATTCTCGGAAATACGTAAGCAGATTTTCCCAAAAAACAATAATTTATAATTACTCTGTGTTTAAAGCCAAAGATAGACCCACAGCTAAAAAGCAATTACAAAAAACTGGGGCTAAATACGTTTACTTAGTTAAGTATAATCAATATCAGGAATCGTTACCATTTTCACCGGGGGATTTGGGAGTTGAGAAGATATTCGAAAATGCCAATGTACAAATATGGATCAAAAAGATATAAATTTTCCCGGAGTTAGCATCATTATTCCGGTTTTAAATAACGAACGTACTATCAAAAAGTGCTTGGAAGGTATTACGCTTCAAGATTATCCTAAAAACAAAGTCGAGGTCCTGATTCTTGATGGGGGAAGCACTGACAAAACCATAGCAATCGCAAAATCTTTTAGAAGCATAAACCTCCACATTGTAAAGGGTGGTTATCGCAACAATATGGAGGCCAGGAGATCTATAGGCTTCCGAAAAGCAAAGTACAATTTAGTATTGGTTTTGGATTCGGACAATTACTTATACAGTTCAGATAGTCTTCGAAAGTTAGTCAAGCCCATGCTCGGCGAGGATCATCTGATTGGGTCATTCACTCTTCACTACCACTATGATTCCCAATTGCCGTTTTTTACTAGATATATATCTTTATTTGGCAACCATGATCCCGTTGCCTATTATCTACACAAAGCTGATCGGCAAAAAATTACTCAAAAAACTTGGCCACACAAAAACCAAATTGTGTCTACAAAACCGGAATGGACTGTCGTCCAATTTAATAAACAAAATTTCCCAACCCTCGGCAGCAACGGGTTTCTCATAAACAAGAAATATCTGCGCTTAAAAAATCTTAAACCGGAGAATTTTTTACATACTGATATTCTCTATGATCTTCTCGATAGGGGGTTAAATAAATATGCGGTGGTTGATGCTCAAGTTGTTCACGATAGCAGTTCCAGCATTAAACGACATTTAGAAAAAAGGTATGAATATATGCAACTTCACCATATTTCTCTGGCTAAAATAAGGCGCTATAAAGTCTTCGATTCCAACTCGCCTCAGGATCGTTTCCATCTTACCAAATTTATTTTTTATACCATTACTATTGTCAAGCCTCTCCATGAATCAATCGAGGGATTCTTCAAAAAACCCGACCTCGCCTGGTTTATTCACCCCTTTTTGTGCTGGGCATTTTTAATCACTTATTCATTTGCAGTAGTCAATCCTCACAAAAAAAGATGAACATATTAATTCTGAATTGGAAGGACCTTAAGCATCCACAAGTAGGGGGAGCTGAAATCATAGTTTACGAATTGGCAAAGAGGCTGGTATCGATGGGACATGAAGTAACATGGTTTTGTAGAATCTTCAAGTATGGAAAGCCAGAAGAAATCATCAACGGAATTAAAGTTGTAAGAAGAGGTAATTTAATAACCATGTATCTTCACGCGCCGGTATACTATTGGAAACTTCAGAAAAAACCAGACGTGGTAGTAGACATATCTAATACCATATATTGGCAAACCCCTTTATGGGCTTGGAAATCCGAAAAAATTGCTTATCTTAATCAATTGGCACAAGAAGTTTTTTATTACGAGTATCCAATCTTGATATCTCGATTTGGTAAGTTAATAGAAAAACTTCAGTATTTAGTATATTTAAATACAAAGTTTGTTTGTTACGCCCAGAGTACAAAAACAGACTTGATATCAATGGGAATAAACAATTCCAAAATAAGCGTATTCTCATTGGGAGTTGATCACGATAGATACTTTCCCGGTAAAAAGTCAAAAACTCCATTATTTATATGCGTTAACCGACTGGTGAAGATGAAAAGAACCGATTTGGCTATCAGAGCTATGGGTGAAGTTTGTAAAAACTTTCCCAAAGCCAGATTAGTAATCGTAGGATATGGTTACGATAGAATAAGGCTTGAGAAATTAAGAGACAGTTTAGGTCTGGAAGACTCAGTGAGATTTGCGGATGAAAACATTTTGTTTTTCACCAAAAACTCAAACGACAAAAAAGTTTCACTTATGCAACAAGCTTGGGCATTAGTTTTTCCTTCAGTCAAAGAGGGATGGGGGATGACAGTTACTGAAAGTGCTGCCTGTGGGACTCCGTCTATTGTAACCGACGTGACAGGCCTTAGAAATTCTGTACTTAAAAATGAAACAGGTTTGGTGGTATCCGCCAATCCAACAGTGGAAGAACTTTCGGAAGCTATGGAAAATATACTCTCTGATTCTAACTTAAGAAACCGGCTATCGAAAAACGCACTAAAATACGCACAGAAATTTACTTGGGACAAAAGTTGTCAGCAATTCCAAAAAATCATCACCCACACATCATGAATATCTTAATGCTTTCCTGGAGAGGACCAGGTCATCCCAACTCCGGTGGTGCAGAAATAAACACGCTTGAAAATGTCACTGCATGGACCAATGCCGGACACAGCGTTACCTGGTTCACCTCGACCTTTCCGGGGGCAATCCCTTTCGAAGTTGTTAATAAAGTGAAAATTGTTAGACGCGGATCCCAAAATTTTAAAGTTAATTTAGCAGCATTTACTTGGTACCTCTCTGGATCCCATGAGAAATTTGACATCGTCGTTGATCAATTCCATGGATTACCCTTCTTTACTCCTCTGTACGTTAAGGTTCCTAAACTTGCATTTATTCATGAAGTAGCCCGTGAGGTTTGGTGGTTAAACCCCTGGCCTAAACCGTTTAACCTCATTCCAGCTATAGTCGGCAGCTTTCTTGAGCCGTGGATATTTCGCATTCTTTACAAAAAGATTCCTTTTATGACAGTATCTAATTCAACCAAAGAAGATTTAATTAAATACGGAATTCCTGAAAAAAACATATCGGTATTTCTTAGCGGAGTTAATCTTTCTATTCCGTCTCCTTTACCAACCAAAAACAAGGTTCCAACGATTGTATTTTTAGGAGCATTATCTAAAGACAAGGGAATTGAAGACGCGTTACTCACCTTTTCTTTTATTAGTAAACTCCGTCCATCTTGGAAATTCTGGGTGATAGGTAAGGGGGAAACTAACTATCAACTCTATTTAGACACTCTTTGTCAGAAACTGCAGGTAGACAAAAAGGTCAAGTTTTTGGGCCCGGTATATTCATTGAAGAAATTTAAGCTACTGTCACGGTCGCACATTTTGATTAATCCTTCGATCCGTGAGGGCTGGGGCCTGGTCAATATTGAAGCCAACGCCGTAGGAACTCCGGTAGTAGGATACTATGTTCCGGGTACTAAGGATTCAGTTCGTCATCAAGTTACCGGTCTCCTCTGTCCTCCACATCATCCGGAATTGCTGGCCAGAAATGCGATTCGGTTGATTGAAGACAAAAAATTATATAAACGACTTGTCTCCAATTCTCTGCGCTGGAGTAAACAATTTTCTTGGGACAAGTTTACTAAACAAAGCTTAACTCTTATTGAAAACCTAGCGGGCAAGAAATGAACATTCTTATGCTTTCCTGGCGCGGTCCCGGCCACCCCAACTATGGCGGAGCCGAGATCGTTTCACATGAACATGCCAAAGCCTGGGTAGCTGCTGGTCACCAAGTAACCTTATTCACCTCCTATTTTCCTGGCGTTCCTCAAGAAGAGTTTGTTGACGGGGTGAAAATAATTCGCAGTGGAAACCAACTAATTACGATTCAACTTGCGGCTATGTATTGGTATTTGTTTGGCCGCCATTCCAAATATGATTTGGTTATTGATCAATTTCATGGTATCCCTTTTTTTACTCCGCTTTTTGTCAGAACCAAAAAATTGGCATTTATCCATGAAGTGGCTAAAGAAGTTTGGTGGATAAATCATTTACGCTTCCCCATTAATTACATATTTGGCACAGCCGGGTTTATTTCCGAACCCTTAATTTTTCGATTTTTTTATCGTCACATCCCTTTTTTTACCGTATCCCAGTCCACAAAACAAGATTTGATCAAGTGGTCCATCCCTGCTTCAAATATTCATATAATACCTAACGGAGTCACCACTTTACCTGCTAAATTTGCCAAAGAAAAAATCCCAACCGTGATTTTTTTAGGCGCTATCGCTCAAGATAAGGGAATTGAAGATACACTGTTTGCCTTTTCACACATTGTCAAACTACATCCCCAGTGGCGTTTATGGGTTGTTGGTAAGAGTGAACCGACCTATCAGGCTAAGCTGGATGAACTCGGCCTTCACTTAGGAATTAATTCTCGGCTCAAATTCTGGGGCTTTGCGAATGAGCCAAAAAAATTCGAACTTTTATCCCGGGCCAATGTGATGCTTAACCCATCAGCCAGAGAAGGCTGGGGATTAGTGAATATTGAAGCTAATTCCGTCGGCACACCCGTTGTCGCCTACGATGTTCCCGGTTGTCGTGACTCTATCCAAGACCAGATCACCGGATTTCTTTGTCCCAAAGGCGATATTTCCTGTCTTGCTAAAACCTGCGTCCGCCTTGTGAGTGATAATAAGTTGTATGAAAAAATGTCAGCTCAAGCAATAAAATGGTCTCAGCAATTTTCCTGGACCAAATCAACTTCTATTAGCCTCAAGCTTATTGAGACTTTACACACAACAAATCCGCGTTGAAGAGTGAATCCTGGGGGTAATCTATCAATATTTTTTGAATTGAAAGGGTAGACACTTTTTTGGTAATGTTATTGATTTCGAAAATTTTGAATTTACTCTTCTTAAGAAGATTTAGATACTCCCGACCAGAACTTCCACACAGGCGCAACCCTCTTGGCCAGAACTCGGTTAAAAGCTTCAGTTTTTTACTTTTCCTTATTATTTCTGATGCACCAGTTAAAGTTTTTGTCTCCGAGCCTTGAATGTCCATCTTAATGACATTAATTCTTTTCTCTTTATTTTTTAAAAAAGTGTCCAATTTGATTGTACCTATAGAAATAGATACCCGATTGCCTTCTGGGTCATAAATACGTTGATCGCCGAAATTGTCTTCATTACTCAAAAAAAGTTTGGCAGTACCATCTCTATCCGACACGGCTTTGTTAATTAGTACTACGTTTTTATATCCATTTAACTCCACGTTTTTTTTAAGTAATTCGAAATTTTTGGGAAGTGGTTCAAACGCATATACCCTTCCTTTATCCCCCACTTTTTTCGCGGCAATTAATGTGTAATACCCAATGTGTGCTCCTATATCAACGACAATGTCTCCCAAATTAATACTTTGTTTAAAAAGTTCCGTTTCAAATTCTTCCCATTTTCCACTCAACAATAACTCCAGTGAAATAACTCGGTCATCTTTATCAATATACATCCGGTGGCCATCGACTATTACTGATTCTGGTTTAAAAAAATTTATAATTCTGGAGGCGATGTTCTTAGTATGAGGATTTTCATAGATGGGGTGTACGATTTTCCATAAAATTCCTCTAAACATAAGTACCATTATACAGCCAAAATACTTTGTTGTTTGGTGTTAGAATAAGAAGTTATACATGGCAGTAGAAGCTCGAATTAATACAGTCTCTAATGGGGACACGGAGATTCTCGTCCCCCTGCACGGAGGTACCTATCAAGTGGTTTGGGAACGTTCTTGGGGGAGTGGTGTTTTTAATCCTTCCCCAAATCAATTTTCAGACTTTGCCCGAGGCATTAATTATGTAAAAGGGGGCGAGCACAAACTTCTTTTTGGTGTCACTCTTAACGGTGCCTGCCCGGCCGATTGTCTGGATTGCCCCTTCGGGCGCACAATTATGGCAAAACTTTATACCAGTCTAACTGACAAACAACTCACCCTAGCTCGTCCAATCAGCTCTTCAGAATTACAATCTGCTCTCGAGCGTGCAAAAGAAATAGCCATAAAGAATGGTATTCTAAGCCAAAACGAAGTGTTTGCAGCAGGAGCCCTTCTGGCGGGAGATCCTGGTTATAGCCCTCACATTCCCGACCTCATAGCCACGGTTAGCGGTTTTACTGGTTGTGAAGCCTGCCGTTGGTCTACGGTTGCGCCCGATACTGAAAACAATGTCTTGGGGGCTTTTATAGAGGGAGCAACTCGAGCCAAGGAAGCCAACCCGACCCACACGCTCAGTTTTCAAGTCTCCCTTCATAGTACCGACCATCAGGAACGTATCAACCACACGGGTGTTTCTCGTCTTCTGTCGATGCAAGAAATCTCAATGACATCTCAAAGAATCAGAAAAATTACTGGTAGAAAATTATCTCTTTCCTTTGTATTGCATGAAGGATCTGTATTAGATCCACAAGTATTAAATGATAATTTCTCTCCTGACAACAACCTTATCTCTCTACGACCTATCTATTCTCGCATTACCAATCCCATAAATCCGGACAGGTTGATAGAACTTTATTCAAAATTAAGAAGCGACAATTGGGATGTGGTTTATATGCCCCCAAGTCAAAGCTATACAGAAGGTGGGCGGCCAATTGAATTACACAACATGAGAAGCTAGGCGGGTGGATTGTAATAGCCCATTGCTGCCTTAATGGCCATTAAGAGGACATCAATTTTTTTTCTAAATCCCACAATCTTAGTAGGGGTTTTGCCCTGCGGAGGGTAACATCGCACAACTGGAATCTCGACACTTCGTAGTCCCAATCGGTTGGCGCGAGCGGTCACATAAAACAAAATTTCGTAATTGCTAAAAACATTTCTAAATAATTTCAACCTTGAATTAAGAAGTAATTTTCGGCTATGGGCCCGAAAACCATTACTTGTGTCCGTGTATATCTTACCAGCCGCTAAATTGAGAATTGGAGTGAACAAGTATCTGTTTGCAAATTTCCTTTCTAGCGGGGTATTGACCGCCCGGCCACCTTTTGCGTATCTGGATCCTTGAATATAATCAAAACCCTCATCTAGTTTTTTTATAAAACTCGAAATTGCTTCTACCCCATCTTTACCATTTCCATCCATCTGCACTACCCCTCGATAACCATTTTTAAGCGCAAAGGTATAAGCCATCCGGTACTGCGCCCCCAATTTGCCCGGACCGGTTTTTACAAGCAAAGCTGTCACTCCTTGATTTTTCAAAAATTTCGGATCAGTCGAACCGTCAGTGCTACCTCCGTCGGCAATAATAATGTCCACCAACTTCGCATACTTCTTTACTTTTTGTAGTTGTTTCTTAAACTTATCTCCTTCATTAATAACAGGGATGACCAGACAATATTTGGTCTTTCTTTTCTTAAACTCGATCTTTTTAAAACTCGGCACCTCCCAATCCTTTTTCACCACTCAATTATACAGAAGAACTTACAACATCTGTATAATTGTCTTGTGGTACAAACTTTTATACAATTCGTGCGGTTTATGTTTGTGGGCGGATTGGCAGTAGGGGTTGATTTTGTGGTTTATTTTGGGTTGTTATTTTTACTACCAGTTATTCCTATTTCTTTGGCCAAAGCTATATCTTACATCTGTGGAGCAACTGTTTCATTTATTGGCCACCGGTATTTTGTATTTGAAGCCCACGACCGCCACCCGCAGCATCAAATCCTGCCCTTCAGTGTTCTCTACAGCAGTTCTTTAGTAGCCAATAACTTAACCAACCTAGTTATTTTAAATCTGACGGGAGTAAAAATCTTGGCCTGGTTTGTGGCCATCTGCTTATCAACTACAATAAATTATCTGGGCATGAAATTTGGGGTGTTCAGGAAAATTAATTAAATCATACCTCTTTACACTTTATAAAAATATGATATATATGACGTATGAAAGTTTTAGTGACAGGTGGAGCGGGATTTGCAGGAAGTCATGTTTGTGAGTATTACAAAAACGCCGGAGCAAAAGTTATTGCTTATGACAGCTTAACTAAATTTGAACTGCGTCGTACTGGATATTCTACAGAAAAAGCTCGATTTCATAATGTAGACTTTCTAAAAAAGATAGGTATTGATGTTGTTAAAGAAGACATTCGGGACCGGGAGACACTGGAGTCATACGCAAAAAAAGCTGATTTTATTATTCATACAGCCGCCCAACCAGCGATGACTATTTCTTGGGAAGATCCGGAATTGGATTTCACCACCAACGTCGTGGGGTCATTTAATGTACTAGAAATTGCACGTAAATATAAAATACCTACAGTATCTTGTGCGACCATTCACATTTATGGCAACAAAATCAATGATGAGGTCAAAGAAGGGAAAACTCGCTATATCAGACGCCCAACAGAGATTGATGAAAATCATAGATTAGTTGAAGGATTGTTGACCCCATTGCATGCTTCTAAACACACCCTAGACCTTTACACTCAAACTTACATCGATACATACAAACTCCCTTTGGCGTCTTTTAGACTCACAGGTCTGTATGGATCTCGTCAATTCGGTGGTGAAGATCATGGTTGGGTGGCCAATTTCGCCATTCGTTCCGTCATGGGTTATCCATTAACTATCTTTGGTACCGGCAAACAAGTGCGAGATATTTTGCATATTTCAGATCTTACCCGAGCTTTCGACGCTTTTTACAAAAAACAAAAAGCCGGAGTGTACAATATTGGCGGGGGAACTAAAACCACTCTCTCACTAATTGAATGTATCCATTTGATTGAAAAAATATTGGGCAAGAAATCTAAAATTAAATACCAGCCTTCGCGGATGGGGGACTTGGTATATTTTGTTTGTAACACGACCAAAGCCCAGAAAAATCTAGGCTGGTCTGCCAAAGTTACTCCGGATAAAGGTGTTAGGGAACTAGTTAATTGGGTTCAAGAAAATAAACATCTTTTCGAGATCAAAGATGCAAAGTAGTGTCAAGATCGGTGTCATTCCTGCCGCTGGATCTGGTAGACGACTGGGTTATCTATCGGGACTTCTTCCTAAAACCTTATTTCCTCTATACGACCGTCCTATCATTCATTACGTTGTAGATCAAATGCAGAAGGCGGGGATTGAAGACATTTACATTATTGTTAATGTTTACAAAGAAAAAGTCATAGAGTACTTCAAGCCAGTGCAAATGGATCTGAGATCCAATATTCATTTTATCGAGCAGAAGGAGTTAAATGGTACCGGGGAGTCCATTCTTTTAGCTGAAAAATATGTAAAAAAGGAACCTTTCATGGTCATATACGGTGACGATTGTACTATTACTGAGTCACTGGAGCCCATGATCAATAATTTTTTAAAGACTAACGCTTCAGTAATGGAGGGTGTGGTCAAAGAGACGGATTTAGACATACTTCGACATACATGCTCTGTAAAAATGGCTAAAAATGGCAAAATGATCGAGATTATTGAAAAACCCGAATTCCCCACTTACATGCTTAGGGGCTGTGGGGTTTACTTATTTAGACCCGATATTTTTTCTCAAATCAGACAAACTCCAATTCATCCAATTCGTAAAGAAAGAGAAATTACATACACTATCAATAACCTTGCAAAACAAAATAAGGCATATGGGTTTCTAATAAATGGTTACAACATTAACATTAATGATTACGATGAATTACTTAAAGCCAGTCAGCTTCTAAAGGATAGTAAAAAGAATTCAAAAAAGGTTATTGAAGTTCTCTTCTAGATTATCTTGGTCTCGAAAGATAAACCAATGGAGTATACAAGCCCCGAGACGCCAACCATTTTAGAAAACCACCCATCTTCAAGGTGCGAATAATCTTAGAAATAAATTGAATGTAAATACTACGACCGTAAATCTCGTTTGATGTCAACTGACGCGACCACTCTGGCAGACCTAAGTTTTCAAATTCAAATCCTTGTTTCCTTAAAGCTAACTCAACCGATTTATGTGTTACAAATCTTAGCTCGTCAAAAAACTTCTTATTAGTTCTTCCGGCAAGTTGGCAACACCACCATTTCCATATGTCTGGACCGGGAGGGAAAAAGATATAAAAATGTGGTTCATAAGGAATATTATAATTCGGTGTTTCAATAAATAATCTTCCCTCTTTTTTGATTACTTTTCGCAACTTTCTTAAATAATCATTTAGGTCAGCGACATGCTCAACTGTTTCGAAAGAGGAAATAAAATCGAATTTCCCCTTTAATCTAAAGGCATCAGGAGTAGATTGAATTCTGGAGGGAGAAATATTATTTGCTCTCAGCATTTCTTTTGCAATATTTCGGGCAACGGGATCAATTTCGTATCCGTAATAATTATATCCGGCCAAATTGGCTGCAGCCACAAGTGTGCCTATACCGCAACCGGCGTCCAAACAAATATTATTCTGTCTCACTCCAATCACTTTCAATCTTTTTATTTGTACAATTGCACTTTCCAATCTGTGTTTAGCAAAATCTGACATTGCGTACGATTTGGGAATAACTCCGCTATAAGTGGCTTCATAGTATTTGACAATTTTTTCCCACAGATACTGGGAAATTTTTACTTTATTAATTTTTAACATTTTTTAATTTTCTTAATAGTTCTCTTTTTTCATCAGTTACGTCTATTAAATTTCTACTTTGAAGTCTGTACACGTAGATGTTTTCTAATTTTACCGGAAAGTAGGGGCCTGGCATAAATCTCTTTAATGATTGTCCGTCCAAATACGCCGACTCCACCTCTAGCCAAATATTAGTAGCAGCGATATTGTACCAAGGAGCGAAATCAAATTGGAAGGATGCAATCACTGGAAACCCAAAAATAAAGGCATGTTGTAAAATTTCGGGATCATCTCCCTCAAAATAAAATACTAAAGGCTCTTTGGGGTTGCCAAAGTTCTTAGCCCGTTTGATTGAACCTCTTAATCGATCTGTAAGTTCAATTCCCCTAACTTCTGACAAGTGATATAGGTATCTATAGCTGGTTTTGGCGTGCAGGCTAAACAACAGTCCAAACATCATAATCAAAACTAACTTTCTTTTTAAATCTGTTTTAGTGGCCAGTGGTACAGCCATAAGCCAGGCAAGCCCGGCTCCTGAAACGATCAAATATCTACCGGTTATTTCATACAAAAAGCCAGGGTTGCGCAGCCAAGGCGCAATGAAGCCACCAATCATCATAAAAACGGACAGCACCAATATCAATCGCAAATTATTTTGCCCTTTTAGTTGGATCCACCATAAAATTACCCAGATTAAGAAATATCCACCAATTAAATAGGTAAATAGTTCAAATGGTTCTACGGGTGAGGAAGTTTTTGCTATAAATTCTTGCCACACATATGCAGTCCAGCCGCCACCCACGAGGAGTCCACTAACTAGTTCGATCCTTTTTGACTTAAAGAAAACCAGCCAGATTGCAAAGCCGGCAAAGACGGGAATAACCGCTCTTCTAAAAGTTCTAGGCAGTCCCCAATGCTCAAGCCTCTGGTACATAAAATCATTGGGTAAAATAATCTTGCCAAGTTGGCTTATGGGAGAAAGAAAGATTTTATAATTTTTTTCTTGGTAATGTTTGATGACTAAGCCGTAGTTTTTGATAAGAGCGGCCGTGCCGCGAGCACCGACTGCCCCCCCAATACTGGTATATTTTAGAATCGATGTAGTAAGAAGAATATATAATCCAATTCGAAAAACCGTTAGAACTGTTTTCTTCCAGTTGAAATTTGTTATCAGCCAGTATATTTCCAAACCAATCATCAGGGCTGGCAAAAACAGCATGCGGATAGGCTGGGAAATGATGGCAATTACAAATAGTAATGCCAAAATTGTCCATATCCAAAGATTATTTTTAGAGCGGGTTATAGTAAAAACACCTAACAAGGTATTCATAACCGCAATGGCCGCGTAGGACGGCATGTTAAATGACCAGTCGGTTGTTTCCAGACCTGTCACTGTTATAGAAAAAAACGCTGCCGATCCCAGACTAGCCCATTTGTTTCTAGTCAATTTATATACTGGCCATAAAAAAGACAACGATGCCGTAAGCCTTAATAAAAAAGAAAAAATATAATAAACCTTATGATTAAATCCAAAATAGTGGTGAATAGTAGCAGTCAACGTATCCATTGGTCCATAGTCGCTAAAGAAAAATGACAAGTTGTTCAGTTTTTCACCCCCCCATCCATTTGTATAAAAATCGTATCTCCACAGGCCTAAATAGTCATCGCCAGTCAAAGCTAAATTAAAGCTAGGTAGTAGGGTGACAAAATATATGCCAAATAATAAGAAAATCCCCACGACCCAAAATTTATGCGTTTTCATAAACATCATCATTATAATATAATCCCCTCATGGTCAAATCACTGGTATCAATCATTATTCCGACATATAACGAGGAAAAAGTTATTGATCGTTTGCTTGTGTCTATCAATAATCAGTCTTATCCCAGAATTGAGAGTCTAGTTATAGACGATAGTTCTACGGACGGGACTCTCAAAATAGCTTCTCAAATAGCCACGGTTGTCATCAAGAGAAAACATGCCGAGAGGAGTATTCAAAGAAACTACGGAGCCTCGATATCTCACGGAGAATATTTGCTCTTTTTGGACGCTGATATGCAACTTGCCCCCGATGTTGTTTCAGAGTGTATTCAAAGAATACAAAGTGATGCAAGTATTGGGGCAATAGCTATCCCTGAACAGCCAATCGCCAGTAATTTTCTAGAAAAAGTCAAAGCCTTCGAGAGGTCTTTTTATAGTGAAAAAGGAGATCCAGATACAGATGCCGCTAGGTTTTTCCCAAGGAAACTATTTCAAAAGGCGGGTGGATATGACGAGACGATTACCGGTCCTGAAGACTGGGACTTGCCAGAAACTATCGTCAAGATGGGCTACAAAATAGGCCGAATTTCCACTCGCATAAGGCATTACGAAAGGATTCCGTCGCTTTTAAGTCTTATTAAAAAAAAGTATTACTACGGTCTTTCATCACACCGATATTTTAAAAAACACAACCTTTCAATAGTTGGTCCCAAGACCATCTATTTTTTACGCCCCGTATTTTACAAAAACTGGCGGCAGTTAGTCCGTAATCCGATTCTTACAGTCGGTATGCTCGTGGTACTCGCATTAGAACAATTATTTGGGGGATTAGGATATTTAGTTGGAAAAATTAAGCGGGTATGAAAATTCTTCAGCTTACATCTCATTACTATCCAAATCTGGGAGGGGTAGAGACTCATCTTCAAGACTTGGTCAAAGAATTAACAAAAAAGAAACATCAAGTATTCGTTCTGACTTATCGGCCATTATCTACTAATTCTTCATGGTCAATTTGGGAGAACTCCTCGTTCTTAAAAGTTTTTCGTATTCCATGGTTTCCCGGGCTATTTAATAAATTGTCCACCTATTCAGCTTTAGAATTTTTGTACTTGGTACCCGGGTTGTTTATTATTCTCCCATTTATATTAATTTTTTTTAAACCCCGGGTAATTCACTCTCATGGGCTGGTTGCCGGATTTGTAGGAGCCTTTTGGGGAAAATTATTTGGCATCCATACGGTGATTTCTACCCACTCCATTTATCATTTTCCAAAGTCTGGGCTATACCGTGCCGTGTCTAAACATATCTTCTTGATGACGAACCAAACTTTGTGTTTGTCCAACCAATCGGTATCTGAAATAGTAAGCTTGGGTATACCAGCTAACCATGTTCATAGATTTACTTACTGGGTCGATTTAGACAAGTTCAAGCCAATGTCCAAATCCATCGCAAAGAAAAAATTGAAATGGAAAAGCAAATTCTGCGTATTGTTTGTGGGTAGGTTGGTAAAAGAGAAAGGAATCATGATATTAGACGAAGCGGCCAGTGCTCTGAAAAAACACGACATTTTAGTTTATGTGGCTGGAAGTGGACCAGAGTTTAGAAACATAAAAAATTGCATTCTTCTGGGGTCAGTTTCGCAAGAAAAGTTACCGATATATTACAATGCAGCCGATTTATTAATAGTTCCCTCTATTCATGAGGAAGGATTTGGTCGGGTCATTCTCGAGTCATTGGCCTGTGGTACTCCAGTCGTAGCAGCCAATCGGGGAGCCATACCCGAAGCCATGGATAATACAGTGGGAAAATTGATTGATATCACGCCAAAAAATATCGCCAAAACTATTAACGATCTTTATCAACATACCCAATTGCTTGCTAAGTTGGCGAAAAAGTCCCATTCTTTTGCTACTCGATTTTATTCTCCTGCCAATATTATTGAAATAACCTCTTCATATGAATAAATATCCCAAGGTCAGTATAATTATTCCTCTGTATGTAATTTCAGATAGATTTTTTGAGGACCTTATCAAATTTAACAATCTCGATTATCCTAACTTTGAAATATTGATAGTCTGCGATCAAAAAGTTGCCCTGCCTCGATTCAAGAAGATCAAGGCCAGACTTATACTTACCGGTCAATCTAATACTGGTCCTGCCGAAAAAAGGGATATTGCCTTAAAGTATGCCAAAGGTGAATTTTGTGCTTTTATTGACGATGATGCGTATCCCCATCCCTTGTGGCTAAAAAACGCCGTCCCCAATTTTTTAGACACCTCCATAGTTGCCGTGGGAGGACCTGGAGTAACTCCTCCAGAGGATACTTATTGGGGACAGATGACCGGTTTGGTCTATGGGTCATTTTTTTGCAGTGGTTTTGCCCAGTATCGGTTTGTAAAAGGAAAAAGACAATACGTCAGAGACTACCCCGCCTATAACCTTTTAATCAGGAAAACTGCACTTCTCAAAGTTGGCGGATACGGAAATCATTTTTATGGCGGAGAAGATACTTTTTTGTGTTTGAAACTGGTTAAGAAGGGGTTCAAGATCTTTTATGATCCTAATGTTTTGATCTTTCACCATCGCAGGCCCTTATTTGTCAGTTACTTAAAACAAATAGCCAATGTGGGTAGACATAGGGGATATTTTGCCCGCGTTTTTCCCCAGACCTCCTTCACTTGGGAATACTTTATTCCTTCAATTCTAGCTATAAGCCTAATCGCTTTAATAGTGCTATCTCCATTTCAAACTTGGGCGCAACTTCTCTTGTTTACCTTACTTCCGTTCTTTTATTTACTTGCTATATTGTCTGTAATTAATAAAACAAACATACTAGATGCTCTAATTGTCTCCACAGGCATAATTCTTACCCACATGGTCTATGGATTGAATTTTATTCAAGGCTACCTTACCAAACAGTTACTGCGATAGGCCTAAGACCTTCTTGATAATCTCTCGTCCCTTACTTCTACTTATAAATCCCCATAACAAAACGTCAGTTATAACCAAAGATACTACTGGTCTCCACATAAAAGCCCAGTCGGATTTGACAAATGATTCCCACAATCCTCTCACTAGTTCCGGAAAAAATAAATTTGCATAGACAATCCAGTAAATAATCTTATCCAGGTCCTTCGGACTGTTAATATCAAACCAAGCATATTTTTTGTCGGTTGTAGAGAAATAATTACCATCCAAGTTTCTTAATCTTTTCTTGATTAAGTTCCTAAGGCTGGTTACATGATAATGTCTTAATTTTGCTTTCGGCACGTAAGCAAAATTGTGCCAACCGGCTGCTACCACTACCTCCAAAGCATCAAGATCATAAAAACCCGCTATTTTATCCACCTCTGTTTTCAATAGTTCCTTTTTCTTGTACATAATTCTTCCGCAGGGGGGAATCTTGCCCGGTTCGAACCAACATAGCTGATAGTTATCAAACTCAGCCACTACAGTATTGGCAATATCATTGGAAAAGAAACGATAAATTGGATCCCTCTGTAATGGGTCATGAGAAATAAATCGTAAAAGCGAATTGTCTATCTTTGGCAGGCAATCCAAGGCAAACTCTTTGGTAAAACTACCAACTATTTCCTGATCCTTAAGCATTGGCTCAATCATTAATTGAAAAAAGTTATCTACACATATTTCCATATCCGCGTCCATAAAATAAACAAATTCTCCTCTCGCCATTCTTAATCCAAGCCCTTTATTAAATTCGGTCCAATACGAGACTGGATGTTGATGTTTACTACGATCGATGTCTATAATTTCTGCTCCGAATTTCCGAGCTAACCCATTGGATCCATCCGTCGATCCATCGTCCATCAACAAATACTCGATCCTTTCCCTTGGATAAGTCTGTTTAGCTAGGGATGTAAACAATCTCTGCAGATTCTGTTCCTCGTTCAAGACTGGTATAATTATCGACAATAAAGGCTTAATAGAACTCATGTTGTTAATTTATACTCGTATCAATTATATCCTACAATATGGATAAGAAGGATTTTTTAGGGATTACCTCCGTACCTATTGATGAATATCTAAAGCATGACTACTATCAAAAAATAATCGAATATATACGGGGAAAAAAGCTTCTGGATGTGGGCTGTATCGATGACGGTCAAGACGATGTAAACAAGGTTAGACTTTGGAATCATTGGCTATTGTTTAAGGTAAGCAAAAGTATAACTGGCATTGACGTGCGGGTTGGTCCCATCAAGCAATTGAAGCAAATAGGGTTTAATGTTGTCAGGATGGATGCTCAAAATATGAGGTTCAAAGACAAATTTGAAGTGATTTTTGCGGGCGAATTGATCGAGCACCTACCCAACCCAGGGCTATTCCTGCGCAGTGCAGCCAACTTGCTAGACAAGAATGGGTTGATAATATTATCTACACCCAACCCCTTTTCCCTAAACAGAATAGTGAGAGTATTCCAATCTCTGACCAATGAGCCCGCCGTAAATCCTGATCATACTATGTACTTATCACCCCAAAACATTCGGACTTTGGCAAAAAAATGCGATTTGGCCGTAATAAGAATTGATTACGCCCACTTTCCATTTACGCGCAACAATCTATTAATTATTTTAAACAAAATCGGCTGCAAACTTATTGGCGACAGGTTCAAAGAACAAATGTTAGTTTTTATCCAAAAAAGTTATAGATGAACCCGTTTACAAAGACTCCGTTTTATCACTATTTTTTAGCTTTTGACTTAATTTCTAATCCAACAGCTAAAGTGTTAGACTTCGGCTGCGGCAGCGGCCAGTTCCTAGGAAAGTTACACGCGAAGGTCAAAAATGTATACGGTTACGACGTGGACCCGGAAAAAATTAACTTAGCACAACATCTCCATCCCCATGTCAAATTTAAATTAGGTAGAGTTGGTGCGCCTTTACCATATCCAGATGCAACATTTGATGTTGTCAACATGTTTCATATCTTAGAACATGTATCCTCGGAAACAATGGCCATATTAGAAACCCATAGGCTGCTTAAAAAAAATGGCCTTCTTTTTCTAGCTTCACCTTATCAGGGACTTTTTTCTTGGGCAGATGCGGCGAACCTTCGATACCGCTTTCCCAACCTTCACAAATGGTTTTTTATTACTTTTTTGGGAAAATATGAATATGAAAGACGATTTGTTAGTCGTCGTTCAATTGGAATGTATGGCGACTGTACAGATAATCGAAACTGGCACAAGCACTACACCGAAGGAGAATTGCGCCAACTACTTGGAAATAAATTTACCATTACTGAAGTTCATAAGTTTTCGCTCTTTTATCCATTCCTGCTTATTCCCTACAACTTAATCAACTATTTTTTTAAACCCAAATTCAACTCCATTCTTTGGCTGATTCACTTGGACAACTTAATTAATGCCGGAGGATGGTCTTACAATTTCCTAATTGTAGCCAGAAAAAAATGAAATGGTTTCTCACTAGCATTGTTCTATCCTTAAGTTTAGTAGCCATTTGGATGGGGCCCAAAAAGATGTTGGCTCATGCGGAAGAAGGTCTGCCATTTTATAATCCCTCACGCACTTTCCAAATATACAAGTATATCTGGCAAGACTCGAATTTGGGATTCATTAACCCCTTCTTAACTTCCAGGCTCACGCTTTACGGGTTCTCTGCCTGGCTTAATTCATTTGAGATCCCTAGCCAGGAGTTGTTTTTCTTTATATTAATTTTAACCCCCCTTGTCGTTATTCCTCCTCTATCCCAAACTCTCTTTCCCACCTTAAATGGCTCGGTTGGAAAATTTGCCGCTCTTTTTTATGTTTTTAACCTATTTGTCCTAACTCAAGTCTGGCACCGCTTCATCTACCCGCTGATTTTCCTGTGGTCATATCTCCCTTTGTTTCTTCTACTCTGGCTTAAATGGTTGGAAACAAGAGAAAAGAAGTATTTATTTTATTTCATATTATCCAATTTCATTTTTTCAGATGTTTACGGATTAACCTCTTCCATCTTTGCTCTCTGGATACCGGCTGGAATTCTCTGGTTCAAGAACAGGCGAATCATTCCGGCCGTGGTAGCAATATTTCTCTGGTTAGTGACAACCGTTTGGTGGTGGTACCCATTAGTTGCCATAAAAGATAATCGCTTTAATAAATTTTTAAACCCGGCTCAAAATTTAATCTCACTTGTAGATGTCAGTAAATACTATCTTAATTCCGACATTTTATTATTAAAGCAAAAATATTATTTTTCTCCCCAAACCATCTGGTTCAACTTTTTTTCCCGCCTACCCATAAATTATCTTAGCTGGATTTTTCCCATCTTACTTGCAATTGGTTCAGTTTGGGCTATCAAATCCAGATCAGGCAGACTATTAATTATTTGGCTTGTAATTGGTTGGTTTTTTATCAAAGGAGCCAATCCTCCTTGGGGTACCCAATTTTACGAATGGTTGTTTAAGACCTTTCCCTTCACCATGGTCGTACGCAATCCCTACGAGAAACTTGGAGTGATTTTTCTTCTCCCTTATTGTCTGCTCATGGCTTTCGGTCTTTCCCGCATTCCACTCCGCTTCGGTAAGATACTTGTGATTTTTCTTGTCGGTTTTGTTTTACTGCGCCCCATGTGGACAGGCCAGGTTTTTTCCGGCTACCAAGTCCAAGTGCCTTCTTCATATAGTTTAGCAAATAGTTATCTTAACTCCGGTAGCAATTTACGTCTTTTGCAACTACCCTTTTTGCACGGAGCCGGGACCCAATACACCTGGGGTTATGGCGGCGAAGAACCGTCCAACTTCTTCTTTGATCGTCCATCCCTCTCTGGCACTTACTTTTCTCCCACCGATCCCTACTTATTTCTTTACAAATACATGCGTTCTCCCAAGACTTACCGCCTGCTCCAGCTCCTTGCTGTAGACACCATAGTTCTTCACAAAGATACTTTACCGGGACCAGCTTATCAGGAAAACTATGCTGGCTCTCGGGCCCTGCTTAGCCAAATGGAGCATATAAGTCTTGCTAAAACATTCCCCGATCTAGATATTTACCAATTAAATCCCAATTTGCCAATTGGCTGGGGATATTTATCAAATCGGACGTTTTCCATCCCATCTCTTTCAGACGGCTTTGATTTGGTAGTCAACAACGATTTGTTTAAACTCCATAGCGACTCGTTTGTGCTTTCACCCCAAAACCCAAAGAATCTTGGCGATAGCTTACCAAACTACACCATTACCAAGTTGTCACCAATTCGATACCTTTACCGCATCAAGCAAGCCACCTCCCCTTATATACTTATTTTGTCCCAAAATTTTAATCTCGGCTGGACGGCCGCCATAGATAAAAAAGAACTAGAAAATCATTTCCCAATTAATGGGTACGCCAATGGTTGGCTAGTTGATAAACCTGATGACTATGTTATTGATGTAAGTTTTAAAGCCTGGCCATGGGATTAAAAACAAAAAAATTTAAAAATTGGATCATATCATATCTAAATGAAGCTGAATTAGACGAAATGTTAAAAGAACTTTATGAAAAGAAATACTACGATTGGCAAAGTTCAAAAAGTGATCCTGTAATTTTCGATGTAGGCGCATTGATTGGAGAAACAGTTCTATATTTTAAAGAGTTATATCCCAAGGCTCGAATCACTGCCTTTGAGCCCAGTCCTCGTAGTTTTAAACTGCTCGAAAGAAACGTTTCTCAAAATCACCTTTCTAATGTCCGTTTAATTAATGTCGCGGTGGCAAAAAATAACGGGAAAATGAATTTTTATATCAGTAAATCTGAAAATAATCCCTGGGGGAGGGGAGATTCGTTGAAAGAAAACAGATTCAATAACAAGAAAAAATCTAAAGTAATTAAGGTTTCAACAGTGAAGCTGTCCGATTATATAAAAGAGAAAATAGACTTGCTTAAACTTGACATCGAAGGAGCCGAGACTGAAGTTATTCAAGAAATTGAACCAAGGCTAAAACATGTTAAACAAATAATTTTAGAATTTCATGCCAGCGTTTATAATCCTGAAAATAGTTTACCTAAAATCATGGAAATTTTGAAAAAACATGGATTTAAGACTAAAATCTATCTTAGCCGTTGGTTATTGCCGAATTTTGCTGCCAGTTCAATACTAATATTTTTATCAATCCTTAAAATAGATGAATATTGGCTTCGTATCTATGCAAAGCATTAATGAACATTTTATTTCGTCGGGTAAGTTGATCAAGCAATCACTATCCAAGTTACGCGACCCCATCAGTCAAGCAGCCAAGTTAATCTCTAAAACTTTTAACTCCGGAGGAAAACTTTTGATTTGTGGTAATGGGGGAAGTGCGGCCGATTCTCAACATTTTGCAGCTGAACTGGTAGGGCACTATTTGACGGAACGAAAACCATTAGCGGCCATAGCCCTTACCACCAACACTTCTTCGTTAACAGCAATAGGAAACGATTACGGATTTGATAAAGTTTTTTCTCGCCAAGTTGAGGCATACGCAACAAAAGGCGATGTGCTTTTTTGTATTAGTACCAGCGGTAACTCCGCAAATGTAATTGCCGCCGCCAAAACTGCTAAATCATTACAAGTCAAAACAATTGGTCTGACAGGCAACAAGGGAGGTAAGCTAAAATCCCATTGCGACATTAATCTCATTGTTCCATCAAACCATACTCCCTTTATTCAGGAAATTCATCTCGTTACTATACACATAATCTGCGATCTGGTAGAATCAGGTCTTCTTTCTTCGATATGAAAGTCGTAATCTTATGTGAAGGCTTTGGCACTAGGCTGTCGTCAATAGTTTCCGATAGACCCAAACCTTTAGCCCCGATTGCGGGAAAACCTTTCATAGAACACGTCATAAAATGGCTTTGTAGGTACGGTTACAAAGACATAATTTTCTGTGTTAGCTATAAGGCTGACCAAATTATAAAATTTGTGGGAGATGGTAAGAAATTCGGTATCAAGGCAACATATTCCAGAAGATCCCAACCTTCGGGAACAGGTGGGGCTATCAAGTTTGCCAGTCAACTCTTAAATGGCAAAGATGAAAGAGTATTGGTACTTAATGGAGACACTTTATTTGACATTAACTTAAATAAATTTGTTGAATTTCATGATAAAAATAAATCGTTTGCAACTATCGCCCTTAGTCACGTTTTGGATGTGCATCAATACGGGGAAGTCAGTATCGATTCCGGCTATCAACTAACCAAATTCAGCGAAAAAAACCCAGAAAGCCTATTAAATCCCCATGCCGGATTGGTTAATGGTGGTGTCTATCTGCTCAGCCGGGAAGCCTTAAATATATTAAGCAATCTCCAGCCCCCTTTCTCGATAGAGAAAGACTTTTTCTCTGTTCAGGTTAACACCCAAAAGATCTTCGGATACGTTTCAGACATAACCCATTACGATATGGGGACACCGTCTGGTTATCGCAAAACTGACAGAATTTTAAGCGGACAGGAAGAAATCATTATTCGCAGCCGGGCTCCGTTAAGAATTTCTTTTGGAGGGGGAGGCACTGATGTGCCGCCTTTCGATCAAAAATATGGCGGCTGTGTGCTTAATTGCACGATCAATAAGTATGTTTATGGTTTACTGAAGCTTCGTGACGACAAAAAAATAAGATTGGTTTCTTCAGACTATCGTTTGTCGGTTGTATACAGTGACATTAAGCACTTGGAATTTGATGGACACCTGGACCTCATAAAAGGAATAATCAAGAGGGTAGATGTCAATTATGGATTTGAACTTGAAATCAGATCGGATGTCCCACCCAATAGCGGGATGGGATCAAGCGCCAGCGTTTGTGTAGCCGTTATAGGTCTGTTTAACCATTTATTAGTTGAAAGCAAAATGACTAAATCTCAAATCGCTGAACTTGCATACAAAGTAGAAGTGGAAGATCTCAAAAACCATGGAGGAAGACAGGATCAATACGCTTCGGTATATGGGGGGCTTAATCTTTTTGAATTCAGAGGAGGCGATTTTGTCAAAGTTAGCCCTTTAAACCCAAAGAGAGAGATCTTTCTCGAGTTAGAAAGGAACACTGTATTAGTCTACACGGGGAAAAGAGGAATTTCCGGATTACAACATGACAATAATGAAATTTCTCTACGCAAAAGAACCGAATATTTACAGGCAATAAAAATTTTAGGATATGAATCATTTGATTCTTTAATGAGGGGGGATATAAATCGGTTCGGAAATATACTTGAGGAAACTTGGGAGTTAAAGAAAAAAGCATTCCCTCAATCAAGCAACAAGTATATTGATTCTTTGTATTTAGCTGCAAAAAAAGCCGGCGCCATTGGAGGGAGAGTAGCCGGTGCGGGGGGCGGGGGACATATGGTCTTTTATTGCCGTCCCGGGACTGAGCATAAGGTGACTAAAGTGTTACAAGCCATGGGTACCAAGTCAGTAGATTTTAGTTTTGATTACCAAGGATTAGAAACATGGGAAGTTTGAAATGCTTACTAGCTAATACTGGGGATATGGCGCTAAAACGCCGAGCCAGAAGAATAATTACCGAGCTAGACCCCAAGTCCGGAGACAAGATTCTGGATATCGGTTGTGGAGATGGCTACTATCTTCATATTCTCTCCCACTTAAACATTTCCAACCTGAACCTGTCCGGCACAGATAATGACATTAATGGGTTAAATAAAACCAGAAAAAATCTCGATAATCCGAAAATCAAAGTTTATCCTGGCGATTTGATGAAAAAACTCCCATTTGAAAATAACAGTTTCGATAAAGCAGTTATGTCCGAAGTAGCCGAGCATTTGCCAAACGACATCAAAGGACTCAAGGAAGTCTACCGAATTCTTAAGCCAGGTGCGATTCTAAGTCTCACGGTGCCCCACGCAAACTATCCCCTTCTTTGGGACCCACTAAATTGGCTACTCGAAAGGTTATTCGGTGTTCATGTTAAATCTGGTTTCTTTGCCGGACTTTGGAATCAACATATTCGGCTATATCAGCCCGCTCAAATAGAACGCGTTTTGAAAAAAGCCGGTTTCAAAGTAGAGAAACTTGAATCACTCACCTTTTGGTGTTTACCCTTTAACCATTATTTGGTCAACCTCGTCGCACGCTATCTTGCCCGTCAATATAGACAGGGTACTCCAAATGTTTCACTTAATAAATTTACAATCGCTTCTGCCAAACCATTTTTACTAAATGCTGCCTTTTACATTGTTAATCTCCTAGATCGTCTTAACGATATTTTGCAGCCAAGAGGCATTGGAGTTTCGGTATTTGTAAAAGCGATTAAAGTATGAAGCAGCTAATAGCAAAGATTTGCGACAATCTTTGTTTTGATAAAATATTTTTACTTACTGAGAATTTGTCTCTTTTGGAGAAAGTAAAGTATACATTCAGAAAATATTTAACAATAATATTTGGACGGAAAGAAATAGTATATTTAGGTAAGGTTTTCAAATTTGATAACTCCTTTACTCCAGTGCTTTTGCAAAGTTATCCCCATGAGATTGGTACATTGGATAGAGAAATAAATTTGAATACGATTCATTCGGTTTTGGATATAGGGGCAAATATAGGTCAGTGGTCATTCACATTGAAGTCTTTATTTTCTCATCTGAACGTAATATCACTTGAGCCTAACCCTAAAGTTTTTCCCCTGTTGCGCGAGAATGCAAAGGGTTTTTCTAAGTGGAAATGTTACAATTTTGGGGTAGGTGATGGGGGTAGACACAAGTACATATATTATTCAGGGAATGGCTCTTCAGAAGCTAGTATTTATAACAAAATTAGCACCAACAATAAGAAAAAAGATAAAATAGTACCAGTACGCCTAGTAGTTTTAAATAATGGAAAAATAGGTGGAACTCAAATACCCAATTCGTTTGATTTAGTAAAAATTGACACTGAAGGGTCTGAGCTTGAAGTGTTACATTCAATTAGTAAACTTCATTTTAAGTACTTGGAAGTAGAAGTATCACTTAAACGAAATAGAGGAGTAACTGTAAAGGATGTCAAAAACTTTTTTAAAAGGCATACTCGTTTTCAGCCAAAATTATTACATTTAGATATATTTAATAGTAATTCACCTGTAGCTGATGCAATTTTTTCATTAACATGAAGATAAATAAGATTTATTTTTGGTCAATGGCTTCCCATGGCGCTGGAATTTCTGGAGGCGACAGAATCTTTATGGAATTTGTCAAAAGATGGAGGACAAAGCATCCAGTTACGGTTGTAACTTGGGCAGAAGGGGAGTCCATGATGGCTAGAAACAACCTTCTTGAATCCGCAAATGTTTCCTTTCAACGTCTATTGGTTCCAAAAATTATTCGCTTTAATTTTTTATTGTGCTATCTATATAGAATAATTATTGGTATTTTCACTGCACTAACCATGCGTCTTGATAGCCCATTAGAACTGTATTTATATTCCTCTTCCGAGTTTTGGATGGACTCACTACCTTCTTTTATTTTAAAACTTCGTTACCCCACTATCAATTGGATTGCAACCTGGTACCAAACCGCTCCAAATCCTCTTGTTGGTTTTTCAAATGGCCGTTATCGCATAACGGCTTTATTACTATGGCTTTCTCAATTACCAATTAAGCCATTAATTGGTAATTTTGCCGATGTTGTTTTGGTAAACAACGATACCGAAAAAAAGATATTCCCAAAATCTCAAACAATTGTAGTTTTGGGCGCAGTTGACACCAAACTGATTGAAACCTATATTGCTAAAAATCCTAAAACAAAAAAGAAGTATGCAGCTGTCTTTCAAGGTAGATTTCATCCCCAAAAAGGAGTAGTGGAACTCATAGATGTATGGAAAAAAGTGGTTGAGAAAATCCCGGATGCCAAATTGGCCATGATAGGGGATGGCCCGCTTATGGAAAGTGTGAAATTAGAAATTAGAAATTTGAAATTGGAGAATAATGTTAAATTGTTAGGATATGTTTTTGACGGCGATGAGAAATACAAACTATTTGCTCAAAGCAAAATTGTAGTTCACCCGGCCTTTTATGATTCTGGGGGTATGGCCTCGGCTGAAGCTATGGCCTTTGGTTTACCTTGCATAGGCTTTAATTTACCCGCTTATGAATCGTATTATCCCAAAGGTATGATTAAAATCCCCATCGGTGACTTGAATTCCTTTGCTGAAACGATAGTTGACCTACTTAAAAATAATTCCAAACGAAATCTCGTGGGGAATCAGGCGGGAAAATTTATTCGTGGGTCTTATTCTTGGGACTATCGTGCTCGAGAGATTTTACGGCAAATAGTTGGAACGACAAATCCGGAAAGAAAAAAAGTAGAATCTCAGTAACAGCCGAAAATAACCCCCAAAATATCCAAGGAGAGAATCTGATTGATGCTTCGTCGTTTCGTAAATATTTAAGTCCTCTCAAGCCATATACTTGGTACCCCATATCTTGGAGGTCTTTTTTACTCCAACCTGAATGATGAACTTGATACGGATTGCCATCATACGCCTTTTGATCAATGTAGCCTTGAGGAGTCATTAATATAACTTTTTTACGCGCGATCTTCTCCATCTGGGAAATCATTTTTAAGGCCTCTTGCTTTGTTAAGTGCTCGATAACATCGATTGATATTAAGGTGTCAAAACTTTTATTTTTGTAATACTTACCTAGTTTTCTTACATCTCCTAATTTGTAAGTATCGTGATAGTGATTTCTTTTGCTAATCTCTATGCACCTAGGATAGATGTCAATTCCCTCACTGGAAAAAGTTTTAGCAAGTCTTCCCAGAGATGAGTCATTGCCACATCCAACATCCAGAACGCTTTTTGAGTTAGCCAATTCTTTTTCCAGTCTTGAAAAAAAGAAAATATTTTCAAATTGGCGAAAAAAATTTTTAAATCGTTCTTTTTTATTGTGATTTAGAAAAAGCTTTGGAAAATTCATTATCCCAAGTATTGACTTTTGCAAATTTAAGTAATACTTTATGCATCTTAACATATAATATTGGGCTAGAAAACAGTGTTATAACAGCGTCGGTCAGCCCCTCTTTGTTGTCCGGAGCAATGATAGATCCCCCTATTTCTTGTAAATTTTTTCCCAATGGCGGTACCGCAGTGGTAATAATTGGTAGCCCTGCTGCGGCATATGATCTCATTTTTGAAGCGTCGGCATATTTTCTAGTAGAGTCTGGAAAATCTCGATATGGAGCAACTGCTACATAGCAATGGCTAAGAATTTCTGCCATATCAATGTTTTTTACAACATAACCGTAAAAAACCACCTTAGATTCGATTCCCAAAGATTTAACCAAGTTTTTCAATCGTTCAAGGTTTTTTTGTCCACCTCCAATAACGTGGAGTGTTGTTTTAGCAAATTTTTTAAGAACCAAAGGCATGGCCTCAATTGCTAGATCAGGTCCACTTTCTTCTCCAAGCGTTCCCATGTATACGAGAGAAAAAGGAAGCCGTTTATTTATAGGGGCAGAAAGTAATTGTTGTGGGTATATTCCAATAGGAACATGGATGACCGGAGATGATTTCTTTTCATCTAAGCCCAATGCAATTCTGGCTGGTTGCATAGCTTTTGATACGTCCCAAATGTAATCAGCGTGTACGGCACAATATTGATCTAAGAATAAATATATTTTATTAAAGATACCTTTGTATCTGCTTGGCGAATAGTCCAAGACATAGTATATGACTTTATTAACTTTTCCCAATTTCTTTAGTATTATGCCGGCTAACGTGTTAATACATTCTAGTCCAATGAAATAATCGTATTTGAATTTATTCATAAGTGTCCAATCAAACACAGAAAAGAAATCTCTTATCTTGAAAAAAAGCTGTGTCCCTTGAAAATTAGTCAATTTTAAAAAGGGCAATAATAAAAACATCCACCAAGAAGAAGAATGGGAAACGTATTTTAATTGTTGATTGGAATACTCTTCAATTATCGGCATGACGACCTCACTTCCTGGGTGTGGCTGATCAATCAGGACAAGACGTTTAACGCGGGGCACTAAGAAATCCCTCAAGGGTTCAACGTTTCCATTGGTTGGCATACGTGTGCCGTTTGTCCACATGGAAAACGTTACAAATAGTATCGTTGAGTTTTTAGATAGCATTTAAATTAGCTAAAAAGATAGATGCCGTTTTTTTCCAACTGAAAGCAGAAGCACGTTTTAATCCCTTTTCTTTAAGGCTATTTCGAAGGTTCTTGTCTTTTAAAGTTTTAAGCATTGCCGTTGTTAACTCCGTTTGGTTTTTCACCAAAATTCCTGCATCTCCTACTAATTCCGTAAGCGAAGAATTGGCATATGAGATCACCGGAGTCCCACACTTCATGGCTTCTAAAATAGGCAGGCCAAATCCTTCGTACAGTGAAGTACAAACAAATATGTCTGCTCCACAATATAAACTAGACAATTGGGAATAATCTGGCCTGCAAACGTAGATAATTTTATCGTAAATACCTAATTTTTTTGATAACTGAACGATTTCTTGATAATTTTTGCCTTCTGTGATGCCCACAATTACCAATTGAAGGGATTTATTTAACTGTTCACATACTTCCGAAAAAGCCAATAATAAGTCGACCATATTTTTTCGAGGAATGAATGTGCCGGGAAATGCAAGGGCAAACGGTTGATTAATGTTGTATTGTTTTAAATTGATCACTATTTTCTGAGTAGGTTGAATACAAATTTCATCTGGTGAAGCAAGAGGGGTTATAAAAATCTTATGGGGGTCAATTTTTAGAATTTTAATAATGTCGTTTTTGGAGTTTTTGGAGAATGTAGATATCTTTACAGCTCTGTGAGCTGAAATAAAATACATGATAAATAAATAAATCTTAGTTATACCCAAGATACCAGAATCGTAAACAAACGACATGTCTGGAATAGTCAGGACTATGGGAACAGAAAGTAAAAATGGTATGGGTGGATTTAAAAAAATACCTATGTTGAATTTTTTTTCTCTAAATACATTAAACAATTTAATTTGTAACCAATATTGTTCGCTGATCAACCACCACAACCCTCCCCAACGCTTTGTTGTTTGATCTTTTAAAATAAAATATTGATTTTTCTTGTCAATTATTCGTAGATTATTAATCAACCTTTGGGCATAGACGGCCATACCACCTTTGTGGTTAGATACAATTCTAAAGTCTACTCCAATATTCATATGTTAAGATTCTAGCATGAGAAAAGTAATTATTATTCTAATAATATTGGCACTCGGTATTACCCCATTACTTACACAGGGTAATTTATATTTTGTAGGAGGAGACGACATGAGACTTTACTACATGTATCCCAAGGAATACATCCAAAATTTACTTTTGAATATAGTAACCGACAATTCAATTAGTGGAGGCAATATGGGCTACTATCCTGCCACCCATCCGGTTCCTCTAGTTGCATTAATATGGTTGGTAAAGACGCTAGTGCCTGCTAATACGCAGTTTGTTATGTATGGAATAAATTGGTCATTGTCCTTCCTCTTCTTCTACTTATTAATGGGTTTCTGGATATCAGATAAGTCTCGATTCAGTTTTTTTGCCAAAGTGGCTTCATGTCTGATTTATATATTTTCCCCATTTCTGTTCATGACCTTCTATAAACATCAAATGATCGTATTATTTTTAATAACCGCTTTCCCGGGGGTATTATATTTTTTTATCAAAAGTGTTCGACAACGTAATCCCCTATACGTTTTTTCGGCTTGTTTAATAATCTCTATCTTTAGTACTAATCTAAGCTCAATTCCGTGGATGCTTCCAATGTTTATTACAAGTACCCCATTGTTGTTTTGGGAGTTTTATAAGGACAAAAAGACTTTCTTTTGGCATGCCATTATTTTTGTAATTTGCTACTTTTTATTAAATATTTCCTGGATATTCCATTTAGTTTACTTGACTATCTATAATACTGGTTTAGTAGATGGTTTGAGTAGCTATCTTACGCCAGAGTTTTTGAAAGCAAATATTGCTGGTATTTTGGGGACATCCCGCCAATACAGTCCACTTAATGGTGTAGTTAGTCAACTGGTTATTGGGCTTACAAAAAACCTAACTATAGTTTCATATGTCAATTTAATATTTATTTTCTTGATTGTTGCAGCTGGAGTTTTTATCAAAAAAGAGAGAAACAATATTTTAATTTCAGGATTCATTTTGGGTTTATTATCGCTACTTATTTCATGGATCATGTTAGCTCCCAATATTCAGACTTGGGGGCCTGATGCGTTCATCTGGTTATCTCTTAGAGTGCCCTTCTTTACCATGTTTAGAAATATGTCTGATAAATTTGCCTTACCAATGGCCTTTTTTTATGCTCTAACTTTGGGATCAAGCTTGGTAATTTTGGCCAATAGGTTTGCCAACAAGGCCTTACGATTGATTGTGCGTTGTTCGCTAAGTGTTGTAATTTTGATAAATATTTATCCACTACTGCAAAATCGATCTGAACATGTTGGGGTGGCAGCCAAGATGTCAGGTAGTTTTAATGATGATTTTAATGCCTTGGCTGATTATTTATTGACGTTAAAGAACCCATCAAGAATATTGTGGTTGCCACTAAACTTTCCATCTTTTATTAATATTGAAGACAAGTATAATCCCGGTCATTATTACTCTGGCCCTTCACCCTTGCGTTTTTTAAGCAATCGTCAAGATTATGCTGGACAATTTAGTTTTATTTCTTCAAATGACTTTGGAATTGCTGATAAGATTTTTCCTATGATAGATGCCAAAGATTTTAAAAGTTTTGGCAAACTAATTCAATTACGAAACGCGAGATATATCATTTTAGATAAGCAACAGCTTCCGGAGACTATGAAGCCATATCTTTATAACCACTACAGCATTGAATATGGGAAGTTAAAGATGCAAACAGAAGAATTTGTTAATGAATTCATTGGAAAGAAGCTTCAAGAATTTGGCACACGCTATGTTTTATATGAGATTAATCCGAAATATAATAATGATCGAATATATTTAACTGATAGTTACGAAATTTTTCCTAAAAACTTGCCAAATATTGAATACGAAAAAGTATCTGATTCTTTATACAATATTAGCCTGAAAAGTATTAGTAAATCACGGAAATTAGTGTTTTTGGACTCTTACTATAAAGATTGGACACTTTATGTAAAAGGAGATTCAGAGACAAAGGCATACCAAAAAGGTAAAAACGTTCCTGTCCAAGGATTTGCCAACGGTTGGGAAATTAATTTAGATGAGATTATAAAGAATTTTTCCAAGGGTTACTATACTACCAACATGGACGGGTCAATAAATATTAAAATGACTCTCTACTTCGAACCCAGCAAATATAACAAGCCTACGCGTATTATTAGCGCGATGACCTTTGTAATACTTGGTTTGTCTCAATTGATTTTACTTGCAAAAAGAAACAATGTTTAATTTCGTATTTTTTGTCAGGCTATTGGCAATTTGGGGAACGATTTTAGTTGTTTTTACTACTTTTTCTGTATACCAAGATATTAAACAGAATAAGCTGCTGAATTATACCGATACATATTCATCTTCTTCGGTGGATATTAAATCAGAATATAAATCTTCTGGTATTTTAAAGTACGTATTTAAATTTTTGGCGCATGATGACTATCTTGGAACAATGACGTTTAAGTATTTCCGTCTTCGGGAAAATCAAGGACAGGTAATTTTTAGAATTAAAGAAATCTCTCAAAAAGATTGGTATGCTGAAAACCGTTATGATTTCTCTTACTTCGTCAATGATGATATTTATCAATTTGGTTTTCCTGAAATAAAAAATTCCAAAGGCAAACAGTTTATTGTTGAATTTGAAATTGTTTCCCAGACATTAATGAAAGATCAGAGATCACTAGACCTAAAGACAGCACCAATTTTAACCGTTAAATACGTATTTCCGCGCGATACTTACTACAAATCAGTTGGGAAGCTGTCAACAATTGTTTTAAACAGATCCATTTCAGTATTGACCGAGATGGATTATGTTAAGGTGTTTATTTCTTCGTTCCTAATTGCCATGTTTTTCCTTATTGCCCTTAGTCGTCAAGAAAATGAAACCGGGCCAAAAATAATAATTCGACAAAAGGTTTTACAAAAAAACGTACAAATTTTGAGTAATTGGACAAATAAAATTAATCCCTTTATTGTCCCTGGAGTTGTTTTGATAATCTTGTCGTTAGGATTTGTCTCTGGTAATTATGTATTGGCTGAACGAATGTCAGTTCAATTGTGGGCTACCTTATTTGGAAGTGTTGTTTTTTACATTCTTCAGGTAACTATCTTTAATAGGCTGTCAAATTTGATAAAACATATTAATACAATTAGTGCTAATACTCTATCGATTTTGGACGACTTAATGAACAAAAAACTTTTGTTATTAATGGGGACACTGTTTGTAATAGTATCGGGTATGTCTGCCACATATTATTTAGGTGGAGATGATTCCCGTTTATTTTACTTATACCCTCAAGAATTTTTGGACAACTATATATCTAAAATTGTGTCCGATACTGGAGTTAGTCAACTTACAAACCTTATTCCTCCAACATCATTATCGGCCTTTACGATAATTATGATAGGCCTAAGAAACATATTGTATCAGTTCAATCTTCAGGCGTTGTTAAATTCGGCAAATCTTGTAGGTGGATTTTTTGCCTTTTATTATTTATTAAATTACTTATTGAAACCAACAGATAAATACGAACGCGTAATTTGCGTCTTGGCTTCGTTTATGTATGTTTTTTCTATTTTTAATTTTTATACTCTATTAAATTCCAGATTGATAGCGGAATATTTAATAAGCTTGTTTCCACTATCTTTATATTTAGGTATTAAGGCAATACGTGAAGGAAAATTTTATTTATTTATTTTGGCTACACTTATTTGGTCGGCCTTTAGTTTCCTTTCCGTCACTCTTCCTTTATCTGGCGCAGTTTTGATTACTTCTATTCCTTTACTTATTTTCGCGACATGGAAACACAAAATCAGGATAATTGCATATTTAGTGGGAGCAGGTCTACTGTTTGCTGTTCTAAATTTACATTGGTTTATGTTTATCCCGTATACAAACTTTTCTAAAAACATACCCGGTTCGTATACACCAAGCCTTACTTCTGTGGAATTCCGCAAGCAAAATGAGATTGGTATCAGAACAGTTTCCGACATAAATAATAGTTTCTTTCCATTGCTAAATTCGTATCATCGAAAAATTCAGATAAATTTTAATTGGCCCCATTTACCTATATATTTATCTTGGTATTCAAAAATCTTAATACTTGGATATTTATTGATAGCTGTAGTCATCATAGCCGGCATTAGGATAGAAAAGAATAAACAAAGAAAAGGTATTTATGTTGCCTTAGTGATTAATTTTGTTTTAGCCGTTTATTTTTTTACGGTCAACATTGGTCCTTGGGGAGTTGATGTATTCTTGTGGTTGTCTAATCATATTCCTGGGTTTGTAATTTTCCGCAACATGTTTGATAAATTCGCATATGCAATGGCATTCCAATGGGCATTCTTAATTTCAGTCAGCTTAATTGTCATTGTTAAGTCCATTAAAAAAACTATGTTTAAAGAATATTTGTTATTTGCAATTTTTTTGATTGCAATAATCAATGCCAAACCCTTCCTTTTGAGAGAATTTGTAAATCTGCCGTACTGGACTAGTAAATATAGCCATGATGGGATTACAGCTTTTAATAGTGATTATTTAGATTTGCTAAAATTTGTAAAAAATCAAGATGGCGTTGGTCGTTATTTATCACTACCTTTGTTAACTGGCAATAGTGTGATTGTAGAGGGAGAAAAACAAAAGGACCATTATTACGCTGGTGTATCACCACTTTTATTATTAACTGGTAAGAACGATATGTCTGGACTAATGAGCTTTGGTGAACATTCAAATAAAGTTTTTAAATGGCTTACTAAAAAAGATTACGATAGTTTTGGACAATTATTACAACAATATAACGTTAAATATATAATTTTAAGTAACTCAACGTCTGAAGATCTTCAGCCAAGTTTCATGTTTTCTGATGGTTTGTTTTACTTGCAGACTAAAAGTTTTTATCAAAGCATAATTGGTCAGAAAGTAAGAGATTTTGGATCCAGGTACAGTTTATTTGAAATAAATTCTAAATATTTAAGTGAAAAGATATATATTACCGATAGCCCTGGATCGTTTGTAAATCAAGAGGCCAATTTGTCTTTTAAAAAACTTGCTACTCATGAATATGAAATCGAAGTCTCGGATCTTAGAAAACAACTTTCACTGGTATTCTTAGACCCTTATCTTAAAGAATGGCAATTGCTCACACCGAGTGGAAAAGAACTGTCCACTGAATATCATCACCCTGTTTTTGGCTACGCCAATTTATGGGAAATTAATCCTCAAATTATTCAGATTGACTTTCCTAAGTCAGATTATCAAATAATGTCAGATGGAAGTTTGAAATTAAAGTTAAAGCTATACTTTCAACCATATAATTATTTTTGGACAGTAAATATTATATCTGCATCGGCATATGCGTTAGGAATAGCTTATGTATTGTTATCTATATTCATTAAATTTATTAAAAAACAGAAATGATTGTATTAATGATTATTTTGGTTTTTTTTGATGCGTTTTTTTTGCCCGCTAAAAATCTCTTTTCCAATTTAATTTTTGTTTTAATCTTAGGGTTGGGAATTTGGAAAATCCATTATTATAAAAATTGGTTCATGTTGTCTTTAGTTTTTATTACCGCAGCAGTTGTCTTTTATTTGATTGGTAGTGAGTCTGCAAATGAAGTTATTGTCCAGAAGTTTTCGGACTGGACATTGATATCATTATTATTGGGTGCGTTGCGGTTGATCAAATTACCAAATGATAAAAATAGGATTTAGTTTTTTTTCGTTTTTTTTGGCTTTAACAAGTCTTCTGTTGTGGTTTGGAAAGACGGCTAAAGCTCAATTTTTGATAGAGATAGCTTTTGGCGTGATTGCAACATGTTTAGTTAGTTATTTATTTAGATTGACCAGAAAATGATTCCCTTAATCGGTGCACATGACTTTCCATATCTTTTTTTAGATCAAGCTGCTGGCCTGTTTAGATTGCCTCTTACTTGGGCGACACAAAGCCATGACTCTCTGGGGGTATTTACTTTATCTACTCTCTGGAATTGGCCATACGGACTTCTTTACGGATTGGCTGGAAAAATCGGCTTAAACTTTACTCTTTCTACATTATTTTTCGGCATTCTCCCCGTATTTATCTTAGGCTGGTTTACTATTGGCAAACTACTCAAAAGCCATTCTCTCTCATCTCCTGCAAGATTTGTGGGTCAATTCCTATTTATAGCCAACACATACATCCTGATGCTCATTGATGGAGGCCAACTTAGTCTGGCCGTAGCCTATTCTTTCTTCCCTCTGGTTATTCTTTATCTTCCCTCCCGATTAAACTTTGTTTTGGCTATCATTGCCATATCTTTCCTCGATATTCGTTATTTATACATCTTATTTATACCCATTGGCTTAAAAATATTTTTCGATTTTCGTCATACATTTAAATACTTAATTACCGGATTATTCACGGGCTTAATTCTTATAGGTCTTCATAGTTATTGGATTTTGCCTTCCATCCTCTCCAAAGGTCCCTCTTTGCCCTCTACTTATACTCGTCCTGCTCAAGTAGACGCCCTTAGTTTTGCTAGCCTCTCTCATGCCTTTCTGTTGATTCATCCTCACTGGCCAAAGAATATTTTCGGCCAAGTAGCTACTCCGTCGCCCTATTTCCTTCTCCTACCCATCCTTACCTTCCTTCCATTAGTCGTGTTTCGCAAAAATGTCACAATTGGTTATTGGTCAACACTAGCCATCATCGCAGCCTTTCTTGTGAAGGGGAGTGGCTCACCTTTTCCTCAAGTATATAGTTGGTTGTTCTCTCATATTCCTGGTTTTTCTCTTTTTCGCGATCCGACAAAATTTTTCCCCTTACTCGCCTTGTCATATAGTGTGTTGATCGCCTTTTCGGCAGACTTTATCTACATGCGCCGCAGGTCTTGGTTTATATTTATTCCTTTGTATTTAACGCTCCTGTTGGTCCCTATTTTTTTAGGTGAAACAACCGGCTTGTTTTCAAAAGCTCGTAATCAAGACTCTTATCTCAAGTTGGCAAGCTTTATGAACAACGATCTTTCTCCCGGAAGCTTGCTATGGGTGCCCTCCAAACCCCCCCTTGGCTATTCCAGCCCCACCCATCCGTCCATAGACGCCTTAACTTTACTCGACAAAAGACCATTCGCCACTGGGGTGGTAGGTAGCTATGAACTCTTAAACTTTCTACGCGACGCTACCTATTCGGGAGAGCTTCTCAATATCGCATCCATAAAATATTTAGCCATATCTAGCGTTGATCCCAAAAGGGACAGCTTAAAAATTGAAGACATTCAATACCGCGATATTTTTACTAAACAACTAACCTCCTTACCTTGGGTCAGCTCATATCAGAAATTTGGTCCTGTCACCCTCTTGCAAACCAAAATCCATCAACCCCTCTTTTTTATTCCGTCTACTACAACTTTTGTGGTCGGTCCCGATGATATTTATAATACAGAAGTTAAATTGAGCAATAAGGCCCTAGTTTTTGTGGAAAGCCAACCTAATCTATTATCTCAAATTCGCCAATTTCCTCAAGCCAAAATTCTTTTAAATCATAAAACTAATCTGGATGCAGCTGCCGCCCTTCTCCCCCGCGAAAGCTTTCTCTTTCCCAGCCCACTTTTAAATTTTAGTCCTGATTCTTCCGGATGGTGGAAGAGGGAAGCGTCGGATTTAATTTCCTGGCGGGACTTTCTCCAACAAAAGTATAATTTAGATAATCAAGATTTTGATTATGGAGGAGGATGGTCGATCTCGGAAGGCGCGCATACTTTAACGGTAAAACAGTCATCCAGTTGCCAATCGGATTGTATTCTTCTAGCTCGGGTCATGACTAGCCCCCAAGGAGGAAAAATACACTTTTCTAATTCCCAGCAAGCAATAGGTGAAATAGATACTATCAACTCCAATCCATCCCCATCCACCATAACTCGTAAACTCACAGGTTATCAAGACACAGCCGACCAAATCTTTACTTACAATCGGGCGGATTTTCTCTGGCATGAAGTTGGCCAGCTATCTGATTCCTCGCCAATTAGTATTTCCACCGAAGGCAATATTAATGTTGTAAATTCTCTGGCTGTTATTCCGTCGCGCTCATGGGAAAAACTTAAATCTCAAGCGGTCCAATTGGTAACAATTGCGTCTTCGCCTTCCAATGACAACCCCCAAGTGTCTTACCAGCAATTAGGCCCCGCTCATTATCGTGTAAAGGTGACTGGATTGACCCATCCCGCGACTCTGGCTTTTGTTCAAAATTACGATCCTTTTTGGAAACTATCCGGCCAAACGCCCATTCCTTTATACGGTATGATTAATGGCTTTTCCATTCCTGGCGCCGGTGAATATGATCTAATTTTTTCACCGCAGAAATATGTGAATTTTGGATTGGCAATAAGCGTTACAACTCTTCTTGTCTTGTTATTACTCCTATATAATGGCCATCGTAAACATGATTCAAAATAAATATTTGGGATATTTTAAAAAGCATTATCACGCAAAGTTTAGCGCTGAGGATATAGAATCATCACAAAAATGGTTATATCCACAATGGAAATTAATCAAAGAAAAGACAACATTATCAAAAAAAAGCAAAGTGCTGGAAATTGGCGCAGGTTTTGGAGGTTTCTATAGTTATTTATCTCAAGTGATCGAAGGTAACTCGTATACGGGTATAGAATTAGATAAAGAAGTTGTTAAATTTTGTAAGGATTTTTTTAAAACCGGAAACTTTACGAACATAAGCATCGAGAGATTCAACTCCAAAAATAAGTTCAACTACATTTTTGCCTTCGAAGTTCTCGAGCACCTAAATGATCCTTTTGAAACCATTGGTAAAATACACTCTTTACTAGACAAAACAGGTGTATTTGTAGGAACTTCTCCTTACCCATATCTAAAAAATGTTTTTGCCGATCGCACGCATAGATACGTACTCCATCCTGTAAATTGGACTAAACTTTTTATAGAGGCAGGTTTCAAGCATGTTTCGATTTATCCTATGAGTTTCATACCGTTTATTTGGAGACTCAATAAACATCTTAATTTTAGAATACCATTTTATATTCCTTTCAATGGTTTTATTTCCACTGCCCTTATAATTGCATCAAAATGAAGGCAACAGACTTATCCTTATTCAATTTCTATAATCAAAAACATTTGACTGAAATTTCGAAAAAGGGATACTATAAAGAGCTGTCGTTATCCCAAAAACTACAAATAATTGATGTTGCTTGTAACGATGGCACATTGACTAAAATATATAATAAATATGGAGATATTTATGGTGTTGATATGAATAAGAGATCGGTTACGGCCTGTAGAAAAAAGGGTATAGTTTGCATACATTCAGATATTGATTCTTTACCAGTAAAGTATCAGAATAAATTTGATGTTGTGGTTGCCACGGATATAATTGAACATGTATTTAATACTGACAAATTCTTAATTAATCTAAAGAAGCTTCTTAGACCATGTGGGACATTACTGCTTACTACGGCAAACGTGGCCTCTATCGGCAGAAGAATAATGCTACTTCTTGGCAAGAATCCATTTCTAGAATATTCGACTAGATATCCAAATGTCGAAATTAACGTGGGTCACATTCGATACTACACAGTAAAAGATATGAAGATTCAACGGTCAGGATTGGGATTTAAGGACATCCGTATATATGGTGACAAGATAAATATTACAAGCACTATTTCGATTCCTCATGTAATTGCAAAGTGGTTTCCAAATATCTCCAGATACATGTTTGTGGAGTGCAGGATATAATTGTGTAGAGCAAATGAACCAAAAACTCTTGGCCATATTCCAAACCCAAACATTGCGGCAATCGATTATCACAATTGTATCCACTTTTACCACCGCCGGCTTGGGCGCGGTATTTTATCTCCTTCTGGCCAGGATTATAGGTGCCCATGAATATGGATTATTCTCGGTAGTAGTTTCAATCTTGACCATTATTGTAACCTTTACTGACGTGGGTATGGGACAGGGGTTAGTTAAATTTGTAGCGGAAAATAGCGGCAGCGATAAATATCAACCTTATGTCAAAATTGCCCTGTTCACCAAAATTGCTATCGGCCTGGTGGTCAGTTTGGTTCTGTGGGCGTTTGCGAAGTCCCTGGCGGTTTCTCTCCTGCGCCAGCCGGAGGTAGCCAAGCTCCTGTCTATCACCGGATGGGGAGTTCTATCGATCATGCTTTTTAGTCTTTCCATATGTGTTTTTCAGGGACTGCAGAAGTTTATGCTCTGGGGCGGGCTGCAGGTTGGAGCTAATTTTTTCCGACTGCTTCTCCTCGGTTTTCTTCTGCTCGTCGCGGTGAAAATTGATTCAGTTTGGATGTTGGTCCTGTTTATTGCCGCTCCGCTTTCCGGATTTTTACTTTCCTGGTTTTGGCTGCCGGTCAGTATTCTTAAAGCCAAAGTTACTTCCGTTCACTGGCACAATTTTTGGAATTTTAACAAGTGGACTGCCGCGCTTGGTATCACGGCCACTCTTGCTAGCCGCCTGGATACTCTACTCACCGCCCGATTTCTAACTCTATCTCAAACCGGTGTTTACGCCATGGCCATCACCATGGTGGCTTTTTTGCCCCAGCTGTCTTCGGCCATCGGAGCCGTGACCGCGCCTAAATTTGCTTCATTTTCTGACTCCGATCACTCTCAAAAATATCTTGTCAAATCCACTCTTTTTTCGTTTGGTATTAGTGTAGGTGTGGCCCTAGCCATGATTCCGGCGGCCATGCTTGTCATCCGGTTTACCGGTCGGGATTTTTCTGCCTCTTTTACACCTTTCTTAATTCTGCTTCTGTCACTGGCAATATTCACTTCGCTTAACCCCGTCCGCGACAGCATTTTATATTTTTACAAACGCCCCCAGTTCTTCTTTTGGGCCAATCTCGCTCAAGCCGCTATCATTGTTGGGGCCGGGTTTTTGCTCATTCCCCGTTTCGGGGTCATTGGCACATCGTTGGCAGTGTTAATTAGCCACGTGTTTTTCGCTATCGCCAGTTGGTGGGAATATGAAAATTGTCGCGCACACGCTAGTTAAAAACGAACAAAGATGGGTGTGGTATGCAATAACCTCGGTTATTGATTTTGTAGATGAAATTAAAGTATGGGATACAGGATCAAGCGATCAAACATTAGAGGTGGTTAAATCGATTGAGTCGCCTAAACTGACCATTAGGCAAACTTTGACTAAAAACCCAAAAGCCATAACGGCAATTAGACAAAAGATGCTTGAGGAAACAACAGGGGGGTGGGTTTTGATTTTGGACGGAGACGAAATTTGGACCGAAGGAGCCATTAGAGAGTCTCGTAAACTTATTGAGGGCGAAAAAAGTCTGCGATATTTGGCCAATAGGTACATTAATTTTATGGGTGACGTTTATCACACTCAAGATCCAAAAGCGGAAATGTACAATATTGCGGGTTTTAAAGGAAATGTAAATTTGAGGCTGGTCAATTTAGACGCCTACAAAAAAGTAAGTTTTGAGGGTGACTTAAGCAATGAGTGGATGGCTGACGAAAACGGGAATAAATTGCAAGATGAATCCATGGGGGTAGCTATAGTTGAGGAACCTTATCTTCATGCCACCAGACTTCCCAGATCGGGAAGTGAAACAGGTGATGAAATAACGTTTATGCGAAAAACGAAATATAAATGTGATTTGGGAACACGGTTTCCCAAAAATTTTATATATCCTAAAGTATTTTATTTCCCCAAACCAATTAATGTTCCCAGTCCATGGGCGAGGAGAAGTATTACTTTTGTAGCAAACGCAGCTTGGCAAACGCCCCTTCGCGCCATAAAAAACTATGTCCTATAACCGTCGTAAATACTATGCCCTAGCTGCAAAAGCCAGTAAGCAGATAGGGGAGCATCCTGGCCTTTTGTATTTACAGAAAATTGCCGGCCAGTCATCTAAGGTGTTAGATGTAGGTTGTGGCGAAGGGTCACGTTTAGTAACTTTGTTGCCTCCAGGCCAGTTTGCTTGGGGAGTGGATATTGACAAATACGCTATCAATCTTGCCAAAAAACAGTATCCGGATCAGCATTTTCAAATCTATTCAGGAGAAAAATTGCCTTATAAATCAAATACCTTTGATCTAGTTTATTCTGCTTTTGTTCTCGAGCATGTCCAAATTCCGGCAAATTTATTAAATGAAATGATCCGCGTCTGCCAGCCCAGAGGGAGCGTCATCCTTCTTTGTCCGAATTTCGGTGCTCCGAACAGAAGATCCCCAAATTCAATTCAAAATTCCATTTCAAAGCTCCTCACAGGTTTTATTAACGATTTTTTCAGTACTTCTATTTTCCGTTGGGAAAAGGTCCAACCTAAACCGGTTTACAATCTGCCGGACGACGACACAACAATTGAACCTTATTTATTATCGCTCATTCGTTATTTCCAAAGCAAAAAATTAACAATTAATTTAGCATCGTCTTTATGGAATCTGGAAGTACCAAGCCTTAATCCTCGAAAAATAATTGTCAAAATACTAGGCCAGTTAGGCATTTTTCCATTTAAATACTGGGGTCCTCAAATTTTTGTTTCAGCCATTAAAACCGTATCTGACTAAACACCACACCGTCCACAGGCCGTCTTTCCAATTGATCTTTTTTCCTTCAGCATAGCTTCTTCCGGAGTAACTAATTCCCACTTCATAAATCCGTACTCCCATTCGAGCGACTTTAATTGTAAATTCCGGCTCAACGCCAAACCTTTTTTCCTGCAAGTTCAACTTATTAGCCACGTCTTTAGTAAAAGCCTTGTAGCAAGTCTCAATATCCGTCAGATTCAAATTTGTCAGACAATTGGACAGTAGCGTGATAAATTTATTACCCACATAGTGCCAGAAATATAACACCCGATGCGGCTGGCCTCCGGTAAACCTGGATCCAAACACCACGTCGGCTTTCTTGGCCAAAATCGGCGCCAGCAATAATTCGTATTCATCAGGATCGTATTCCAAATCTGCATCCTGAATTATAAACGTGTCCCCGGAAGCTATTTTTAGCGCATCTCTCACTGCCGCCCCCTTCCCCTCGTTCTTGGATTTATTAATCGTTTTTAATTTTTTGGATCTTGAACTTTGCTCGCGAAGCGCGACGGAGTCGATCTTGAACCTTGTCTTATCGGTAGATCCATCATTCACCACAATTATTTCTTTAACTAATTTGTTAGATTGCACTTTTCGAAGTACTCGGGCAATTGTCTTTTCCTCGTTGTACGCTGGTATAATTACAGTTAGTTTCACAAATCAGATTATACAATGAAGATCGCCATTTTGAGCTTTTATTCTGGTAATCTCTATCGTGGCGTTGAGACTTATGTCCACGAGCTTAGTAATTGTTTGGTTAATTTGGGAGAACAAGTGGTTGTGTATCAAAATGGTCAGAAGCATAAGAATTCAAAATACACGACGGTTTCTATTGGATTACCAATTGACTGGTCTCGGCTTGGTGGGGGGTGGACACCGTGGGATTATTGGAAATTGTTAGTTAAAAACTTTACGAAGATCTCCTTGCAAAAAATTGATCCAGACACTGAGATAATAATACCAACAAATGGAATGTGGCAGAGCTTGTATAGCCGTTTGTGGGCATGGAGGAATAAAAAAAAGATGGTGATTTCCGGACAATCGGGGCCTGGATTAGACGATAGAATAAATTTATGGACTTTTCCGGATATGTTTGTTGGAATGACGGATTATCAATGCCAATGGGCCAAAAAAGCTAATCCATTTGTAAAAATTGTAAAAATTCCCAATGGAGTGGATTTAGATAAATTTACTCCCGCCACAGAACCTATCAAACTCAACCTAAAAAAGCCTATCATCCTAAATGTGGGCGTGGTGACACCATTTAAACGCCAAGATCTTTTGCTTGATGCGGCTAAAAAAATTAAAGCCTCAGTCTTATTAGTTGGAAAGGGAGGAACTATGGATTTTGTTCATTCAGATATGCCGAAAGTATATACGGCATGCGATTTATTTTCTTATCCTACGTCACCTCAAGAATCTTTCGGCATCGCCATGCTGGAAGCCATGGCCAGCGGACTGGCTGTGGTAGCTACCGACGACCCTATTCGTCGGGAAATAGTAGGGGAAGCAGGCTTGTTTGTCGACCCAACAAATGCCACAGCTTACGCCCAAGCTTTAAAAAAGGCATTGCATATCAGCTGGGGCGATAAGCCCCGCCGGCAGGCCGAAAAGTTTTCCTGGGACAAAATTGCTAAACTTTATGATCTCTGTTTCCATAATTGCTAAAGATAAATCCGTTATCCTTCCGAGTTGTCTGGAAAGCGTTCGGCAGGTGTTTGACGACGTGGTTATCGTTACCAACGCCGACCATAAATTTATAAATTACGCTGACCAAAAAAATTACGCAGCAAGCAAATGCAAATACGACTGGGTTTTGTCTTTAGACGCGGACGAAGAGCTTTCTCCAGAGCTTATCCACGAACTACGAACCATGAACCATGAACTATACGCCGCCTTTAAAATCCCCAGATTAAATATCATTTTTGGCCGTCCCATGTTCCACACTAACTGGGAACCCTCTGCCGATACCCACATCTGGTTATATGACAAGACCAAGTGCAAATGGGAGGGCAATGTTCACGAAGAAGTCGTCGCCAATGGCCCGGTGGGAACTTTACGGGCTCGCAAAATTCATCACAGTTACCAGACCGTTGAAGAATTTATGGACAAAATGAACAATTACACCTCCCGCGAAACTAAAATAGTCAATCCGCTTTTTGATTTTCTCCGTCGCTACATCTGGCACAAGGGATTTTTGGACGGTTGGCACGGGTTATTCTTAAGTTATTTGATGGCTGTTTATCATACAGTGACATGGGTAAAGAAAAATTCTTCCTGATCTTAATTCTTATTCTGGGGTTGGGTTTGCGCTTGATTAAATTAGATCAAAGTTTTTGGTTGGATGAAGCCTCACAGGCCCAACTCTCTTCCATGTCTCTTTCCCAGATCTGGTCTAATCGTCCCGGAGATTTCCAGCCCCCTCTGTTTTATTTCCTCGCCCACTACTGGCTGCAACTTGGTCGGTCCGAAACTTGGCTGCGCCTACTACCGGTTTCTTTCGGCCTTCTAAACATCGCAACAATTTACTACCTGGCCAAGGCAATCAATCCCAAATTGGGTCTGATTGCCGCTTTCTTGCTGGCCACTAATCCCTTCCATGTCTATTACTCCCAGGAATTTCGCATGTATTCGTTACTTGCCCTCTTGGGAACCCTTTCTATGTGGGCCTTTTATAAAAAACACTGGTCTCTCTTTCTGCTCAACGCTCTTCTGTTATACACTCACTACGCGTCTGTCTTTCTTATTGCTTCCCAATTTGTTTACTCTCTCGTCTTTAACCGCAAGTTAATTAAATACCTTACTTGGCACTTAGCCCTTAGCACTGTCCTATATTCCCCTTGGCTTCCCCAATTCCGGCATCAGCTCCAATCAGGAGCCAACATCGATACTTATTTACCGGGGTGGCGAAGTATCTTAACTCTTTCCCCGCTTAAATCCCTGCCCTTGATATTGTTTAAGTTTGTCGCCGGCCGCATAGACCTGCTCCCTAGATATATCTACGCCGTATATATCGCCTTTGTACTCCTAGTCACCGCTGCAGGTTTGCTCCTGGCCCGGGGCAAGCGCCGCCTGCTCTACACCTGGCTGTTTGTCCCCATAGCGGGCAGTATTCTTGTCTCCTTTTTCATTCCCCAAACCCAGCCGTTCCGCTTGATTTTTACTCTGCCAGCTTTGATCATCCTTTTGGCCGAAGTTACCATTAGATTTCCCAAAATATTTCTGACTCTGCTTATTTATATTTCCATCGTCGGCAATTACACCTATTTCACCCGCCCCCGCCTGCAGCGGGAACAGTGGCGAGAGAGTCTGGAGTTTATCCGCAGCCAACCTGCCACCATGGTGGTTAAGTTCCCCGGTCCCTTTGCTCCCATGACCTGGTATGCTCCGGATCTGCCGGTGATTACTGCGTCCTCTTTCCCGGCTGAAATAGCTGATTTTTACCTTTTCCAATATCTATCTGGCCTGACTGACCCGCAATATAAAATCGACTCCCAAGTTCAGGCCGCAGGTTACATCTTACAAAAAAGGTATAATTTCGAAGGAGTGGGTTTTATTGACTATTATCAAAAATGAAAGTTGGTTTAGACGTTTCATCTATTATTTACGGTACTGGTGTTTCCAATTACACCTTGGAGCTGCTGCAACACCTGCCGCAGGAAATTGTTGTCCCCTTTGGCTTTTCTCTGCGCCGACGGCAAGATCATTTTTTTCCGTTTCCGCCGACGCTGATGCATTATCTCTGGAATAAACTCCACATCGTCAACGTAGAAACTTTAATTGGTAAAATCGACGTCTATCACTCTTCTGATTGGACCCAGGGACCCAGTCGAGCAAAAAAAGTTACCACTGTTCACGATCTATCCCCCTTTTTATATCCGGCTGAAACCGACCCCCAAATTGTGGCAGTCCACACTGCCCGTATGAAATGGGTAGTTAAAGAGTGCGATAAAATAATCTGTGTTTCTAACTCTACGGTCGGGGATCTGCACAGGCTATTTCCCCAGACTGTAGGGAGGACAATCGTTATTCCCGAGGCCTTAGCCGATAAATATTTGACTCTCAAGCCCCAAATTACCAAAAATGCCAATTACGTTTTTGCTATCGGTGCCCGCCAGCCACGTAAAAACATTGACCGCCTGAAAAAAGCCTGTGAGAACATACACCAAAAATTAATCGCTGTCGGAGAAGGAAGTGATATTGGGTACGTTTCAGACCAGGACTTAGTTAATTATTTAGCCTGCGCCTCGGCTTTTGTATATCCGTCTTTATATGAAGGTTTTGGGTTACCCATTTTAGAAGCTTTCCACTACAAAATCCCCGTTGCCTGTTCAAACACTTCTAGTTTGCCCGAAGTAGCGGGTGACGCCGCCGCCTATTTTGATCCCTTGTCCGTCGAATCCATAGCCGCCGGCATAACCCGGGCCATTAAAGACCGGGAGCGGTTAATCGCAGCGGGTAGCAAGCAGTTAGCCAAATTTAGTTGGGATAATGCCGCCCAGGAAACCCTCAAAGTTTACCAATCACTATGCTAATCGGAATTGATGCCAACGAAGCCAATCTCACTCCCAATTTAGTGGGCATAAATGAGTATGCCTATAATTTGCTGTGGGCAATTTACAATCTGAAATCAAATCACAAATTCGTGACTTATCTGAAGACCCCGCCTCAAAAATCCCTCCCACCTGAAAGGTGGGATTGGAAGTATCGGGTTATCCCTTTCCCCAAATTCTGGACCCAAACCCGCTTACCGTGGGATTTATATACCCACCAACCCCGTCCGGATGTGTTTTTCAGTATGACTCATTACGCACCCCGTTTTTCGCCCATTCCCACAGTCGTGGCCATTATGGATTTGGGTTTCTTGCAAACTCCCGAACAGTTCACTTCCAAAGACTTTAATCAATTAAAGAGCTGGACAGCTTACTCTGTCAAAAATGCTGCCAAAATAATCGCCATTTCTCAATATACAAAACAGGATATTATTAAAAATTATCACCGCGACCCGCAAGACATTGTGGTTACATTATTAGGCTATAACACGAAACTCTTTAAACCGAGCCACAAGCCCCGTAAGCCTTATATTCTGTTTTTAAGTAGTTTAAAGCCCAACAAAAACGTCGAGGGTCTTATCCGCGCTTTTTATAACCTAACACCTAGAACCTATAACCTAGTCATCGCCGGTAAAAAGGCTTGGCTGTACGATCAAATATTTGCCTTAGTAAAACAGCTAGGCCTAGAGGATGAGGTTAAATTTACCGGCTTCGTGGACGAAGCCACTAAAGTGGCTCTGATGCAGAGAGCTAGCGCCTATGTCTTGCCGAGTTTTCATGAAGGTTTTGGCATTCCTGTTCTCGAGGCCATGGCTTGCGGCACTCCCGTGGTCATTTCCCAAGTTGCCAGCCTGCCGGAAGTTGGTGGAGACGCGGCCATCTATGTTGACCCCCATGACCCAAAATCTATCGCTCAAGGTATAATACAGGCCATGGGTCCTGAGCGGAGTCAAAGGATTAAAAAGGGCCTGGAAAGAGTAAAATTATTCAGCTGGGCCAAAACCGCCCAACTCACCCTAACATGTTTAGAGACCGCAACGACAAATCACTAACTATTTCCCAAACTTTTCAAAAAGGTGTGAACCGCGTATATAACATCTTTCTGGATTTAGAGCTTTACGTTTTGAGTCTAGTAGGCCATATCCCGTCGCATCTTGTCCGCAAGTTTTTTTATACCTTAGCCGGTGTAAAAGTAAAAGGAACACTGCATATGTGGGCCAGGTTTTATAACCCTATAAACATTGAAATTGGCCAGGATTCCATAGTCGGAGATCATGCCTTTCTCGACGGCCGGGCTAAATTGAAAATCGGCAATCATGTGGATATTGCCTCTGAAGTTATGATCTACAACTCCGAGCATGATTTAACCGCTGAAGACTTTGTGGCTACTGTTGCTCCGGTGGAAATTGGCGATTATGTTTTCATCGGCCCCCGAGCCGTAATCCTTCCGGGAGTAACCATTGGCCGCGGAGCCGTAGTAGCTGCAGGGGCTGTAGTTACTCGCGACGTACCCGAATTTGCCATTGTCGGCGGTGTTCCCGCCAAGGTCATAGGAGAGAGAACTAATAAAGATTTAAAATATCGGTTAGGACGAGCCAGGCTGTTTCAATGATTAAGAAATTAATTTTATTGGTAGTATTGATACTTATTGGTATTTATTTGATATTACCGTCCCCCAAATTTCCCGACGTTCCTCCCGGCTCAATTCAATCAAATGAACCGGCGGACACCGAATCCGTTTATCGCCGCGCTTATTATACCAACCTCACCCGCCCGGAGATAATGGATTATTACGACCGGACCTTTCGCGGCCCCATCCAATATCGTTTAAATTTGCCCCCGGAAGACGCATATTCGGTAATTCGTGACCAAACTAAAAGCAGCTTCTTAGAGCAAATCGTCCACCCCGGTCGCGAATCACTGTATATCAATGCTTTTGTGCCCACCAAGCCCACCGAGCAGATCAACATTAGTGGTGTTCATTACCTCAACAAGGTTACCGTCCGTTATCTGCCTTCCCACCCTATCTCCCGTCTTACGGTTTTAGCTTTATCCAGTTTATTATTTTTATGGTTAGTCAAAGAATACCCCCATGTCTAAATACTTATTGGTTCTAATTTTAATTTTTGTTGTTCTGTACCCCAAGTTTCCCCTGCTGGGAGTATCCGGTACTTTTGTGGCCGTCCGCCTGGAAGATTTCGTAGTTGCCGCGGCCGTCCTTTTTTGGGCCGCAACTGCGGCCCTGCGGCAGAAATATTTACCAGTACATCGCTCTATCTTGCTGTATCTAGCAGTCGGCTTTGTCTCGGTTTTTTCGGCCATTTTTGTCACCAAAACTGCCGGATTAAACCTTGGCCTTTTGCATGCTTTACGTCGGGTAGAATATATGGCTCTCTTTGCAGTTGGCTTCCATGCCCTGCAAAATAAAAACCAGCTACATTTTCTCATCCGTACTTTTCTTTTAGTGTCTCTCTTAGTATCTATTTTTGGCTTGGGACAGCAGTTTTTAGGCTGGCCGGTCATCTCTACCACTAATAGCGAATTTGCCAAAGGCCTGGCCCTTACTTTGGGCGAAGGCGCCCGCATCAACTCCACTTTCGCCGGTCATTACGACTTGGCCGCCTTTTCCATATTTCCCCTTCTTCTAGTTATTTCACTCTTAACTTTGCCCCAAATCCGTCACAAATGGCTATTAGTGAGTATTGGTTCTTTGGCCTATTGGACCATGCTTCTGTCCGCTTCCCGGGTGACATTTGCCGCTTTTTACGTCACCACCGCTCTCTTTTTGCTGCTTATTCGTAAGAGACTTTGGCTGATTCCTCTGGTTCTTTTGGCAATTTTTAGCATTCTGGCCTCGCCCCAACTTTTAGGCCGGTATCGCGAACTGTTTATTAATCACGTACGGGCCGCGGCTGACGAAGAAGTTCCCGACGCACTTAAACCCCCGGCCGTTCCCGAAGACCGCTCTTTTAACATCCGTCTCCAAGCCGAATGGCCCCGGGCCTTGCGGGCCTTTTACCAAAATCCTCTTTTGGGTACGGGTTTCTCATCTGTGGGTTTGGCTGTAGATAATGATTATCTGCGCGTTTTGGCCGAAACCGGTCTTTTTGGACTGGCTGCTTTTGGACTAATCATGATTCGCATTTTCAAAACCAGCTTGCCGTATTTCCGCGCTCCCAGTTCTCCAACAGACGCTTTCATTATAGCCGTGACTTTAGGTTTGGTGAGTCTGCTCCTTAATGCTGTATTCATCGATGTTTTTGAAGCTTCAAAAGTCGCCATTATTGCTTGGACCTTGCTTGGAGCCGCCGAAAAGGCCAAAATGCTGACATGAAGCGTCGTTACCAGTATCTATTCTTTGGATTGATTCTGGCCTTGGGATTAGCCGTCCGCTTGTATAAAATCACTAACCCCATTGCCGATTGGCACTCTTGGCGCCAGGCCGATACTTCCGCTGTTACCCGTAATTGGGTAAAAAATGGCATAAATATCCTCACTCCCCGCTACGACGATTTTTCCGACGTCTCCGGTCGGGGCCTGTTTAATCCCAACGGTTATCGCTTCACCGAATTCCCCCTCTTTAACATCGTTCATTATTCTCTCTATAACCTAATCCCTAGAACCTATAACCTCTCTCTCGAGTTAGTAGGGCGTTTAACTTCAATTCTTGCGACTCTTGTCTCCGCTGTTCTTCTCTTCTTTCTCGTCCGCCGCCATTCCACCCCAGGGGTGGCGTGGCTAACTACAGCCATCTTCCTCTTTTTACCTTATAACATTTATTTCACCCGGGTCGTTTTACCGGACCCGTTGATGGTGACATTAGTCTTAGCCGCACTTTTATTCCAGCCTTCTTCGCGTCCGCTGACTTGGATCTTTGGCTCTCTGGCGGTCTTGGTCAAGCCCACCGCTATTTTTTTCCTCTTGCCCCTGCTCAAAGATTTTTGGCTTTTTGTCAGCTTGTTGCTTCCCTTTGGTCTGTGGCGGATATGGGAGCACCGTTTTCCCGAGGGCATCCCCGCCAGCCTGTGGCTCTTGAACGGCAATCATATCCGTTTCCGGCCGGCCTGGTTTAGATGGCTGTTTGGCGAGAGGTTGGGAGATATGATCCTGGGCCAATGGGGGATTTTTCCCTTCTTACTGGGACTTTTTCATGCCAATGCCTATTTTCTCACTTGGGCCGCTGGGGGGTTGTTGTATCTGATTGTCTTTGCCACCGGCAACATTCAGCATGATTATTACCAGATTCCTCTTATTCCCATAGTTTCTGTTTTGGTGGCCCTGGGAGCCGTGCACTTTAGCACCACCCTGGCTAAAAAAACTGTCATGGTTTTTTGTATTCTGCTCATGATTGGCCTGGCCTGGTATGACATTAAAGGCGATTATCAGGTTAACAACTGGCCCATCGTCCGTGCCGGCCAGGCCGCAGATAAACTTTTGCCTAAAGATGCTATTGTCGCAGCTCCTTACAACGGTGATACGGCATTTCTATATCAGACCAACCGCCGGGGTTTCCCCAATTTGTCTTTACCCATCAAAGACCTGCGGGACCGCTTCAATGTCCAATACTACATCTCGGTCAATTATGATGACCAGACCAACGCCATTATGAAAAAGTATACGGTTATGGTGCAGACTCCGGAATACGTCATAGTCAAGCTAGAAGAACCCATCCGGCCATGAACATCCTCATGCTCCTGCCGTATTTGCCTTATCCTCCGTCAGAGGGCGGCCAAGTCCGTTCCTACAAACTTATCAAGCTGTTGTCTAGAAAACATACTATCACCCTGGTCTGTTTTTCCCGTCAGCATAATACCCAGGAACAAATCAGCCACATGAAACAGTTTTGCCGCAAAGTCATAGTCATCGAACGGGGAAAGACTTGGACTCTGGCA
>ERZ1292625.136-Hain-H41-01um-R1-136-length-120005-cov-13_pt2 | contig 55449 bp, 53 predicted proteins | sample MGYA00564400_ERZ1292625 | MGnify/ENA primary metagenome ERZ1292625 (study PRJEB36523, sample SAMEA6512639) | groundwater metagenome | collected 2019-01-08 | study: AquaDiva: Metagenomics assemblies of 32 groundwater samples | reverse complement strand
CTGTACCAAATCGCACAAAAAAATTTCTAGGGTGTTGCAACGCTGAAAACAGGAGACATGTGGACAGCCAGGTAAACCCTTGGCTGTCTTTTTTGTTGGGCATTCTTTTAGTTCTCATATGCTCTCTCGTTTTAACACGATTTTTACAGTCACACATTTTTCCTTTCAAATGATCAGAAGCCGCTGTTTAGGCTTGAAGTAATAATATCCTCTAATCCTGTCACAACAAAAGAGGGAAAACTATAGGTATGGCAAGTGGGAGAATTGAAGAGATGCAGCCGATAAATTAATTCGATTTGTCAAGAATTTCGTATCGGGAATAGTTGCTTAGAAATTCAGGTACCAATTCCTTCATCAACGCCACCATTTTCAGTTCATTCCGATCGTTAATCAGATCATTAAAAAGCTCAACATATTTATTGATCTCTATATATTGGTACTCTTTCACTTTTGCAATCATAATTTTATGGTGGTGAGTAGGCATGGTATTCTCTGATTTTGCCAGCAACTCCTCGTACAACTTTTCCCCTTCCCTCAGCCCTGTAAAAACTATACTAATGTCCTTCTCCGGGTCAAGGCCTGAAAGACGAATCATTTTTTTTGCCAGATCAAGAATTTTAACCGACTTCCCCATGTCAAAAATAAAAATTTCTCCTCCTCTTCCCATCGTTCCTGCTTCAATTACCAACTGACAAGCTTCTGGTATGGTCATGAAAAAACGAGAGACCTCCGGATGGGTAACTGTAATTGGGCCACCTGCTTTAATTTGTTTGGTAAATAATGGAATTACTGACCCATTGGAACCCAACACATTTCCAAATCTAGTAGTAACAAAAGATGTTATTGCAGGAGGTTCAACTTGGATATAATTATTTAATGACTGAACATAAATTTCAGCTACTCTCTTCGAGCACCCCATTACATTCGTAGGATTGACTGCCTTGTCAGTTGAGATCATTACAAACTTTCTTGCCTTAATCTCAATCGCTAAATCAGCAACAATTTTTGTACCTAACACATTACAAGAAATTGCCTCCGATGGATTACTTTCCATCACCGGTACATGCTTGTAGGCCGCTGCGTGATAGATTATTTCGGGCTGATGATCCCTGAAAATCGCAGTCATTCTTTCCTTGTTGGTAATGTCAGCCAGGTATAACGCTGTTTTTGTAACCCCTGTATGAAGTTTTAATTCACGCTCCATCTCATACAGTGGGGATTCTGCCTGGTCCACCAAAATCAACGTTTCCGGGTTGTATTGAAGCACTTGTCTTACCAACTCACTGCCAATTGAGCCTGCCGCGCCAGTGATTAAAATTCGCTTACCTCTGATATCCGCTTCAACGTTTTCATTTTTTATATTTATCGACTCGCGGCCCAATAAGTCTTCAATGTTGATTTCTTTAATCTGATTGAAGCTAAGCTCGCCCCTCACCCATTTTTCAACGGGTGGTACCGTCCTGATTTTTACCTGGTTCTTAATGCAAATGTCCACCACCTCATTCTTCCGTTCCAGCGAAATATCCTTCGCTGTAAATATTAACTCATCTATGTTCAGGTCCTTCAAAAGCAAGTCAAGTTCCTTTCCCCCAGCAGGGTATATTTTAGCACCATCTATTACTTTCCCAATTTTATTTTTGTCATCTTCCAAAAAGCCTGCAATTTGAAGTCGCGGAGTAGAATCAATTACATGTTTTGTAATGATCCCTGTTTGTCCTGCACCAAAAATGAGTACCCGTGATTTTTTTAAAATAGCATTTCTGTAGTACGTAAAAATGTATTTAACAAGCAGCCTATAATTAAACAAAAATAAAAAGGATGATAATAGGCTAATTAAAATGACAGAATAAGGAACAACATATATATGAGTTTTGCCAAAAAAAAGGAGATTTGTAATGCTTGCCAGCAAAGCATTCAACCCCACCATATAAATGATGCGAGCTCCATCCTGAATACCGGTATACCGGATGATCCCTTTATAACTATTCGTAATTAAAATTGAAACAAGGCCACAAAAAACATATACGCCTATACCCCGAACAACATTTACATTCTCACCAATGGAGAAATTGAAACGCAGGAGGTAACCAATAAAACAGGAGAAGCCAACTATGGTTAAATCAAGAGCGATGATCACCCAACGAGGAAGAATCTTTAGTCTCCGGATTGTATTGGTTAGCACGTTACAAATCTTTAGATTTTTTACTGCCGATGAGGTGCTTGATGCCCAACGCGCCACCTAAGGCCAGCAGTATTTCAATACCCGTAATAGGTACGTCAGGGTCTCCCCCAGGATCACCAGGCTGAGCCATGGAATTCATGCTCAAAAAAATCAGGAATAGCGTGATTAGAATGAGAAGATACCGGTATTTAAATTTCATAATCCTACTTCTTGATAATTTTAGAGGTGTAAATAGTCTCCCCCTCTACAATCCTTATAAGATAAATACCTGCAGATTCTGTGCTAAGATCAAATTCCCCCCTACTAACTCCACTTCCCGACCCCTTCAACTGCTCGCGCACTATGCTTACTCCAAGCATAGTTGTTATCTCCGTAAAAACTATGTTTGAGGTCATAACTTCAACTGTAACTTTGTTCAAAACAGGATTCGGATAAATCCTAATTCCTGAACCTGACAAACTCTCAAGTCCTGTAATTACCATCTCCCGCTCAGTAGATGTGATACAATCACCTACTTTGACCTCAAGACGGTAAACACCAGATTCCTTAATCTCATATTCTTTGCTCAAAGCACCGGGTATTGGTTGGCCATTTAGATACCATTGGTTTCCTTCCAGATGGTTTGAAATTAATTTATCTCCTTCAACCTCAATAACTGCTTCATCATATGTTGTAATGGAAGCTAACACGGGCACTCTTATTCCTTCACAACCTTTTTCACTAATCACAGAAACATAGTAGGTGGTATTCAGAGCCAGTGCAGGGGTCTCGAATTTGGAGTTATATTGACCATCAATTGGCGCATCTGCACTTGTTGACTCATACCAACGATATTGACCATCTTTTCCTCCTAACGCTTCAAGTATAACAACCTCATCCTTACACTGGCTGCCACCAATCACGTTCGTTATTTCTGTTGGATAATTGATTATTGCCTTGACAGGAATGCGTTTACCTTCACATCCCAGGGAATTAATAGCAGCCACATAATATGTTTTGGTCTTTATTAATTCAGGAGTTGTGAATTCACTACCAAAAGCCCCCTCAATAAAGGCATCGCCCTCTTCAGATTCATACCAATGATAATTGCCTTGAACACCCCCTTCGGCAACTAATGTAAGTGTACCAGAGTCGCACCTTTCTATTGCCTCCGATATTACATCAGGCTTATTTTCAACGGTAACTTGTATGCCCTTTGAAGATGAAAGTGAGGAGCAAACTTTTAATGAACTGACTATCTCCAGAGAATTAAGTCCCTCGTTCAGTTTGGATGAATCTATTTCGAAGAGGAGTGTCGTTCCATTTCCCTCTAGTTCACTTGATATAATCTGGCCGTTCTTAACTACAGAATACATGTTATTAAAATCCGAATTTAATACTGAAATTGAAGTTCCTTCTCCAACACAAATCATTTCCTTATGCTCAGTATTCAAAGACGCCAGTTCTTCGTAAGCAAATGTCAGGGTGAAGCGATTACTTCCAAAAGTGGCAGGATCATCAGTTACATTAAATAAATACGAAGATTGCTGACGGACATCGATTGTCTTATTCTCCTTTGTGTCTTGAAGGGAAATGATCACCTTATCTGAGAACGACTCAAATTCGCTAAAATCAAGGGAATAATCCCCAGGAATTACTTCACTAAGGTTAAGTTTAATTGTAGTTCCGCAAGTAAGAAGGGGCAATGAGTTAATTGCAAGTTTTGTCGAATCCGAAAGTGTAGAGAGGTTTACAGCCGAATTTTTAAGTTTGTATGCGTCCGCTTGACTATCAAAACCAACAGTGGCATCATCACGGAAGTGCACAACAGACTCATCTCGGGCAATACCTTTCACAAGAGTAATCCGTAACAAATCTGAAATCCCCTTCTCACGGAAGAAGGTGGTTTGTGTACCTCCTGCTTTCACGTTTTCATTGGTAGACAATGCTGGCGATGAAGATGAGGCTTGTACCCAAAATGCCTGTCCTAAAGCAATATATCTTGATCCTCCATTAGTGCCAGTTGTTCCATTCCATGTTGACAATACGCTGGGATTATCACCATTGTCGGTAATGTAAATAGTCGCTGATAAATTGGTCTTGGTCCAACCAGAAGAGGCATTCCAATCGATGGTTGAAGGATACGGGTTTCCAACGAGATTCCATCCATCGTTGGCGGCATTTCCAGAAGAAGTAAATGTCACCGGAAAATTAACAGTACCAGAATTGATGGCATTCCGTACAGACCAAAGAGCAGAACCAGCTGATAAGATTGGATCCACATTTCCACGGATAAACAGTGAATATCCAAGGCCAGTTGTCAAAGTTTCAGAGTTTGCAGTTGCTGGAAAATCAATATAGCCAGTATTTAAATCACCGGTTATCACTGTTTCATCGTAACTAAACATGGACTGGGTAGAACCGCATCCGGAGCAAGTACTTGTTCCCGTAAAAGAACCCGTTACAGGTAGGGTGTTTTGTATCTGAGAAACGGATGGAGTACTTACCGGGGAAGAAATATAACGGTAAATTCTATCGTTTGTATTTGGGCCAGGCTCAATTGACATATACCGTTGAACGGTAACGCTTCCGGTTACAGAAGCTCCTGCCGGAATGGTGGCAATGGCTGCATCAACAGTAGGATCATCATCAGTAGAAACTAAAGTGAAAATAGAGGTGCCGCCACTGCCGTCAGCATCAAACACTGAATTTGCGGCTAACGTTAATGTGCCTCTTAGGTTATGATTGCTCTGGATCCGGACAGCCGTTGGAACTGCAACATTAGTGACACTGATATTGTTGAAGTCGGTAACTGAGGATCCAGCAATACTTTGAACGGCTGAGCCATTGAATACAACGGTTCCTGTTCCTCGGTTAAAAGTACCATTATTTGTAAAGCCACCAGCAACATTCAATGTCGTTGGTGCATTAAGGACGCCAGAAATAATGATGCCACTGAAGTTGGTTGCTGCTGAACCTGCAATGGAACTCGTTCCATTAAAGGTGACAGTATTCGAAGTTGCCCCACCGGTGAAAGTTCCATTGTTTGTCCACGTACCGGCTACATTGAAGTTCCCGACTGGTGCCGTGAGTGCTCCACTTATCGTTACGTTGTTAAATGAACTAGTACTAGACCCGGAAATGGTTGTGGTTCCTCCAAAGGTTGTGGTTGCAGTGCCGGTACTAAGAGTTCCATTATTTATTAAGTTACCGTTGATCTGTAAATTAGAAGAGGGAGTAAGCGTGCCCGTTATAGTTATTGCTCCAAAAGTCGGTGAAGAACTACCTGAAATTGTAGTAGTACCTGAAAAAGTAATTGCGCTTGAAGTTAGTGTCGATCCTGCGCTACTTACAAAGTTCCCTTTCAGGTCAATTGCATTTGATCCCGCATTAAAACTTCCGTTTGATAAAGTAAATGTGCCGTTAACAGTAACTGCTGAACCTAAGGACAGGGTTCCGGACGCTGTTTTCGACAAGTTAGCTAAGGCTGTCGTATTGATTGGAAGTTCAGGCCCGGTTGTTATAGTACCCGAAGTATACACAACATTATATGAGTTGGTCGTGTTGTTAGGACTCGTAATTATACTTCCTCCGCTCCGGGTTATCGTACCTCCCGTGGCCATTGTTATCCCTGCTCCATTTGATAAAGTACCCGCACTTAAATTCAAGTTAGTAATCGTAAATGATGATGTAGTTGTAAGTGTACTCGCTCTGGCAATTGTAAGCGTTCCTGTAGCCCCCCCTACGAATCCGATATCAGAGGGTAATGTGCCCGTTCCGTTAACAATAATAACAGATGATCCGGTTGTTGAAAGGTCATCAGGAAAAGCCGGCCCGTAAGCTCCCCCAATGGTGAGCGTGTTTGCCCCAACCGCTAAAACTCCCGTAGTGTGAGTAAAAGTGCCAAGAATTTCAAGGCTACCTCCTAAGGTTACCAAACCAGCACCACCGGTTCGGTTCAATGTAAAATTCTGCAATTGGTTAGTCCCACTAAAAGTCAATGTTCCAAAATCTCCTGTTCCACCTATCACAAGATTGGAAGAGGCTCCTCCCACAATTCCTCCAGATCCAGATACTGCGCCATTGATGGTTAGTGTTTGGGCGCCTATTGATATGTTTCCCGCAGAGAGTGTTAACGTCCTCAGTGCAACAATGTCTAAACTGGTGCTTAGAGTGACTCCACTGCTATTACTTATCGTTAGATTAACATCACTACCTGATGGAAATCCACTTCCTATAAACTGAGCACCAGATCCGTTGTATACTATCGTTGAGTTAGTCGCATAGGTGCGTGTGCCACTTACTCTTAAATTACCACTGGAAGTGCCAGTTTGAAGCGCTCCGCCAGCATCAGTTGAACCAACCTGGAGAGTTCCATTTAAGGTAAAAGTTCCCCCACCACCAACAAAATTTGAACTTGAGACTGTCAATGTGGATAACGATGCTACAGAATAGTTCACAGAACCAGTAGGAGCCAAAGTTGATGTAAAAATCTTTGTTGATGCCCCAGTAAAATTAACATTGCCTGTCCCTCCATTCACAAAAATATCTCCACCCGAGAAAGTGTAATCTCCCTGAATATTAAGATTAGTAACAGCACTAGTTGCCGAAAAATCAACCTGAGCGGAACCCGACAGAACAAAATTGCCCGTCAGATTTATAGTTAGATTCTGATCATCCGCTAATTGAATGTAACTGCTCCCAGAAACGTCAATACTTCCAGCTATATTTAGCGTACTCGCAGCAGCATCACCCGATGTCCACCCGAGAGTACCGCCATTTATGTCAAAATTTCCTCCAATATTCATTGTATTTCCTGCACCGCCCAAAGAATAAAAAAGCGCATCAGAACCCGTATTCTCTAACCGAAAGTCCCCATTTAGAGTTGATGGCAGTCCTGCTAAGGTGATTGTAACATCCTGCGATGGGGCATTCCAAACAAAATGACCAAATGTCTGACTCAAACCAGTAGGGGGTGTTGAATTACCTGAAGTATACCCAACAATATTTACAGTTGAATTAGAATTCCATGTGGCAGCGGGGATAGTACCTCCATTTGTAAACTGATGAAAATAATTTGATCCTGATCCAAATGTTAACTTTGCAGCAGACACCCCTGTAAGACTACCAGAATTGTTTATTGCACCATTTGCCAACACAGTTTTGTTTGGTATACCTCCAAAAGCAAGTGTCCCGTTTATAGTCAAGGTACCACCTGCATCAACCGTAATTTCATTTCCTGTGCCATTGTTTAATGTTAGTACAAAGGTTGCGTCAACCACAAGTGTACCTCCGCTTTGAATGGTAGTCTGATCGATTGAAACGTTGGCTGCCACATTTACAACATGACCACTTTGTATAGTAATTGTACCTGCGGTACCAGGGGTAGTTGGAGCTACAGTAGAAGGACTTTCTTCAAAGGAACCATTAGAATCTGCATCCCGCTCCCATGTTCCTGCTGTTGACCAAGGCCCTGAACCAATAGATCTATAATTTCCGGCTTGACCAAAAACGAGTGACGAACTAAGCAGCAGGAAAATAACTAAGTAGATGTATCTCATGCTCGGAATTATTTTTTACAATCAACAAAAGTAAACAACTCTTGTTGATTAAACTACCTTAAATGCTTTGGAAATCTCACTTGTAACCCAACCTTTTTTCAATTTCAAAAAATGGTAGATTCTGACTAGATGGGAGGGCATGCAGCATTCAGAAACAAACACTCAGAAACCTTGAATTTAGAGTAATATGGATGGGGCAGAAACAATAGATGTGTTGCGTGTAATCCGCTCGTATTTTTTTAATTATTTGGTTATCAGGACTTTCGAAGCAAAATTTGGTTGCCAGCACTGCGTAAACGGGCAGAAGATAGCTAGCCAACCAAGCCAGAACTCTCCCTCAATTGTAGGTAGGACATGATAGTATCAACCAAAGCATTCAGAGAACCCGACCAGCAATAGGTTGATAATCCCTCTAAATCTATATAATGAGTTCAACCGGTGTTGAATTTTGCACTTCACCCTGTGCTTGATTTCCATTTTTGAAATACTGAATTACTTTACTTTTCCGTTCTGTACTTCTGATAGAGTAAACCCGCCAGTAAGACCATCATTAAAAGAGGATTGACAATGAGCCGATGTATAAATGATAACAGTGGCGCGGAAATTTCGGAGTCCCCTTCCAGGGTAAGTTTTGCGACCATGTAAAAAGGAAGCACGATCAATAACTCCAGTAAGAAAACTGCGGAAGCCAGCATCAACTCTTTTCTGCTATTGAAAATGGCCAGAAATAAAATGATACACAGTGTGTCGTTTATTAACAGTCTGCAAAACCGATTGAGAATAAAGGGGAGATACTGAAATTGATTGTCTGAAGGCGGGAGCCATAGCCAAGTGCGTTGAAAAATATACACCATAGCCATTAGTCCAATTGCCAATAAGCCGAGCCCCCACCTACTCCACTTTAGCTTGTCGGGAATGATCATTTTGTATTCCGTTAAACTTCGAAATCCAGAACCACCACAATACCGCCACCACCAAGTAAAGAATGGCCGTAAAGAGATATTTGTGTACGTAGTAAAAATAAGGTGAATGATCTTTTGCCTGTTGAAACAATAGCATAATTCTGGCCAGGTTAAAAATATGAATGACCAGCAATCCCGCGAGACCAAACATGACCGTTCGTTTTACGGTTCCCTGATAGGCTACCAGAAATGCCAGGAATACGATCGCCACGTTTATTCCATTGCATCCTTCAAAGATGTTTATGATGGTCTCTTTTGTTGATTCCTCGATCAGCGAAATCGTTGCTTTGTCAGAGTTTGACATCGTCTGCACCTGAGTGCCTACAGCAGAAATTATATCACTTACCTGGTTGGAGATCCATTTCGTAGTTGGATCACTTTGTGGATAGTAATGGTTAACATAGATTCCGTAGGCGATATTACCAAGGACGTAAATACCGAGGAATTTAAATAGGAAAAGTAAAGCAGGTTTGAAATCCTTTAACATACTAGACGTTAGTAGCAAGTCGTAAGTAGTAAGAAGTGTTATATGAGATGTGAGATGCGAGATGTGAGATAGAAGACATCAGTTGAAGGATGAGAATTGAAAGGTGGAAAGTAAGTTTCATGAGTTTATCTCTTTTCAGCCGGAACACCGATAAGTTTGGAATTGGCCCGAAAACTTTTTGTTACAACGGCACCAGCGCCTACAACTGAATCATCTCCCAGTGACAGACCTTGTAAGATTCTAGTACCTGATCCGAGAAAACATCTTTTGCCCAACTTAACATTTCCGGAAATACTGCACTGGGGCATGATGGACGTAAAATCAGCCAGGCGAGCATCGTGGCCTATTGTAGTGGCTAAGTTAACAATAACGAAATCACCTACCGTTATGCCTGTTGTCATGATTACCCCGGCCGTTATGATGCATCCCTTGCCAAACGAATTGCATGAATGCCCTGCAAGTGCTGTGGGGTGAACCACCGTGGGGAAGGATAATTTTTTATTGGTTAGCGATAACGCTATTCGTTGTCTGGTAGAAGGATCTGCAATAGCGATAACAACAGCCACCTCACTGTGATTTTCATTTAGGAAACTAACCTTGCCCATCACAGGCTTGCCTTCAACGACAGTTCCGGGTTCGAGGCTGTCATCATAAAAGCCGATCAGATTCCACAAATGTAGCTGTTCGACCATCAGAGCCGTCTCCCTGCCAAAACCACCTGCACCAACGATTACGAGATCTTTCAATTGCCCTTGGATTTTTTTTGATTTACGAAAGTACGATTTGAAAAATTGGAAAATTGGGATTATGGGGGGAATCGCTTTCCAAGGCTATTCCGAAACGGTTTCGGCTGGCAGGCCTGCACTTCTCCAAAAGTGAAAGGGGGTTATTTGAGAATTGCTTTTATTATAATTGAAACAACCCTCTGTAAATCTTCCCTGGACAAATTACTGCCTGATGGAAGACATAACCCGGTTTCAAATAGTTTTTCGCTTACCACCTCATCCGGCCTTTGGCCACCTTCTCCTAAAGGAGAAGGGTAAGACGATGAGCTGTAAAAGGGGGCACCTTTAAAAACGGGCTGCATGTGCATGGGCTTCCAGACTCTCCTTGTTTCAATACCTTGATTTTCAAGTATTTTTGAGATTATCCTCACGTCACTGTTATTTCTTAGGTGGGTTGAGGATAGCCACCTATTTGAAAAATGCCCAGTTCTCTCCTTCTGAAAATGAAAGCCGTACAAACCCAGCGCCTGATTGTATACTTCAAAACATCTTCGCCTTTGGCTTATCTCGGTTTCCAACCTATCCATCTTTGACAACCCAACAGCAGCATTGATCGGTCCCATTCTATAGTTGTAGCCAAGTTCTTTGTGTTCATAATACATTTTGGTTTCCCGGGATTGGCCTGCCCAAAACAAAATCTTCTCTGCTATTTGACTATCCTCGGTAAGAATTGCTCCACCACCATATGTGGTCAGAATTTTATTATTGTTGAAGGATAAAATTCCGATTTTTCCAAACGTGCCTACTGATTTACCACCAATGTTAGAGCCAATCGCCTCTGCAGCATCCTCAACAATTGGTATTTCATACTTTTTAGATATATCAATTATCTCCGCCAAGCCTGCGGGCATGCCGTAGGTGTGCACCACGAGAATTGCTTTTGGTTTCGAACCGTTATTAATCCTATCCTTAATCGCTAACTCTAGAAGCTCGGGATCCATGTTCCAGGATTGTTCCTCCACATCAACAAAAATTGGTCTGGCTCCCAAGTATAGAATGGGGTTTATTGTTGCCACATAGGTAAACGTGGACACTACTACTTCATCAGTTGGGCCTACCCCAACAGCCTTTAGAGCGAGATGAATTGCTGCCGTGCCCGAGCTTAGAACGACAACGTATTTAGCTTTTGTAAATTCACTTAGTTTTGTTTCAAAACCCGAAATGAAGCTCTCGTGGGGTATTCCCTCATATTGATCCAGTATTTTCTTGATAGAAACGGGATCGATGGGGGTGTAGGACAAAGAAATGTTAGCAGGCATCAATGGTCAGCGGGAGTAGTAGTAGTAAGCAGTAAGCAGCAGGCAATTGGTAGTAGGAAGTGAGCAGTAAATATCACTTCTAAATCCATCTCGTATGCTTACAAAGTCTTTCAATTGCCTTTGAATTTTTCTTCCATCAGCGATTTGTCTTTTCTGAAGGATAAAAGTAATACAATCGTTTTGAAAAGTATGAGCATGTCCAAACCAAACGAAATATGGTTGACATAATAATTATCCAGTTCAAATTTCTGCTGCCACGAAATAGAGTGCCTACCATTTATCTGGGCCCACCCCGTTATTCCAGGACGAACGTTGTGGCGCACTAATTGTTCATTTGAGAATAAAGAAAGGTATTCAATTGGCAGTGGTCTTGGACCAATGAGTGACATGTCCCCTTTCAGTACATTCCAAAGTTGAGGAAGTTCATCAAGGTTGGTAAATCTTAAGAAATCACCAAGATGGAATCTTAGTTTACCTCCTTCAGAATCTTTAACATCCCTCAGCGTTCTGAATTTATACAAATCAAAAGACAGGCCGTTCAATCCAATTCTTTTCTGCACAAAGAAAACCGGCCATTGAAATAGACACGAGTATACGACAACAATCATTACTATCCCCATACCCAAAATGATTAGCAGAACAAACGACATCATTACATCTAGCATACGCTTTCCAATTTTAAGGTACATCGCTTATTCGTTTTGCTTCCTTGCGATTCCCCGAACAACATGCGATCTGAACAGAAAGTAGAGTACTAACGTTACCGCAATCAAACTAAAGACAGGTATCAAGGTACCAAACTGCAAATTAATAATCAGAATACTATTGATCACCAACTGAACGCCACCATAAAGAACCGAAACAAACCTGTGAGACATTCCCATTTCATTGGAGAGATATTGATAAAGGTGCGTGCGATGAGCCTTGAAGATATTTTCATTATTCCGTATTCTGTAAACAATTGTAATTACTGAATCTAAACCATACACAAGAAAAATTAGCACCCAGTAAAAATTATTTGTTTTATGAATGAGTTGTAACAAGAAGAAAATCTGAACGTAGGCAATGGTGACGCTGCCTACATCTCCGGCAAAACAGGTTGCAAACTTTCTGAAATTGAAAAACAGAAAAACCAGCATTGCCAGGCCCAATGCTAAAATCAATACATCATCAGTGAAGGAAACGATGTAAACATTAACAAAAGCAAAACTTCCAAGGCTTACTAACCCATACACACCCGTGATTCCATTTATACCATCCATAAAATTGAAGGCACTTATAGTACCAATGCAAACGATAAGCGCAACCAACAGGAGCCATAAAGGCCAATCAAACAGTGGAATTTGATAAAACATCAATAACACAGCAACTGCGTGTACCATGAATCGCAACAAGGCCGGGCGGGGTTTCAGGTCGTCCAGAAAACTGATCGTTGCAACTGATGTTACACCTAACATCAACCAAGGCCATTTAAAATTCTGATAAACGAACCATATCAAAGCAGCGCAAAAAAAAATAATTCCACCGCCCCTAATGGTTGGATTGTTGTGTGAACTTCGATTGCCTGGCTTGTCTATAATATTGAACTGCCTGGCTATTCGGAAATAGGATAGTTCCAGAACTAAAAGAACAAGGCCCAGAAGTATAAATTGCGTTACCATCTAGTTATGTTGACATGAGAATCTAAAAAAGTGAAAAGTTAAAGGTTTGGTAAATTATCAATGACCGAATGAGGTTTCCAACCTGCAATCTCCCTTGCTTTTGCATCTGAAAAGGTCAAGGATGAAGTTAGCTTTAGAAACTTTTGTGAATTCACTGGGAATTTATCACCTACCACATCTCCAGCTTTGGCTACCGCGCGCAGAAAAGCATCTGGCAATCGATAAAGCTTGTTTCTCTTTTGATTTTCGGCAAGCGCATTTTCCAATTCGAATATGGTAGGATGATAACCGTCTGTCAGATTATAAATGCCACCCAATTTGGCAACCACGGGAATAAACCGAGCTACATCACTTGCAAGGACCATGCTTTTTCTAGCAGACCCGGAGCCAATTCCTACATATAGACCATTTTTCATCCAACCTATCATCTTGCCTAAGTTACCTGGCGGGTTTTGACCGACCAGTAAAGGCAATCTTAAAATCGTGAGCTTAATATTATTGTTTTTACTCCAATCTTCCAGATATGATTCAGCCTGGATTTTACTTTTCGCATAAGGTGTTTCACCCAAAAGAGGAAAGTCTTCCTTTATCATTTCACCATCATCACATCCGTAAACAGCTACGCTAGAGATAAAAACAAATTGCGCAGGCAATTTCCCATGTCTCTCAAGTCCTTTTGTCAGATGAACTGTTCCCTGAACATTTATTTGAAAGAATTCATCTGCCTCTTTTCCAATCCTGGGTATCACGTGAGCTTTTGCTGCCGCATGGATAACAGTTCGAAAATTGTTTTCAAAAACCGGAACATCCGTTGCTAAATCCGCGCGGTATGTATTTCCAGAAGATTTACTCAGTGTTTCAATGGAATAATCAATGGATAACTCCTGACAAATTATCCTACCTAAAAATCCAGTAGCACCTGTTACTAAAATTAGTTCATGAGTCATGGACTGACTTTATAATTCCCAACATCTTAGCCGCAAGATTATCTTTATCAAAAAATTGAATGGCTGCCTCGAAAGAAAGTCTTCCCATTTTAGTAGCTACCTCAGGATTGTCCTTGAGGAAAATCAATTTTTCAGCCAGTTGACTGGGATCATTTCCATCTACTGTAAATCCAACTTCCTGTTCCTGAATAAAATCTTTGATCCAACCCTGTGTGGTCTGGATGACCGGAACTCCTGCGGCCATGGATTCAAATAGCTTGTTGGGAGATGAAGTATCGAAAACCGGAAGCGGCTTAAGGGGAATAACGGAAGCTAATGCATTTTGAACGTATCCAACCAATGCCGTTTTAGGCATTAAATCAAGAAAAATTACATTTAAGATGTTCTCCTGCCGAACACGCACCTTCAGTTGATATTTTAATTGTCCTTCACCAATCAACACAAACTGAATGTCACTCCTTCCATTAGCGAGGAGAATTTGAGCTGCATCGAGCAAGTAATCAGTGTGATTTACCTGGCCGATGTTGCCAAAATAGAGCGCATACGACTTTGGAGCAACTACACCGTTGAATTTAACTTCGTTTGAGAACAATGCAATATTTGCGGCATTTGTGACACTCTCCACCCTACAGTTTGGGAAGCGAGTTTGAATGTCATTTTGAATCCCTGGCGAAAGCCCAATTATAACGGATGAATTTCTATAGCATACTTTTTCAAACCAATAGGCCAATTTGATTAACCAGGAGTTTTTCAATATACCCATTTTTACGGCACCTTCCGGCCACAGATCACGTGCTTCAAAGACGAGCTTTCGCCTGCGAAGCCAGCACGCTAATAAACCTGGAATGCCTACTGTAATCGGGCCGGAAGAGGCGATGACTATATCAGCCTGTATAGTCAATGCTAACCATGAGGAAATGATGGCATATTGAAAAAAGGTAACAATTCTTTTGAATACAGACTGCCGGTTGTCAATTCTGATATTGATCACTTTCACGCGAATCCCTTCGATATTTTGCTCTGAAACTAGCTTATCGGGTTTTAAATCAGATTTTGCATAAATGGAGGAGACTACGGTAACTTCGTGTCCCTGCTCAACCCAACATTTGGCAAATTCATATACACGGGTGCCCCATGCGCCCTCGGAAGTAGAGAAGTATTGGTAGAAATAAAGGATTTTCATGAGGACAACCTTACTTTAATGAGTGACAGTATGCCTTCATTCCGTTACAATTCCTTACCTATTTCGCTGAATTGCGCTTTTAAAACAGGCAGGTCACTTTGTGCAATTTCCCATACAAGCTGAAAGTTAACACCGAAATATTCATGAATAGATATATTCCTGAATCCTCTTATCGGTTTCCATTCTATTTCGGGATGGGTTTCTTTAAATGAATCCGTAATTTGATTGCATGCCTCGCCAATAATCTCTATTTGTTTTATTGTAGCAAAACGTTTTTCAGAACTGGCCAGAAAAGCCAGATATGAAATGCCATCAAGATATTTTTCCACTTCAGCGATTGCGTCAAGGATATGCCCCATCCTCGCCTTGTCAGTCATCGGCCCTTTCATAGATTAATATCTTGTCTTTGTCTACAAAAGGTTTTACATGGCGGGAGAGGCCTTCACTACTTACCAGATCTACTTTTGCGTTTAATAGTTCCTCCAGTTCAGCCTCATAGGTAAAGAATTTCATTCCTATCGGCAGGCGATGATCCAGTTCCACCAGGATATCAATATCGCTTTTAGCATTATTTTCGTTTCGCGCGTATGAGCCAAACACGTACGCTTTCTTTATTGGCCTGTCTGCAAAGAACCGCTGAAGCAATAGTCTGTCAGAGATCGATAAATTCATACCTCAAAGATAAATCTATTTACGAAGATTTTATAACCGCCAAGACGTTAGCTAAGGCATAAAAATAAATGCAAAGTTTACACTTTACCGCCAGATTTAATCTTGAGACACCTTTTTTCTGAGACCGGGGTACGTTAGTAACTTAGCTGGCCAGTCCTTATCCATGCAAGGTCGTTCAATCAAAGCAAAGTAAACAGCACTTATCAAAAGTACAATTGGGATTATCAAGAGCAATTGAATAGCAAAGTTACCCGAATATCCTAATGATGGAATAAATAATACTTTAGTCCGCTCTGCTAAAAAGGCAATCATTGCATAATGCAGCAGGTAGATGGAGTAACACATTCCACCGATGATAACAATCCATGTGTTGGTAAAGAAAGCATTGATGAGTTTACCCTTGAACAGACTTAAAAAAGAAAGAAATAAACAGACTGCGAAAATCAGATCATGATAAAAAGTAAACGGATCGTTAAAGACCAAAAGCAGAATCAAAGACGGGATTCCAACAGCATCAAATAAATACGATTTGATTTTGAGTAATTCTCTCCAATCAGTAAGAAAAAAATCAGCAAACAGAAACCCAATTAAAAACTGATGCAGGTGCATCAGGATGGATTTCCGCAAATGAAGGGCTTGAATCATGTCATAGTTGAAGTTATAATGCAACATGCTTCCCACTATCAACAAAATCAACACCATCCTTCTTGTGCTTGACTTGCGAATACTAAACAACATGGCCAACACTGGCGCCAACACATAAAACTGCACCTCCACTTCCAGGCTCCAGGCAACAGGGTTAATCACACTCCATTGATCAAAAAAAATGCTGTGGATGTAAAACAAACTGGCCAAGAAGTTTGGAAAAATGGAGCCGAAATTCTCATGGAGGATAATGACATGGACGCCTAATAACAAAATGAGTGAGATCACATACGGTGGCTCTAACCGTGTGAGCCTGCGAATATAATATGATTTTAGATTTACGGGAGTAGTGTCAAACAATCGCTGACGGGCGAAGGGGAGTGCGAGGATAAAACCACTTATGGCAAAGAAAATATCTACACCAACACTTCCTCGTCTAGCAATTAAAAACACGAAATTATCCTGAAAGTAGTTGGCTGGAACAAATTCACCTATAACACGGGTAATATGTGTATTCAGATGGTAGAGCAAAACTGTACCAATAGCAAAGAATCTAAAGCCATCAATTTCCTTTATTAAATTATTTCCGGAAGTCCTCCGAGATAATAAATTATGCAGCTTCATATTACTTATCAACAGATAATGGGCCAATAACCCGGGCAGGAGAACCTGCTATTAACACCCCAGTGGTTGAATAGTCCTTATTACAAACAGAACCCGCTCCCACCAAAGAAGATTTGTGCACATGCGTCCCCATGAGGATAGTCGAATTCCCACCAATCCATACACCATCCTCAATTATGATGTCTCCAAATTTATAACCATTGATAAAATTAACGCCATTGAATTTATGTTTGTTTGAAGACAAAATTACATTAGGACCAATCAATACATCATCGCCAATGAATAGTTTACCGCCTCCCGTTACTACACTCCCACATGCTAAATAAACATTTCTTCCGACTTCTATCTCCTCCAAATGGTTGATCACTACATTGTAAGAAACTCTAAAGCGTGGTCCGCATTTTTTCATACCAAATGAATATAGCCAGCCGCGGAAAGCTTGTATTAAAGGGACTTCCGGTAGAAAGAAAGTCACCGATCGAATAAACCACGAGTATAGAATAATGAACTTAACTTTCATTTTTAAGACGTCTGTAATTCATTTAATGTTTCTAAAAAAAAATTGGAGAACTTCTCTAAAGTATGATTTTTAACTGACCTTAGCCCATTTACAATTAAGGACTGCCTAAAACTTTCATCGTAAAGTCTCACTATAGATTCAGCAAGTTCGTTATAGTCTTCTGGTTTAATTAGTATACCACTTACCCCATCCTCTATTGTCGCGGGTATTCCTCCCACACGAGTGGCAATCACCGGGCAACCGAGTGCCCTTGACTCAATTAAAACACGAGGTGTTCCCTCACTCACTGAACACATTGCTAATGCATGCGAGGACCTTACTATGCTCTTAAATTCATCCCCCCAAGAAACAAAATCGTAAAAGGTGATTAATTCCAACTGCTTCTCAGGAATTTTGAAATCGATGATGTGGGCCAACGACACCTTGCTAACCCCCATCAATGTCAACGAAATTTTGCTACCCTCTTTGACCAGTTTAAGAAAAGCATTTATAAGCGTATGGAATCCCTTCTCTTTACTTGGTCTTCCTATAAAAAGCAAGTTAAACACGTCTTCATCTTTTCTTTTTAACACTTGATGGTCTTGGATTATTTCCGATTCCAGAATACTGCTTGATACTGCAAGCGTTGGGCTGAATTGGCCGTACAATTCCGCCAGTTCCGAACCATTGGTAATTACCTTAGTCCGGTCCCTTTTAAAAATAAGTAAGAAACACCAGTGCATGATATTGGCAAACGATTTAGAGAGCAACAGTTTTAATCCTTTGTATTTGAAGGGATTTACAGACGCTGTCAACACGTTAGCACAAAGATGATAGACAGTGGGCTTCTTAATAAAAAAAAGAGAAAGGAACCCAATAAAAGGTAATTGTACAATCAGAAGATCGTTCTCTCTTTCTATTTTCTTCAAAACTGAAAATATTCTAAGCGAATTGCGCAAACCTCCTATATATGAAAAAGGGAAAGGAAGTGGATATACGTTATTTACCTTAATCTCAAAATCCTGGTTTCGTTGTTTTGAAGGTGCTGAGAAAACGGCAACCGAAAACTTCCCAGGATACGCGAGGCTTAATTGATGTATTAACCTGCCGTTCGCCCAATCCAATAAAAAAGTATTGGCACTGGTTATAAAGCCGCTTCGAGAAGAAATGAAACAAATTCGCTTATTGAGAGGTACTCCAGGCATTCCTAGCTTTCATTTTATAATAACCATAAACCAAACCCAGCCCTCCGATAAATGTTGGGCTGTACAATATTTCACGAGAGAATATGGAACGAATAACGAATAACATAACAAAGCTTATTACCATAAAATGAATCCTATCCAATTGCACTTTCGAATATAGAGGCACCAACCTCTCTTTGTCCATCAATCGCAATAAAAAAAATAGAAAGGCCAGCAAAGCAAATAAACCGGTTGCTCCAAAAATGTAGCCAAAAAGAAAATGCGTGTCCACCAGCTTAATACCAATTCGATTAACCCTTAAGCGTCTCGCCATTTCCCTATGAAGCTCATCTTTTCCTATACCAAGGATAGGATGAGCAATTCCCACAAGAAATGACTCTTTCATCAGTAGCTGACGACCTTCATCAGAAGCATACCCCCCAACAGTCTGCTCCCGTTTACGCTCAACAATATCACTCGCATATTTTTCAATGGCGAGATAGGCAAAGAAAATTATACCGGCACCAATAAAGATAGTCGTCCTTCGAAAACCAGAGTAGAAAAAAAATGATATAAAGATCACGGCAAGCCCAAGCCAACCTGATCGGTTAGCTGAAAGAAAGAGCTGCACTGTTATAAAAAAAATAGCAACAATAAGAGTACCAGCAGCAACCCATTTGGTTCTGCGAATGTAGGTGAGCAACAACCATACCCCTAGAAAAAGGCCTGGCAAAGTAAACAATGACTGGGCATTTTTATTTCCAAGGCCTTCCAGGCTATTTATTCCTTCTAAACGCTTACCACCGCCAATCTCCTGACCGAGTGAAAATCCAATTATACCAATGGCAAAAGCAACCATCACAAATCCCCAGCTTATCCAGCGAAAATCCTTTTCCGATTTTACGGAGGATGCAAAAAAAAGAAACGTTATAACGGACGATCCCACCTTAAAAATTTCTAAAAGAGGATTATCGTTTTGTAGCGATCCTACTGAAAATAAAAAGAAGAAAACAAAAAGGGGAATGGTAACTCTATTGGAAACGGACTGTATGTCACCTGTGAAAAATATTGCAAGCGGCAACGCCAGCAGGAATGGGTGTATTAACAAGCCGCTGACTACCACCCGGTATTCAGCACTGATCGAAAAGACAAGGAGTAAGGACAAAATAAAAGCCCATTTTCCCGAATTAGATAATTGCGCAGAGTTTACTTGTTGTCTCATTTCTTAAAAAAAAGTGAGCACATAACCGACCCTAGTGGTGTAGTTGATAGTAATAGCAGATAAGGAATAAAAAGAACATTTTTAATCATGGTTCCCGGAAACGCGGATATTCCAAAAAAGAAAATTCTCATGGATTTTACCCACCTTCCTTTTACAAATTCCCCTAATCCATGCTGGTAAATATCGCGTTTCACAAAAACAACTTCCACTTGCTTTCTAGACTTACCAGCGGCAGTTATCATTTTATCAGTCAATTCAATCGTGTTCCGGTATTCATCTACCAGGTATTTCAAATGCCCAAAAGAAGTCTCGAGGGCCACCTGATTTTGAGTATGCCACCGATAACTAAAAAGAGGTTCATCAATTAAAAATACAAATTCCGCCTGCTCAAATAACTTCCAGTTAAACCACTTGTCTGGGTTATACATTCGACCCCCTGAGTAACCACCCACCTTATGATGCAATTCACATGGGTAACAAACCGTTAAAAAGTAATAGGGATTACCCATGACTGCCAGGCTCCTTTGAAGCATTTCCTTCGCTGGAACTTTGAATATACGTGCACCCATTGACTGTGACAATTGCAGGTCAATATCCGTTTCCCTCCAGAACTTTGGATCGGGTGTGCTACGCTCTATGATCACGCCATTAGAATCAATTCTATAAACTGAAGAGCCTACAACCATGCGATTACTTTTATGAATATCTATGAGTTTTGAATACGTCTGCAGGCAATCCGCATTCATCAGATCATCCGATGATAGTAAGATGAAAAAATTTCCAGCCGCCTGGGAGGTTACTTTCTCCAGGTTTGTTGAAAATCCTAAATTGACAGGATTGATGTTAACCTTTACACGATTGTTATTTTTTTTAAACTCCTCAATAAAATCAATTGAGCCATCTGTACTTTGATTGTCAGAGATAACGATTTCAAAATCCTGACAGGACTGAGTGGTTACACTTTGACACGTCAACTTAAGGTATGCCTTGTAATTAAAATTAGGAATACAGATTGAGAATTGCGGAGGACGCACTTGTATTATTTTTTACAGACCAAGTTTCATCGCATAAGCAGCTGTTTGCTCCATACCTTCTTTCAAATCTATTTCTGCCTTCCAGCCAATAGTTTTTTCTGTATGGGAGGTGTCGCCTAGCGAAAATTTATTCACTTCTTTTTCCAGCAGGCTGGTCGGAAAAGGCTTACTTCCTTCAAATAGTTTTGGGTACTTGTCCCAAAATTTAGAAGCTGGCCGGAAGCTTGCTTTAATATCTGTTTTAAAAGCTAGTGCAAGCGTGTCATATATTTCAATTACAGAATAACTCTTACCCGATGCCGCGTTAAAAATGTTTCCAGGTGCGTTGGGATGATTCATACACAACACATTTAAACGATTGAGGTCATCCACAAAAACATAATCACGCTTTTGCGTTCCTGACGAATGCAGAACCGGCTGTTCTCCTTTCAGGAAACACTTAATGAGATAACTTGTCAAGGGCGGTGATAATCTTTTGAAATCCTGGTGAGGACCATACACATTAAAGAAGCGGATGATGGCTACTTCAAGTCCGTATGTTTTATAGTAGGATTTACACAACTGTTCAGATTGCCATTTTGAAGTGGAGTAAACGAGATAGGGACTTACTGCATCACTCTCGCGTGTTGGAAAATCTGTATTGTTCTCATAAATAGCCGATGTACTTGCAAAGACCACCCTTCGCACATTATTAATCCTGGCTGCCTCCAGAACATTAGCAGTTCCTGCAACATTCACATCGATGGCGTAATAGGGATTTTCCTGGCAAACAGGCAAAGCGGAGATTCCTGCAAAGTGGAAAACGGTATCGGTATCTTTAAAGATTTCGAATATCTCCTGCTTTCGAATGTCGGCTTTAATGAAAGTGCCGAAACGTGCCCCATCAATGACCAGATTGTCATCGTAACCAAAGCTCATATCGTCAACTAAAACTACTTCATTTCCCTCCTGATGTAGTTTATGCCCTAGTTGAGAGCCAATAAACCCAGCCCCTCCTGTTATTACAATCCTCCTTTTCGTCATTCGCTTATAAGTCTATGGTAGTAAGTGCATTAAGGCTCAGTAACCCAGGCACTTTCGCAAAGATAATATAATGCATTTGGTTAAGAAATCAGGAGAAAACGGGCGCCTTCAGTTATACGTATTTTTTTGCGGCAATTCCAGTTCACAAACAATCAATTGGTAACTTTTTCTCGGATTTAGAAAGCACCTCTTTATATAACTCTACTATCTGATCAGCCGAGCGTTCCAGCGTATAATAACGCTCAACAATTGATCTACCATTTCTTCCAAACACGTTTCTAATATCCGGGTCTGTTAATTTTTTCAGTTGAAGGGCTGCCCCTTCCTTGTCATTATTTTTTACCAAATATCCATTGACCTCAGGCTGTATAAGTTCCAAGGCACCTCCCTGATCTACAGCAACAACGGGTATACCTCCGGCCATTGCTTCCGTAAAAATCCTGCCAAAAGATTCCAATCCGGTTGTATGAAATAATACATCTATCTCTTTCATAATTTCAGCAGGACTAGAACGATGCCCCATGAATTTAACTTTTGTGGCGAGTTGATTTTTATCGATGATACTTTTTAAGTGGCGCAAGTATTCATCATCATCTGCAGGCAGTGTTCCATATATTCTGAATTCCAACATTGGATCCTTTACAAAAACTGCCGCAGTACGAATAAAGAATTCATGATTTTTCAATCTTGAAGTCAGGTTAGCCACCATCCCGATCACTATCGGATTTTCAGATACCTGGTGATTCTTCACAAGGAATGGACCAATGTCAATACCGTTGGGGACATACCTTATTTTGGATTCCTGAAAAAACTGTAGCAGGTTTTTCATTGTGATTGTAGAATTTGCAACCAACACGCTGGCACTGCTGCTTACACCAGCAGCCCATTTTTTATAATTCAAAAACTGATAATACGTTCCGGGGCCTATCAACTCACGCACATGCCAAACATGCGGCAACTTATTAATCCGCGCGGCAATGGCTCCTTCCGGATTAACAAGTGTACTGGTGTGAACAAGATTGATACCATGCATCTTAATGAGTGCAGTGATGCTGTTCTGGTAACGGTAACCCTTCCACGTCTTTAATAAGGTGTACATTTCAAGCAACGGCCGTTTCCACCATTTCACGCGGATGCGCTTATTGGTCCAGTACAAGGGTATAAATAATATGCGATTATCAACCAGCCACTCAATAACTTCCTTTTGTGCTGGATGGGCGTTATTAAAACAAACCAGTGAGGATGTTATATTTCTTTTCTTTAACTCTCCAATAAGTTGAAAAGTGGAAAGGGCCGAACCTCCATGCGCACTGTTCAAAACGTGCAAAACATGAATGTCTTGGTTCACGTTAAGAGACATCACTATATTTCTTCATAATCAATACCGAGCGACTCACGAAGAATTTCCCGTAAGTCATCTGCATTACGCTTTAGATTGATGGAGTCGCAGCTTTTGTAGGGATTACTTTTACTATAATCATTAATGATAATTCGTTTACTGTGAAGCAATCCCATTAATAGCGACTTGTATTGGATACCGAGTCTTTCCAATTGTTGCTCAGTTACCTTTCGATATTTTTCCGGGCGGGATGTGGTGATGATGATCTCAAATTTTCCACTTTGCTGCAATCTTCTAATGATATCAACATTTGGTACAATCGGATCAGATTCTCCGATGTAGGGAGGAAAGTGTGCCGATGAATTTTTCACCAGCGTACCATCCATGTCAACGAAGAGGGTACCATAGCTGCGTTTAAACCTGTCCCAATCTTCTACTGTACCCCAATCGGAATAATTCTGGGTCTCAATAGTGTTAAAGGTTTGTCCTTCCAGCATCAATTGATAAATCACATGGCTGATGTACCGCTCCTTAGTGGGGTCTAACTTTCGAAGTCCATTCACAAATAACAGTGCATCCGAAAACACATAGCCGCCCACGCAAAAGGATGAACTGATGACCAGCTTCTCAACAATGTTTAATACATTACCCTGTGCATCCATGGTAACGTAACTTTTATTTCGTGGCTTAATCAACCCCACTTTGTTGAGGTCGGCATAGCAAACAGCATTTTGGGCAGGCATTTTTGCCTGAAAATAATTATCAGAATCTTTTATTAGCACCGGGCCTTTGATGCCACTTTTTACAATTCCCAGAAGCACCGTTTCAGGTTGATCCTGCGTTGGTTTATCAAGCGCCACAAACTTAACTTTACTTAGCAGCTTCATATCTTCCAACTCCTCCTTGAATCCTTTCATAAACGAATGCTGCGTCTCTTGTTCCTCAAGATAAATAAAGCAGATCGATTCAAAATCCGTTAGGTTCAAACCCCTGATGGCCTCCACCACCATAAATCTGCCACTGGGATGGGTTAGCATCCATTTGGGTTTTAAATCGGGAAAACGGGACGACCGGCCGGCCATTGGAATCACTAAATTCATGGTAATGGTATTATTCGTTGAATACTTTTCTGAACAAACTCAATTTCTTCCTTTTGTTTTACATACGGCAAGATGCGAAGCAAGTTAAATACCTGCAGGTAGTTAAACCATTCTTTCACAAACTTATTGTTTGCAAAATTTCCGAAGACCCGAGAATCCAGGTAGTTGAATATCTGAATGACCTTGGCAGAACGACTTTCGGGCAATTGATTCTCAATAAGCAACGACCAGTAAAAAAAAGTATCCTGTCTGAATTTCACCAGATCAATCAAGGGTGATTCAACAAAAGAGTCCAAAAAATCCACCAGATAAATACCATCCTCACAAAAGAGCATATTCGAAAAGGTGAAGTCCCCATGACAAGGTCGCAGTGGTATAGCGCTATCAGGAACCCTTCCCAGATATCCCAATGTTTGTTGGAGTAGGTTGAGATTAATATCTGTGCGACCGCTAAGCAGGTTTTTAACCACACTCAACTTTAATAAAAAAAGGGAGGGATCGACTTTTGCTACTTCTGCTTTTTCAAATGAGTTACTGAAGTAGTCATTGAACTTATCCACCAGGCTTTTTATTTCTTTCACAGTGGAGCGCTCAAAAAACTCACTGTATTTCTGTCCGTGTAAATAGGGCATTTCAAACCAAGTCAATTTCTCGAATGACGGAGCGAGTTCTAAAACAGGTGGTGCTTTAAAGTCACCCTGTGGTCCTTGCAGAAAGTATCGCTGCTGCTTTTCTGCTTGAAGTAATAAGCGTTTGCTGTAATCAGTTTCCCTCGAAATTTTCTTTACAAAAAAAACACCTTCCCTATTCAGTACTTCCAGCTTACAACCCGAGCGGCCTTCTAACTTCAATAGTGTGGAATTCACGGTTGTCATGAAGGAAGCTGTTTAAAAAACTCCAAAACTAAGCTATTCATTAAAATTAAACTTTATCGTTCCTTCAAATTTAGAATGTATAATCAGCTATTTCCTTAATAGGATCAGGATACTGATATTTTTTCAAACCACGAGATTGTTTTAGTAAAGCACAACGCCCTCCAGATTATGCTGTAATTCACTTTTTCTTCACGTAATGTTTGATCAATTGTTTGAGCGCTTATGTAAGGCTCCCACTTTCCTTTCTCATCCATTATCATCTCCCTTAATCTTTCCTTTTTGAAACTTTTTAACCATAAATTCACTGGAAGTTTGAATCCATTCTTTGGCCGATCGGCAAAACCTTTGGGGAGGAATGGTTCCATCGTATCCATTAAAATTTTCTTATTACCGGCTGCCCTGTATGATAGTTTGCCTTCTCCGGGTGGTTTTCGCGAAGGGTTAAAATCCAATTTGTATTCATCGGGCAATGAAAATGCAAACTCTGCAAGCTTATAGTCAATTAACGGAAAGCGCACCTCCAATGAATGCCACATGGAAGTAGCATCCATATCGCGTAACAGCATCGATCCCATAAATCCTTGTATATCCAGTGCCAGCACCTTGTTAAGGTTTGTGGAATTCTTCAGGTTGTTCAAACTTTTATACTGAGTGAAGAACTGAGCATCCGGATCAAGGTTGCGAAGAAGATCGTCTGAAAGCAAAGCGAGTGAACCAGACAAGGACGATAATGCCCTGGTATATGTATAATTCCTTAACAAATCACTTCGATCAACGTTCTGTTTCACCCTGTAACTCCACCTGCCAATTGCGTCTTTCCTGGACAACATACGCACAGGGATTATTGCATTCGCCAACCCGTTTAATAAATTTCCATTAGCCAGCTTCCACATCATCCGCGCATGACGCGCATACCCGGCAAACAATTCGTCACCCCCCAATCCACTTAATGCCACCGTCATGTGTTCAGTTGCATATTTACTGACTAAAAAAGTATTCAGTCCATCAACTGAAGGTTGATCGAGTGCTTTCCAAAAAGATTCAAGCTCATTCTTAACAATGCCAGCATCAATTATAATCTGGTGATGCCGGGCTCCAAAGTGCTCTGCCAATTCCTCGGCATCTTTTGCTTCGTTTTTGGTATAGGGATTTTCCTCAAATCCAATTGAGAACGTTTTTATAGAAGCACCACTTGCATGCATAGCTGCCAATACAGTTGCAGAATCCAAGCCTCCGCTTAAGAAGAGACCCAGTGGTCGATCGCTCACCAATTGCATTTTGACGGAACGGTTGACTTGCTCCAACAACTTCTCCTTTGCTTCCTCATAACCTAATGACACAGGCTTTGAAGAAAGAGCCCAATATGATTTTATCGCCAAGTTACTTTCCGTCCAGGTAAGGTAATGGCCGGGCAGTAAGGCATGCACATCCTGTAAAATGGTTTTGGGTTGTTGAATATGGCCGAAAGTAAAATACTGAAATACTGCTTCATCGTCAATCCGGTTTTCAACCCTGCCAGAAGCGAGGAGCGTTTTAATCTCAGAACCGAAAATTAAAACCTCATTCCTGATGGTATAATAAAACGGCTTGATGCCGAGATGATCACGGGCAGCAAACAATTTTTTCTCTTGTGTGTCCCAGATGGCAAAGGCAAACATTCCATTCAATTCGCCCAGGCAACTTTCGCCCCATTCGCTATACGCTTCCAAAACTACTTCGGTATCGGAACCGGATTTGAATCTGGCTCCTCGTTTTTCGAGTTTAGCGCGCACCTCTTTGAAATTATAGCACTCGCCATTAAACACAATCCAATAACGACAGTTATGCGACTGCATGGGCTGATGCCCCAGTGGCGACAGATCGATAATGGCGAGGCGCGCCATACCCAACGAAATAAATTCATCGGAATAGAGCCCACTGTCATCTGGTCCACGATGGTGCATAGCGCGAACCATTGACTCTACATTTGCTTTACTCTGACTATCGACAACTCCTGATATTCCACACATTATTTGAGCAGTTTCGTATTAAAGCCCATCAGCGACTCACCAAAATAGGTGAACACAAACTCGGCCGAGCGAAGGATGTCTTCAAACTCATTTTTAAATTCAACCTCATCATGCAATTCAACTACAATGAATTTTACCGTTTTCAATATGGTTATTGAGTGACCCCGATCGGAGAAAACTTCCTTCTCCGCTCCTTCAATATCAATCTTCAAAATATCGATTTCATTAATTCCATTCTGCTGCACCAAATCACTGAGCGATATTCCGGTCAATTTATGCGCAGGTTCAACAGGTTCGCCAGTTGCCTCGCTAACCTGCCTCGACCACTCCCGGTGATCTCTGAATGAATTCGTTAGCTCAACCTGGGTGGATGATTTCCACAGCGCCTTTTGTAGGGCTACAAAATTCGTTACCCCGTTGTTTGCAAAATTAACCTTCAACGCCTCCATATTACCTGGGTCGGCCTCCACAGCAATAATCCGTGCGTTTGGAAATTTTGTTAAAAAATAAATAGACGTATATCCAACATTGGCCCCTGCGTCAATAATGGTTTTGATTGGGATTCCTTTGAAACTTTGAATAAAGGAAACCAGAGGCTGGTATTCCTGCACCTTAAATACCTGAAGAAAAACGGCCGCATCGCTCGAGTTCTTTCTGATGGTGAAGGACCATGGCCTATCAGTTAACTCCATGTATATCACAGGATCATGTCCTTCCTTCTTGATGAAACCACGATAGCGCTGAATAAAAGTTTGTACCTGGTATAACTCAATGGAATATCCATTAAACAGCTTTCTAAGTTTCCTGATCAGAACATAGAAGAATACCCCAGCTATTTTCATGGGCCCAACCAGTTTCATTAACTTAAACAATCGTTTCAATTTTTTTGCTTAAATAGTTTCGAATTAATCCAGGACTAATAACCGCTGCTAAAAGCCATACTGCCTTCTTAACAGATGGAGCCAACATGAAGGCATTTCTGAAGTGACTGATGGTGCCCTTCTTTTTTTGACCTGTCATCTGGATGGCTATTTTCAAATAGTTGTCAGACAAGTAGTTCCTGATAATCAGTTCATGCCTGGCATACAACTCGGGAGTACTTTTTTTAAACTTCGCGTACACCTCAAAGTTTTTTGCAAGGTATTCCAGATTCCTTGAACTAAACAGACCCGACTGACGAATTCTGTATTGCAATAAAGGTTGAGCCAGGTATCCCATTGAATACCCGTGCGCGCATAACCTCAACCACATGTCAATATCCTCACAACGATTGAAATCTTCATCAAAGCCACCAATAGCCATGAACACTTTCCTTCTCACCATGACAGACGAAATGTATACATAATTTTTTCTGAGGAGAATGGGTAAAGCTTCATCGGCTAGGAAAATCGGCTGATTGGGTAACGGCTGCTGCCGGGGTTGCAGAATTCCCGTTTCATCTTGAAGTAGTCGTACATTTGAGTGACACCATCCTGCTTCTGGATATTTTTCTAAAAAATCAACTTGTTGTTTTAGCCGCTCTGGCTCACAAATATCATCACCATCCAGAAATGCTAAAAAATCTCCGCTGGCCATTTGCGCGCCCTTGTTTCGTAAAATCGAAAGGTTGCCCGTATTAAATTCCCATTGAACCAATTTTATGTGAGGATCACCGAAACTCCTAATAATCTCAACTGTATTATCGGTTGATGCGTCATCCACAATAATCCACTCCCAATCTTTTATAGTCTGGGCTACAATCGACTTATACGTGGAGTGAATATAATCCTTCAGGTTATTGCAGGGGGTTATTATACTTATCATCAATCTTCTTAGCTATAGCCTGGTTGAAATAATCTTTACAGGAACTCCGGCAGCTATGGAAAATGGAGGGATATCTTTGTTAACAACTGAGCCTGATCCGATAATAGAACCCTTTCCTATTTTTATCCCATCCAGAACGCTACAACCATGCCCCAACCACACATCATCTTCAATAATTATACCTTTGGAAACACCACCTTGCGTGTTGATCGGTTTTGTCTTATCATCAAAAACATGATTATTGGGAATAATCATGCAATGACCTGCAATCAGGACATTATTTCCGATAATCGTTCCGTTACCATGTCCGTATATAATTGTATAAGGATTTATACTGCACTTTTCCCCTATGAATATTTTTCCGCCATATCCAAGTAATAATACACCATGAAGAATTTCCGATTTACTTTGAATTGCTATTTTGCCTCCTTGCGAATCAATTTTAGCAGACCTTGCAATTCTTACATGTCTACCAATAGAAACAGAACGGTGGAATATAAATCTCAACTGAAGGATAATTTCCTTTATCAGACCTAACAATTTACTTATCATTATTTAAAATCATTTTAATGGTGTTTTCAATTGCATGACCATCAGAATGGACAAAATAAGATTTTGCATCAGGGTTAGCATTTAGTGGTTGCTGAAGCCATTCCTGAACCGAACTGTTTAGCGTTTCAAAATTATCAGCGCTTTTAGCTAAGCTAAAATCGCTCAACGGCATCCACTTTTCGCTATTTTGAATCTTGAAACAAATAATCTTTTTGTTAAATAATAGTGCTTCATATCCAACGGTTGATGTCACCACAATCACAAGTTCAGCATTATATATCAATTCGTAGATATTTGCTTCCTTCTCAATAATTAAATTATTCGGTGCCCCTAATAGCAATGCCTCCTTTTGAATTCTATCTTTATCCTCACTTGGATGAAGTTTAAAAACGCAAATCAAATTTCTATTTTCATTAGCTAATTTTATATAATCATACAGTATTGCCAGATAAGTTACCCAACTAATACTTATGTTATTACCAGGAGTACTTGCAAATACTATATATGGCTTATCGTAAAGTTTGAGAGGTGGATTACTATTATATTTTCTTAACAGTTCATCATGTTTAGGATTTCCCGTAATGTAACATTTAACTTCAGGCTTATACTTCCTCATCAAATCAAATTGATGTTTATTCCAAACTAACTTAATTGGAATATTTTGAAATTTAAGGATAGGTGTATCGTGAAATATTCCATGAGTCATCTCAATAATCTTGATTTTAAGTGAACTGGCGACATGGATAATTATCTGGGCATCAATAGTAGAACCTGAACTAACAAGAATGCACTTGGGCTTAATCTCTACTATTGTATTTTTTATTGGTGCGTATAGGCGTACTGCAAAGTTGAGCTTTTCCTTTAGCTTTTTGAGAAAAACAACCTTAAAATGATTTGTTGCCTTCCCCCCCATAAAGTGATTTTCAAAAAAGTGTTTAACAAAGTCATCGCAAACAGCATCATTACTTCTGGTCGATTGAGTTAAACCTGCTGACCGTCCATAAAGTATATTTCTATAGCCAAGGGAGATTAGTTTCTTGTAGGTTTCATAGCGATTGACCATGTAATATTGATCAATGTCGGTTCTTTCATTTAATTTATCCTGAATGGGGGTTAATGTAAAGATATTGTTGACGTGATAAGTAGACAACATAAGTCTAAAACTATCCGAAGAACTTGTAGTTGTCTCTGCCGTCTTAACAAACTGGTCTCTTATTCCATTTCTTAACTCATACAAACTTTTCTTATAAGAAGAGATTCTATTCCTGATATTAACATTAAACCATGAATTATATCTGGAATTATTGGGGACATTTAATTTCGCTTCGATGGCATTAAAAACAGCCTCCCTGGTTACATACTCAGGAAGTTCAGCGGCTGAAATTCTAATAGTGGTTCCTGCAATTAAATTCTGTTCACTTATACCGTAAAAGGCAATGAAATCAGTCTTAATTTCAGCTATAAATTCTATGATTACAGATTGGATAAAATCGCAATCATCTACTCTTGAAAATTTTTTTGAGAAATTGTAGTCTTTTGAAAACTGCAGAAGGGAAAGACCAAGTTCTGTAAGATGCTCCTCTAATTCATACGAGTTTATTGGCAGCAGCGATATCTCTTTCACGTCATTCATTTCAACAAACTTTTCACCTTATTAACGAATACAAATACAACCTTAAATAGTTCACGGTCGGTTTGGTAGCAACCCAGTACAAAAGCACTAACCATAACCACTTTGCACACCACCTGAAGATAATACTGCTCAATTCCCTGAATCAAAAATGTATCAACACCCGAAATTAATAAGCTGAATCCGAAACAACTGAAAATAAATATCCAGGGCGGGTGAAATGTTATCTTTTTCCGTGTAAACCAGTACATCAGAATGGCCCCCACAAAGGAAGGCGTGATTACTGCCACAGCAGCCCCTGTCTCCTGATAGCTTCGGACCAGCAGCCAACTTAATATCAGACTTAGGGATATGCCAATCATGTTGATGAAGAGCAATATTTTATTTTCTTTTCTGAAAAATAACTCATTGCTGAAAATGATGTAAAACATCTGTGGCAAAAATCCTAGTGACAAAAGTTTTGTTATTGTTATAGCCTGATGGTAAGTCGGAGGAGTCATCAAGATAATGATCACATCGACAAACAGAAAAAAAAACACGAACATCAAAGCTGACCCAAACCATACACGTTTGATTAACACGCTTAGTTTATAAAAATCTGCTTCCTGATTGTTGGTTCGGGTTGCTAAATACTGTGGTGTGAAAGCTGCTCCAAAAGCATTTATAATTATGCTAAAAGGCTGTGTAAACTTGGTGGCGATTGCCAATACACCCACGGCTGCCAGTGATCCAAAAGCCGAAAGAATACTTTTGGTAACCAGCGTAGACACTTGCCCATACAAATGGTATGGAAAAAGAACGAGGCTGAAGCGAAGGGATTCCCGAATCATGGGAAGATTAATTTTTGCAAAAATATCCTTACGAAGGTAGTACTGCGCCTGCAGAAATAAGACCAAAGAGGCAAGGACTGTTGCCAGTACAAGACCAATGGCATTCCATTTAAAAAACATGACAAAGGTGATGGATAGCACAATCGTGACTAATGCTGTAAAAATGTTTAGTCCGGCAGAATAAGCTGACTGCTGACGAACCTGCAAGAGTCTTCTCTGAACATCCGATCCGGAATTCAGAAACGCTGAACACACAATCAACAACACAAAAGGATAATATGGAAGGCCGGGGATTAACACATCCACAAAAAAATACCCGAACATTAAAACCAGTAATCCTGTAAAAAGACTCAAGACAATAACAAACCAATAAATAGAAGTAATGTAATTTTTCTCCTGTTCACCCCGGTAGTCATAATAAAATCGCGTGATGGCTCCAGGCACACTTAGCCTCATAACCACCAGAAGAAAAGCACTAAACGTCATCGCCAAATCAAAAACGCCAAAGTCTGATGGAGAGAGATAGGCCGTATAGAGCGGAATCAACAGAAAGCCAATGATCTTAGGCAAGACCTGACCCATGCCATAGTTGAACGTATCTTTAATTAATTTAATCTGCATTACTCGATATGCTCTATTTTTTTTTCCTCTTTCGTTTATAAATAGAGATCTCCGATGATGGGCGTGTCTTCAGTTTGCGAAGTATATCCTTAATATTCCATTCATAAGGCACATCGTCATATATTCTATGTCCCACAAAATTATCATGTAAAATATAAACAGGTTCAAAATTACCTTGAATATATTTCACTATTTGACGCAGCTCTACCTTCTCGTAAGTTGCATTATCAAGAATAGCCCATTCAATAGAGTTTGCTCGTACGTAGTCATCCGCTGATCTCTTACTATTAGTTCTAATTAAATATTCAAACTCCTCTAATGCCAGGAATTTATCATTATTAAAGAAAAAGCCCTTATAGGGTATGCTGGCAACAATAACTGGCTGCATATCGCTAACGATCCTATCCAATTGTGCCTTTGTTTTGTCGGAAGTAAATCCATAAAAATAGAAACTATAAAAAAGGCAGAAAAATATACCGCCTAAAACAAAATAAAGCAAATTTAATTTTTGCAGTAATGGCTTTTGGTCTACTAAGGAACTCACTAAAAGCATAACAAAAAATATCTCTGAATAAATCAGGTAATTAATTGACTTTCTTGAAAGCATAGTCAAAAAGCCAACTGCAATCCCGTAGAAAACAAAAAATATAACTTGATTCCCTTTTGAGCCCTTCTTATACAAAGAGTAAAGAATCAAAATCCAGGCAGGTAAATAGAAATACAAATTTTCTAGTTGATAATTGGCGTAATACTTTAAATATGAAAACCCTCTGGATAACAATCCCGCATTAGAAACTGTTACTTTTGAAATTTCACTTTCGCTTAAATAAGCCCATACCTCTACTGGAGTTCCCGCTACAAGAAAAAATATTAGCATTCCAAGAATAAACCCTATCACTCGAATAGCAGCTATTCTCAGCATCAATTTACCAGAGTAATCTCTAAACAATTCTTGAAGGAACAAGATGCCAACAATTGGAAGAACTAGAACTCCTGTTATATAAAAAAATAAGGGCAAAGCGAGCATGAGCCCAGCAAACAAATTGAATAGAAAACGTGGGTTCCGTATCTCCAGGTTGACGTACAATGATGCCAAGATAGCAAATAACACAACTGGTTCGGGTCGGCAAACGTGGGCTGTGCGCCATACAATTGGTACAATAAGTATGAAAACAATCAACAAAAAGAATAACCAGGAATATTCTTTTCCCCTATACGCTATCTTAACCATGATGAACGTACACCCCAGAACGGATAAGGCAGATAGCAAGCGAATGACAAATAACGAGTTGCCCATTAATTTTACAACCCCACCAAGAGCGAAAATATATAATGGTTGTATATTAATGTACTGCGGGCTATAGTTTCGAAAAGAGGTATTGATTATGCCATCCGTATTAAATGATTTTGTGGCAATAGAAGCGATCCAATATTCATCAATATAAATTGACGGTGAACTGTTTAGTGTAAAAAACAGTAAAAAGATTACAGCTACTGCCAACAGTAATGACCACTTGCCAGCCTTCTGCATTTGATCATTTCTCATTTTCTCTTTTTTGCTACACAAACAAGAGACCCACCATACGGAAGAGACATTCCAAGTTTGATAAATAAAATATCCAATTGATTAAGACAATAGAAAACTGAATTTATGAAGGAAGGTATAGTAAATCCATCCACAGCCTGGGTAATACCTTTATTCCTATTTCGTTTCCCCAGAAATCTTTGAATGGCCATAACGGGAAAAAGGGCAAATACAAATGACCCCATATACGCCACGTCAAAGCCAGCCTCTTCCAATTTAATTCTAAGTTCTTTCCTGCCGTATCGTCTTTTATGAAATGCAATGTCATCCTCTAGGCTCCACATCCAATTATACTGCGGAACGGTTATAAAAAAGAATCCGCCAGGCTTAAGGGTCTTGAAAATACTTGCCATAGCTTTTTTGTCTTCTGAGATATGTTCAAGTACATCGAAAGCTCCTATCGCATCATACCCTTCAGCAAAGGGCAGATCAGTAGCATCTGCCTGAAAAAACTCCACCTGCGGAAGTCGAGATTTTGCATATTTTAATCCTTCAATGTAAATCTCAGAACCTGAAAGCGTTAAATTCTTTAGGGAAGTGAGTCCCTTGAGTACATAACCTGTTCCACATCCAATTTCGCAAACTTCCGCTTTTCTATCACCGATGTATTTATGAAAGAGATGTTTAATTAGGTTATTTCTTGACCGAAACCAAAAACTTGTGTGCTCTAATTCAAATAATCTTAAAAATGATTCGGAGGAAAAACCATCATTCTCCTTTGCTAAGGATGGGGCATAACATTTAATGCCATCAATAATTTCAGTTTTTTCCATTAAAAAATAATTGAACTTTATTGGATATAAAGAGAACCCCCTCTTCACTCAAATCATAAAATAAGGGAAGTCTTAACAAGCAATCCGAATATCGATCGGAATGGGGCAATTTTCGGCCATCATGATTTTTACAAAAATAAGGGCTTGTGTGAAGACTTAAATAATGAAATACCGCATTAATATTGTGTTCTTTTAAATGAGCAATTAGATTTTGCCGTTGTTCAAAAGTATCGCATACCATGTAAAACATGTGTCCGTTGTTGAATGCATATGAATGTATCTTTGGTAGCTTAATTAATTTTTTATTTTCCAGTTCTTTCAGGTTTTCGAAATATAACCGCGACAAGTGTATCCTCTTTTTTTGGATCTTGTCAAGGTTCTCCAACTGGGCATACAAAAATGCCGCTATAATCTCGGAAGGCAAAAATGAACTACCAATGTCCACCCAACCGTATTTATCGACTTCGCCTCTCCAGAATGCGGAACGATTTGTGCCTTTCTCCCAAATTATCTCAGAACGTTTGATAAAACGCTCATCATTCACCACTAACATTCCTCCTTCTCCTGAAATTACATTTTTCGTTTCATGAAATGAGAATGCCGCAAGGTGACCAATACCACCAAGTGGCCTGCCTTTATAATAGCTGTCAACAGCTTGTGCAGCATCCTCGATAACAAAGAGATTGTAGCGATCAGCCAATTCCATAATAGGATCCATATCACAGGCAACCCCAGCGTAATGAACAGGTACAATAGCCTTAGTTTTGGCAGTAATTAGTGATTCCAGTTGAGAAACATTCATATTGGGTTCCTCCGATCCACTATCTGCAAAAACAACCTTAGCTCCTCTCAGGATAAATGCATTGGCAGTGCTCACAAACGTAAAAGATGGAATGATGACCTCATCACCCGGCCTTATATCTAACAAAATAGCAGCCATCTCTAAGGCATCGGTACAAGAAGTTGTAAGAAGGCATTTTTTAAAGTGGAACCGATTCTCAAAAAAATGCTGGCACAACTGCGTGTACTTACCATTACCTGACAATTTTTTTGTCAAAACGGCATCCTGAATATATTCAAGTTCTTTGCCAATGAGATAGGGTTGATTGAAAGGTATATGATCCATCCGTCATTTTTCTAAAACTGCCAGGCCAAAACCGGTTCTTCCGTATCCGTTACCATTGTATACCATATAACGCTCGCCATTGAAGTCAAAAATACAAGGATAGCAAATCATTTCACTGTCCCATTCATTTACTGATACATCTATTCCAGCTTCCTCATCTTTTCTTTTCCAAACTAAGCCATCCAGAGAAGTTGCATAGCCGATTCGATACGTGTAGATACTTTTATTGGCTCTATAAGAATACCACATGATGTACCCGGAAGGATCGTAGATCACAAAAGGCTTAGATAAAGCATATTCGTTAGGATGTTCAAGCCCAACAACAATTTTACCCAAGCGTTTCCAGTGAATACCATCGGTTGATTCCGCGTATTTGATAACATGATCCATGGTAGACTGATCTTTTCCCCAATTGAGATTAGACCCGTACCACATTCGATACACCCCATTTTCTAACAGGATGCTCGGGTATGATATAGTGAAGGGATCTTCCTCACTTCGATCCATGATTGGTGCCCGGCTAACTTTCGTGAATCGTTGTTCATACTCATCCCATACAGCAAGGCCAATGGTGTTCAACCAGGGAACTGTAACTTTCAAATTCCATCCCAGATAATACAAATATTTTTTACGATTGACCAAAAGTAAATATCCCATTGCGGTTCCGCTGTCATCAAAAAGACCGGGATCGCCTGGTTGCAATACAGGTCTATCTGAAATTCTGATAACGTTGAATTGATTCTGTGGGTCAAGCTGAACAGACCCGATGTGCGATTGATTGCGCTCATTTCTGCAAGTAAAATAAACCTGCCAAATGTTATCGTTGATTATTTCAACAAAAGGGTTAGCTGCATGAGAAACCATCCACGGAAAATTATTGTCAGGACAGAAGAGTTGTCCTAGTTTTTTCCATTCCATTACTCAGAGCTTAAAGTGACTGCTCTTTTTTTCAAGCTTTGTGGTTTTCGCAGGAACATAAACACCTTCGGGCTCGGTATCTTTGGTAATGATGGCACCGGCTCCTAATAAGGTTCCAGACGCAATGCGGATTCTATGCGCCAGCGTTGTATTCACTCCCAAAAAGGAGAACGATTCAATGTGACAATGGCCCGAAATGACCACGTGTGAACTTATAAAATTATGATCTTCAATAACGGAATGATGACCGATATGATTGCCACTCCAGATCGTAACATTATTCCCAATCCTGACGAAAGGTTGTATCGTATTATTTTCGAATATGAAAGCATTCTCACCTGGTTTAAATTGAGACAAGTACGTACACTTTGAGCTAATGTAAGAGGCAATGGGATATCCCTTGGCTTTGGATTCTTCGTATTTCGTTGCCCGTAACTTATTCATCTGAGAGTAACTCAAGGCAATAAATATATCATGATCAGCAGGGGAATACCGCATGACGATTTCATCAAAAGGAACAACAGGAAGGTTTTCGAATGTTGGCTCTTTTATATATGCACGATCAAGGGTAAAGCAAACAGGTTCATAATCCGAATCGATTTCAAAATAATACTTTGCAATCTGACCGAGGTCGCCTGATCCAAAAATGATAAGTTTTCTTGCCATCTTATTTTCTCACTAGGATTGAAAATTCATACAACTTATAATCGTGCAGCAGTGCCACTTCCTTGGAAAAATTCCTTTTACAGTAGTCAAAGAAAAAACAAGGATCAGCATAAAACAAATTATTCTTCATGTATTCTTGATCCGAATACGAGGTAAGAATATTAAATGAAAACCCACTTTTTGAAAGTCTGTTCATCGTATATAATGTCTCCAAAATGTACTCCATCCATTCCTCGCTGGAAAATTCCATTTTTACATTAAATATGCCACTTGCAATGATGTAGTCATGTGCGGGAAGCAATTCCTCTTTGGTAAACCATCGGGCACGCCTATCGTTATACTTGGCCTTGCAGGCATTGATCATATCTAAAGAAAGATCATAACCAGAATACCCGGATAATTGGCTGGTCCGCAAGAGAAAATCATAGAGGGCTCCATACCCGCATCCCCAGTCCAAAACGGTAAAGGAAGTAGGGTATTGAGGCAACACTTTGGTGAGTTGTGAAAATCTAAGAGCCTGTGATTCTTCAGAATTCCAATCCACACCCTGTGGGGTAGTGCCAAACCTTTTCAACTTGTTGGTATAATAGTTAGATACAGATTTCTTTATTTTACCTGACATAATTATTGGAATGACTTCATAAATTGTTTAGCATCAGGGCCCGTGTTAAAAATCAGGTCAAGTATCGTAACCCCATGTTCAAAATCCCCGTATGCTTGTTGATACTCAGGATACCCTGAATAATCAAGCCATTGTACCTTTACACCCTGTTTTTCAAATAGGTCTAACTCGAGGTAATCCTTAGCGGCTGGCCCGGAAAGATAAATTGAGGCTCCGAGATCTCTGCACGCATTCAGTAATTTTTCGGATCTATCGCCACGAAGTTGGAATTCAGAAGACCACTTGAATTGCGTTGTAATCCCCAGTAAATCACAAATACCTTTTAAAAACCTGTAATTTATCAGGCTCAGATATTCTTCATGGCAATTCAGATAAAGGTCTTCAAAAAAATCTTTGTAGGCACTGAAATAAGGTGCTTTACTGTAATTATAACGAAGTGCGTTCCAGTGATCTTTCGGCCAATTGGAGTCACTGATTTTAGTTTCATTGATGTTTTGCAAGTATTTCCCCTTTACTTCCACCGGAATAGAAATCCATTGGAGACCTTGTGGTGTTACTATTTTGTTCCGGTTTCTCCAATCTCGCTTGGTGTATTGCATATCATCATACAATACAAAAACGTCCGCCATATTAATGGCGTCAAAATACCCTTTCCAGGGAATGTAATTTGACTGAGTGATAAGAGACCTCTTCATTTTCTGATTTTAGTAAGTCTCCTCCTTCGGTAATCTTCAACGTTTTTAGCCACGACAGATTCATACCCTAGCACTTTCTTCAGAAACTCATTGTCCCCATACTTTCCTTGAAGCAACTCAGGAATATCAATTTGCTGCTTGAGAATAGGGCGTACGAACATGGTATTAATACCTCTTCGAACAAAATTCCCAGTATTCACCCCAGCCTTATGAAAAATCATACTATCAAAAAAAACTATGCTGCCAGGTGGCGCAATAAGTTGTACTTCATTTTCTTTCACATACTCCTCAGATGGAAAATAAGGTATCTTATGGCTGAAAGGTAGTAAAAAGGTAGCACCACTGGTAATGGAGAATTCATCAATACAAAGAAACGCATTGATGCCCAATGGCTCCGTAGAAACAAAATCCTGATATGGTAAATCGCGGTGCCATGAAGTCTGATGATGAACCTTAGCAGGTTTGTTTATAATACCGTTCTGAAGATGCAGTATATAATAATTCCCTAATAAAGATTCTACCACCGCTCTGATTAAAGGATCGGTGACTAACTCCAGAAAAATAGAATCATACGCGAGAGGCATTCTGACGATATCCTCCTCTTTTATCATGGCCAATTCTTCTTTACTAAAATGGCGTTCCTGCTGGGGCAGAATTTTATCAAGCACCAAACCAAATTGCTTTGCCTTGTCAAGATCAAATGCATTTTTAACAATACTAAAACCCTTCAAGGAAATTGATTCTTTGATTCGAAGGACCTCGCTGAGAGGCCCATTCTTTTTTGTTACTCCGTAATTTTCAATCATTCTTTAGCTCGCAATAAATTACCATGGAATTAGCGTTCTTACGAAAAATCATTTGCAGCCAATGTAATGGCAGTAGCGTAAACTCATTCAATATGACACTCAAAAAGGATGGAAATTTTGTTTTAAAAGGAACATCCCGTTTTCCGCTTAATATTGTCTTCTCCTTTTCAGAGAGTTTTAATTTATATGATTCAGCTCTTCGTATAAAATAATTGGATATCGGAAAAAGTACATTGGATACAGGATACGTTAAACCTGCAATGTGCCTTATTTGCAATGAATACTTTTGCGATAACTCATCAAAATCTACAAACTCGTACCGTTTGCAATGTCCTGCAATTTCATCTTCTATACCCCAGTATTTTTTTGATGCCGGAACAAATAAAACCAACAACCCATCCTTTTCTAAAATTACTTTACATTTCTTCAGAAAGATGTCTAGATCTTTCGGAGTAAGGTGTTCAATAACCATCATAGAAACAATAATATCAAACTTATGATCACTTAGAAAAGCAAAAAAATCCTTGTGTAAAACCTGATACTTACCTTGTTGAATGAATAGCCTATTCATCAAGTTATTTTCTACGCAAGCTTGCTCATTCAAATCGATACCGGTTCCCTGGCCACCCTGTGTTAATAGAATATTGGACATCACACCAACACCTGCACCAACTTCTAAAAAAGTAAACGCCTTATTCCATTTTCGGATTCTTTTCTTCAGATAAAGGTTTTGCAAGATACTTCCTGGAGCTAGTGTCTTCACACGTTTATTGTTTTGTCAATGATAAACAATTGCCTTCCTTTAGCTTGCTCAAAGGTTCTTCCCACATAAACGCCTACAATTCCAACGGTGGTAATAATAATCCCAGAAGAGAAGAGAATTAAAACAGCAAGACTTGCCCAACCCGATTGAAACCCGTGAATGAAATAAAGAACAATCACAAACACACCAGTCATCATAGAAGCAAACGCCATAAAAAATCCGGAATAAACTGTTAATAATAACACTTTATCACTTTGTGAAGTAATCCCATCAACAGCGTGGCTGATTAGCTTACTAAGATTGTAACTAGAATGGCCGGCATAGCGTTCCTTATGCTCAATGTTAATAAATGAATAACTAAACCCCAACCATCTCAAAACCATGAGATAGTGCCTGCGATGATCGCCATATCTCAAAAATTCGTTAACCACTTTTCTAGTGATCAGGCTATATGCACCCACCAAACCATGAGCCTTAAGTCTTTTGGTTTCAACCAGGAAATTAAAAACCCGGTTGAAGAATTTAGTCATAACATTTTTGAAAAAATTATGCTTTCTCACTTTTTTAAGCGTGTAAACAATATCAAATCCTTCCTTTGCTTTATTTAATAATTCAGGAATGTACACCGGGTCATCCTGAAGATCACAATCCATGACGATTATAAAATCTCCTTTCGCCATCGCCAGGCCGGCTGTGATTGCCTTATGTTGCCCGAAATTTCTACTCAGTTTAACTCCTTTAACCCGTTTCTCTTTTTCGCAAGCCCTGATAATTTCGCTCCAGCTATTATCAGGACTAGCATCTTCCACCAGAACAATTTCAAAATTCTGCGTTATTAAAGATAATTCGGTTACAATCCTTTCCACCAGCATCGAAATAGTCAGTTCTGCACCGTATACTGGGCTAACAACACTAATGAATGGCTTCATTTGTTCATTCATTGTAGCTTTTACTATATTCACCTAATAATTTCTCTACAAACTCTCTCACCGCACCTTGCCCACCTCTGGATTGCAATTGTATTATACCCGGTATTTTCTTCACTTCTGGTCTTGCATTTACTGGGCATGCTGCAACTCCAGCCTTTTCCAATAATCCAATGCAGTTGAGATCGTCACCGATATATGCTAACTCCATTAAACTAATATTTTCCATACTACAAATTTCAATGGCAGCCTGTAGTTTACCATCCCTATTTAGACCTTGGTAGAGATAATCTGCTTTAATTTTTTTTGCACGGTTCGCAACTATCTGAGTTTTTTCAGAAGTAAGAATTCCGGTCTTAATTCCATGGCTTCTCAGAAGTTCAAAGGCCATCCCATCATAGGTAGAAAATTTCTTAAACTCGTCTCCATTCTCCGTATAATACATTCCTGCATCGGTGAGCACACCATCCACATCAGTAAGAAAAACTTTTATTTGTGGTTTCATCGAATTCTTACTTCAGAAATTAACCTACCAGGCCGTCCACCCTCCATCTACTATTAACACCGAGCCCGTCATATAACTGGATGCATCAGATGCCAGAAACGTAAACGGACCATTCAATTCTTCGCGCTCGCACATGCGGCCCAGAGGTGACATTTTTGAAAAATTAACCAAAAACTCTTCGGGGTGGTCGTTGAAGATACCATGTGGTACAATAGCATTACACCGGATATTTTCCTTTGAATAAAAAGTAGCAATATACCGGGTGAAGTTTGGTATGAACGACTTCGAAGCAATATAATCAACGGGTTTAAAATTTTTAACTCCCCCGCCAAAGTCGTACAGGTTCTGATTGGGAGAAACCAACGAGTAGGTGGAGGCTACGTTGATAATATTGCCGGTTCCCTGCTTTAACATTTGCCGACAAGCAGCCTGGGTCATGATCACAGTACCCGTCAGGTTAACTTCCACAGATTTGCGAAGCAGAGTTATAGGGTAATTTTCGAAACGGCTTGGATTCACCTTTCCCCGATTCTGGCTATCAAACTTGGCATCAATGGCTGCATTATTGATCAGAACATCCAACCTACCAAAAGCTTCGACTGTTTGTTTTACAGCATTGTCGGCACTGCTTTCATCTGTGATGTCGAGATGAATGATCAAAAATTGCGATGCAGGAAATGCCCTGGAGAGTTCTGCTCGTCTGATTTCGGTCAATGCCTTATTATTATCCGCCAGCACCACTCGTGCCCCTTCGTTCAAGAAATGTTTACTGATCTCTGCACCGATAAGGCCGAAGGCCCCCGTTACAAGAATGACTTTATCGTTTAACGCAATGGATTTACTCATTTAGAGTGCACAAGTTAATGATCTGTTTACTTTCGGCAATATTGGATGCTGATTTTTCGGGATGATCGATTACTGAAAAAAAGTATTTAATCTGCTCGATAAAGAGGTCGTTTCTGTCGAATTTCTCCAAACGCTCAATTGTTTCCTCTTCCGGCTTTTTAATGATCATTTCATTTCTAAAGAAATCAATTCTTACTACGGCATTCTCAAAAATATACTGATACCATCTTTCCTTCACTTTCTGAAAATAATTCAAATGAACATGTGCACTCACCCCATTACTATATTGCAACAAAAAGTCAGCTCCGGATTCAACATCCACCTCCAGGCTTGAACTGTAATTATACAATCGCTTATGGTCAATCAACTGCGAACCAGCCATCCAGTTGGCCAGGTCAAGATCATGACTAAGCGTAAGCGCAACGCCTCCGCCCATCGCACGCCTGGCAGCATATGAGTTCCGGTAATCCTCCCACGGATGCCAGTCAGGAAGATACTCGCCCCAATGCGATTGGATGTGCAGCAATTTACCTAACAAATTGGAGGAGACCATATGGTTAATTTTTTTAATCAAGGGATGATAACGCATCATATAGCCCACCTGGATCAGAACTTTTCTATCGAAGGCTTTATGGGCAAGTTTATCCAATCCATCTGTTATATGAGACAACGGTTTTTCTACCAATACATGAATGCCCCTGTTTACGCACTCCACAGCACTACCTAGGTGCATACCCGTTGGGCTACAAATAAAAGCAACTCTTGGTTTTAACGCTTCCACTTCTATCCATGATGTAGATATCGTTACCCGGGCTTTTCCAATATCGCGGAAAGGCAAATTCCTAGTGCGAAGTACAACGATATTCGTGTACCCTAACATCCAAAGATTTCGAACATATCGTTCACCGATAGACCCGGCTCCGATGATGAGGCAATAATCTGTTTTCCTGATCATGGTATCCGGGTGCAGTCTTCTTGTAACAATATTTTTTCCGCCCGATGGAAGCTTTCCAGATCGTCAATGTCCACTGCGAATTGTGATGGCACAATCCACGGAAGAATTTTTTTTCCAGATATGGATTTTTGCTCAGTTATTACTGTAGAGCGAATAACATCCAGACATCCAATCTGCCAGAAAATTTCCGGTAACTTCTGCCGTGGTTGATTATATGGTTCTTCTATTCCCTGAAGCTCAAGAAGCGGTATCATAGCACTATGTTCATCCCTCACATGCCACATCTTATAAGGAGTAATGGGTGCTCTTGTCACGACCCGAATAGAGTCGGCATCAGAATCAATCAATCTATTGATGCATTGATCGACAATACCTGTTGGTCGGAGCGGGGAAGTCGGACGGAGTTGCACAACATAGTCAGGAACATAGCCATTATTTTCTTTAAGCCAGTTTAGCATGTGAAAGAAAACCTCAAAGTCGGTGTTGAAATCACCAGCCAATTCAAGTGGTCGCAGGAAGGGAATTTCTGCTTTGTACCTTCGTGCTTCTTTGGCAATATATTCGGCATCGGTATTCACCATGGTTCGGGTTACCAACTTCGCATCAAGTGCAGCTTGAATGCTGTAGGCAACCAACGGATGGCCCGCCAAGGGAAGCGTATTTTTTTTTAAAAGGCCTTTGCTCCCGCCTCGGGCTGGAATAACTGCCAATACCTCCATTATGACTTTCTGAATTTCAGTTTTTCTCTCTGAACAGTTTCTATCGGCAGGACCTCCTGCGCTTTGTAGGTCATTGCCTCGTGTGCCTGGTGGAGATTTCTCACCAATTTTTGCAACCCAGGAGGCTCCAGCGAGGCTGCATGATCTGTCCCTTTCCAGGTCCGATCTTTTGTAAAGTGCCTTTCAATCCAGTTTGCGCCAAGCGCATAGGCAGCAATATCGATACCAATGCCAAGATGATGACCGGAAAACCCTATGTCTTTAATACGTTCCTTATATTTCACCTGAAGTCGTGTTATTTCCAACAAACAAATATCTTTAAAAGGAACAGGGTAGCCCGAGGTACAACTGTAAATAACCAATCTGGTCTTCGCTTGCCCGGTCACTTCAAAAAACCGGATCACATTTTCAATTTCATTACGTGTGGTCATGCCAATTGAGATGTGTACATCACCTTTGTATCCATCACGAAGAAGGCTAAGCATTCCCTCGTGATTATTACAGGCAGAAGGAACTTTGATAAACTCGGGATTCAGTTCGATGATCTCCTTAGCCGAAGTAACATCCCACACGGATGTAGTGTATTGAATGCCGATGGACTCTGCAAACTCCTTTAATTTAATATGTTGAGATTGATTGAACTCGAGAAATTCTCGATGTGTGCCATACGTTTCTCCGTATGAATTATAAGCAGCCGGGTGTGGTGAGCTGTATTGCTCAGGTGTCAACAATTCTTTGGGTGTTCTTTTTTGAAATTTTGCATAATCGGCTCCACATTCTTTTGAAAGTTTGATCAGGTCCAGAGCAATATCAAATTGCCCCATGTGGTTACAACCTATTTCTGAAATTATTCTTGGTTTTCTGTCCTCGTTCATATTCACTTTTTTTCACTCTTCGTAGTAGCTTTTATCTCCTTTAGAATTATAGTTGTACCCATAACCATAGCTATACCCATACCCTCCATATCCATACCCATAGCCAGGACCCGAACGGAAAATATCATTTAATACCAGGCTCAAATTTTTGATCCGGCCATCTCTATAATAATCATGAATTGTTCGCAGGACATTTTTTGGGGTATAGTCTTGCCTTATTACAAAAAGGGTATGGTCGGCATACTTGGATAGTACGAATGCATCGGTCACAAGGGCTACTGGTGGCGTATCGAGAATGATGTAATCAAATGATTCCTTTAACTCCTCAAACATATTGCCAATCCGTTCTTTCAGCAATAATTCACTAGGGTTCGGAGGCACAGGGCCGCCCGCTAACAGGTATAGATTTTCAATGGATGTAGGCTGGATGACCGACTTCAAGTCGCTCATTTCTGAGAGATAGGTACTTAATCCACTCTCATTGTTTAATTGAAAATCCTCAAAAATCCTCGGCCTCCTCATATCGGCACCAATGAGAATCGTCTTCTTTCCAGACAAGGCCAATACAGTCGCCAAATTAACAGACGTAAATGTTTTACCTTCACCGCTCAATGAACTGGTCACCAAAAACACTTTTTTATCCTGATGCCCGGTGAAGTAGTTAAGATTGGAGCGCAGCGCCCTGAATGATTCAGCGACTGCCGATTTAGGATTTTGGCTTACAATGAGGTTACTTTCTACCTTTTTATGACCGATCCCTCCTATAAACGGAATGTCTGTTATTTTTTCAATATCCTCTCTCGACTGTACTTTGTCATTAAACAATTCCAGCAATACAAACAGCCCAAATGGAATGATCAGACCCAGCGCTATTGCTATTGAATAATTCTGGCTTTTTCTTGGTGAAATCGGACCGCCAGCCAGTCCGGGAGGATTGACTACTATAACATCCGATGTATTAGAAGCCTTTGAAATATCCGCTTCTGCCTTCTTTTGCATTAAAAACACATAAAGATTCTCCTGCAATTCATAATTTCTTTGAATAGATACCAGTTGACGCTCCGCCAAAGGGAGTTTGTCCATTTGGCGCTCAATATTCCTGATCTGAGTTTCCAGGTACTCTAATTTTATTTGGTCGGTAGATTCCAATGTTTTTAAAGACTCTATAATGTCGCCTTTAATCTCATTGATCCTTTTTTGCTTTTCAATCACCACGGGATTTTGGATTTTCTCAGAACTTAACGCAAGCCTTACTTCAATCTGCAAATCCACCATTTTACTTATTAAACCACCCAGAATATTATCAGAAATACCGACTGCATCAGGTAAGATTATCTGGTCAAGGTTCGTCCCTTTGGAAATATTTTCCTTGATGTATTGATAATATGTATCGTGTACTTTAAAGTCTGTTTTCTGAAGTTCGAGGATTTCTAATTTCTGATAAAAACGCAATGCTTCGCCCTCCAGGTTGGTGGTTACATTTTTATCTTTAAACCGTTGCAACTGTCCTTCAAAAAAACGGAGGGAATCCGTGATGCTCATCAACTGCGTGTTGATAAAAGCAACTGTGCGGGTGGCTGCCATGTTTTTTCTATCCAGATCATTTTGCTGATACCTTTGTATTAACCCGTTTAAAAAATCTATTTCTTTTTGAGGGACGGTCCCATTAATACTCAGGTTTAAAATCCCCGCTCCCACTTCGGCCCATTCGATATTAAGCCGCCCGGAATACGAGCGGGCCACCTGATTTGGATCATGGATGATCAGATTATATTCCTTATTGATGAACGGTTCAACTTTTTCGCCTGTCTTAATTATAAAGACCAGGTGATGATTTTGGAATGTAATCTCCTGTCCAAACTCAAAAACCTCATCTTTTCCAGATTCTTCAAATTTTAAACCGAACGTCTTGTTACTGAGGATCCTAAAAAGAAGATTCTTACCATACGATCCATTCTTACGGGTCAGTCTCGCTTTGATCGGTATCTGGTCATACGCATCCAGCGTCAGTATCCGGCCTTCCCGTTGAAAGGTCATGTCGAAATTGAGATCTTCCACCACTAGTTGTAACATGGGATAGGATTTCAGTATATAGGGTTCGTTCAAATAGTTCTTATACGGATCAATCAAGGCGTTCTTGTAAAGTAATTCAGCACCGCCAGTTTCTTCCGTTTCTCGAATGATGACAGAAGTGGTGACCGGGTAAACTGGAATTGCATACCTGTTATGAACAAAAGCGATTGTCAATGAAATGGTTAATGACAAAACAATGACATACCAATAGCGGAGTGCCCTGAACCCAACGCGCTTAAAATCAATCGGAAGACCCTCCCGGTGGGCAATTTCTGAAGCAGGAAACTGATTATTCAAAACAACTTTAGTACTTTATTTTGTGAAATTAATAACCAAGAGAAGTAATGATAGAGATGAAATTATCAACGCCAGGTTTTTGCCAAAATATATTTGATATGGTCTTTGCCTTAACGCGGGTACTATGAGAATATCATTTTGATGAACATAATATTCCGGTGTGTTGATAAAGTTTTCATCCAGCAGATTAAGATACCGGACCTGGGTTTTGCCATCAATCTGGCGGATAAGTTTAAGATTCCTTTTGTCGGCCAGATCCGTCAAGCCACCGGCCAAACCAATTGCCTCGATATAGTTCACCCTGTTGTTCGCCAGAACCACTGTCCCTTCGCGTCTGGCCTCACCTAATACTGTAAACCTGAAATTAATCAGACGGACTTTTACGACAGGGGACTTTAGGTATTGATCTGCTAATTGTTGCAGCTTGTTCTGCACTTCATAAATGGTTAAACCGGCCACTTTCACTTTACCAATTACCGGGTAGGTAATCTCGCCCTGCGGATCTACCAGTTCTCCCATCAATATTGCATTCCCCTGATTGAGATTTTGATTTTGCTGTTGCATGTTCCTGTTAAAAACATCGTATTCCTCAGGGGTCAAACTCTCAAATCTCACGGAAATGTTATCTTCTGGTTGGATCCTGTATTCATAATCCTGAATATCATAAGATCTTACAATTGAGTCCTTTGGTAAATCCTTTACGTTCACGTCATCCTTTTGGAGAAAGACATATTTCTTATTCGGAACACAGGAGCTTAAAAAAATAACAGAGCCCACTACCAGCAGTAGAAATCGAATCATCAGGGTCTTATCTAAAAATCAGGGTACAAATATAGGAATATGCGGTAAATAGTGAGAAAAGCTCAAAGATTAAGGCGCAAAGTTGAAAGCGTATCGTAAGCCAGATGCCGGCCGGCCTGAGCGAACCATTTTATTGGCAAGAGACTATCAAATTCCTATCAATTCGTTCATGCTAAACACATCGTCAATAGCAAGAAATGACAGGTGGTTATCATCAATGATTTCAAAATCTTGTTTCTGTTGAGTACTTAATTTTTGAATGTTGGGGAATTTATCCAGTGGAACAATAAAAGTGCGGTCATTGTCTAAATGCACAAACATGATACTGGCGTTGATAAAATCGATATGACGTATAGCAGGGTGTCGTTTAGTTATCATTTTCGTATAGCTTTAACGGGCATGTGATTATAAAATAGTTCTAGTTGACTTAATAGCTTCTTCTTATTTTCAACGATCAATTTGGTTATTTCATTCAATTCCTCTTTGTTAAAATTACCTTTCTTCGTACTTTCCAGAGCAATTTCCGGCTCTAACCAAAATTTACAGGCACGCTTAAAACCCCGGTGCGCATAGGTAACGTGTACATGCTTTCTCGTTTCGTAAATATCACTTCCGTAAACCAGAAATATATAGTTAGAAAGAATCAAAAGTTTACCCATTTCAAGGCTATAAATATACAAAAAAAGTACCCTTCCTCTTTATTCCAAAGCGCCAAGTTTTTGCCGGGTTAAAATAAATACGTTTAGCGAGCCAATCTACAACTGAACTGAATTTCAAATCCTTTTCACCTCCTGGGATAAAATTCTTTTGGTTCTTTCACTACAGCGATAAAAAGTTCATCGAGGTCAATATTCAAACCTGGAGGCACCCGGCTGGATACCTGTCTGTTACTGGTTACAAGTTGCCGGATACCAGTTGCAGGTGATGAGGTGAAAAATTAGAGGATTGGAATGCTTTTACCGCAAAGGCACGGAGGCGCCAAGGTTTACGGTTTCATTGCGAAGAAGGTAAAATAAATAAAAGATTAGAAGAATTAAGAATTGAGCTTGTTACTTCAACTTCGCCAATTTCCAGAAAGCATACAGGGTCTCAACAAACGCTTTCAATTCATGAAGCGGCACCATGTTGGGGCCATCACTCAGGGCTTTTTCCGGATTAGGGTGAGTCTCGATGAAAAAACCATCGACACCAACGGCTGCAGCGGCTTTGGCCAGGTAAGGCGCAAATTGTCGGTCGCCACCGGAGGTGCTGCCCAACCCACCTGGTCGTTGAATACTATGTGTCACGTCAAACACAACGGGTGTAAACTGGCGCATGATGGGCAGCGACCGCATGTCTACCACCAGATTATGATAGCCAAAGCTGGAGCCACGCTCTGTAAGGAACACATTTTTATTTCCTTCTCCCCTCACTTTTTCCACTGCATATTTCATGTCTTCGGGCGCCATGAACTGTCCTTTCTTTACTTTCACCGGCTTACCGGTTTTAGCGGCTGCCACCAGCAAATCAGTCTGGCGACAAAGAAACGCTGGGATCTGTAATATATCTACCACCGCTGCTACTTCTGCACACTGATAGGACTCGTGCACATCCGTGACCACGGGGACATCCAATTTTTTGCGCACCATGGATAGAATTTCCAGGCCCATGTCTACAGAAGGACCACGGTATGAACCGGAAGATGTTCGGTTGGCTTTATCAAAAGATGCTTTGAAGATATACTCAATACCTAATTCGGCACAGATCTGCTTTACTTTTGTGCCCGTCTCCAGGCAGAGATCATAACTTTCAGCTGCGCAGGGGCCGGCAAAGAGAATCATCTTGTCTCCACCCAAGGTGATCTTGTCGGTCAGGTGAACTTTTTCTTTGAATATTTCCATGCTAATAAAACAGTAGGCAGTGGGCAGCAGGCAATAGATAACGGGAAGTCAACAACATCTTATCAATTGAATTAAAATTAGTGCAAGGTGCGGCCATAAAGGGAATTATCAAAACCGTGGAGAGATTCGCGGGCCAGAATTTTGAAGTAATCTTTTGTTATTTTCTTTGCATCAAAATATTCCGGAAATTTTACTTCCTCTAACTTTTCCAAATTAAAATTCATCAATTGCTGGCTGATGTTTATTTCATTTATCCAGGCGTCTTTTTGTTTCGCATGATCAATCATCGTTTTCCAATTGAATTTATACTTCAAGCTTAGAAAAAGAACATCTGAGTAATCTTTCGGAGCAATACGGGAAAGGGCTGTTAACTTGTTCGATAATATATTATCCCATGTATCGTATTGCAAGCCAGACTCATTTAGAGTTGGTACACCCACGCGGTACTTCACATCATTTACGAATTCCATCTTCAATTGGAGTTCATTTTCAACTACATAAAAACGTGCGAATGAATCTTGTTGATTATTTACTCTAATATCCTGAAAAGTTAGCTTGAGGTGATCAATTAATTTATTTGTTTGTGGCGCAAAATTAGTAGCTGAATTGAGAAAAAAATCCAAGTCATCAGAATATCGGTGATTGAGTAGGAACCTCCCCAGAACAGTTCCGCCTGTCAAATAAAACGAAGTACCGGACGTCCCAACTTCCTTCAGCACTTTGTCCTGTAACGGATAAAGATTATCCTTATAGAAGTGATTTGACATAGCGATATTTATCCCTTAAATCTCTTGGAAACAATCCCTGAATTACATCATCTGCCAAAATATCTGGCAGTTTATCTTCCTCTACCATAAGCCTCACCTGATGCCATGGAAACCAGTTAAGAATTTTAATGTATAAGCCCTTTTGCAAAGTTGTATTAGATCCAGTAGCATCACTCTTCAAAATGGTCAACAAATCCTCGGGGGTTAACGTGGTATCCCAGGTAAGCATCTTCATTCGTTTCAACAATTCATCATCTGAATACATACAGCTTTCAAAATTATTTTTTCAAAATCTTATCCAACTTTCCTTGTGATGCCAATACTAAGTCACTTATTTCCCTTACTACTCCTTCTCCCCCTTTTAGCTTCGAAACAACATCAACTTCCACCTTCACATAGTCAAACGCATCTGCAGGGCAAGCGGACAAACCGCAGTTTCTTAACACTTGCAGGTCGTTAATGTCGTCTCCAATATAGGCAACCTGCTTCTTCTTCAGTTTGTGAAACCTGACCAATTTCTCAAAGACAGAAAACTTGTCCATGATGCCCTGGTGGCAAAAATCCAGATTTAATTCTGCTGCCCGGTTGCTAACTACTTTTGAATCCCGGCCTGTTATGATGCCCACGATAATACCCGCCTTCTTTAAGTGACTTATGATATAGCCATCCTTTACATTGAAGTTTTTGATCTCTTTGCCTGTTTCGTCATAGATGATCCGGCCATCGGTGAGTACACCATCTACGTCAAAAAAAATGGCTTTGATCTGGGCCGCTTTCTTGATTTGTACTTTTGTGTACTTCCCTACTACTTCTTTTACAGCCATTCGGAATTCGTTGATGATTGTTCCTGCCTACCAGGCAGGCAGGCGTTATTCGTTAATCGTCAAAAAAATGAAAGCATTAAGTTAAAAGCTGAAAGCAATTGGTTATTGACCAAAATTCCCCGAAAATTAGGTAAAATTATCTGTTCTACTATGAGAATTGTGAAGGTTGCGATCAGCTTTGTCATTACCATCGGTCTTATTTATTTTCTTAACCGGGGTTGGAATTTCGGCTCGCCTATACCGCCTCTGGGCAAATTTCTTGATCCGTTTCATGGCTTCTGGCAAAATGCTGAGACAGGTAAGGTGAAAAATAATACACTTTCCATTCCGGGTCTCAAAGATGAAGTGACTATTATTTATGATAGCTTGTTAATCCCGCACATCTTCGCCAACAACGATGAGGATCTGTACTTCACTCAAGGATATGTTACTGCACAACATCGCTTATGGCAAATGGAGTTTCAAACTCATGCTGCAGCCGGACGGATCTCCGAAATTGTGGGCGAAGCCGCACTGGATTTTGACCGAAGCCAACGAAGGATTGGCATGGTGATGGGAGCCGAGAATAGCCTAAACATGATGCACGAAGATCCTCAGGTTGAAGCAGCCGTAATCGCTTACACGGCCGGTGTTAATGCTTTTATCGGCCAGCTTGATTTTGAAGAGCTGCCTATTGAGTATAAATTAATGGACTACGAGCCCGAACCGTGGACAGAATTAAAAGTGGGGCTCTTTTTAATGAACATGGCAAAAACACTTAATTCAGGAGAGAATGACCTGGAGATGACGAATGCACTTCAGGTTTTTGGAAAAGAAACCCTCGACTTACTCTTCCCGGACCGCGAACCAGTCAGCGATCCTATCGTAGATAATCCTGGCGGGTGGAAATTTAATCCGCTCTCTTTGGATTCTATTCCTGTAACTAGTACAACTGAAATTGTATCCGTGCGCCCACTGGAAAAACAACCGAAAGGAATTGGCAGTAACAACTGGGCTGTCAGTGGAAAGAAAACGGCAAGCGGGTCACCTATTTTGTGCAGCGATCCGCACCTCGGCCTGACAATGCCTTCCATCTGGTTCGCTATTCACCTGAATGCACCTGGTGTGAATACGATGGGTTCTTCTTTTCCAGGAACACCATGCGTGATTATTGGATTCAATGACTCTATTGCCTGGGGCCCTACCAATGCGCAACGCGATTTGGTAGACTGGTACAAAATTACATTTAAAGACAAGACAAAAAATGAATACCTGAGCGATGGACGATGGAAACCATCACGCAAAGTGGTTGAGAAATTTAGTATCAAAGGCAAACCCAATTTCTATGATACGATCGTATTTACCCATCTGGGTCCTGTAACCTACGATGAAAGTTATCATAGCACTGAACAAAATAAGCACTACTCCTACCGATGGATAGCACACGATGGAGGTAATATTCTTCGCACTTTCTATGAATTAAATCGGGCAACTAATCACCAAGACTATATGGATGCTTTGGATCATCATTATTTTCCAGCCCAAAATTTTGCGTTTGCCTCTGTAAGTGGTGACATCGCTATCCGGATCCAAGGCAAATATCCAGTGCGAAGGAAAGGCGAGGGCAAATTTTTATTAGACGGTTCAATAACCTCCACCGAATGGAAAGCCTTTATCCCCTTTGATCAGAATGTCATGATTAAAAATCCTGAGAGAGGATTCGTTAGTTCCACCAATCAATATCCAGTAGATGCTACTTATCCTTATTACGTTCATTCCGACCAATGGGAATACTATCGAAACCGCAGGGTTAATAGAGTATTAAAAGAATTAACCAATATCACACCGCAACGCATGATGGAGTTGCAAAATGATAACTATAACATTCAAGCAGAAGAATATCTTCCCTTACTGTTGGAGGAAATAAAATCTTCTGTACTTACAAAGGAAGAGCAAACTGTTATTGATCTATTGGCAAGCTGGGACTATGTTAATGCAGCTACGGGCACTGCCGCATCTTTTTTTGAAGCCTGGGTGGTGGAATTACAGAAAGCCATCTGGGATGAAATGTCAGACAGCAACGTTAACCTGCCAGTTCCCTCCGATTATACTACTTGGTGGCTATTGAAGAATAAACCTGATCTGCCATTTTATGACTACCAAAAGACTCCCGAAAAGGAAGACCGAAAGGCAATCATTGGTATGGCTTTTCACAATGCCTTGCTTCGCGTGAGTGATTGGAAAAAGAAAAATAAGAAGGACCCAGATTGGGCTTACTATAAAGATTCCTATGTACGGCATTTACTTCGACTAGAACCCTTTGGCGTGCACGCTTTCAATGGTGGAAACTCAAATACACTTAATGCTTCGCGTGGTGATTGGGGTCCAAGCTGGCGGATGATTGTAAGTCTGGAAAAAACAGGTGTGAAAGCCTGGGGTGTTTACCCTGGCGGACAATCCGGAAACCCGGGCAGCAAGTTCTATGGCAACCTGATGGACGCCTGGGAAAAGGCTCAGCCCTATCAGTTGAAATTTGTTAGCGAGAAGAATAAACTCGCAAGTTCCACAATGTTCACCACCACACTTAAACCAGTTTCCAAATGAAATTCTTATATCAACTAATTGCCACCATCATCATTTCCTTCCTTCTTCAATATTTTCTTCCCTGGTGGACAATGGCTATTGGAACATTCGCCCTAGGCTATTTCTTTAGTAACAAAGGATTTATTTCTTTTTGTGCCGGGTTTCTTGGAGTGGGGATTCTTTGGTTGGGTATGGCCATGTTTATTGATGCTTCCAATCAATCAATTCTTTCTGAAAAAATCAATAGACTTCTTCCTTTAAATGTGTTTGTTTTAACAACATTAATAGGAGGACTTGTTGGAGGGTTGGCTTCGCTAGCAGGAACTCTTCTTGTTGAAAAGAAATGATAGCGTTTTGCTCCAAGGCTTGGTTGCATTGTTCACTACCCCCGCTTTTCGGCCGGCCAGGGTACTTGTGTTTCCATTTAATGTGATAGCCTTGCGTCAGATCATAAAGCACTTCGCCAATCCCATTTCAGAGGAGTTATTTTACCAACTTCTCAAGAGTTTTATTTCCCCGAGACCGCATGCTCACTAATGTTGAGTTATTCTTTTGTTCTTTTTTGTTTTGACACAAAAAAGAACGAAAAAAAGTCAAGGCCGAAAAATGCTGCCATCTCACCTCCAACCGCACCCCCGCTTTTCGACCGGCCAGCGCACTTGTATTTCAATTTGATGTAATAGCCTTGGCAACAGATCATAAAGCACTTCGCCAATCCCATTTCAGAGGAGTTATTTACCAGCTTCTCAAGAGTTTTATTTCCCCGAGACCGCATGCTCACTAATGTTGAGTTATTC
>ERZ1292625.547-Hain-H41-01um-R1-547-length-55482-cov-30_pt1 | contig 55482 bp, 49 predicted proteins | sample MGYA00564400_ERZ1292625 | MGnify/ENA primary metagenome ERZ1292625 (study PRJEB36523, sample SAMEA6512639) | groundwater metagenome | collected 2019-01-08 | study: AquaDiva: Metagenomics assemblies of 32 groundwater samples | reverse complement strand
ACTCAGATTCTCACAGCAGTCGAGCAACGATTTATCGGAAGTGGACTTCTGAAGGATGGGACGGCCCCCTGAAGGAAATCAAGCTTGGCCCGAGGGTAGTCCAGTGACGGCCCCCATCTTGCGGTACTTCTGTTCCCGCCGTGCCAGAAGTTGCTCGACAGGCAGATCAAGCAGATCAAACAGTTGGTTCGTCAGCGCTTTTCCAACCAGGTCGCAGACAGCTCGCGGCTCGCGATGTGCACCACCCACCGGTTCAGGAACAATCGTGTCGATCACGCCAAGCTCAAACAGGTCGTTGGCAGTCATTTTCAATGCGGCGGCGGCATCAGGAATCTTTTCCGGGTTGTCCCAAAGAATCGCGGCACAGCCTTCAGGTGAAATGACCGAATAGACCGAATGTTCGAGCATCAAGACACGGTCGGCCACGCCGAGCGCGAGAGCCCCCCCGCTTCCCCCTTCACCGATGACCACGGCAATAATCGGCACAGTCAAACGAGACATGACAAACAAATTTCTGGCGATGGCTTCAGCTTGCCCACGCTCTTCAGCGCCGATACCGGGATACGCACCGGGCGTATCGATAAAGGTCATGATCGGGCGGTTGAACTTTTCCGCCATCTTCATGAGGCGAAGGGCCTTCCGATACCCTTCAGGGTTGGGCATGCCGAAGTTCCGTTGCATACGCTCTTTAAGAGTTTTGCCTTTTTGATGACCGATAATCATCACCGATCGGTCGTTGAATCTAGCAAATCCTCCCACGATGGCCCGATCATCTCCAAACAGACGGTCGCCGTGCAACTCAAGAAAATCTCGTGTCAGCTCATTGATATAATCCAGCGTGCTTGGGCGCTGAGGGTGGCGAGCCAGCTGCGTTCGCTGCCAGGGGGTCAGGTTTTTGTAGAGCTCGTGTTCGACTTGCGCCAGCTTGGTGCGCAGCTTCCGGATGTCGTTCTGAGAAGACGATTTTCCGCTGGTGGCTGCGGCGGATAGCTTCTCGATCTTCTCTTCGATCTCACGGATCGGCTTTTCAAATTCAAGATAGTCGCGCATAGCCCCGTTCACTTCTCTAGAACAATCAGTCACTCAGCCCAACGCAGATGCCTAGGATAGCAAAGAGAGAGCCCCTTTGCCTAGCACTTCCTCAACCTCCGACACAAAGTGATCACTGGGACACACCGTCAGGTTAGGGAGGGGATTGGTTTCCGCTTCCCAATTTGCATCGGTCCGAAACAACATGGAGATCGTGGTACTACCGGGATGTCGCATGAAGACGTCACGCAATCGAGGCAATTGTTGAGGGACCTCTGGACAATCCATGAGGCTGATGCGGATGCGCTTGATCGCCTGGATCTGCACCTCGGCCAGCGGCTCGATCTTGCTGCCACGGATTTTGGTGCCTTTGTCTCCACGATCGATCGTACCCGTGATACGAACGATCCGTTCCGGTGCAATCAGCTCACCCGCCGTCCTGAACAAATCGGGGAACACAATCACCTCCGTGGTCCCATGCAAGTCTTCCAGTGTGAGGTAGGCCATCCGATCACCCTTCTTCGTCAGCATCGACTTGACCGTGGCGATGATGCCGCAGATCCTCACCTCGCCGCCGTCCCCGCAGTCTTTCAATCCCACGGTCGTCGTAGTCGACAAGGCACTCAGTGTCGCTTCGTAGCGGGTGAGGGGATGGGCGGAAATATAGAACCCGGTCAGCTCTCGTTCGTACTTCAATCGTTGCACTTGATCCCATTCCGCGATCGCAGGCAGCGGGGAAGTCGGCAAGGCCGTTGTGGTGGTGTGGCCATTCAGCTCATCATCGAAGATGCTGGTCTGTCCGAGATCGCGTTCACGTTGTGCTGCGGCGCCCTCCTCCACGGCTTGATCGAGCACTGCCATGAGTTGTGAGCGCTTGGCGCCGGTGGAATCAAACGCACCGGCCTTAATGAGGCCTTCCAACATCCGCTTGTTGGCCTTATGAAGATCAACCCGCCGGCAGAAATCAAAGAACGACCCGAAGGGACCGGTCTGTGTTCGCACATCCAATACTGACTCCACCGCGCCCTCTCCAACGTTCTTGATGGCCGCTAAGCCGAACCGAATGGCGCCGTCATGGACGGCGAAGTGCGTTTGGCTGGCATTCACGTCAGGCCCCAGCACTTTAATGTCCAGGTCCCGACATTCGGTGAAATACCCGACCAGCTTATCCTGGTTGCCCATATCGGTCGTCATCAGGGACGCCATGAATTCGGTCGGGTAGTGGGCTTTTAAGTAGCCCGTCTGATAACACAACACAGCATAGGCTGCCGCATGCGATTTATTGAAGCCATATCCAGCGAATTTTTGAATCAGTTCATAGAGCTTGTCCGCTTTTTTCTCAGGAATATTCTTCTGTTTTGCGCCATCAAGAAACTTGGCCCGCAACTTTTCCATCTCTTCCGGTTTCTTTTTGCCCATCGCCCGACGAAGGATGTCGGCTTGGCCCAAGGAGAACCCGGCCATTTTATTGGCGATCGCCATCACCTGTTCCTGGTAGACGATCACGCCATAGGTATCCTTGAGGATCGGCTCCAGTTCAGGCAGTTCATAGGCAATCGGGATCTTGCCTTGTTTTCGTTTGATGAAGTCGGGGATGAGATCCATTGGACCGGGCCGATACAGCGCGATAATGGCGATAATGTCTTCAAACCGATCTGGCTTGAGGCCCGTGAGGAGATCCCGCATACCAGAGCTTTCAAGCTGGAACAGCCCCGTAGTTTTCCCCGAGCTCAGCAGGGCAAAGGTAGCCGGATCGTCAAAGGGCATTTGATCGATGACTAACGGCGGTGCATCGGGATGCGTTTCGTTGATCAGGGTCTCGGCACGTCGTATCATCGTGAGCGTCTTGAGTCCGAGGAAGTCGAATTTGACCAACCCGATTTTTTCGACGTCCCCCATCGAGTACTGGGTCACAATTTCGTCATTGGCACCTTTGTAGAGCGGGACGTGGTCGGTGAGCGGTCCTTCGGAGATCACGACGCCGGCCGCATGGGTGGAAGCGTGACGGGCAAGACCCTCGAGCGATTGGGCGTTCGCCATCAGCTCCTTGATCTTAGGATCGGTCTCCACCAACTCACGCAAGCGAGGCTCTGTCTCCAGTGCTTGCTGCAGTGTGATGTTCAATTGATTGGGGACGAGCTTGGCGACCTTGTCTGCATCGGCGTACGATATTTCCAGCACACGACCCACATCGCGGATCGCTGCCTTGGCGCCGAGTGTTCCAAACGTGATGATCTGCGCGACGTGGTCGGAGCCATACTTGTCCACCACATAGTTGATTACTTCCCCGCGTCGATCCATGCAGAAATCCATGTCGATATCCGGCAGGGAGACGCGCTCAGGATTCAAGAATCGCTCGAACAAGAGGGTGTAAACCAACGGATCTAAGTCTGTAATCCGAAGAGCATATGCGACAAGGCTGCCGGCAGCTGAACCGCGTCCTGGCCCGACAGGAATGGTGCGAGATCGCGCGAAACGGATGATGTCCCATACGATGAGGAAGTATCCGGCAAATCCCATTGAACAAATCACCATGAGCTCTTCCCTCAATCGCTGCTCGTACACAGCTGAGGCGATCCGGCTCGGGCGTTCTCTCAAGCGCTCCTTAAGGCCCGCGACGGCGAGATGCTCGAGATAGGACTCGCGGTCATTAAATTCTTCAGGAACACGATATTGCGGAAGATGCGTCTTGTTCAGTGGGAGATCGAGGTCGCAATCATCAGCAATGCGGCAGGTGTTCAGCACAGCACCCGGAAACTCTGCAAACGCCGGGGCGATCTCCTCCGTCGATTTGACATACAGCTGATCTGTGTCGAACTTCATCCGATTCGGATCGCTCACCGTCTTTCCGGTCTGCAGACACAACATCAAATCATGCGGCCGCGAGTCTTCCTTCTTCAGGTAGTGACAATCATTAGTGCCCACAAGAGGGATCCCAAGTTTCTTATGGATCTCCATGAGACCAGCATTGGCAATCCGCTGATGATCAAGTCCGTTGGCCTGCACCTCGAGATAGAAATGATCTTTTCCAAAAATTTCCTGAAACTCACCGGCCACCGCTATGGCACCATCCATATCTTTCTGGCCGATGAGATAAGGAATTTCACCGCTTAAGCAACCGGACAATGCAATGATCCCATCGTGGTGAAGCTTTAAGAGTTCCTTGTCAATCCGAGGCTTATAATAGAATCCTTCAAGATATCCTTTACTAACCACCTTGATGAGATTCTGATAACCAGTGAGGTTTCGCGCCAGTAAAATCAGATGATAGTAATCGTTGTGTGCAAGGCCGCTATCCTTCTTCGCATGTCGACTTCCGAGCGCCATGTAGGCTTCACACCCAATGATCGGCTTGACCCCAACCTCTTTGGCTTTGCGATAAAACTCGACCGCGCCGAACATGTTGCCATGATCGGTCATGGCCACGGCAGGCTGATTAAAGGACTTGATCTGCCGGACGAGCGGTTCGATCTGATTCGCACCGTCGAGGAGACTGAACTGAGTGTGGAGATGGAGATGAACAAAAGAGGAAGCCACGAAAAGTACACCTCGTTAATGGATTGTAGTGAGGGCGTAATAAGGAGTCAACGACGGACCTGGAAAAGGGAAATCATCCCGGAAAGAGACGCCATTGAAACACCATCTTATTGTGGGATTGCTAGAGCCGTTCTCCGTACTTTCGGAAGTGTTGCTCCTTGGCGTCAGCGATCCACTTGTCCCGTTTAATGCGATCTGGATCAGTCTCGAGCTTCTTGGCGATCTTCTCGATATCATCTGGCTTCCAACGAGCAATTTGGATAAACGTGTAGGTGCCCATCTTATTGAGGGTCTGCGCAAAAACCGGCCCGATTCCATTGATCTTTTTCAGATCGTCCTTCTGGCTGTTCTTCCCCACCTTAGGTGGTCCTTCATTAGACCTTAGCGTGGCTCTATTCTGACGAGTCAGAGGAAGCCCCACGGTTGCTGAATCCGGTTTCGTGCGAAGAGTCACGCGCAGTTCTTTGAGGCGTTGCTGCAAGCGATCGATGTGCTCATCTTTCTCTGGAATACCCTGAACCTCCTTAAGAAGGGTTCGACGCTCCGCTTGGAGCACATGCAACTCACGGTGGAGGCTCGCAATCTGCTCGTCACGTTCATGCAGACGTTGCTCGTTGAGCAGATGTTGGGAACGGAGTTGGTCCTGTGCGGCACATTGCTCCTGAAGCTTCGCCGTTTCACCTTCAAGCTCTTGCACGGTGCGCGCATGAGTTCTTTCCCATTCCTTGAGCGCTGATTGCTTCTCACGAAGGAGGTGGGTGACCGGCACAAGCTCTTCGATCCGCCTATCACGCTCCCCAATGGACTGTTCCAGTTGCTGGATCACGCCGCGATGGGCGGCCTCTCGATCACTCAGTTCCACTTCCAACTGATGGACGCGGCTCTGCGCCGATTCAAGCTTCTTCAGGCGGGCTCGGAGCTCGTCCCGATCAGCGAGGCCTTCGTTGAGTTGGGCAATATGCTCGCGCTGCACGCGGACTTCCTGCTCCATCACCTCACGCGCTTGCTCAGCGGCCTGACCGGCCTGTTGGGCCCCGCGGAGTTCTTCCGCTTGGACCGCCACGTTCGCATCGAACTCACCGATCCGCCGGTCGCGCTCCGCCATGGCCTGTTCCAGTTGCTGGATCACGCCGCGATGGGCAGCCTCTCGATCACTCAGTTCCACTTCCAACTGATGGACACGGCTCTGTACTGATTCGAACTTCTCCAGCCGGGCTCGAAGCTGCTCCCGGTCGGCAAGGCCTTCGTTGAGTTGGGCGATATGCTCGCGCTGCACGCGGACTTCTTGCTCCATCACTTCGCGTACTTGCTCAGCGGCCTGACCGGCCTGTTGGGCCCCGCGGAGTTCTTCCGCTTGGACCGCCACGTTCGCATCGAACTCACCGATCCGCCGGTCGCGCTCCGCCATGGCCTGTTCCAGTTGCTGGATCACGCCGCGATGGGCAGCCTCTCGATCACTCAGTTCCACTTCCAACTGATGGACACGGCTCTGTACTGATTCGAACTTCTCCAGCCGGGCTCGAAGCTGCTCCCGGTCGGCAAGGCCTTCGTTGAGTTGGGCGATATGCTCGCGCTGCACCCGGACCTCCTGCTCCATCACCTCACGCGCTTGTTCAGCGGCCCGACACACCTGTTGGGCCTCTTGAAGTTCTAGGCCATGGGCGGCCGCCTGTGCAGTGAATTCACTCTCACGTCGGCGGGCCGCGACTGATTCAGTTTCCAAGTCCGTCAACCGTTTCGACCGTATGGCCAATTCTGCTTCGAGCGCCTTCACCCGTTCACCGCGTGCGGTGACTTCTCGCTGGGCTGACGAGTGCAGCGTCTCGGACGACATGATCTTCTGTTCGAGAATCTGCATCCCTGACGTCTTCACCTTCAAATCATGTGACATCGTCTCCAGTGCCTGTTCTTTGCTTCGCAACAGATTGGCGAGATCCCCGTAGGAGTGATCGGGCGAATTCTTTGGGAGTCCTCGCAATAACCAGCCAACCGCGACACCAATTCCTGCCGCGATGAGGAGACATCCGAGCATCTGGCTCATGAGTGTAATCATACGTCAGTCCGTCCTTACATCAGTAATTCGATCCGCTCATTCTGGTGAAGGCTCGATGGCGATCTCCCCTGAGTAAGGGGGCGTGTTGAACCATAGCCGATTACGGTAAACGGATTCGGAAGTCCATGACTGGTCAAATACTGCTTGACCGCTTCGGCACGGCGCCGACTCAGTTGCATATTGTACTCCGCTTCGCCTCCCACATCGGTATGGCCCGCGATTTCAATTGGCGTATCGGGAGCTCTCCGTAAAAGCGTGATGATCTGATCGAGCACCACCTGTCCTTTGGGCGTGATCATCGCGCCCTTGGGTTCAAACTCGATCGAGGATTTCGCCAGAACTTGGTTCAACAGCAGCTGGAGTGCCGACAGAGGAACAGTGGCAGAAGACGGTGCTGCCGTCGATGCTACCACCACACGGTCTTCAATTCGTAAGCCCGCGCGTATCACCGGAGCCAACGCCTGTAAGATCTCCGCCTTCTCACGATGACCGGCCACCTGACCGTTGACCAGCAGCGAACGTCCATCGATGATGATGGAGCCTCGCTCGACCATTACGCCCAAGACCGGCAAGAGTTGCGGCACCATATCCACCCACGCCGCCGTCTTGACCTGCTGATCAACGGTAAACTGGTCGATCACACGCATGCGCGTTTTCGCAGCAAGCGCATGCGCCTGCTCAAGAATCGTGGTCTTACTGCGTTCAGTGGGCAACGACCCGCGAAGGACCAAGCTGCCTTGCTCGAAACTGACATGAAGGCTGGCCGGAGTCACGATCGCGGACCGTGGCGGGGAGGAGAGGTGCCGAGGAAGGCACACCGCGCCGAGAAGCATGAGCGCAACTGCCCCTCCGGTGAGAACCCCTGCACGTCTCATGGGATCAACTCGCTGTGGATGATGAAACAACTGGGACGCACGGCGCCACGGTACCACGTCTGATGATGTCTGTACTAGGAAGAGAATGGCCAGTCAAGCGGAGAAATCAGGAATATGCACCAACACGGTTTGCTGGTCGGGCCTGGTCAATATGAAGCACTGCTAGAGTGGAAAGAACTGGTGGACACTCAACCCCCATCCTCATCAGGGAATCGACTGTCATACCAACCGCAGGCTGATTAGAGCCGCTCCCCATACTTTTGATAGTGTTGCTTCTTGGCATCGGCAATCCATTTTTCCCGTTTGATGCGCTCAGGATCGGTCTCGAGTTTCTTGGCGATTTTCTCAATATCTTCTGGCTTCCAACGAGCAATTTGGATGAATGTATGAGTGCCCAGCTTGTGAAGCGTCTGTGCAAAGGCTGGCCCAATCCCGTGGATCTTCTTGAGATCATCCTCCTGCTTGTTTTTGGTGACCTTGGGCTGTCCCGCTGGAGTGCTCGGTTCGGCTCCATTCTGACGAGCCTGGCGAGGTCCCTCCTTTGTCGGGGCTGCCTTTGCCGGCACTGCTTTTTCACGAAGTGTCCCACGCAATTCTTTGAGACGTTGTTGCAGGCGATCGATCTGTTCATCCTTCCCAGGAATGCTCTGCACCGTTTGTGCGAGTTGCTGACGTTCCGTTTGAAGATCACGCAATTGATGGTTGAGATTGGCCATCTGTTCGTCTCGTCCCTTCAGCTGTTGCTCAGTGAGTAGCAGCTGCTCACGAAGGCGCTCCTGTGCTGCGCATTGTTCTTGGAGCTGGACCACTTCTGACTTATGTTCCTGAACCGTGCGTGCGTATTTCTTTTCCAATTCCTTGAGCTCTGTTCCCTTCTCACGGAGGAGGTTGGTGGTTGGCATGAGCTCGTCGATCCGGCGGTCGCGTTCTGCAAGGGACTTTTCGATCTGCTTGATGGTACTCCGATGGGCCGCTTCCCGATCACTCAGTTCCACTTCCAACTGATGGACACGGGCTTGTATCGATTCCAGCTTCTCGACCTGAGCCCGGAGTCGGTCTCGGCCGACAAGGTCTTTATTGAGTTGGGCGATCTGTTCGCGGAGGACGCGGATTTCTTCCTTTTGAACCTCGCGAGCCTGCTCAGCGGTCCGACAGGCCTCCAGGGTATCCTGGACCTCGGCCGCCTGAGCGGCCGCAAGCGAATCGAACTCACTGACCCGCCGGTCTCGCTCCGCAATGGATTGCTCCAGCTGCTGGATCGTGCCGCGATGGACTGCTTCCCGATCGCTCAGTTCGACCTCCAGCTGGTGTACACGGTCTCGGGCCGATTCTAGCTTCTTCACCTGGGCGCGGAGCTGGTCTCGGTCGGCGAGCCCTTCGTTGAGTTGCGCGATCTGGTCGCGCAGAACTCGGATTTCCTCCTTCAAGATTTCCTGGGCTTGCTCGGCGGTTCGACAGGCTTGTTGCGCTTCGTGGAGTTTGTCCGTCTGAGCTGCCGCATTCGCATCGAACTGACTGATCCGGTGATCACGTTCCGCAAGGGACTGTTCGAGCTGCTTATTGGTTCCCCGATGCACGGCTTCTCGGTCACTCAATTCGACCTCGAGCTGATGTACACGGCTCTGGACTGAGTCCAGCTTCTTCAGCTGGGTGCGCAATCGGTCTCGATCGGCAAGGTCTTCGTTGAGTTGGGCGATACGGTTGTGCAGAACCTGGATGTCCTCCTTTAAGAGTTCCTGGGCATGCTCGGCGTCCTGATACGCCTGTTGGGCCACACGAACCTCGTCCAGCTGGGCCACCGCACTCGCATTGAATTCACTGATCCGTGTATCCCGCTCTGCAAGTGACTGTTCAAACTGCTGGAGAGTTCCCCGATGCGCAGCCTCTCGATCACTCAATTCGACCTCAAGCTGATGGACACGATTACGCACCTTGGCCAACTTCTCCACTTCAGCGCGCAGTTGGTCCCGATCGGCAAGGCCTTCGTTGAGTTGCGCGATATGGTCACGCAGAACCCGGATTTCCTCTTTCAAGACTTCCTGGGCTTGCTCAGCCGTTCGACAGACTTGTTGCACCTCGTGCAGTTTGTCAGTCTGAGCTGCCGTATTCGCATCAAACTCGCTGATCCGACGGTCGCGTTCCGCAAGCGACTGTTCGAACTGCTTCAGGGTTCCCCGATGGGCGGCTTCACGATCGCTCAATTCGACCTCGAGCTGATGCACACGATCTTGCACCTTGGATAGTTTCTCTAGGTTGGCACGAAGGCGATCCCGGTCGGCGAGGTCTTTATTGAGTTGCCCGATCTGGTCTCGTAGGATCCGGTTTTCTTCTTTCAACACCTCCTGAGTGTGTCCAGCGGACTGATAAGCCTGTTGAGCCTCACGGAGTTCATCCAGCTGAGCAACCGCACTCGCATTGAACTCACCGATCCGCCCATCGCGCTCCGCAAGCAACTGTTCGAACTGCTGGATTGCTCCACGATGAACCGCCTCCCGATTACTCAGTTCGACCTCCAGCTGATGCACGCGATCTTGCACCGACGCCAGCTTCTCCAGATGGGCGCGGAGGCGATCTCGGTCAGCGAGGTCTTTATTGAGTTCTCCGATCTGGTCCCGCAGCACTCGGATTTCCTCTTTCAACACCTCCTGGGTGTGTTCGGCCGTGCGACTCACTAATTGAGCTTCGCGCAGTTCATCGATCCGGGCAGCCATGTTGCTATCGAATTCACTAATCCGGTGGTCGCGCTCGACCAGAGACTGTTCGAACTGCTGGAGCGCCCCCCGATGAGCCGCTTCTCGATCACTCAGCTCGACTTCCAACTGATGGACTCGGTCTTGCACCGACTCAAGCTTCTCGACCCGGGCACGGAGGTGATCCCGGTCGGCAAGGCCTTCATTGAGTTGGGTGATGTGCTCGCGTAGGACACGGACTTCTTCCTTCAGGACCTCGTGGGTTTGCTCGGCATTTTGACAAGCCTGTTGCGCTCCGCGGAGTTCGTTGGCCAGGGCGCCGATAGTCGCATTGAGATCACTCACGCGATGGCGTGCCGCAACTCCTTCAGCTTCCACGTCCGTCAAATGTTTCGCTTGTGCAGCCATCTCTGCTTCGAGTGCCTTCACCCGTTCAGCTCGTGCGATGAGTTCTCGTTGGGTTGAGGTAGACTGCGTCTCGGACGACATGATCTTCTGTTCAAGCATCTGCATCGCCGCATTCTTGACCTTCAACTCGTGCGATGTCGTTTCCAGGGCCTGTTCCTTCGCCCGCAGTAAATTGGTGAGCTGCTGGCATTGCTGCTCGAACGAATCTTTAGAGTTCTGCTGCAACCATCTGTTCAGTGTACTCATACGTCACTCAATCCTTAGATCAGTAGTTCGATAGAATAATTCTGTTTGAAGGCGGGTGTGAGGTCTCAGATCAAGGCGGATACATGCCGAACCATCACCGCTTGCGGTCATCGGATTCGTGAGTCCGTTACTAGTCCGGCTCAGTTGCATATTGTACTCTGCACCTGGGAGAGAATCCCCACACGCCTCATAAGCTCAGTCAGCTAACATGAATAGGCCCACTGGGGTTAGACATGTGACGGTACCACATTTTATGATGCATGTACTAGGGTAAGATTTGGCCAGTCTGGCGGGCTTTCGGCAGATGAAACAGCAGGGCATGGGAGTGACCATCAACATGTCGAGTGTGGCTGGTCTGCAAGCCTGCTTCCTGGGCTGGAGTAGCCTGCAGCCCACTCCCTTCAGGCTGGTTCAGACTGCGCTGCTTCCCCTGCCTCTGGAATTTCCAAACTAGCGCGGCCCAGCGTGCCATCGCGGTAGTCGGCGAGGAGAATCCTCGCGGCCTTGTCCCGGTCCAACGCCCCGCCGCTTCCGGCCAGCAGACAGCCGCGCTTTCTGGCGATCGCTTCAACCACCCTCGCACTGGTCAGCCCCTCCACCCCAAATCCATAGCGGGCCGTGAGTCTGGTGGGATACCGAGTCAACAGCTTCCCGGCGAGAAACTCGGCGACAGTTTCATCATCGACCACCGTATGGCCGACGGCATTAATCGTCGCAAGCAACAAACCCACCTCAGGGTCCTTGATCGTCCCCCAAAGCAACCCGGGCGAATCGATAATGGCCATCTGGTCGCCCAGCTTATGCCGCTGTTGAACTTTGGTCACCGCCGGTTCATCCCCCACACGGGCGATGCGCCGCTTCAGGAGCGTATTCATTAAAGTCGACTTGCCCACATTGGGGACTCCCATGATCAGCATGCGCAACGGCTTCACATTGCTGTTGCGATGGGGAGCGAGCTGCTGGGAGAGCCGGGGAATCTTGGCAGCGTCACCCGCACTTTTACACGACAGGGCCACAGCCGAGACGCCCGCTTGTTGGTTGAACCGTTCGAGCCAGGCCTTTGTGACCGCCGGGTCGGCAAGATCGGCTTTATTGAGGACTTTCAGGCACGGGCGTTGTCGGGGCAGACGCAGCTCTTCGATCAATGGATTGGAACTTGCCTGAGGGGCACGCGCATCCAGCACCTCGACAATGACGTCGATCACTTCCATCGTCTTGGCCGCTTCTTTGCGCGCGGCATTCATGTGACCGGGAAACCACTGTATCGACATAATTGGGCATCTTTCTGGTCAAGAAGACAGACTGACAGCGTCGCAGAGAGGGACAAGAGACGTCAAGCACAGGCTCTGCGCGTACAGGCATTCACCATGAGGTCGAGGGGTACCAATAGATCTGAAAATCAGGCTCCGAGAGTAGGAAACAGCGATTTGAGCTGCATGGCCAGGCCCATGTTTCCGCTCACGTGGAGGCGGCCGGTCATCACACTGGCTGGAACATTGAGCGTGCCGTTGAGCAGCTTCTGACAGTCCTCCCCCGCCATGGAGATCGTCACCTGGGAATCTACACCCCTGACTGCACCGTACAGGCCTCATCACTGGAAACATTCGCCGATAGTGGTGGGTTGCATGACTGGATCAAAGGGAGTGTGGAGGTCAAGGCAATGTCTCAGGCCGGGCTTCGTCACGAAGCTTTCGAATAATTCGCTCCAGTTGCCGACGATGAACCCAATGGTGAATGGCCGCTAAGCAATGCCAGTCGTGAGCCGTCATGGGACCGAACCAGGGATGCGGATGGCGCACTCGGCCACCGAGTGTACCGAGGCGAGTGACCGTTGACTCGTACCCGTCCACCGCGTTGAGGAACCGGCCGATCGTCTCGGGACCGCTCTGCGGGCTCGGCTTCACATCCTGAATGCGAACCTCTTGACTAAAGAGACGATCGTCGGTCAGAGCGTGAACAATCTGCGTCATCCCTTCGTCAACAATCCGCAGATGATCGAGCACCATGAACACCGACCAATAGCGGCTGCTGTCCTCGATACCCACGATTCGGTCGATCAACACCGGGCCAGCAGCGTGAGCAGCAGAAACCTTGCCGGCCAATGCCACAATTTTCCTCGCTTCAAACTTGAACCATCTGAGACCAGCACTCAACGAAATTAGCACGCAAGCACAGCGAAACATGATCCGAAGCCAGACCAATTCAAAGGCCGGCAACCCGGCACCGGGTGATTCGAGTTGCGGTTGCACGGTCGGCCCTAACGACATGGTGGCACCTCCTCCGTTGAAGAAACTTTCTGGAGTCTTTCCCGAATACGATATGCACCCGTTTAAAGACCTTGGAGGCGCAGAGTGTAATTGCTTATCAGCTCTCCAGCGAACACCCATCGAGACTGGAATGCTACCTGACTGAAAGACGAACGAGCTTAACCCTGGTACTGAAGGCGCTAAAAAGCGGGGGGGCGTTACGGCTAAGAGCGTTTCAGGTCAACCCGAGAATGTCCTGGCACTGTGTGGGTAAATATGGGCCCACCTTCATGCGGTGAGCCCGTAGGAGTGGAGTGACGTAAACTTCTAGTTCTTACAGGCCGCTATGCGTGCACTTTCTGGTGATCGTCCCTGCGTCTGCGGAGGTTCGATCCAATACGAGTACGCTCGCGCTCATACCCCATGGCGGTAAAATACAACGCGCGATCGAAGAACTGGGCGAGGATGTGCATCAGTTCCAGCTCTCCCTGCAATTGCATGGGAGTATCAGAAAACCCTTCGCGCTGGACGAAGGCGGTCATGTGTTCTCTCGTGGCGGTGATGGCCCAGAGGAAGTGGCTATAGGCAACTCCTTGTGCGGCACGGCGGGCACCTAGCTCTGTATAGCGCTGCTCGATCTCAGCCTCGGTCAGGTCCATCAACCAGTTATTCAAGTTTTGGTAGATCTCACGGGTGCGGGCTTGGAGTTCCTCCGCCGGGACTTTGCGGAGATCACTACAGCGGGGAGAGTTCCACACTTTCTCGCTGAGCTCCCGAGCAAGCTGTTCGGAGTTTTTCTCGATCAGTTTCACCAAACGGCCAGCCAGCATAGCGCACCTCCATAATGAGTGGTTATGTAGGGAAATGCATGGGGTCTCCTCATCGCCATTGAGACATTACTTGAATGGTAGCACCAACGTCAATGACACCTTTGTCGGGGCTGGTAGGTACCGTGCTTCTACCTCGCTAGACAGGAGCATACTGTCCGAGGAGAACGCCACCATTGACCGACTCCACCGCCTCTCTCACCGATCGAAGGATGTCCTCATCTCAGGTTAGGCAATTGGACACCTGTCGCCTTGAACTTACCCCACCCATTTGCTATTCTTCGCTCGCCTTTCATAGTCGATGGATCTCTTCTACATCACACACGATTTCAAGGAGTATTCACATGGCCGGCATCAAGCGGGCGTTGATCAGTGTTTCAGATAAGAACGGAGTCATCGATATGGCGAAGGGGCTCTCCGCGCTTGGCGCAGAGATTCTGTCCACCGGGGGAACGGCCAAAGCGTTGCGCGATGCCGGCGTGAAGGTCACGGACGTCGCGGCCTATACGGGATCGCCGGAGATTCTCGATGGTCGGGTGAAAACGTTGCACCCCAAGATTCATGGCGGCTTACTGGGACGCCGGTCGCTTCCAGCGCATGTCGAGCAGATGACTCAACATGGGATCGGTCCCATCGATGTCGTGGTGGTCAACCTCTACCCCTTTGAAGCCACGATCGCCAAACCCGATTGCCGTTTCGAGGATGCCATTGAGAATATCGATATTGGCGGCCCGTCTATGCTGCGGTCGGCCGCCAAGAATCATGACGATGTGCTCGTTGTCGTCGATCCTGCCGATTACACACGTGTGCTGGAGGCGGTGAACGGCAATACAGTGACCCCGGCGCTGCGTCGTGAGTTAGCCATGAAGGTGTTCCAGCATACATCACGCTATGACGGATTGATCGCCGGCTACCTGGAGAAACACGCTCAGGCCAAAGAGATCAAGTTCCCGAAAGTGTTGTCGCTTCAGTTTGAGTTGGCTGAGTCCCTCCGCTACGGAGAAAACCCTCACCAGCAGGGCGCGTTCTATCGAGAATTGGACAGTAAGGAGCCATCTGTTTCTCGTGGGAAGATCTTGCATGGCAAGGCCATGTCCTACAATAACTTCCTGGATGCGAATTCCGCGCTCGAGTTGGTGAAGGAATATGAGGAGACGGCCGTCGCGATCATCAAGCACAATAACCCTTGTGGGGTGGCGCTCGGTGAGACACCGATGGAGGCGTACGTCAAGGCGAGAGAGACGGATCCCGTGTCTGCCTTCGGCGGGGTGATTGCCTTCAACCGGCCGGTGGATTTGGCGGCTGCCAAGGAAATCACGTCTACGTTTGTTGAGGTCGTCATAGCTCCTGGATTCGCTGGAGATGCGTTGGCGGAATTGAAGAGGAAGAAGGATCTGCGTTTATTGGATGTGGGTCCCTTGACGAAGGTGAAGCAGGAAGGGTTCGATCTGAAGAAACTGGTCGGCGGACTTATTGTCCAGGATCGGGATCTCGGGGTGTTGCCGGATCTTCGGACACTTGCCGTGCCGACCATCCGTAAGCCGACAGATGAAGAATATGCCGCGTGTGCGTTTGCATGGAAAGTCTGCAAACACGTCAAGTCTAACGCCATCATCTATGCCAAGCCAGGCCAGACCGTCGGCATCGGGGCAGGACAGATGAGTCGTGTGGATTCCGTGAAATTGGCAGCCATGAAAGCGCAAATGCCTGTCAAAGGCTGTGTCATGGCCTCCGACGCATTCTTTCCGTTCCGCGATGGCCTTGATGCTGCCGCCGAAGTCGGGATCACAGCCGTCATTCAACCAGGCGGATCGATCCGAGATCCGGAAGTCGTCAAAGCCGCGGATGAACATGGAATGGCGATGCTTCTCACCGGAATGCGGCATTTTAGGCATTGATAACGATCGTGAGCCATGATGGGTGAAGTAGTTGACTCGTCTCCTGTTGCCACGATTATCTCCCGCACCGTCTTCCTTCCTAACTCGTCACGTATCACACGTTACTGAGGACCTGACATGAAAATTCTCGTTGTCGGCAGTGGGGGACGTGAGCATGCGATGGTGTGGAAACTCGCGCAGAGTCCACGCCAGCCAGTTTTGTACTGTGCGCCCGGTAATGCGGGGATCGCATCATTGGCGAACTGCATCCCGATTAAATCGGACGATATTGCCGGCCTGAAGAATTTCGCGCTCCAAGAAAAGATTGATGTGACAGTGATCGGGCCCGAAGCGCCGCTCGCGCTGGGTATCGTGGACGAATTCCGCAAAGCTCGACTCAAAGTGTTTGGACCAACCAGAAACGCCGCTCGCTTGGAAGCTAGTAAGGTATTCTCGAAGGAAGTCATGGCACAAGCCAAGATCCGGACGGCCCATGCCAAGAGTTTCGAAAAGATTAAGGATGCACTCGCCTATATTGAGCAGCAGACGTTACCGGTCGTAATTAAAGCGGATGGGCTGGCTCAAGGAAAAGGCGTCATCATTGCGACCACTCAAAATCAAGCAAAACAGGCAATCATCGATTCGATGGAGAAGGCCGTGTTCGGCCAAGCCGGCAAGCAGGTGCTGATCGAACAGTTTCTCGACGGTGAGGAACTGACGATCATGGCATTTACCGATGGCAAGACCGTGGTGCCGATGCCACCAGCGCAGGATCATAAACGGGTCGGTAATGGAGACACCGGCTTGAATACCGGCGGGATGGGCGCCTATTGCCCGGCCCCACTGGGAACGACCGAGATCCAAGATCAAGTCCGTCGTGAGGTCTTGCAGCCGATGGTGGACGCCATGGCGCGGCTTGGTTCGCCGTTTCAAGGTGTGCTGTATGCCGGACTCATGATGATGGACGGGACACCATACGTACTCGAATTTAACGCTCGTATGGGCGATCCTGAAACTCAAGTCGTGTTGCCCTTGCTGAAGAATGACTTCGTCGATGTTCTTGAAGCGGTGATAGAACATCGACTTGACCAACTTCCTGTTGAGTGGCACTCGGACGCGACGGTCTGCGTGGTCATGGCATCGGGAGGCTACCCTGGTACCTATCAGCAGGGAATACCGCTCTCTGGACTCCCTACGGCGACAACCTTATCGGACTCCTCCATGGTCTTTCATGCAGGAACAGTCCAGAGGGGAAAGGAGATCGTGACTGCAGGCGGTCGCGTCCTCGGCGTACTGGGTCGAGGGCGAACATTATTGGAGGCACAAGGCGAGGCGTATCGAGTCGTGAAGACGATCTCATTTGAGGGTTGTCACTTCCGAACGGACATCGCACGCCGGGCTCTGAAGACATAAACCGGGACAGGCACTCTCCTCAAACAACACGCTCAGCAAAGACGTCGACTCACCCCGAGCACACCTTCGCGCTACTGACATAGAGCTACCTGGATCTGCCTAACAAAGTAGATCTAGATCCGAACACCCAGGGCCGATCTTCTTCTTGGCCGAGTCGTACGATCTGTTACAATATCTTCCCACAGCGGTCAGTGCTGAACATGCGAGGGACTCAACATGTCTACACCAGCACCTAGTAATGATAGATTATGTCTGATGAAAGGGGAATGGCCATGACACGCCACGTGATGCGGGTACTCAGTACGGTCGTTGGTTTCGGCTTCGCTCTTGGCCTTGTGGGATGTGACTATTGGCCGCCAGCCTTACAGGCTGAGATTGAACAATTGCGGTCGGAGGCCCAAACCTTGACCATGGAGAAGACTCAGCTTCAAGCCCAGATCACCGACTTATCTCAGAGCAAACAAGAGCTGCAGGGGCAGCTTGATGAAGTGAGCCGCATCAGCCGTGAAAAAACCGGCATGATCACCAGCCTTCAAAATCAGCTGGATGCAACCCGCGCGAGGGCATTGAAGGCGATGGCTCCGAAGACACCACCTCATAAAAATCAGGCAAAACCAACCGGAAGGACCGCGACCAAACTACCTACCAAAAGCACCCCGAAGACGTCGACAGGCAAACACCAGACTCCCAAGACAATCGGGGTGCGATAATCGGCCCACGAGCCTATTTTGAAGAGGAGGGCGTCGCCGTACTCGGTGTAGATGTTGATGAGCTGCTCGACGCCGCAGTCGACGTCACTGAAGAAGAAGAAGAAGAAGAGGCAGAGCTTGACGGAGCAGCTGCGGCCGGCTCCTTCTTTTCACCAGTATTATTTTCCCCAGTATTCTTTTCTCCTGAACTTGTCCTACCGGTTTCGCTACCCGTGCTGGATGGAGGTTTGAGCTTGTCGGAGTAGTCAGTGACGTACCAGCCGCTCCCCTTAAACATGATCCCAGGCGATGAAATCAGCCGTCTGATCGCTTTCCCACACCGTTCACAGGTCGAGAGTGGATCGTCTTTGATACTCTGCTTCACTTCAAAACGATACGCACAGCCGTCACACTGATATTCATAAATCGGCACCGTTCTCCTCCCTCTTATCGTTGCAGCGACTGTTCGCCCTCACGCCAACTTCGCGAATGCCTTCTCCATTCGCTCAAGTCCTCTGGTGATAGTTGTCATACTGGTGGCATAGGAGAGCCGGAGATGCTCCAGACTTCCAAAAGGCTCACCTGGAATGACCGCAATTCGCGCGTCATGCAAGAGATACTGCGCCAGGTCATTCGGGGTCTTCAGCACTCCCGAAGGTCCACGCTTCCCCAGCAAGCCTTTCACGTTGGGGAACGCATAGAAGGCCCCACTCGGCATTCGGCATGACACACCGGGAATCTTGTTCAATCCTTCTACGATGGCGGTTCGGCGTCGGGAAAACTCTTCCACCATTATACGAGTAAAGGGCTCCCCAAGACGCAACGCTGCAACGGCAGCCTTTTGCGAAATGGAACACGGATTCGAGGTACTCTGACTCTGGATATTGGCCATCGCGGTCAACAGATCCTTGGGGCCAGCCGCATACCCGATTCGCCACCCTGTCATGGCATAAGACTTTGAGACGCCATTGATGATGACTGTGCGTGCTGCGATCTCTGATCCCAATGAAGCAATGCTGATGTGCCTTGCCCCATCATAGAGCACCTTTTCATAAATCTCATCCGATATCACCAGAAGGTCATGCCCGACCGCTACTGAGGCAATCTGTTCCAGCGTCGCCCGATCATACGTTGCCCCAGTAGGGTTGCATGGGCTGTTCACAATGATGGCTTTGGTTCTCGGCGTAATGAGTCGTTCCAACTCTGGAGCATGAACGGCGTATCCGTCCTCTTCTTTGGTCGGTAACAGAACCGGTGTCGCATCGTTGAGAAGCGCCTGATCTGCATACGAAACCCAGTAGGGGATCGGAATGATGATCTCGTCGCCCGCTTCGAGCAAGGCTTCCGCCAAATTATAGAGCGAGTGCTTTGCCCCGCAGGAGACAAGGATTTGGGACTTCTCATATCGGAGCCCAAGTTCAGCTTGGAGCTTGTCGGCAATCGCTCCCCGTAACTCATCGATTCCGGACGAAGGCGTATATTTCGTAAACCCCTCGCGTATGGCTGCTTCTGCCGCGGCCTTTACCGGCTCCGGCGTGTCGAAATCAGGTTCTCCGGCTGAAAAGTCGATGACATCGAGTCCTTGCGCGGCCATGGCCTTGGCGGTTGCCGCCATGGCCAACGTCGGAGAGGGCGCAATACGACCGACACGTGCTGCCAATTTCATGATTTGAGACTCCGGATACGAGCTTGAAGGCGTCGGGCGATTTCTGGATGAACAAAATCACTCAAACTACCCCCGTGCTGTGCCACATCTTTGATGATTGTCGAAGATAAGTAGGAGTATTCTTCGCTCGGCATCAAAAACACCGTCTCCACCGTCTTCGCAAGTTTTCGGTTGATAAGCGCCATCTGAAACTCATGCTCAAAGTCTGAAATGGCGCGCAAGCCGCGGATGATTGCATGGGCGCCTGACCGCTCAACATAGCTGACGAGCAACCCATCGAACGGTGTCACCTCAACCTGTCCGACATCCTTCATGACCAGCTGTACCATATCAAGGCGTTCGGCCAAATTGAAGAGCGGATGTTTCGACGGATTTGGAGCGACGGCTACAACCACCTTGTCAAATACGCGGAGGCTTCGGGTGATGATGTCAGCGTGGCCATGTGTAATGGGATCAAACGTGCCTGGATAAATGCCGATTTTCATGCTGTCACAGTAGAGGAACGGGTGTAGAGGGATAAGGCCGTATCCCCGTAGCGATACCGGCGCAGAAACTGGGTGCATCCCAACGACATGGGCAAGTCGGTTTTCGCAGCATGTTCGATGACTAGCCAGGAATCCATGGCAAACAGATCGTAAGTCCGAGACTCAGCCAATAATGATGGCAGCTCGGATGCCTCCGCATAGGGTGGGTCGGCGAAGACAATATCATAGGGACCGTTCCACTGATTGGGATAGCTGAGAAACTGTTGAACAGTCTGACTCCGCACGGCTATTTCCTCACCGATGTGACACAGCTCCAGGTTTTGGTGTAGTAGTTTTAATGCATCACGGTTCGACTCGACGGAAGTCACGTGTTCTATGCCACGGCTGACAGCTTCGATCCCCACGGCTCCAGTCCCGGCGTAGAGGTCCAAAAAGCGGCCATTCTTCAGCCGATTACCGAGAATTGAAAACAGGGCCTCTCGAACCCGGTCAGAGGTCGGGCGAAGAGCACGTGTTCGCGGCCCGTAGAGTCGACGACCTCGGTGGGTACCAGCGATTACACGCATACCAGAAACATCGTCTACTAAATGTTAGAATCTAACATAGCGTTTTTACAGGGGTCAAGAAATGCGGAATGGAAGGGAGACCATTTGAGTCACAACTGAGTCGGGGAGGAGCACTTAATACTCTTTTGACCGTCTTCTTTCAGAAGACTATAATGCGCTCATTGAGCTTGTTGGTACGTCAAGGGCGAGAGGACCGTCCTGAAGTCCACGTAAGTCCTCATGCGGACCAGACCCCGAGTACGAAACGCTATAATTTACCGAGCCTCGACGGTCTGAGGGGCTCGGGCAGCCAGACTTTTTCTACGGTTGTTGGAGATGGTGCGGTCAATAATGGCTCCACAATTAATGCATTTCCATGCATAGAACACGAGAAAAAAATCGGAGAACCGTTCTAACATCATCATCCCTTTGCACTTTGGACATTCCATGGATCCCTCCCAAGGTGGCGACGTTCACAGCTGGTGGCAAACTTAAGCAAGAGCTGCACCAATTTGTCACGTTTAATAATTTCAATTGGTTATGAACTACGTATTTCCCGTAGACGGGTAATTTCGCCTTATTTGGCGGTACAAAAGAGTCCAGGTCGTCATTTTTTTGTCACCTGAGGTCTTCGTGGCAAGCAAGGAACCGAGAAAGGGCATTGCGCACTGGCCAAAGACCGAACGTCCCCGTGAACGTCTTCTTGCCAAGGGGCCCGAAGCGTTATCCGATGCCCATCTTCTCGCCATCCTCCTGAGAACTGGCCGACGCGATTCATCTGCTGTGCAAGTGGCCATCGAACTCCTCGACCGAATCGGTGGACTGGGAGGATTGGCGGCCTGTGGCATTGAAGAACTCTGCACCATCCCTGGCGTCGGTCCCGCCAAAGCTGCCCAACTCAAAGCCGCATTGGCCTTAGGGAGACGGTCGCTGGCGGCCCCACTGTCCTCTGGTACTCGTATTTCCTCAAGCTCGGATCTGTTCAAACATTTTCACCCTGCGCTCCGCGATGTGAAACACGAACTCTTTAAGGTCGTGCTGCTCGACGCAAAAAATATCGTGATCAAAGAGACCACGGTCTCAGAAGGAAGTCTCACACTCAGCATCGTGCATCCACGTGAGGTCTTTGCCCTCGCCGTGCGTGAATCGGCAGCCGCCGTCATTTTTCTTCACAATCATCCCAGCGGAGATCCAACTCCAAGCCCTGAGGATCGGCGATTGACTGATCGACTGGCAACTGCTGGTACCCTATTGGGGATCCGTGTATTAGACCATGTGATCATCGGAGATGATCGATATGTGAGTTTTGCCGACGAGGGATGGCTGACAGAGCAGCGGAATGAGTACAAAGATCCCTGAGATGATGTCTGACCAAAAACACTAGCCCAAGGAATGTGAGGACACGAAAAGTCTAACCCCATTACTCAACAAGGAGGGCAGGTTATGGACACAACCCGTCTCGAGCCCACCAGAAACGTGGCCATCGTATCCAGCGCCGGTGCCGGTAAGACCTCTCTCAGTGAGGCTATGCTGTATGTTGCTGGCGCAATCCCCATGCTCGGGTCCGTGATGCACGGGACTACCGTTTCCGATTTTGAGCCCGAAGAACTTCGGCATCGCACATCGACAAGTACCAGCCTTCTTCAGTTCACGTGGAATCATACCAACATCAACCTGATTGACCCTCCCGGTGCACTTGATCTTCTTGGTGAATCGCTCGCTGCCTTGCAGGCCGCCGATGCGGTCATCCTGATTCTGAACGAAACCATGGGGGTAAGAACAGAGCTGGCACGGCTCTGGACAAGGATCAAAGAATTGGACCTTCCTAGTCTGGTGTTCGTCAATGAACTTGATAAGGAAGACGCATCGTTTGAGAAGACTCTAGAGATCTGTCGCAAACAACTCGATTGTGTTCCACTCCCTATGACGGTACCGCTCAATCCTGGCATGATCTTAGACGGTGTAGTTGATCTACGACATGAGAGGCTGGTTCGATCCGGGCCGAGTTCCGCCACAGTCGAACATCTATTAGTTCCCCCCTCCCTAGAGGGCATGTTGAATAGAGCGCGCCAGCAACTCGTGGAGGCGGTCGCGGAAAGTGGGGAAAACTTGCTGGAGACCTACTTGACCCAGGGAGAGTTAAGCCAAGAAGACCTTCTGCAAGGACTCCGACGCGACATCCAGACGAAACAATTCCTTCCCATCTATGGCGGATCCGCCACGCATAATGTCGGAGTCTGGTCCTTGCTGGATGCGATAGTCGCCTTATTGCCGTCACCCTCCGAACGTGGTGCGGCCCATCCATGGCACGGCATTCACCCAGAGACTCACGAAGGCTGTGAGCGGAAGGGGAGTCTGCAGGAACCGTTTTCCGCCTATGTCTTCAAGACCATCATCGACCCATTCGTCGGTCGACTGTCCTATTGCCGTGTCTTGTCCGGAACCATCCATGCCGATGCCACGGTGTTGAATGCTTCCAAACATGTACGGGAGAAGCTCGGCCATTTCTACACAGTGTTGGGCAAACGTCATGTGGCCGTCGACTCCGCACGAGCGGGAGAGATCGTGGCGATCGGGAAGCTCAAGGACACGCATACCGGTGACACGCTGTGTCAAGAGACTGCTCCCATCTGTTACCCCATACTGAGCCTACCAAAGCCGATCTTGTCGTTCGCGATTGACGTCAAGTCCAAGACGGACATCGACAAGGTCAGCCTTGGGCTTCACAAACTCATCGAAGAGGACCCCACCCTGGAATTCGCGCGCAATGCCGAAACCAAGGAGATGGTGCTCAGTGGCATGGGGCAATTCCACATCGATTTGGCCCTCGAAAAGCTCCATCGAAAGTTTGGAGTCGATGTCATACTGCACACGCCGAAAGTCCCGTACCGAGAAACGCTCAAGACGAAATCACAGGCACAGGGCAAGTACAAGAAACAAACCGGCGGGCATGGGCAATACGGCGATTGCTGGCTTGAAGTGACGCCGCTCCCGCGCGGCCACGGGTACGCGTTTGAGAATCGCGTGGTCGGAGGAGCGATTCCTCGAAACTTCATTCCTGCCGTGGAAAAAGGAGTCCTGGATGCCATGCATGAGGGACCATTGAGCGGGTTCCCAGTCGTCGATGTGCAGGTGGCCGTCTATGACGGATCCTATCATGCAGTGGATTCGTCCGAGATGTCGTTCAAAATCGCGGGATCAATGGCATTCAAGAAAGCGATAGAGGCCGCGCATCCCGTGTTACTGGAGCCGGTCATGACGGTCGAAATCGACACACCGACCGACGCGGTCGGAGCCGTCATGGGGGACCTGAATGCCCGACGAGGTCGTATTGTGGCTGTCAACGCGCAAGACCATGCCGAACAGATCAAAGCGTTGGTTCCGCTAGCTGAGCTGCTTCGCTATGCGACGTCCCTCAACGCCATGACGGGGGGTCGAGGCAGCTATGTCATGGATTTCGCCCAGTATGATGAAGTACCAAGAGAGTTGGCTGCAAAGGTCATCGAGCGACAGAAGGCAGAAGGACAAGCCGCCACGGCCCATTGAGACCGTCAGTCGAAGGCTTTGAGCACGACATAAAATGCGCGGCTTTCCCGAAGCACGCGAAGCAACAGGGTATCGCCACGCCTGGACCGTGCAATGGCTGACATAAATTCTGCTACGGAAGACACTTCCAGACGGTTGACCTCTTTGATAAGGTCACCTTCGCGGAGGCCTTCGGCTTGAGCACGGCTGTTGGGTTCAACCTTTGCGATGAGCACACCCTTCGATTCACGAAGCTTGAACTTCTCCGCCAGGGCGGACGTCAGGTCTTGGAGGTCAAGGCCAAGTTTCACCTCTAACTTCTCCTCTTGTTGAGGAAGCGATGCGATGACAGCTGCATCACGCCGCTCGGTGAGAGGAACATCCATCGTCAAGCGTTTCAAATCCCGGACGACTTCAATCTTTGAGGTCGTGCCCGGAATCAGCGTCGCGATCAGACGAGATAGCTTATTTGGTGAATCAACAACGGCGCCGTCGATCCGGACGATGACATCACCCGGCTTGATCCCGGCCAAGGCTGCGGGGTCTTTTTCGAAGACTTCGTTCACGAGTACCCCTTCGCCTTCGGTGACTCCGAACTTTTTCGCCAACTCAGCCGTCAACGGTTGAATCCCGACTCCGAGCCAGCCCCGCACAACCTTGCCTTTCGCAAGTAACTGTTCGATGACCTGCTTCGCCATATTCGAGGGAATGGCGAAGCCGATGCCTTGAGCGAAATTAATGATCGCCGTATTGATGCCGATCACCTCACCACGTAGGTTAAAGAGCGGGCCCCCAGAATTTCCAGGGTTGATCGAGGCATCGGTCTGGATAAAGTTTTCGTACCGTGAGAGGTTAATATTTTCTCGACCGATGCCGCTGACCACCCCAAGCGTCACGGTTCGGTCCAGTCCAAATGGATTTCCGACGGCCAGCACCCATTGGCCGACCTTGACGCCGGCGGAATCACCAAATCGTGCACTGGGTAGGGGTCGATCGGTGGTCACTTTGATCACCGCTAAATCGGTGTCAGGATCTTTGCCAACCACATGAGCGATGAGCTTCGTCTTATCAGAAAACCGCACTTCGACCTCATTAGCGTCACCAATCACATGATTGTTGGTCACGATATGGCCGTCACTGTCGACGATCAGCCCCGAGCCGGAGCCTGACGCATTCGGCGTACGCTCGCCGGACCCTTCGTGAAGCCTACTTGTGCTGGTGATGGGAAACAGATTGACGACGGAAGGCTTGGCCTGCTCAGCGAGTTCGGTAATGACGGCTTGAATCTCTTCGAGCATGCGAATGCCGGGTGAGTCAGGCGATAAGGCCTCAGCCACGCCACATCCGATGACAGCTAAAAGGAGGGGAGCAATACAATAGAACCGCACACGTACTGATGGGACTGCGCGGGCTAGCATTGGGCGATATTGTATCTGATCTCTGTCGATGTGCCTATCCTCTATACACCGATCTCGTGAACGACGTGGTGAAGGAACGCTGGCCGACAAACCATGAGACAAGTTGATCGAGTTCCGTTTGCACACCAACCAACACCACGATGTCACCCGGTCGGAACTGAAGATCGTGGGTCGGAGTCAGTAGAAAAGGCCCTCGCAAAACGGCGGCCACGGAAGTGGAGGAACACTGTGGAAGCGCGCTGACCGGCTGTCCAGCCGCGGCCGCCCCTCGAACGACGGTCAACCGCTCGATACCTCCTGAACGAAGTGCCAAATCCTGTTGAAGGGAGAGCAAATTCTGATGGACCGTCTCGATTTTGAGCTCGCGAATCTCGGCATCAACCCCGATCAACGTTTGCTTCAACTCTCGGACACGAGAGATAGCATCGGCAAGTGTCCGATCGATCACGCCGACGACTGAATCGGGATGACTCTGGTCCTGAAGTCGATCAGAGACCTGCACAACGATTTGTTGACCGACCTCAGCCGTCACATCGTCAATACGCTGAAGCAAGGTAGACGCCTGCCAATGGAGCCGAATAATCTGAACCTTTCGATTCACGAGTTCAGAAATCGAGAGAATCATTTCGTAGAACGCATGTCCGGTAATTGAAAGCTCTTTATGTACGCGGCCAAACAGCTCAAATGTCATAGTCTGATAATATATATTATGTAAACTTGCAACTCTTCGCCCGTCGCCAGTCCACCACTCGAATCTCTCACATCGGTCATCCCTATTTCATAGCGGATCGTGGTTCGGAGGTCAATCGTGCAGGAGATTTTGAAAGCTCAGCAGAATCTCCCATTAAGCACACATGATCTTTTAATTCTCTCGTGCTGCCCGCTGATGCTGTTTGCGCGCTCATACTAGTAAAGTGTTACTTTAACTATTTACCTCGGCTTATTATATTATCTGAATGGACCTTTATTGATGTATCCATTCGTCTGTGCCTGGCTAGCACAAGCGGAATCTACTCTTAACATAGACTCCTGACACGGGAGAAAACTTCGACTTCTTGCTGATCCGTTCGGCCCTTGCAAACCAGGTCGACACTCCGTAAGCTGATCCAGAATGACGATGTTTCTCATCTCCTAAATCACGTATGGCAACGCCCCCACGCGACTTCTATCAGGTGCTTGGTCTCCCGCGCACGGCTTCGCCCGACGACATCAAAAAAGCCTATCGCCGGCTCGCCCGCCAGTATCATCCCGATCTCCATGCGGGGGCAAAGAAGGCCGAGATGGAAAAGAAATTTAAAGAGCTCAATGAGGCGCAGGAAGTCCTGACCGATCCGGAGAAGCGGAAGAAGTATGACCAGTACGGAGCCGATTGGGAACAAGCGCAAGCATTCGAGAAAGCTCGTCAGCAGACCGGAGGACAAGGGTTTGGCGGACCATGGGGCTCCGATGGAAGCTACAACCGTCCAGGAAGCGGTGGAGCCGGGAGCGAGCAATTCTCTGATTTTTTTGAAAACCTCTTTGGAAACCGCGGCCGCGGCGGAGCCGGACGCAGTGGAGCTGGAATGCCGGGAGAGGACCTCGAGACCGACGTCCAGTTGGGGCTGCGCGAGGTGCTCACCGGTGTGACGAGGCGCGTGAATCTGCGTGAGCCTCGGACATGCTTGACCTGTCAAGGAAGCGGCACCGTGCGTAGCCGATCGTGCATAACCTGTCAGGGTGCCGGGATGACAACCGAATCCAAGACCATTGAAGTGCGGATTCCCGCTGGCGTGCAAGACGGAACACGGGTTCGGGTTGCCGGAAAAGGCCAGCCTGGAACGCATGGCGGAAAGCGAGGGGACCTGTATCTGCATGTGGTCATCCCCTCTGATCCCATCTTTCGTCGGCAAGGTTCGGATTTGCATGTCAGTCTGCCCGTCTATCCTTGGGAAGCCATGCTCGGGGCAGAGGTGACTGCGCCAACCTTAGCGGAACCGGTGAAGGTCAAGATTCCACCGGGCAGCAAAGCCGACGGGAAACTCCGACTCAAGGGGAAGGGGCTTCCCTCGGCCACAGGCGGGCATGGCGATCTATTCCTGACGTTGCAAATTGTCATTCCGTCAGGTCTCAGCGAAGACGAACGGATGTTGTACGAACGTTTGAGCACACAACGGCATCCAGACCCGCGAATGGAACTTCTCCATAGCGCCCAACGGCGCTAAACCAGAAACATGATCGACCTTGGCAACGCCAAGCCCCTCGCTTGCGTTACGCGGACTGCTATGGCAATCTTCGACTCCAGGGCCTCTCAACCAAGGAGGAATTCATGATATCTCTCACAAAGACGACGGTAGCTGTTGTCGTCGTGTCGGCATGTCTGTTCATGGTGAACACACCAAGTCTGTGGGCCAATGATCCGAGTTATGGTCATCCTGGAGGGGGGCACGGCGGCGGGGCCCACGGCTATGGCAAAGGAGTGATGCATAGCGGGACCGGCCATCTGATCCGGCACCTGCTGAAGCACGACAAGGATATTGGGCTCACGGCGGATCAGGTTGCCAAACTGAAGGACATCCAGCTCAATCTTGACAAAGCACGGATCAAGGCCGAAGCCGACATCCAAATTGCGGAACGTGAACTGAAGGCGCTGACTGACAATGACCAGTCCGATCTCGCCGCGATCGAGACCAAGCTGAGACAAAGCGAAGATTTGCAAGTCGGGCTGCGGATGACATCCATTAAGACACGTCTCGAGGTGATGGGCTTGCTGACTCCAGAACAACGAGCGAAGGAGCAGTCAGAGCACACCAAGATGATGGGCCAGCCCAAGGGCCATGGCACTCCCCATGGAGGCGTGATGCCCTACGGTACGAATCCCCATGGTGCCACTCCCCACGGCAAGAACCCCCATGAGGCAGCCCCTGCACCACCAAGCAACATGTCTGTACAGTAAAGGGACAACAAAGACCGATGAAGAAAGCAATGAAGCTCCAGAGTCATGATCTCCTCGTTGGAGCCGACCGCGCGCCGGCCAGGGCCATGTTAAAAGCCGTGGGTTTTACGGACGATGACCTGTCGAAACCTCTCGTTGGCGTGGCCAATACCTGGATCGAGGTCATGCCCTGCAATTTTCATTTGCGTCGGCTTTCCGAGCGAGTGAAAGCTGGAATTCGAGCCGCCGGAGGAACTCCGATCGAGTACAACACTATTGCGGTATCCGATGGGATCTCAATGGGGACCGAAGGAATGAAGGCGTCACTGATCAGCCGTGAAGTCATCGCGGATTCGATCGAGCTCGTGGCACGTGGACATTTGTTCGATGCCGTCGTCGCCCTATCCGGCTGCGATAAGACCATCCCTGGAACAGTCATGGCCCTCGCTCGGTTGAACCTGCCGTCGCTCATGCTGTATGGCGGCTCGATCATGCCGGGACAGTTTCAGGGACATGATGTGACCATCCAGGATGTCTTTGAAGCAGTCGGCAAACATGCGTCAGGAAAGATGACCGACGCCGAGCTGAAAGATTTGGAAGATCATGCGTGCCCGGGGCCTGGAGCTTGTGGGGGTCAATTCACCGCTAATACGATGGCCATTGCGTTTGAGTTCCTCGGTATTTCACCGATGGGGCGCAATGGAGTACCCGCCATGGACGGTCGGAAAGACGATGTTGCTTTTGAGTGCGGCAAGATGGTGATGGAGCTCGTGAAGCAGAATCTGCGCCCTCGTCAGATTATCACCAGAAAGTCCTTGGAGAACGCCATCGCTGCCGTCGCCACGACCGGGGGCTCGACGAACGCCGTCCTGCATCTCCTTGCCATCGCCCGTGAGTCCGGAATCAAACTGAGCATCGATGACTTCGACAAAATCAATCGCAAGGTCCCTCTGCTGGCCGACCTCAAACCAGGGGGCCGATTTGCTGCCGCCGATCTCTACGCCGCAGGTGGCACAACTCTGGTGGCCAAACGATTGCTCGAGGCTGGGCTCCTTCATGGGAATCAGCCCACCGTCACCGGTCGAACGATCGGTGAAGAAGCAGCGAACGCTCGTGAAACGCCAGGGCAACAAGTTTTGCGTCCCCTCGCCTCCCCCATCAAGCCGACAGGCGGTCTGGTCATTCTGAAGGGTAATTTGGCGCCGGAAGGTTGTGTCGTCAAGGTTGCCGGCCATTCGATGGCCAAGTTCCAGGGACGGGCAAAGGTCTATGAGCGCGAGGAGGATGCCTTCGTGGCAGTCAAAGCGGGGCAGATCAAGCCTGGTGATGTCGTCGTCATTCGGTATGAAGGTCCGTCTGGAGGACCAGGCATGCGCGAGATGTTGGGCGTGACGGCTGCCATCGTGGGCGCCGGCCTTGGTGATTCCGTAGCCCTGCTCACTGATGGCCGTTTCTCAGGAGCCACTCATGGATTGATGGCAGGCCACGTCGCCCCTGAAGCCGTGAAGGGAGGGCCGATCGCGGCGGTCAAGAACGGCGACACGATTACCTTCGATATTCCCAAACGCCGATTGGATGTGGCCCTCTCGCAGAGAGAAATCGCCGCTCGGCTGAAGAAGGTCAAACCACCGGTACCGCGCTACACCTCAGGCGTGATGGGAAAATATGCCAGACATGTCTCGTCCGCTTCGGAAGGTGCCATTACGAGCTAGGCTTGATCGAATCAATCTTCATCTGACCTTCAGAAGATAGTCTTCGCCCTTCCTCACGTCATCATGCATGTACTCGCTGAGGAAGGGCCTCTCGATCTGTTACTGAAAATCCCGTCGTTGGAAGATCACACTCGCCAGGAGGAGCAGAAACGCCGCATAGGTCAACCCATAGGCCAAGGTGAGAGCCATATCAGCCATGCCGAAGTCGAGATGGTGAATCACATGCCCCTTGAGGTTGAATCGTTCGAGATTGGGAAGCGTATAGTAAATGGCATTGACGGCCATCTGGCTGACGTCATCTAATTTTCTAGCAAATTCCTTGAGGTCACCGGACAAATGCCCGATCACATACACGGCAAGGGTAAAAATGGCGCTCAACGTCGCGCTCGTAAACGTGGAGAAGAGCACGGCAACGGCGGTGATGACCATCAGTTCTAAAAGGATGAGGGCCAGGGATTTAAACACCAAACTGGTGATCGGCACGTCCATGACCTGCAGCACGATCAATAACCCCGCCACCATCACCACGGTATTCGCCAGTAATGTAATGACCAACCCACAGTACTTGCCCAGCAGGAACTCATATCGAGGAATGGGCTTCGACACGATCGTATAGATCGTCTTTCGGTCGACTTCCTTACTCACGAGCCCGATGCCGACGAAAATCGCGATGAGCACGCCAAACAGATTGATGCTGGCAAGCCCAAGATCCAAGATCAAACGATGGTAGTCTCCCAACGTGATTCTGGAGAGAAGAATTGAACTCCCGATCATGAGAAGGGCAAAAAATAGTAAGTTATAGAGGAGCTTCTCGCGAAGATTTTCGCGGAACGTATTGAGCGCGATGGAGAGAATTCTCATACGGCTTCCCTCAACTCTGGCTGTTTATTCTTGACCTCTCGAATAAAGAGATCTTCCAGCGATCCCTTCTGAGGAGTCAGCGACACGAGTGTCGCCCTGGCACCTCGAATGATCTCCAGCACCGGCCCCACGTGCTGGCTGCTCGGTAACACCGCCAAGACCTGAGTACCTTGAACGATAACGCGATCAGCCAATTGGCGCAGACGCGCTAGTCCCTCAGGGCCAAGCCCTTCGACCACAACTTCTACTGAGTGGGTCGCACCTTCATCGATTAATTCGCTGACGCGTCCGCATGCCACTTGTCGTCCTTTGAGAATAATAGCAACCCGGTCACAGAGAACCTCGGCGTCATGCAGAATGTGTGAACTGAAGAAGATCGTCTTCCCAGATTCTTTTAGACGCAGGATCAAGTCCCTGATCTCTTTGCGCCCAACCGGGTCCAGGCCCGACATCGGCTCGTCCAGCACCACTAATTCCGGATCGTTGATGAGCGCCTGGGCAATCCCCACCCGCTGCAGCATCCCTTTGGAAAACTTTCGCAATTGCAGATGGCGGGCATGAGACATCCCGACGAGCTCCAACAGCTCATCAATACGTTTCCCTAATGCCACTCCGCGAAGTCCGAAGAGATGGCCATAGAATTGGAGGAACTCAAGACCGGTGAGGTAATCATAAAAGTAGGGAGATTCCGGCAAAAACCCAAGCCGGGCCTTCGACTCCTGGTCCCCGATGGGTCGACCAAAGAGCCAGGCCTGTCCGCTCGTGGGATAGATCAATCCCATCAGCATCTTGATCGTCGTCGTCTTACCGGCCCCATTAGGTCCGAGAAATCCGAAGACTTCCCCTTTATGAACGTCAAGATCAAGACCATGAACTGCCGTGACCGATCGGCCCCAAAACCCAACTTTGAAAGTCTTACTGAGCCCTTCGGTCTTGAGTATCGAGTTGACTATCATAGACATAACACCTACTCCACATCTCCCTTTCTAACCATCGAATCCGACGCCCGATACACACGCATTCGTTCGTTGTGGGTACTGCTCGAGACTTCACCTGTCTTGGGATCGAAGACATAGGATCCACCATAAGGTTCCTCTGGAATCGACTTCAGCATGCCATTGGCGACAAGGTCGACGAGCGCAGCAGGCTTTCTTTTCATCGCCTCTTCATACTGCTGAACGGCCCGTTCGATCATCTGCAGATCCCGCTCCAACCCAACCCGACGGATTCGGTGCTGCAATCGCTCACGAATGAGCGGTTCAGTCGTCTGCGCGAGCATCGCTTCAAGAAACTCGATTGCCACATCCGGGTTCTTTCCCTGTGCATAGAGTCGAGCAGCCAGCCTGGGTACATAGGATGGGGGGGCGCCTTCATGGCCCCACCCTGGAGCCTTCGCCGCGCGGGCCATATATTCCGCCGACTCGAGAGGTTGGCCGAGATGGAAAAAATGGTTGAATCCCAATAAAAATGGCAAGCGCCACGATTGCGGGTGCGACTTCACCCCTTTCTCAAGAAGTTGATTGCTGAGGTCGTATCGGGCGGCCAGCTCTGCCAACACCGTCCCACCCACATCATAGGCATAGAGATATTGCGGGTCGAGGGTCGTAATAACATCAAGGGCGTGATAGAGCCATTCATAGTCCTGGTCACGAACTACACGATCGCCCAGTACCTGCACCATCCGTAACCATAGCAAGTCTGCTCCCAACTGGTGATATCCCAGGAGCGCTGGCTTGAGGACTTCACCTCGCGGTAGTAGGCGGAGCTGTTCCAATTTCGCAGCTCGTCCTCCATCGCGCTGCTCCAATTGATGTTGGGCAAGAATGGCACAACTGAAAAGCCCTGTACAAAGAATGATGGCTGGGAAATGAACTATGGACTTGAACGTTTCCTTGATCATCTATCAATGGGGCGAGATTACTGATCACCTAGGTGACGGCTACTGACGCCACAAGAAACGGACATCCGGCCAGGGCTGGGATTGCCAGCTCTGGCCGGGCATGCCATATCCTAGAAATTTCCTAGAATATCGTGTCATCCAGTAAGCAGTTCGCCACGTTGCTGATATCTGCTACCATGAACCGACCATTGGTCAAAGCACCGGCAGCCGCAGGAGAACCGCTATTGCCATCCAAGTCTGCCTCTGCTAGAGCAGTAAACCCGGTGGTCGGAGCGGTTGCAGGGGCTGCCCCCATTGCTGCACAGGCACCCTTTGCCATTAAATGAACTGCGGGGACAGCTGCCACAAGAGCCGCCAGGCTATACTGATACCGAACCGCACCGGCCGGCACAAATCCAATATCACCAAACGTACCGATTGCTGGGGCAGCCACACCAGCCGCATTCCAACACTGCACCACACCCGAAGGAGCCGCAGCTGCAGGCGGCCATGCCACTAAGGCACCGTTGTTAGGAATGGCGGCGGGAGAAACCGGTGCGGAGAGGAAGCAGCGGTTCTCCGCCTGGAACGCCAAATTCGCTGTCTTGATTGCGCTCAGGTTGGTCTTGCCCTCCGACGTCCGTGACCGCATCTGATACTGAATAAAGTTTGGAATGGCGATGGCCGCCAAGATCCCGATGATCGCCACGACGATCATCAACTCAATGAGGGTAAACCCCTCTTGTTTCCGCATTGCCTTCAACATCGTCCTGCCTCCTGGTTGATGGTTCACTGACGGCCCGTTTTCTACCCTGTCATAACCTGCGGCGCTTCTCTTGCCGCCTACCGGTTGCTCTAGCAGGTTTGGTGCCGATCAATGACAAGGCCTAGCGTACCATCGATCCCTGATGATGCAACAACTTAGGAGAAATCAGCGCGGGCGGGGTCACGAAAGGCGCGATTCTCGTTCCGTAATCTGCTCCGGATCGCCAAGAATTGACACTTTTTTGCTTGGGGGACTGACACCCTTCTCCTCGCCCGCCTGCCTGGCGGCGGGCAGGTCTGCGCGTGGTGCCTGTCCTTTTCGAACGGGAGCAATCGCCAGGACGAAGGAATCTGTTCTCAACGGTACGCTGAGATAGTAAGAAGAAGAGACTGGTGACGGAAGTCGTGAATAGACTTACGGAGTAGCGACTGGACTGGATGTCTTCTCTGCTCCGCGGCGCTTGGCTTGCTGGGCCTGGTCCTGATCGCCGGTTCGGACGATGCAAGGAATCAGACACCGCAGTGTGCGGGCCAAAGAGATATTGGACCTGGCTCAACGGAGAACAAAGGAAGCTTTGATTGGTGCCCTTTGGTAAACGCTTTGTGAGACATAACTATCCACCTATTGTCCTCTGCCCTCTTGCCGGAGAACAATCTCGTCATACCTACCAGCTGGTGCTGTCCCCAACGCATGCGCGATATCCTGCATTTCCTCAATAGCGAGCAGGATCTGTTCCAGCGGCAATCGCGCCCAGCGGCGAAGTTGCTCCCGTCGTGCACCTTCGAAGCTGGTCACGCGCCAGTCGAATTCTGATGTGGTCGGTTTATTCTCCGGCATCATCTTCCAACCTCATACGCAAGTGTTCGATATCGATCCTGTCCTGTTCACGGCCCGCCGCTTCCTTCATGGCAATCAGCGTGGGGATACTGACAAACCGAACTTCGATGGTCCCATACAAGGGTTTGATCAACGCCTTGGCGTATTCTTCCTCAAACGGAAATGGCTCATGGACGAAGATATCAATGGATGTTTCACGGTGGTGGTCGCTCCAGAGCTGCAACACCTGCATGTTCTTATCGCGTATCCATCCCTCGCGCGTAGCTGGATCGGAAAATTGCTCAGCCGTGACTGGTGCTACCGGTGTATAGCCAAGTGCGTCGAGCGCGACAAAGGCCCGCTTGATATTGTCGGGGATCAACTGAATGACGAAATCGGCATCCTTGGTAAAGCGCAAGTAGCCATGGGCGTTCACCGCAAGTCCGCCGGCGACCAGATATCGGATACCGGCGTTGTTGAGCGCTCGGACGATAGCTTCAAAACTGCCAAGTTTCACAATGTCGCCATTGTAGCGGATGTGGAGAGTGAATCATAGAATTTGCCAAGTCTAACGAGCGACGCAAGCAACGAGCCTTGATCTGCTAGGTATCTGGCTGATGCTGCCTCAGAGGGTCATCTACGGCGTGGCGGGCTGAGTCTGCGTCTTCTCCGAAGCGCGGCGCTTGGCTTGCTGGATGCGGTCTTCATTGGCTGAATTGGCCAGACCCTGTTCGCGGAAGCGTTGGAGCAGCTTGTCATTGGAGGGATCAATCTCCAGTGAATGGAGCCAGGCATCACGCGCATCAGACACTTTCTGCTGCTTCAAATAAATTTCTCCCAGATGCTCGTAGATGACGGGGTCATCGCCGACTAGCCCCACAGCTTTCTTGATCTCCAGGAGCGCTTCGGCCAGCAAGCCTGATTTATACAAGGCCCATCCGAGACTATCGACGTAGTAGCCGTTCTCTGGCTTAAGCCCAACGGCCCGTTTCGTCAGGGACAGGGCTTGATCAATCTTGATACCGCGCTCCGCATAGCTGTACCCAAGATAGTTCAAGGCATCGGCGTGATGCGGATCGAGGGAGAGCACCGTTTCCATGGCACGCTCCAGCTCGTCAAACCGATTCAACTTGTCGTAGGCCGTGCCGAGGTTGAAATGGAGATCGGCGTTCTTGGGATTGTGCCGAATCCCTTCCTCAAACGCCTGGGATGCCTTTTCGAATTGCTCACTCTGGAAATGGGCCAACCCAAGGACAATATGCGGTTCGGGCTGTTTTGGCGTGAGACGGACGGCCGTATCGAGATGTGTCACTGCCTCAGGAAATTTCTTGAGTCGATAGAGGAGCACACCCAGATGAATATGACTGTCGGCAAATTTCGGATCCAGATGAATATTATAGCGATAGGTCTCCATCGCCTTGGAGACGTCCTTAGTCTCTTCGTACAAGTACCCGAGATAATCTCTCACTTTGAGCTCAGCTGGTTTCGCCTTCAAGATCTCGGTCAATTGGCTGATCGCCTTGGTAAACTCTTTCTTCTCTCCATAGATGAGCGCCATGCGCAACTGTGCATCAAGGTCGCCAGGGTTGGCTTCCAGCAGCTTTTCAAGCTCCGCAAGACCTCCGGCGTAGTCTTTGGTCGCGACATACAACTGAACTAGATGTTGCCGAATATCCCGGTTCCGAGGGTTCACTTGTGAAAGATACTTCTTGAGCACGGCGATCGCTTTATCCTTCTCTTGGCGTGATTCGTAGACCGACGCTTGCGCTAAATACGCGGGCTCGAACGCCTGGTTCACGGCAATGGCGCGATCGAAGTTGGCTATCGCCTGCTCGCTATTTCCCGTTTCGATCGAAATGCGGCCCAAATAGTAATAGCCAATCGGCGAATCCGCAGTATATTGCAATCCTTTTTTGACGACTTGTTCCGCCTCGGCGATGCGCTTCTGATTCAAAAGGATGAGTCCCTTCGGGAAGTAGGATTCACCTCGTTCCGGATTACTCTCAATAGCCTTGTCCAAGAGCTCCACGGCACGCTCAGGCTTCCCCGCGCTGGCCAAGATGCCGGCCATGTGGGTCAACATTTGCGGTTCCTGTCCCGTTCCTTCTCCGACTTCATCCGCATACTGCACGGCTTGGGTTACATCACCCAACGAAAAATACAGTGCGGCCAAACGAGACTTGACCTCGCGGGACTTGGGATCAACCTTCAGAGCGGCCTGATATTCCTTCAACGCGCCGTCGAGGTCCTGCGCGAGTTCCGCTTGATGTCCCATCATGAAATGGTAGGTCGCATCGGATTCCGGAGTCGGTAACGGAAGTGGCGACGTTGTGGCTGGTGGCGAAAGCGTGGCCTGCGGCTGAGGTGCGGCTGCGCAGGCGACCATGGTGCCGGAAAGGAACAGAAAGAGCAGCATCGTCCCCAACAAAGGCCTCCCATACAGTCTGAGCAACCGATTGTCGAAGATCATTCGTGTGTTCCGCATCTCTCTTAGGTTAGGACACGTAAAAGGTGAGTCTATGAGGTGATTATACCGAGTGTCCGGACGATGCGCAAACGACACTCCACTAGGACTCGCGAAGATCGAGGCTTTCGAATTTGGCGAATCGGTCCTGAAAAAACAACTCTTTTTTCCCAATGGGTCCATTACGGTGTTTACTGACGATAATGTCGGCAATCCCTTTACGCTCAGAATTCTGGTCATACACATCTTCCCGATAAATGAACATGACCACATCGGCATCTTGTTCGATCGCTCCGCTCTCTCGAAGATCGGCCAGCATGGGGATCGGCGGCTTACGGGCCTCCACCGCTCGGCTCAACTGGGAGAGGGCAACCACCGGCACATTCAATTCTTTCGCCAAGGCTTTTAATGAGCGGGAGATATCGGAGATCTCTTGCTGGCGAGATTCTGAGTCGCTTCGCCCTTGCATCAGCTGGAGATAATCCACGATGAGGAGATCAAGCCCCTTCTCGGCTTTGAGCCGACGGGCTTTGCCGCGCATTTGCTGGACTGTGATGCCACCCGTGTCATCGATATAGATCGGCGCAAGCTCCAATCGGCCGGCTGCCTCTGCCAATCGCCACCAGTCTTCTTTTTGAAGCTTCCCCGTCCTCAACGCATGCGAATCCACCCGCGCTTCCGACGCGAGCATGCGCAGAACGATCTGAGGCTTGGACATTTCCAAGCTGAAGATCCCGACCACTGTATTGGCATGAATGGCGGCATGAGTGGCAAACCCTAACGCAAGGCTTGTCTTGCCCATACTTGGCCGCCCTGCCACCACCACCAAGTCCGAAGGCTGAAGCCCGGCGGTAATATCGTCGAGGTCGTAGTATCCCGTGGGAACCCCCGTCACGTGTTCCTTTCGCTTGGAAAGTTTATCGATGACATCCAGACTTTCTTTAATGACCTGGCTGATCGGGCTGAACGACCGTTCCAGTTTGCCTTGCGCAATGCTGAAGACCGATCGCTCGGCAAAATCGAGCAGATCATCGATTGAGGCGGTGCCTTCATAGCCCCTCGTCAGCACCTCGGTAGAGGTGCTAATCAACTGACGGGCCACTGCTTTGTCCCGAACAATCTTACAGTGATACCGGATATTGGCTGAGCTGGGAACGATCTGGACCAGTTCTGCGAGAAAGGCAGCGCCTCCAATCGCTTCAAGTTCACCGCGAGATTTCAATCGCTCGGTCAGCGTAATCTGATCGATCACTTCGCCGGTGTCGGACAGCTCAAGCATGGCTTGAAAGACTTTCTTGTGGGCTGTCCGATAGAAATCTTCCTCTACCAACAGCTCCATCGCCTTTGGCATGGCAGCGTTATCGAGGAGGATGGCACCGAGCACCGACTGCTCTGCCTCCAAGTTCTGTGGAGGAAGCTTTGGTTGAGAGAGATCTACCATCCCGGCGGATTTCATACGGCCCCCTCAAAGTCGGCACGCAGGCTTGCGATGAGGCCTGCGATCGAGACCGTTCTCTTGCGAAGATGAGCGCGACCGGGCGATCCTACGTTTCCTCGCCCGTCCCCCGGATGGAGCACCACGACCTGCTCAGGCTTGGAACGGTCCACACCGACAATTATAATGGTACCGATATTCGCTTCAAGACCAGCCTCGACCGCGACATCAACCAAGTCCCGTCCCGATGGATCTACCGCTTGTTGAACTGTTCGTATCCCCGCCTGGCGAAGTTGTTGTGCGACCGAAACTAATTGTGTCGACAACCCTCGAGGCGCGACGACCAAGACATTTGGCCCCACAGACTTCGTCCTGTCGGGAAGGCTCAGCCCTCGGAAGAGCCGGTCCACAGTGAGGGCGAATCCGGTCGACGGAAGGTTCCGACCAAATCGTCCGATGAGCTGGTCATAGCGCCCACCACCGCCTAACTCCACCCCGATACCCTCGGTAAAGACGTCAAAGACGATCCCGTCATAATAGTCGAACCCTCTGAACTCTCCAAGATCCAACAAGACGGTCTCTTGAAACCCTGTTGCACAGAGCAACTGGTACACATTCTCCAGTCGGTCCAACGCTTGGACCAGTGGCCGTTCACCCTTGGCTAATGTGCGTCCTTTCGAGAGGACTTCAGCTTGTCCACACAGCTCCAGCACGTCCAAAATTCTGTGAGCTGACCGTTTGGTCACTCGCTCCTGCGACAGGATCTCTCCCAGCCTCGGTAGATCTCTTCTTGCCGCTGCGTGTTCGGCCCGCTTCTGCCCTTCCGTCGACAGTCCTGCACGGATGAGAAGCCCCTTAAAAAACCCGACATGCCCCAGTGAAATCTTGAATGAACGCAATCCAACCTGTCGCAGGCACTCGATCAACAGGATGATGATTTCACTATCGGCGGACGCATCATCAGCCCCGATGAGCTCGGCGCCGACCTGAAAGATTTCCCGATCTCGGCCGGCATGTTCCGGTTCATACCGAAAGACGGTCGCCCGGTACGACAGGCGCAACGGAAAGCGCGTGCCCACCATGCCCATCGCCACCGAACGGGCAATCTGCGCCGTGACGTCGGGCCGCAACAACAGAATACGGCCGGTCGTTCGGTCAACGATCTTATAGGAGTTCTCTAATAACGTCGGTTCGAGGCCTGGTGCCAACACATCGAGGTACTCGAACGTCGGAAGGATAATCTCGTCGTACCCAAAACGATGGCAGGACGCCAGCAATTCAGCTTCCAGGTGTCGAACCTGGCGGGCAGCCTCCGGGAGGATGGTGGCCATCCCGACCGGAACCAATGAATGCTCACGTAAAGAAGGCGGCTGCCCTGAAGAAGTCCTACGCACCGGAGGAGCAGAGGCCATAAGTACCTGGTCGCGAGAACCGTTATAAAAGGTTGGCGACCTTGACGGACAGAATATTCGAGCTGGAACGGATCTGATCCAGGACCGCAGAGGGGAATTCCGTATCGGAACCAATGATCAGCAACGCATCCCCTCCTCGCTTCTCCAAGGCACACTGCATCCGTAAGATATTGATGCCCTGATCCCCTAAGACCTTTCCAACCATACCGATAACCCCTGGACGGTCAACGTTATGAATCAACAGCATATGCCCTTCAGGCACTACTTCAACCTTAAATTGTTCGATCTCCGTCACGCGGGCATCTTTCTTATGATACAGCGTCCCCGCGACTTGATGAGAAACCTTGCCAGCCTCGACCCGAACCCTGATCAAGCTCGTGAAATCTCCGGCATCCGTGCTCTTAATTTCTTTGACTTCAATACCCCGCTCCTTCGCCACAATCGGGGCATTCACATAGTTCACCGGATGTTCCAGAATAGGAGTGAGCAGGCCCTTTAGCACGGCGATGGTCAAGGGTGCGATGGAGAGCGTGACGACCTCTCCGCTGTATTCCACCGTCACTCGTTCGATTCCCCCTTGAACAAGTTGAGTTTGAAGCGCGCCAAGCTTTTCAGCCAGCGCCAGAAATGGTTGCAACCGAGGCAACAACTCCGGAGCGACCGACGGAATATTGACAGCCCCCTTCGCCACTCCCTTGGTAAAGTAGTCAACCAGCTGCTCCGCAATACCAATCGCGACGTTTTCCTGAGCCTCGATTGTTTGGGCTCCAATATGCGGGGTGCAGATGAAGTTATCCAAGGCGAGGAGCGGATTGTCAGGCTTGACTGGCTCCTCTTCAAACACGTCAAAGGCAGCGGCGGCGACACGCTTAGTTTTCAAGGCTTCGCATAAATCCTGTTCATTGATGATACCGCCTCGGGCGCAATTTGCGATAAGCACACCGGGTTTCATCTTGGCGATGGCCTGCGCGTTGATGATCCCACGTGTCTCCGGGGTCAGCGGCGTATGGACCGAAATAACGTCCGCCCGCCGGAATAGTTCTTCGAGATCCAGCATCGTCACGCCCATTCGCTCGGCCCGCTCGGGCGCCAAGTACGGGTCAAACGCGACGACGCTCATGCCGATCCCCTGGGCCATCTTGGTCAGGTGACTGCCAATCTGTCCGGCACCGATGATGCCGAGCACCTTATTGTAGAGCTCGACGCCCATAAATTTGTCTTTTTCCCATTTGCCGGCCTTCACCGAGGCGGTGGCTTGTGGAATGCGCCGACTCATCGCACAGATCATCGACATCGTATGTTCAGCCGTGGTGACGGTGTTGCCTCCCGGCGTGTTCATGACGACGATGCCGCGACGGGTCGCGGCAGGAGTGTCGACATTATCCAGGCCGGACCCGGCCCTTCCGACGACCTTGAGTTTCTCTGCTGCTGCAATCAGTTCCGCCGTCACCTTGGTGCCGGATCGCACGATGAGCCCGTCGGCGTCCTTGATCTCTTTGAACAGCTCGTCCTTCGACATCTTGGATTTCACCACCACGGTGAATCCAGCTTTCTCAAGCGCCTCAACACCCTGTTTCGACAGGCTGTCACTGATCAGAATCTTCATTCCCGCTGCGGCCATGTGCATCCTCGCCGTGATTACTTTGCCATTAAGATTTCTTGCGCTTTTCCGACACCGCTTCCCAGCTTCACAGAATGACCGAGTCCTTTCAGGACCATTTCAGTCGCGGCCAATGCGGCGATCACATCAAACGAATCCGCATACCCCATGTGAGACAGCCGAAAGATCTTCCCCTTCAGGTGATCCTGGCCACCGGCTGCCGTCATGCCGTATTGTACACGGAGATTCTTATAGATAGCCTGTCCGTCAATTCCATCAGGGGCACAGACAGCCGTCAAGGCATCACTCGGCGATTCTTTCGCGAACAGCGCCATTCCAGCGGCCTTCACCCCTTCACGCATCGCCAGAGCCAGGCGTCCCTGCCGTGCAAACATGTTTTCCAGCCCCTCCGCCTTCATTATTCGGAACACCTCTTGAAGTCCAACGATGAGGGAGACCGTTGGGGTCCAGGCAGTCTGGTTCTTGGTTTGAGTTTCACGCTCTTTTTTGAAATTAAAGTAGAAGGCGGCATTCTTGGCCTTGTCAGCCAGAGCCCAGGCCTTGTCACTGACACTGACAAACGCCATGCCGGGAGGGAGCATCAGAGCCTTCTGAGAGCCTGTGATCACGACATCCAAGCCCCAGGCATCAGTCTTGATATCAAACACGCCCAGCGCCGTAATGGCATCGACCACCAAAATAGTATTGTCATAGCCTTTTATGAGTTCACCCAGCGCCTTGACATCATGGGAGACCCCCGTCGACGTCTCGCTGGCCTGAAGATATACCGCTTTGATTGACGGGTCTTTCTTCAAAGCATCGGCTACCTGTTGTGGATTGACGGCCTGTCCCCACTCAACTTTGAGCTCGGTCGCTTGGACTCCAAAGGTCTTACAGAGTTTGCCCCAGCGTTCCCCAAACTTGCCTGCGTTGACATACAGCGCCTTGTCGCCGGGCGACAAAAAGTTCGATACGGCCCCTTCCATACCGCCCGTACCGGAGGCCGCCAACATCAGCACATCGTTCCGCGTTTGAAATAGCCACTTCAGTCCTTCGCGAACCTCCGCGAAGATCGGATCAAACTCGGGTGCACGGTGATGGATCATTGGACGAGCCATCGCCAGCAACACTTCCGGGGGAACGGGCGTTGGGCCGGGAGCCAAGAGATACCGCTTCAACATCGATCGATCCTCCTTCAACAATTGCAATTCTGGTGGGGTACCACTAGGAGAGGCGGTACGCTATCATTTGCGCCGGGAGGCTGTCAAGAAATCGACCCACGCAAACGAAGCCCACATCAGGAATTTTCCTCTTGCGGGGACGCGATGGAACATCTTTCAGTCGCTCACGCGTTATCGCCTTTCGACTTCCCGATATGACACGAGAAGACCAGGCCTTACCTCCCCCTTTCTTGACAAGTCAGCGATGGATCGATAGGCTCACTTCACACAGATGCTGCTCATAATGTCTACGCGACCCCCACAATCAGTCACCAGAACGATGGTCGTTGCATGTTGGATCATCGGCACAAGTGCGTTGATGCATCCATATGGAAGTTGGGCAGACGACGCTTCCCCTGGTCTTCCTTCAAACATTGTTTCAACTCCCGATGTGGGCCCCTTGCAGGAGGACGACGATGTCGATCCAAACCTCGTCCCGTTGGAGCCTGAACTGACGCTCTCGCCCTCTGATTTATCTTCCACCGAGGACAAGCCAAACCAACTCGGAGACGCAACCGCTCAAGGCACCACGAATACGGACAATCAGGCCACTGCATACAACATTCCCGTGGTCATGGATCAGTCCGTGCAAAGCCACATTCATTTTTTCAATACCTCAATTCGTAGTCGCTTTGAACAATGGCTCTTGCGCTTCAGCCGCTATCGCCCGCTGGTCGAAAACATTTTTGCCGAGTTTGATCTTCCGAGCGACCTCGTGAATCTCTCCCTTGTTGAGAGCGGGTTCAACCCGTACGCTTATTCACGGGCAAAAGCCACGGGCCCATGGCAGTTTATGAAAGGGACCGGATTAGTCTATGGGTTGCGGATCGATCACTACGTTGACGAACGACGCGACCCTATCAAATCCACCGTGGCCGCGGCGCGGTACCTGCGAGACCTCTACGATATATTCGGCGCGTGGCCTTTGGCCATGGCGGCCTACAATGCGGGCGAAGGGAAGGTGATGCGGGCTCTTCATAAGGCGCAGGCCGAATCCTTCTCGGAAATCTCACGAACGAAGCTCATTCGGCTAGAGACAAAGCAATACGTTCCCCGAATTATGGCTGCGACGATCATTGCGAAGAACCCCGACCAATACGGGTTCAAGCAAGATCCCGCTCCTTTGCATGAATTCGAAGAGGTCGTCGTCACCCGCCCCTTGCATTTCCGGGCCATTTCAAACGTCACCGGCATCCCCTACAACGAGCTTCGGCTACTGAATCCAGAACTTCGGCGAGATGCGACACCCCCAGGCGATACAGCCTACCATCTCAAAGTTCCTGTTGGAATGAGTTCGAAAGTGTTGGGATTGATCGAACGAGTTCCCACATACAAGTTTCCTCCCCTGCCAGCAATTCAGGATCGACAGGTCCGACAGGCCAAGGCCGGTTCTGCTCACTTGTATCGAGTCCGAGGGGGGGATACGCTTGAAAAGATCTCTCGAAGATTCAGGATTCCCATGAAGACCCTCAAGTCCCGCAATAACCTTTCGGGTCCTGTTCTTAAAACCGGTGAACTGCTGAACATCGGTCGGTAGCAACTAGCCTTCCCGCGAGGATTGCTGCACCTACTGCGCGTCAACCGAGAGGGTAAGTTGCCTACGGTTTGGAGGGCTTGGGGGGTGCTGAAAGAGCGGGAGCAGCCGGTGCCGGCTCAGGATTTTTCTTCGCCTCCATCACCTTCACACGCATGGCGGCTTCGCTCGTCAGCGGAGAGTTTGGATAGGTCTTCATCAGCTCTTGATAATGCTTCAAAGCTTCATCGGGCTTCGAGCGATTCTCTTCCAATCTGGCTGCCTCAAAGAGCGCATGATCCCGGTTCATTGCGCCTGGAATCTCGAGAATCGTCAAGTAGGCCTTGACCGCTTGCCCAAGGTCTCCCTTGAGCTGGTACGCATAACCTAGTTTTTGATACACGAGACCGAGAAGCGACACATGAGTCCCATACGTAGAAATAAACCGGTTATACGCCTCGATCGCTGACGCGAGATCGTTCGACTGAAGATAGGCATTGCCAAGGCTGAATTGCGCAAGCGGGGCCGTCGGAGTGCGAGGATACTCATTGACCACCCGCTGATACAGAGCAATCGCTTCTTTTAAATTGGCTGCCGCTTTCTGCGGATCACTGGCCGCACGGGCAAATAGATGGACGGTCGCTTCTCGTTCAAGATCCTGCGCCTTCACGGAATTTTGTGCATCAAACCACAAGACGCCCCAGACCCCTCCCCCCATCAGAAGGAGAAGCACACACCCAACCACAATCGACCAGCGGTAAGTCGCCAGTCTAAGCATCCAGTGCTCAAGCCCGCTCACGAGGTGAGCTTCATCCACTGGCAACGTCCGAGGTGGAACTTTAATTCGGTATGTCATCAGAAATCATCACCTATATGGTTGAGAACCAGCTTTCTGCCCCAGAAGCGTTGCTTTATACTAAGGATGAATTCCCGTTGTCAATGTAATCAGAACGAACTCATTCACAGGGTTACGACACAAGCGAAGATCTGATAAGAGTTTTTCAACCAGCATGTTTCGACGCAGACTCCAACAACTCGCCGACCGATCGCTCCTGCGCCGACTGTCTCCATTGGAATCAGGCACAGGACCGACGATCCACCATGCAGGGCGCGAGGTCATCTTGCTGTCCTCCAACGATTACCTGGGACTGGCAACCCATCCGGAAGTCATCCGTGCCGCCATCCATGCAACTGAACAGTATGGAACGGGATCCGGAGCTTCTCGCTTGGTCAGTGGAACCCTTCCTCCCCATACGCATCTCGAAACCTCCCTCGCAACGTTTAAGGGGACGGAAGCCGCGCTGCTGTTCGGGGCCGGTTATCTAGCCAATATCGGCATCATTCCAAACCTCATCGGGCAAGGAGGCCTGATCCTGGCGGATCGACTGTGTCATGCGAGTCTCATCGATGGATGCCGATTGAGCCGTGCCGATCTTCGAGTGTTCCGTCATCGAGACTGTGCACATCTGGAGTCATTGCTTCGGCGACGGAGCGCGAGTCGTCCCACGCTCATCATCACAGAAGGACTCTTCAGCATGGATGGTGATCTCGCTCCCTTGTCAGATTTGGCCTCGCTGGCCGAGCGATATGAAGCGACCTTGTACGTCGATGACGCCCATGGGACCGGCATCATGGGGCCGACCGGTCGGGGAACAATCGAGCAATTCGGGCTGGAACAGCGGATCCCCTTTCACATGGGGACTCTCAGTAAAGCACTAGGAAGCCATGGCGCCTACATGGTTGGACCCAACGACCTGATTCAGTATTTGGTCAACGTGACCCGTCCGTTCATTTTCACAACAGCACTTCCACCCTCCATCGCAGCGGCAGCCTCGGCTGCAGTCGCGGTCATTCAACGTGAGCCCGAACGTCGGACGCGGCTCTGGTCAAATCGACAACGGCTATTCAATGGAATGCAGATGCTTGGTTTTCGGATGACTCCGACCGTCAGTCCAATTCTACCAATCCTGGTGGGCAATGCCGCCACTGCATCAGCATTCGCCGAACGACTGCTCACTCATGGGATCTACGCTTCCGCAATCAGACCGCCGACTGTTCCGGATGGAACCAGTCGCATACGTTTCACAGTGACGTCGGAACACACGACAGAGCAGATCGACGAAGCACTTCATGCGCTTGACCTCGCCGGTCGTGAGACCGGCCTCCTCTAGCCCACCTCCTCATAGACCCGCATCTTCCGGCTATTTTCTTGCTTTCAAGTGTTCCTGTGGCATGATCACTGGAGATTTCCACCACACGAGCAACCCATCACACGAGGATTACGGGCGATGGATATTTCAAAGCTGCTGACGTTCTCGGTCAAGGAGGGTGCCTCCGACTGTCACATCAGTGCCGGCGAACCTCCGATGATTCGCATTCATGGCGATCTCAAAAAACTTGACCACCCTCCCCTGACTCCCGACGAAACACACGCCCTCATCTACGACATGATGAGCGACTCTCAACGAAAGACGTTTGAGGAAAAACGAGAATGTGACTTTTCCTTCGAGCTTGGAGACATCGCCCGTTTTCGCGTCAACGTGTTTGTGCAACAACGGGGGTTGGGCGCCGTCTTTCGGAACATTCCGACCACCATTGTCCCGCTGGAAAAACTCGGCATGCCGCCGATTCTTCGACAACTGTGCGACAAGGAAAAGGGATTGATCCTGGTGACCGGACCGACAGGCTCAGGAAAATCCACCACGCTCGCGGCGATGGTGGATTATCTGAACAACACGTTCGAAGGTCACATCATCACCATCGAGGATCCCATCGAGTTTGTCCACAAATCCAAGAAATGCCTGGTCAATCAACGAGAACTCGGCGTCCATACACTCTCGTTCGCCAATGCCCTGAAGTCGGCGCTTCGCGAAGATCCGGACATCGTCCTGGTGGGCGAAATGCGGGACTTGGAGACGATTCAGTTAGCCTTGACCGCCGCAGAAACCGGACACTTGGTCTTCGGCACCCTCCACACTTCGAGCGCGCCCAAAACAATCGACCGCATCATCGACGCCTTCCCACCGGCGCAGCAGGCGCAAATCAGGACACAGCTCTCGGAGGCGTTGGAAGCCGTGCTGACCCAAACGCTGCTGAAGAAGAAAACCGGCGGACGCGTCGCCGCACTCGAAATCATGATGGCGACAACGGCCGTACGCAATCTTATCCGTGAGGCCAAACTGCACCAAATCCCGGGGATCATGCAGGCAAGCCAAAAGGACGGCATGCAAACGATGGACATGGCGTTGGTCGATCTCGTGACGCGGGGAATCGTTCATAAGGCCGAAGCACAGTCCCGCAGTATGAACCCCAATCTCTTCAATTCACCGATGACCGGAGCTGCCTAACACACACACGACGGAGTACGGCCGATGGATGTTCGAAGTCTTCTAAAAGTGATGGTGGACCGCGAAGCGTCGGACTTGTATTTGACTGTCGACGCCTCGCCGATCTACCGCATCCATGGCGCCACTCAACCAACCGACGCCCCCCTGTTCACCAACGAACAGCTCGAAGCACTGGCATTAGCCTTGATGCGCGGTCAACAGCGCGGCGAATTCGAAGAAAAGATGGAGATGAACCTGGCGCTCTATTACAAAGAGTTGGGTCGTTTCCGCGTCAACATCTTCAGGCAGCGGGGTAATGTCGGATTGGTCTTCCGTCACATCAAAGCGGAGATTCAGACCGTCGAGCAGTTGGAACTCCCTCCGATCATCAAAGATATCGCGATGACCAAGCGCGGCCTGGTGCTGGTGGTAGGCGCGACCGGGTCCGGGAAGTCAACATCGCTGGCCGCCATGATCGACCATCGCAACACCGTCCACCAGGGCCATATCATTACCGTGGAAGACCCGATCGAGTTCGTCCATCAGCACAAGAAGTCGATCATCACCCAGCGCGAAGTCGGATTCGACACGTTAACCTTCCAAAGCGCGCTGAAGAATACGCTTCGTCAAGCTCCGGATGTGATTCTTATTGGTGAGGTCCGCGACACCGAAACCATGGAAGCGGCAATCACCTTTGCCGAGACCGGTCACCTTTGCATCGGAACGCTGCACTCCAACAACGCCAATCAGGCGATCGAACGCATCATGAATTTTTTTCCGGTCGAGCGCCATGCCCAGATTTATTTACAATTGTCCCTCAATCTGCGCGCGATTATCTCCCAGCGATTGATTCCCTCGGTCGATGGCAAACGGGTCCCAGCCCTGGAAATCATGCTGGACACGCCGCGCGTCAAGGATCTGATCAAGAAGGCTGAGGTCGACACACTCAAGGAGGCCATGGAGCAAGGCACCGACGAAGGGTGCCAGACCTTCGATCATGTCCTGTTTGAGCTCTATAAGGCAAACAAGATCTCGCTGGAACAGGCCCTCATCAACGCCGATAGCGCGAATAACTTGCGCCTCAAAATCAAGCTTGAAGGGCTGAAAGGCGATGATGCCGTGAACGCCCTGCTTGATAAACAGGTGGGGGGACAGGGGGCCGATGCCTTTAAGATTCAGGGCGGCGCTTCGGGAAATGTCACGCCAATCCGCAAGCGATAGTCACACGACTTCATCTTTCAAGGGGCTAGCCCCTCTTCGGTCTGGCGCTCAAGATACGACGCCATTTTCTCAAGAGCCAGCGCACTCAGTTTAGATCCATACCACGTCGGCATCGTCTTCTCCGGATACCCTCGCACCACAAATCGCTGTGGTTCCAATACCGATTCAACGATGTACTCATGCACCGTCGTGGCTTCCCCACGGTAGCCAGGGTCTTTAAGCCGTCGCTCACCGGTCGTGCCAAGCACCAACGGAGGCCCGACTTGGCCGGTGGCCCCGGGAATCCCGGGAATGATGTGGCACACCGGACAGCCGGGTCTGGTCAACACCTCGACGATAGGCTCATCGCCCGTCACCAGCGATATCGCTTCCGGCGTGAGTGCGAGATTCGTGGGTTGAGTTGGTGCCGGGCTGGAGACCCGAAGATCACGAAGTGCCCACACAACCGACAGCAAGACCAGACCGATAGCAATCCAGACTACGAGCCGGTCCCTGATGCGCATGCCGGTATTCTGCCCGGATGATGGAACCAACACCTAAAACCTAATCGCCGACCGCTTCGTTCGACGCCTATTTCATCCCTTGGACCAGTTTCATAAGCTGTTCGAGCCCACCCGCTTCAATCTTGCCATTGGGCGTCAGCTTGTCGATCAGATCAGGAAGAAGGCCAGCCAGCTGTGAACCCACTGCTCCAGAGGAAAGTCCTGCCTTACCGACCAGTTGGTTCAGCAGATCACTGCCTAAGCCTTGTTCAATCTGGTTTGGTGTCACCGGCAGATTCTGGCCCATGCTCACCCAGGAATTCACGATTTCACCGAGCCCGTTCTTCTGAAACGCCTGGACAAGCCCGGCAAGTCCTCCAATACCGCTGTCCTTTCCGAGGAGACTGGTCACGGCTTGCAACAGAGGATTCTGACCGCCCTGTCCTCCTAACATGCCACCCACCGCTTGTCCTAATTGATCCATGAGTCCCATGATCCGCTCCTTCCTTGAGTAAATGCTATGGTGGGAATCAGCAGAACGATCCTGCTGATCGTCATCCGTAGCAGAGGGTCTACCACAGATATGAACCGCAATCCAATGGACACTTACGGATTTCTCCGGTCAGTCATGACTATCACTTTGGAATACAGAGGATAAATCATGATTCGAGCTGAAGGTCTTCACAAACGGAAACCTCACGGGTTTGAGGGGCTATGTAACTAACTTTTTTTTGTTATGATGATTATGGTTCAGGAGAACAACGATGAAAAAGAACGCTCCATTCGTTACAAGTTGTTTGATGGCAGGGTGCTGGTTCATCTCTCTCTGTAACCCCAGTTTCGTTTCCGCAGAAATGTATGTGGCTGGACAGGCCGGTGTGAACTTCGCGGATCGAATTAACAGCATTGCAGGAACAGGTGCCTCCGCAGGAGTTCCCAATCTCAACCCTGCCCCTGATCCAGACTTTGATCTGCAAAACTCGATCACCTACGGAGCTAAGGTCGGTTACTTCCCTGGACATAGTTGGTATGGAATAGAGGGAGAAGTCTTCCATAGTACCCCACATATCAAGCAACTGGACCTCGGACCAGGGGCACAAGACCCAGGGATCCATATGAGGGTGACCACTGTTGGAGTCAATTTTATTGCCCGATATCCAGGCCGCACACTCCAGCCATATGTGGGGGCCGGCATCGGAGCGGCCATCGCCCACATCGGTGATACGGCTACCGTGCGAAGTGACTCTGCAGTAGCCCCAGCGTGGAATGTCCTCGCCGGCCTGCGCACATTCATCACACCAAAAATCGCCGTCTTTGGCGAGTATAAGTACACCGGAGCGACCCTGAAGTTTGATGGAGCCTTCGGTGACTTAGGTGGATTCAGCGGTAATTACAGAGCACAGCTTCTCCTTGGTGGGCTGTCGTATCACTTTTAGGAGAGGAGAATGACCATGTCTCGCATGACTGTCCTCGCTCCCTTGTTGTGTGCTGCCTTAATGTTGTCTGCTTGTGCAGAGTCTCTCCATCAAGTCCAACGCGATACGGAGCTGCTCGGCATTCCTTTCGGGTTGGAAAAGGAGATCGATACCAGCGTCAGCTTTGCAGACTTGAAGAGATCTCCGGGTGAATATGTCGGGCGAACGGTCATGATCGGCGGGAACGTGATTAAGGCTAAACGGACAGAAGCAGGAACCGAATTGGAAATCTTGCAACTGCCGACTGAGAAAGAAGGGACGTTGACTGAAGAGCGTCTTCGATCAGAAGGCCGATTCCTTGCACTTCGAGAACAATTTCTCGACCCTGCCAGCCTCCCGCAAGGTACGCCCATTACTATAATCGGCACCGTAAAAGGTGAGACCACGAGACAACTTGATGAGAGCGACTATACCTACCCCATCCTTGAGGTGAAACACATTATTGATTGGAAGAGTCTTGCAGCCCAGAGAGGAAGAGACCGAAGTCCATACTATGGTGCCTACTATCCGCCCTATGGATATAGCGGATTTTCTCGCTATGGGTATGGTGGTTGGGGAGGACCATTTGGTGGATATGGCGGATACGGTGGGTATGGTGGCTTTTATGGAGGGCGTGGGTTCTATGGCCCCCCTGGAGGAGGTTTTTCACCAGGGCCATCGTCTCCGCCACCTGCAAGCGTTCATCCACGAATGAGGGGCCGGTAGTGTTTGAGTCTTGTGCCTATTTTCACAAAACGAGAGCGTGTGGACTGGATGAAACACCATGACAGGCAGGGAGGGGCCCTCCTCTCCCGCCGCCAGGGGCTGATACTCCTTGGTGCCACGGGAGTCGGCTGGATGCTGGGTGACCGTTTGACCACGAATTCTTCAGTTGCCAGCCCACCGCAGGCTCTGTGTGTTCTCCGCCCTGAGCAAACAGAAGGTCCTTATTTCGTCGATGAACGTTTGCATCGGATGGACATTCGCTCCGATCCGACTGACGGGAGAGTCACGCCAGGTACACAGTTAACCTTGGCGTTTCACATCTCTCATGTTCTCGCTGGAGAATGCCATCCCCTACCGAATGCCCAAGTCGATGTCTGGCATTGTGACGCCATGGGGATCTATTCCGATGTGCGAGATCCTGGCTTCAGCACGGTTGGACGGAAGTTTTTACGCGGATATCAGATGACCAATACGCAAGGAACCGCACGGTTCCTAACCATCTATCCTGGCTGGTACCCTATACGAACAGTACATATTCACTTCAAAATCCGCACAGCACCCTTGGCAGAGAAACGCTATGAATTTACCTCCCAATTGTACTTTTCCGATGAACTGACCGACCGCGTGCATACCGCTCTTCCCTACGCGTCACAAGGACGGCGTCGCGTACGCAATCAACAGGATTTCATCTTCCGTGATGGTGGTGATCAATTGCTATGTCAGCCATCCCCAACCACCGGTGGCTATATGGCAACCTTTCCCATTGGGCTTGAGCTTTCATGACCCCATCCTTCGAATTTCTGCGTATTGACGGTACGTAGCAAATCCCGATACCCTGCGTGGCTCCAGTACACCTTTTCGCTAGGAGGACCTGCGTATGAATCTGTTGCGTCATGTCGCTCTGCTGATCTGTATGATCCTTGCCCCTCTCACGGCTGGTGCGACCTCTCCGCCTGAGGTACAAGTCGATTACTCGGCCGACAGTACGATGGAAACCGAAGGCGGCATGACGATGAAGTCACGCATCTATCATACGGTCAACAAGGACCGGATGGAGATGGGTGGATCGGATGGCATGACGTCGATCACGCGGAAGGATAAGAAGGTCGTGTGGCAACTGATGGGCGATATGTATATGGAAATGCCGATGGATAGCTCCAATACCTCCGGCATGGACGGATTTGACATCGTCGAGCAGGCTGAAGTGGGCCAGGAAACGATCAACGGCATCAAGGCCACGAAGTCCAAGATTGTCGCAGTCAAGAAAGATGGCTCGGGGAAATTCGGTGGTTTCTTCTGGACCACGAAAGAGGGCATCACCGTCAAGATGGACATGCTGTCCAAAGACGGCGACAAGAAGATGCGCATGACCAGCGAACTGACCAATCTAAAAATCGAAAAGCAAAACCCGGCCCTCTTTGAAATACCAGCCGGCTACACGAAGAACGACATGGGTGCCATGATGGGGATGGGCGGCATGCCCAATATGGAGGAGATGAAAAAAAACCCGCGCCAGCGCCAGTCCGGTGGAAAACAACCTCGTGAGAGCCAAGCTGGCGAGAGCTTGGGCGAGCAGATACCGGACGTCAACAAGATGATGAAAGGGCTCTTTGGTAAATAACGGAGGTCATCGCCCATGCGCCTGTCGAAAGTAGCCGGATATTCGCTCATGCTCATGACCCTCGCAGCTCCCGCCGTTCATGCGGATGATCCTTGCCTGGGCGACGAGGAAAAGAAAGCTGCGCTGGCTCAGTCGGCCGCGCTTGCAAAGGCCGAGCAAGCCGGACAGCCGGCCGCTCTTTTCGTCGCGTACATGAGAGTGGCAGCAAACGAGTGCATCGACAGCTACGACAAGAATGCCATGGGAAAGGCCAAGGCCAACCTGCCCAAACTGGGGCGGGACCTTGGCAAGGCAGCTGAAGCGAAAGGCGCCTTGTATTCCAATGAGCCAATACGGGGCGACGGTCTAACCTCGGCATTCCGCTATTTTGAAACTATTGGGGACCATCAGGAAGCCAATCGTGTGCTCATCAAGGCCGTTCAGACCAAACCTGATGATCTCCGTCTCTTCGAGACGGCTTGGAACATCGACAACGGCCGATACGGGCCTGTCGATGGCACCACCGGCTCGCGACAGCCCTACAATTCTCAGCCAGCGTTCCGGCAAGAGCTGGCTAAGGTGGCCTCAGCCAATGCCGATCGACTGATGAAGGCTGAGGAAAAAGATGCTCAAGGATTGACCGGAAACATTGGTGACCTTGGCAAATCCAGCATGCAATCCATCGAGAAACTGAGGAGTGCGGCTCTTTGGATGAAATATCTTCCCGGTGGTGACAGACCTGCGAAGGACCGTGCTGAGCAACGCGGTGACACCATCATGAAGCGCCCTGACCCCACGTTTACACAGGGACAGGCCATGACGTATTACGAATTCTCCGGCTCACCGAAGGCGAAGGATATGGCTGCCCAGATTAAAAAGAAAAGCGAAGTGTCGCAGCGGGCCATGGAAAAATCTGGCGAAAGTATGAAAGGCATGTTCAGCCAGAAGAGTGAGGCTGAGCAAAAGCAGTTCGATAAGAAGAAAGCCGATCTAGAAAAAGAACTTGGCTTTTAACACGCTGCCCTCTCCAATACACGGAGGTTCGTACTTGGGGTCAGCTCTTGTTTCTTGTATGGCGTTCATTCCCGCTGCGCCTACTCGGCACTGCTGGGGAGCGCACCGAACGCGCGCGTTGCCAAACCCGATCCCCCACCACATCCGAGATGCGACCACCGAATGCCATGAGAATGGCTGGTGGCTGAGCCGCCCACGTTCCACTCTCAGTCAGCCCATCACCCAGGAAGCCACACGCCATCACGATGCATGATTCAAGATCTGTCCCCATTACTTAGGAAGGTAATACAAGAACGCTCGCAGTCCGAAGGACTAGCCGGTCACTCACCGAAAGGCTGTTTCACACTTCTGAATCGCTTGCTATCCCTTACTGGCCTGCCAGGCGAAGCATCAGCGCAACGTGCTCGCCGTCGGCGTAAACCCCTCGAATGACTGGAGATACGTTTCAACCATGACTCGCGCCAACTGATCTCCGCCCAGCGGGCAGGTTCTCTCTTCTGTCTTGCGAACCAACCCCGTCGGAACGGCGGCGCTGGTCCAGAGCTTGATGACAAGGCGGCAATTTTTAAAGGTCGGCCACACCGACGTGTCATACTCATACGTCGCAGACTCCCACTGCGTCGCAATCCGCACGCCGTTGAGCTCGATCGTATCTTCACCGGTTTCAATTGGTCGGGGTTTTGGTTGAACACCCATCGCAAGATTGCCGGCTTGCTGGAAGACAGTCAGCAGTTGAGCATAACGCGATTGATTCGCCGACAGGCCGACATTGGGATCATACTGAGCGGCAATGGTCTCTTCCCATTCATTCGGAGGCATGGGCCTCCCATACCGATCAGTGGGAGCTTGGCTGAACCACAGCCTGACGCCCTCAGCGTTGATGACCCGCAACTGATAGGCATTGAGAGAAGTGATCGGACCGGCTACGAAGTTGTTCGAGCCGGTCAGATTCCAGTACCGAGCGGCGTACACAACCTTCGCACCAGGGCTGAAGTTCTTCCAGGCCAGATATTCAGGACGGTCGACGAGCGCCGCAGCGGGCTTGGCTGTCGCCTCCGTCGCGCAACATTCGTCTACTGCCAAAGCCCTGTGAGAAGGGACAGACATAAGAAGCACTGAGAGAACGCATCCACCCAGCAAAAGGATAACTGTCTGACGCATGCTATATCTCCCACATCAGTAAGGGATGGTCATCTTACTTGAATAATAAAAGGTGAGGCAATCCCGGGATTTCTATCCGGGTGAGTGGAGTGCTATGGCGTCAGGGCAGCAAGCAATAGAGTCGATGAGGTCAGCCCATGTCTCGGAGCGTGTGCCAGGGTTCCGATCCCACGCATGGACTTCATCAGCTGATCTCCAAAGAGCACAACAATGCGGTCCCAATGATCTTTGACGATCATGGACGCCGACGTGCCTTGAATGTCGCGGGATCGCCATCCAGCCACAAATAGTAATTTAGGGTCAGATATTGCAAGGCTGTGAGTCGCCGGAAGAGATTCTTGGCGAACATGGATTGCTGAAAGGCCTCACGAAACGGTTGG
>ERZ1292625.546-Hain-H41-01um-R1-546-length-55612-cov-59_pt1 | contig 55612 bp, 113 predicted proteins | sample MGYA00564400_ERZ1292625 | MGnify/ENA primary metagenome ERZ1292625 (study PRJEB36523, sample SAMEA6512639) | groundwater metagenome | collected 2019-01-08 | study: AquaDiva: Metagenomics assemblies of 32 groundwater samples | reverse complement strand
ACTACTCACTACATCATATGTATTGGGGGGGGCCTGCGGAGTGCACCCTCTCTCGCATACCTATATCATATTACCTATATCATATTACTTATATCATATTACTTATTGCTACATCATACGTATACGGTATGACGTACATCATATGACTTACATCATATTACCTATACGCTACTACCTATATCATACTAAGTAGTTTTACTAGGCTTGACATGGGGGAGGGGGTCCATGTTAAAATCCTAATTAGGATTTTAACATGGACCCCCTCCCCCATGTCAAGCCTAGTAAAACTACTTAGTATGATATAGGTAGTAGCGTATAGGTAATATGATGTAAGTCATATGATGTACGTCATACCGTATACGTATGATGTAGCAATAAGTAATATGATATAAGTAATATGATATAGGTAATATGATATAGGTATGCGAGAGAGGGTGCACTCCGCAGGCCCCCCCCAATACATATGATGTAGTGAGTAGTAGGATATATGATGTAGTGAGTAGTAGGATATAGTATAAGATAGATGAATGGTAGAATACTACTGAGGCAATACTACTAAGCGGGTAACTACTTAGATGTTATGACAAGAAGAAGGGGAGGGTAGATATACTCTACTCCTCCCCCTTACTCGATTACTTATGATTACTACTCGGACTTACTGCCTGGCTGCCTTCTTCGCTTCTCTGGCGTCAATCTGTTCTTGCGTATACGGTTCAACAGAGAACAACCAGAGATTTTCTGAAACGTCCCGCCTAGTACGGAACCTCAACCCGTTAACAGCCGCTCGCTTATTGAGGGATTGCGCTCCCTGATAGGTATACAGGATACTCTTAACTCCGGTTGTGCTGTTCACAATTTCCCGCTCTTGTCGCATGGCAGCCGGTATCTTAATGCCTTGTCCGATTTTCAAGGTCAACGCCTTGTCGATCAACTTAGCGGTAGCAGGGTCCATCGGCTTTCCCCCACCACGGCTTGACGACAGAAACTCGATAGAATCCACGTCTACAACTTGGTAGCTATCGTGGACTTTCGTTACTGGCTTAACCGCTGCCTTGACTGCCTGAACTGATTTCTTGATAATCGTCGCCATGATAACACCCTATCTTTCTGCCCCCTCAGAGGCGGTTTAAAAACTGTTTAGGCCCACTTGCTAGATGCTGGATTCTCTCATACCTTCTCTGCCCTGTCAACCCCCCCACTAGAACATCGGCTTATGAGTGACTTGCTTGTCTTCCACTTCGCACAAGACTATCGATACCTCATAACTCTTTTTCGCCTTAAACATTTCCGAAGCTAGGACTTGAGCACCAAAGGTTGTTTCCGCTTGAACCTCTACAACCATACCTCTGTAAAATGCCTTGTAACTGTTTATCACTCTTTATCACTCTTTACACCCCCTTCCTAGTTGTAGTGTTTGTCTATCGCGTTACATGTATATGATGTAGCAGGTATTGTGCCAAGATGTTTAAGCCTGTAACTCCTTGATTTATATACCTTGCTCTTTCACGCTAATTTTCTTCCCTATCCTTATTTGCCACACTGCCCCACTATACCGCCTCGCTCTCTACCATACCGCCACACTATAACCTTACTCTATTATTACTTTTTTGCCAAGCTTAAGATACTTAATTCTCTTACCGCTTCAACGTATACCAAATGAGTAGATATCACTCTGTAAAAATGTACTACATCTGATACTACCACTTCACACACTCCCCACGGTCCTACTGCACTAAGATGCACAATTATATATGTCGGCAATACCATTTCAGTTCTCCTCTCATATAGTCGGAGAAATTTCCGACGGTATAGCCTACCATATATGAGAGCCACAAGATACCCCTCTTTCGTAGGAGGTCTATCTCTCTTGCCTTAAAAGGGAACTAGACCACTATGCCTAATCCGCCTCTTGTTGCTCTATCATGTGCCTAGCTCTGGCTCTATTCCTCTATCCTGAACTCTAGGCTTGTAGTATCCGTGTATTCCATGTGTATAGGGTACACTAGGCCCATATGAGCATCCTTATGATATGCCTCTAATATATTATCTAGATTCTCTTGTTACTTACATCTTTAGACTAACTAGCTGGCCTACTTCTTTCTTTGTGATACGCTTTATAAAACTCTTTTTGTCTGCCTGTAATACTAGCTCATACACTACTTTTGTCTTGCCCACACTAACAGATATCTCCATTTCTCGCAACGTCGCATTTAGTAGCATCGCTATTCCCTTCCTATAGGCTAACCGCTTAAAGTAGGCCCTAACGGTAGTTGTATGATATCCTGCCCTCATCTTGGCGTCTATCCCTCTGAAGTAAGGTATAGAGCAGCTTCGCCTCATTGTCGCTTGAGCATCTTGTTTTTCAAGTGACTGGTAAAATGTGGGCATACTTTACCATACCTTGTTGCACAATTACAATTCCAACATAATACCGTATACCCTTCTGGCCAATTTAAATTTTTTAATTTTTTTAATAACGCATACTTTTTATCATAAATTAGTTCGTAACCCTTATTTTTAATATGTTCAATAGTTAAAAAATCTAATTCTTTCTCTCCACAACATACACATTTTCCGCCACGTACCCTAACAAACTCGGTCATTAAAATTTTACAACGTGGCTGTGTTACTTGTCTGCCATAATTTTTATAACATAACATACAATGATAACTTAAATCATTAGTATAATTATTATTTTTATAAAAATCTTTTATACCCTTCCATATACCGCATTTACTACAAAATTTCTTACCATTATTAATTTTATTTTTGCTAATACCTATTTGATCTACCGTCTTACCTACACTTTTTGCGTATCTGTTTTTCATATCTTTACTACGGCATTTTTTGCAACTAGTCTTTTTACCATCGAATTTATAACAATCATTATGAAAGTCATTTAACGGTTTTGATTCCCAACATTTATAACATAATTTCATGTTTGCTCTTAATTTTTCTTTAATAATACTTTTTTAAGGTATGCCGTAAAATCAGGTGCCTTATAATAACCACTACCCTTCTTCGTGAGACAGCTTGCCTTGAGTAACCGGCTCATACACTCGTTCGCATCCTCCTTGCGACAACCTAGATGTATCATAAGACTGTCATTATCAATTACGTTGTTAATCAGAAAAAACCGCATAAGTTCATTTCTCTGTAACTTCCATGAATCAAAATAGACTTCTATGCTGTGTATCTTTTCAGGCGATACTGTTTCTTGCACTGATTTTTTCATGGTCGAATACGCTTTATATCCGCTTTGATCTTTTCCGTATATAATGTTAAAAAACATAAATGCGCATTCTACATGAGCGACCTTCACTAATAAAACTCTTCCATTATCCGCATTACTGTAAAATCGAGCTGCAAAAGCAATAGCGATTTTCGCTAATTTAAATCGCACATTTTCTACTTGAATAAGAGGTATCGAAAAATCATAAATTTCCTCTAACTTCATACTTTTTTCATAAATAAATTTAATTGCCTCTTTTGAAAATTGCACTTCTTCAGGTTTTCTACTCCAACACCATAATATTAAATCTTGCTCTAACGATTTTTTATGTATTGCCGGTACTCTTTCTCTTCTCTGGTTAATGACTTCTCCTGATACTTCATTATGTGCGACTACTAATACATAATCAAACCGTGCAATATCTTCAGGTGCCTTTATCAGGTCATTTAATGCTTGAATCCCGTACAAATAATTCGATATTGTTTTATTCGGTGCATTACATATATACAGCATTCTTGTTCGTGCGTTGGCTACTTCTGTCTGAATCTTTGTTATTTCTGCTACCCCTTCACTCCGTATTCTACTCAACTTCCCCCACATATCGTCTTGAAATCCGCCTGATTCGTCTACTACCAGCATTCCGCAATCATTCATAGGGATTTTTCCCCATGTAATAATCCAGTGCTTATTCAATTGCTGTAGCCCACCTACTAACCCTGAGAACGAACAATTTTCCCCACTGACCACTTCCCCTAACCCAAAATAGTTCACTAATTTTTCGGCTACATACCCTTTTCCACATCGAGTATCGCCTACTAACATTGCTTCCATCCAACCTTTATGTACATATTCATTGTCAAATTTAAATGAAATCACACTCCTAAACAATAAATCTACGCACATATGTAAATCGAATCTCTCATATATCTTTGTCACATTATGCGCGTAGCTCGTATACAATACTTCCAGCTTATCGTACATTGCTTCATACGTACATGTTTTTACGCAAAATTCATTTAACTCGCTATGTTTCCCTAAAGACAAATTAAATGATTCTACGTCATTTGTTTTCTTTTGAGCATTTATAAATACGTGCGTTACTGATTGCACTGTAGGATCTACTGTTGTATACCCTTCCAAATAATATACATTATTCGTTTCTACGGACATACCTACTAAATATGCTGGCCTAGAACCGCCACCTTTTCTTGTTCTCTCTTTGCCTGTAGGTCTGGCGATATAAATACGTTCCACTAATTGCACTTCTTTTACTTCATATTCTATATTTCTACAACGTAAACCTAATACACTAATGAGCACAAATGGCATTTTTGCCGTTGTGATATCGACAAACTGCAATATACTTTGATTCGTTGCGTCTATTGTAATCTCTTTAAATTCTCTAATCGGACACCCATTGCATTTCGGTGTTACACATTTTACAGATACTATCTTTGGTATATGGTACGGTGTTAATGATTTTCCTGTAATAATTCCTTCTATACGTATAGGCTGATTATGAAAGTGGCTTTCTACCACTTCATCGTAATTATTAGTTTTCATGCTCGCCCATTCCCCCACTACCTCCGCTGAGAGGCTAGGCCAGCTATTCCAGCCTAGCCCCTCATTTACCCACTATATAAACTTCACTACGGCTATTTACCGACGATTCAATGACACCATTTTTTTCACAGGTTGGGCTTGAACCGTAGTAACCCTCTTAGTTGGCAACGCTGCTACCGGCTTCACTGCTACCTTCGCGACCGGCTTAACACTTACCAAAGTTTTCTTTGTAGGAGGTACAACTTCTTGCTGTACTTCTTCCTCAACTACTTCAAATTCTTCTTCTGTTGTTTCTTCTTCCACCGCTACTTCCTCCTCAGTAGCCGTTTCCTCTACTTCTTCTTCCGTACCCTTTGTATATTCACTAATATTATTTATGTATACGTTAGAGTATTTTCCATCACTACTTTGCTTAACAGTGATAGCATATAAATCTTTCACATTATTTGCGACAAATTCGTCCATTGCTTCCTGCCATGCTTCCATATTATCAGGAATATCAAACCCAATCACTTCACACAAATTCTTGAAATAGCCCATTCCTGTCTCTTCTTCTACTCCATCGAACCGCTTGACAGTCTTTCCTGTATAATCCCCGTCAACAATTTCAAGCGTTAGCTCTGCTTGAATTCTGCCCTTCTTTGATTCTCCTAGCTTCATTTCCTTCAAATCTGCGACATAATCCCCTTCAGGCACATTCGAGAATGATGGAGCAATTGGTTGAGCTTTCTTCCACAACTTTGACAACTGTGACAACTTATTCGTATCCATAATATTAAATATCCCTTCATTAAAACACATTAAAATTATGCTGCCCCTCTTACTACTTAACACCTATATGCCACTACATAACACTACATACTACCCCCCCCTTTCATTACAAGTTATTGTCTTTGCATACACGCTTCTCCTCTTTTCCCTCCTCTACATCAGGCAGTTTTACTTGCTTCACATGAACTCTCTGCCATGCAATCACTCGCTCTTTCAACAATGCAATTCCCACCAATTGCCTAGTATCCGCTCCTTTCGCTCTTGCCAATTCGTAATACAGGTCCAACATATCGGGCAACAATATATCTTTTACAAGAAACAGTACACTATTTGCTTGCGTATACTTCTTCCCGCTCTTCAAACTCACTGATTCTGTCTTGAATTTCCTGTCAATGCATTCCATTTTAATCCCTCCTCATTAGTTGTTGATACGCTTCTTGCACGGCTTTTACCTGATTCATTGCATCTTCCAAGGCATCATGAGAGCCTTTCGCCACATATTTATAGTCTACCAAATCAAATAATGTTCTTGTATCTCGCACATTACTATATTTCCACCACACATTCATATCCGTCGCTTTATACGCATTTTCTAATAGCACAATATCAAAATTACTTCCATGTGACCATACGCATATTTTTTCTTTACCTATAAATTCAAAACGCTCTGTTAGTTCAATTAACGCATCATTCAAATTCTTTACAGGAACAGCCAACAATCTATTCTGATTTTCTTTTGACTGCTTTAACCACCATTCTATAGTACTTCCATCTACTTGTAATCCTGCTTGCAAACAACTGTCTATATCTAATCTATAATGAAACTTCGATCCTATATTTCCTCGTAAATCAAACCGCACTGCCCCAATACTCAATATTACTGCATTCGATCTTGTTCCTAATGTTTCAAGATCAATCATTATATGGCAATCTACATCATTCATTTTTTTCTTCTCCCGTCGTAGTATTCCTTGAACAGGTTAAAATTTTTCTTTGGATCTTTATACAACACGACCTCGCTTGGCAATACCCCGTCCCTATCTTTACTTTCTATGTACTCGCTACCCTCAAAACTAATCACTCTTTTCCGTACTAACTCCATTTTTCCTGTGACTGTATTCGGTACTTTTACCGTTGAATACTCCACACACCCAATAACATTCACTAACGGAAACAAAATCATTCTTGCACGTACTGGCAAACTACAAATTGTCTTTGTAATCGTCCCACCTTGCACAATCACGTCTTTTTGTATCACATGTGATACAAATACAATTCCGTAGTCACTCGTCACTAAGGTTGTAATCCACTTTTTAAAATACCCATCTATCGTATCTGTCCCTTTTCCGTACGCTGCATCACTCTGATGAGGTACTTTTAACTTTTCACATACCGCTGCTACACATAATGTCCATACTGCGTCAATAAAATCTATCACTATGAACTTATACTGACTGTACTTCTGCCTATTGTTAATCAACTCGTCTGTTACTTCTAATACTTTCTCCCATGAATTAATGACCAAGAATGGAACAATCAAACTTCCTATTTCTTTTTTTGAGATACACAATACTAATGCGTCTTCAAACCCACTCGCTAATGTACTTTTTCCTATTCCTGGCAATCCGATAATCAACCACGTAGTATCATAGATTGACACCTTCCCCGTACTTTGTTCTATTTGTAAACTATTACTACTCACTACCGGCCTATTCACTAATGATTTTTTCATTAATGGTTTGTTTAACATCATTATGCTCCTTTTCCCCCACTTGCGAATACTGTAACCCTACTCACTTCCAATTAATATTTGTTAAAATTTCTAACGACAAAGGCATACCGTATATCTTATTGCATTGAATACTTTTTACAGTTTCTTCTCTTGCTCTATCCCACAACTGTGTTTTGTCATTAAATACGTATAAATATACCCCTTGTTCTACTGTTAAATAAGTTACTACTACTGCGCCGAGCCCTATCCCTAAAGCAAAAAATACCGCAAGCAGTATATTATACATTTATACTACCTCTTATTTAATTTTCACTGTTCGTTTTTCTTCGTCAATACGCAATCTTGCCGCAATTAATGCTATTAGCATATCTTCGCACTCTTTTGCTAAATCGCTTTTTAAATCGCCTCTATCACGCAGCCAATCCTTCCACTGCCTTACTATATTCCATGCAATAGATTTATAATAATCATCCATACTCATTTTTCTACTCCCTCAATAACAAAATGATCTAACATACTCAATGCTTCTTCCTTAGTTTCATATACTCTCCAATCCCATTTAATTATTCTATCCATTTATTTACCAACACCTTTATTAGACTTATCAATATGAAATGGCTTTCTAGTCTTATAATCTAATAAATTAGCAGGACTCTCTCCCCCAGAATGACACAAAATATAATAAGGACATACGTCTCCAAAATACGAATGGCATTTATCGAAATCTTGATAGTAATCTTCTTTCGTTTTACTTCTCAACATTTCTATTGACACTTTATCTACTGTATTAATCACTGCATCTTGTGTAATTCCAGGTGTTTTAAATCGCTCAATATGAAACTTCGATTCCATATCTCCTGTTTTTTTATACCATTCTTGCAATCGTATTAGATATTCTTGCTTACTTTCTTTTTTCTTCAACTTAATACTTGGCTTTTGAATTACGTCATACATGATTTCTTCAATCGGCCCATCTTCAAATATAATATTATGAAAATGAAAATAAATTGCCGTTTGTATATCTGTCTGAATACGTTTCACGTAATCCGGTGTAATCGTTTTCGACGTTTTCAACTCATGCAATACTTTTTTATTTCGTATCTTTGCAATGTTATCCATCTTAATGACGAAAATCACACCATCACTAAACTGCAATGCGCCTTCTACTTCAGACCCCATGATCTCCATATCTGCTATCATCTTACTATACTTAGCACTATATGCTAACAACATCCCCTTCGTAATAAACTCCTGCATATCTAACTTTTCTAATTGCTCTGGCGTCAACGTAAACTCTTTTAACGCTATTGCACGCTCTTGCTTATACGCCTTTGTCATTAGCTCTACTGCATTCTTTTTCTTTGCTAATACTGCTGCCAACCCCTCATGCACGACTCTTCCTACAATGAATGGCAAATTATACTGCACCTTTTCATACTTTTTGATACGCTTAAAGTAATACAACCTACGACACGTTAAAAAATCCTGCAAGCTACTCACACTTATATGCAAGGGCATATTACTCCTTTCCTATATCGAGAAACGCTGTTTTTAACTCATTAATCAAATCTTTTTTCTTACGCAAACATTGATAGACTTTTTCTTCTACAGACCCCTTTGTAATCAAGTCTATATACGTAATATTATTATGTATCTCACTACCTTTTCTACGAATACGTGCTTCACTGTTCAACCGAGAATCATTACTCCATATATTACTGTAGTATATTGCATACTTTGCACTCGTTAATGTCACACTCTCCGCTGCTTTCTTTTGTGTACACACTAATACGTTATATTCTTTACTACGTTGAAACATCTGTACAACCTTATTGCTGTTTGTTGTACTCCCTATCAACGAAAGGTTAGGTATCCTAAGTTTCCCTAGCACTCGCTGAATTTTTTTCACCGAAAACAAAAACGCGCACCAAATCACCACCTTATTTTTTCGTATATCTATCTGCTCTAAAATCTCTATCAATGCCTCATCTTTATTCGTATCCAATACTTCTAACTCTTCTGACAGTATTTTATTCGTTCTTACCTTCTTTCCCTCTATCTCTACATACTCATATTCTATATGCTGAATAAAACCATCACATATCTGCAACGACTTCGCTATTAATGTAAAAATATACTTCGTATCTATCTTTACTTTTCCTAACTCTAATCGAAATGTCTCATTTAATGCTTTTAACAATCCTACTTGTTGCTCTGTCATTGCTAATTCTATCGGCTTATAAACTATCGGTGGTAACTCCAATACGCCTGTTATACGTATACAAAACGGTTTAATCAAATCCAATATCTGTTTAATGGATCTCTTCTTTACAACCATCTTCGCACCAAGACGCACAAAATACCGATTCAAAAATGCATAGTAAGATAATCCAAACGCCTTTCCCCTATCCAAAAACTTAATCTGACTATACAACTCTGACAAGTTCTCTGTTACCGGAAATCCTGTCATTATATACCTATGCGCCACTCCTTCTCCTACTTCATATAACGCCTTCGTTCTTTCTGCATCATATGTTTTTATTTTTGTGCTCTCATCTGCAACTACCGCATCAAACTCAGCCATCTGTAATTCACGATATATTGATTTTATCCCCTCATAGTTAATCAAAAACATCATTGGCTTTGCATGACTACTATAATCCCCATATCTGTTCGGGTTATTCACTACTCCTAATGCATACTCCAATAGATTTACTTTCTGCTTTGCCGTTCCTTTTAATATACAAAATCGAAAATCTGTATGCTTCTTAATCTCATCACACCACGTTGTGTCTATTGCCAACGATGTGGCTACTACTAATATCTTCTTAAACCTTCTTTCCTCTGTTAATGCTAATGCTATAAGTGTCTTCCCCGTTCCATACTCCGCGAATATACCTGCATACTCTTCTGTCTCTTCTTTTTGACAAAACTCTACAACCGTATTTTGATGCGGCATTAATTTACTACGTACCATAATTAAAACCTACTATCGTCTTCGCCATCACTAAAATCATACATTATTTCTTGTTGATTATATTTCATTGTATCATCAAGCGATTCTCTATCTATATCTATTTTTGTTTTTCTCTTCTGTTTAAACAACGGAATTACACTCACAATATACTGTCCATTATTTTGTACCACACGTAAATACTCACTTAAAAAACTATCACGTACTCTACACACAATGTATGTATCTTTTCCTACTGTGTTCTTTCCTGATTTTACCATCACATCAAAAATCATATTACTTTTCCTTTATATCTGATTCCATCTTTTTTATTAATCTGTTTAGATAAAATTGAGCTTTCTTTAAATCTTGTAACTCATTTCCCTTATGCTTTGCTCGTGCCACATACTTAATAACTTGTCCTTCATAAAATTCTAATTGCCAATCATCTATTATATCTATGACTTCATACTTCCCAAACGTGTAATGCTTTGGAGAATTTACCATATCTTCTTTTTGTTTTTTCTTCAACTCCTCTATAGCGATATCATATGGATGCTCCACTATATTCGTAGGCTTATCTTCTTTATTTAAAAATTCTTCCATTTTTTCATTTGCGCCTTTTTCCATTTTTGATCCTTTACAATCTACACACATGTGCCGGACGATATATATCTTTTTGTAATATTCCTTCACCATCACATGTTTTACACTTCATATTTACATTTCCCATCATTTTCAAAACATTCACAAATGTCCCATGTTCCATCTTCTTGTAAAACTTGCTCATCACAAAAATCTTCACATATATCGCATGAAACATGTCCACATATAATACATACCTTTTTACTTTTATTAGTAATATACTCCATAACACACTCACTCCTTTACATGCTGCCCCATCCCATTCCTTGCAATATTCCATTATTTACGCGCTTTATTGACTGCATCTTATGGCCAACACACGCATGAAGGCTAAACCTAAACGTAGTCACCACTTAGTATAATGTGGTTAATATATCAGCACACTCATTTCATCACGTTCTGTTCTCATGTTTATATCCCTGCCTTTCTAATATCGATAAAAGTTTTGCCGGCTCATATGTGTCCGGCTTAACCCACTTACCACTTTCTGACTTATGTCCACCTTTCTTTGTCATATTACTTCGATGTATTTCTGCAAACACAGGTTCTAAATTTATCCCACATATTACCGCACACCCCAATACTACATATAACAAATCACCTAATGCATCTGCTACCTCTATAATATCTTTTGCTGCTAATGCTAAATGTAACTCATCCAATTCTTCTTCAATTAACGCTATTCGCAATATACTATCTTCATTGTTTGGAATACATGGCACCTTTGCAATACTCATACCAAACTCTCGATGAAAATCCTCTACATTATTCTGCTCATATATCATATGCGATCTCCTTGTTTGCTCAGCTATATATCTTTCTACTAATATGTCCATTATTTACCCCCTTATTCATACTTTTTCCTCACGCTACCGGTTTCAAATCTGGTGATTTACATTCATTCAACACTTCTTTTGCTATACTCTTTATGAACTTCACTCTCAGAATATTATTACTCATAAACGATTCCATACACGTTTTATCTATCCTTTCTACTTCTACCCATTCATCAACCAAACTCACTCTTACTTCATCTAACTTATACTCAAACCAAGATCCATCAGCTAAATACACATAAAACATATCAAACTTCTTCTTCACGGCTACTGTCGATAATATATACAAATTTGGTTTCTTACTCATAATTCACCTTTCTCTCCCATCTCTCCTGTCTCTTCAAATACAATACATGCTCGTTTCCCCATTATGCTCCCTATCTAACCCTCCCATTATCCCAATTTCTCCTACAAATTTTACAGACTCTCCAACCATTCTTTGTTATAAATACATTACCTCCTTCATACAGATGCCCTCTACTACAATGTGTTTTTCTTGAATTTACAGCACAAAAACTAATACCACGCAAACAATTCTCTTTATGTGTAGTAGGCTCTAAATGCTCACCTTTCCAACATTTCCGATTTCTACATTTATGATCCAACTCCAATCCTTTAGGGACAAATCCATTACAATACTCGTACACAACCACATGCACTTTTCTATACTTACCAGCAATATTTATTTTACCATACCCGTGTTCATTACACGAGCCCTGCCACTCATAACACCCATTGCTTGTTTCTACACTACGTTCACATATTACTTGAATAACTTTTTCTATTGTCCTATAAACACCTTTCTTTCTCCCCATATATCACACTGAGCCAAAAAAATAGTAATGTCCAATTCCTATAGCGTCTACTATATTCGGATTTAACTTTGATAAATCTACATCTATCGCCAAATAATCATCACGTAACCTATTCTCCATTACGTCCTTGGGCAATTGTCCTTTCCACTCGTGCGGCTTCACAATCTTCAACTCTTCCAACTCATTCTTCAACGAATATAGCAACCCAACCACTAACATGAGCTTTGCAATACTGCCTGTCTCTCGTGCTTCAAATCCCCCTACTGCCCAATGTGCCGGTACCTCAAGAATCATTCTATTAATAGCGTATGCCTGTATCCACTCTTTAATCTGATTCAATATCGACAAAGACTTATCATATTCGTTATTTCTACATCCTACTTTCGGATGCACTAACTTATACATCAATAACGTATTCGGCAATTCCCATACTGCTACACCGACATTATTGATGCTTGGATCTATGCTAATCAGCCTTTCCTTTTTCTTTATCATCTATATTCTCCTCAACTACAAAACATGTCCCTTGATAATTACAAAACATATCATATTTATTTTTCGTAACTACCTTTTTAAAAAAACTTCCTTGTTTACATCCTACACAATAATTATTATATGATGCCTTACCACGATCTATCCCATTAAACACACATGTACCACACTCTTCACACATATATAAAAATACTTCTTCCACATTACTCCTTTTCCGTCGTCACCGTTCGCACATGCTTACGGCATTCTCCACAGTAGTATTGCTTTTTATACTTATCTACAATTTCCTCATACAATGATACTGACTTAGTACACTTCTTACAGTACGATATCATCGTTGTTTTAGTCATAACTGCCCACCTATACTAAACCCTCCGCTCTCTGTTGCTTTCTTAATGAAATCTATCACCTGAGTACTAATCTGATCTACTTTAATGGCCTTTTGCTGCTCTTTATCTGCCATACTCGGGTCATATGCCGTAAGTATTAATACTACTCCGTCCATTGTCGCCTGATGTTTAATATCGATAATAATAAATTTCTGATCCCCATGTTCCAAAACTTCACCTATTCTTACTTTCATACTTTCTCCTTATTACCGTATGCACCATACTGAATCCTGAATGTCTTGTTCAATAAGCCTCTCATGTACTAAATCTAACCACACTTTAGTAATTATATTAGTCTCATACTCTCTAAATGAGTCTTGCAACGTCTCTACCGTTACCACAAACCTATTATTCCCTGTACATTTATGCTTATATGATTTCACATATGACACGATTTCAACCTTCGCTCGCCTATAATCTATCCAATCTTTTACATAATACACATATATAACAAACACAATAAAACTGGCTGTTATTCCTAACCATATCCACAACACTCCTTCATATATTACTTGAAATATTACTCCTACAATGTCCATATAAAATCCTCCTACTTATCACCTATGTCTTTTGGCCCTTTCAACGGATTTTCTTCTTCAGGCGTATTCATCACTTTTTCTATCAATAGCTTTTTCTTTACCATTTCCATAATATTTATCATCACACCTATCAACTCTGCCGCCTCTTCCATATTCAACCCGTGCTCTACATCTGCATCAAACTCATCCCCCCACTTACGCCTATAATGATGCACAAAGATAATTTCATTTGTGTCTTCGTCATATTCTACTTCAAACGCTCGCTCCTCTCCCACTTCCTCTAACTGAGGATCTACCGGCTCTTGACTCACTGGACGCTTTTTTATCTTCTTTGACATATTATGCCCCTATTCCCATATGTTTATTTACATTTTCTTGTCTTTCCAATACTACTCGCTCATATATCTGCCTTGCCCTACTTTTTGAAATATTAAACTTCTCAGCAATTCTCGGAAACGGCCATCCTCCTTTCTCTCGATATAGCACTATCTTCATATCACGATCATGATCTCTCACTGCCAACTTCATACATCCTCCTTCTTAGACCTATTCCATATTCTAGGCACCGGATTAAATTGTACATAGTATTCTGTATGACACCTTCCACATATATTAGGCGCATGCCTATTTACATCGCCTAATACTTCTTCTGGACAATCTTCTAACATATATTCTCTACATAAACATTCGCCACTCTTACTTTGAAATTCTGACCGTTCTCCACACTTCGGACATGGCACCATAACACTATCATAACATCCCATTTCTCTTCCCCCATTTTACAATTTTCTATTTAACCTCACTTTACGCACACTTGCTAAATCATACTCATCGCTCTCATTATATATCTTTTTTATTTTTTCTGCTTTTTCTTTTGTTGAACATACTTCTATTACTTCATGATCTTCCCAGTTTCCTCTTTCTACAAACCATACATATTCTTCTTCTCCGTCATCTATACAATGCATATCTTCTATACGTTTTCTTTCTTTATCTTCTTTTTGTTTTCTGTCCGGCTCTGATACTATATTTAAAAATTCTTTAGATAGTTTAGATATTTTCATATTACTCAAACTCCTTTAAATCTCCTAACGATATCGGACTCCATTTGCCCGATGTGGTAATAGGTACAGAGAATGTTTCCATATCATTCATCTCTTCGCCCATGGCTTGATCTACCTCTTTAATAAAACTCATCTCATTATCTACTTCAAATATTAATTCATCATGTACTTGGAGAACAAGTGCTACCCTATTACTCCACCGCTCCTTTTTTATTCTTTCTGTACATCGCAACATCGCATGTTTGATAATATAGGCCGCTGTACCTTGGATCGTTGCGTTTGGCCCTTTATATGCCAAATGTTTTGGTATATTATATCGTCTTGAAAAACTCATTAATGTAGAATCAAAATTTAACTCAATATATCCTTTATGATATAATTCACTTATCTTCTCATTCATAAACTCACGTACAGGATACAACTGATAAAACTTCATCAACGAATCATATGCCCACTGACTATTAATACCTAACTCTTCTACTACTTTATTGTCAAACCTCGCATACGACATTGCTACTGTTGATTCGATGAGTTTCCTCTGCCCCTCACCATACACTGCTCCTAGAAAGTCTGTCTTAGCAATAAATCTTAGTGGCTTTCTATACTTCGGATTATCAAACTTCTTTCCAAACAATAATTCCCCCGTCTCTACATAGATGTCAAATCCCTTAGTCCCACTCTTCTGATTAATGATCTCTATCATTCGTGTCGCATTTGCATAATGACAAAATAACCTCGCCTCTTGTTGTTCATAATCTTTTGCTAAAAATGCCTTCCCTCTTCTTGGTATCAAACACTTTCTGACCTCATGCAACTCCCCCGCTAACTTATTTTCCTCTGGCTTGGGAAATGTCTGTGCCAACTCAACACTAAATCTCCCTGTTTTTGCTCCCGTTTGATACATGAGAAAGTGCGCCGTATCATCTTTTTCACTTGTATAGTACTCATATAACGGATCATAATACGTTCCTTTATGCTTACTATAAAACCTATTCTTTATGACTAACTCAAAAAACTTAGAATCTAATGACAACTTTTGTAACGCTGTTTTATCCGTCTTTGGTACTCGTGTTTTCAACGTCGTTAATGTCTCATCTCCGGTTGTATCGCCCATCCCCATCTGCAAAATAATGTCTTGTATCTGTTTCGGTGATCGTGGATTAAAATCTCTCCCCAACACAATCTTATGATCTATGATATACTTCGACATTTCCTCATACAATGACTCTAACCTTCTTCCATATTCATTACTAATTCTTTTACACTTATATCTATCAATACGCAACCCTTTTAATTGCATATCTACAATCAACGGCATTAAACTCTTCTCAAACTCGTATAACTTCCATGAATCTTGTAACGGTGTTTGCCAGTAATACCACAATTTTATGGTATCACTTGGGTCTTTTAAAGCATATGGCAGCATCACTTCTTCTGGAATATCACTCCACTTAAACTGCCGACCTTCTTTCTCTGCTTTTGCCTTATACTTTTTAATCGTTGACTTTAATCGATTTGCTTCAGGATGTTCAATCCCTAAATGAACCTCTGCTAACTTTTTCAAATTTCTTGATGAATAATTTTCATCCACCAAATTACTTGCTATCAATGTACATTCTATCGGAGGCACTACTTTTATTCCAATCAAAGACAAATAATACAAATCCCCACTAGCATGATGATATACTTTTCGTATATTTCTATTTTCACATATCTTCTTTAACTCTTTCTTCTGTGACAACACTTTTAATCGATATGCCTTTGATACTAACTCCTCATCAGTTGTAGTTGCTAAAAAAGGATCTTGATAATCATATTCAAGGTCCATTCCAAGCGTTCTCATACTTCCTCTCTCATACCAAATTTATCGGCCATATCTTACCTCAATATCCAAAGCAATAGTACGCATATACTGCCTTTAATTATAGCTGTATATCATATTTCAAATGTTTACAAATCGCTATCAATATCTTCTGTAAATCTTCTTCATCCAATAAACTTATATGTATGACATGTCGTAACGGATTATTCTTTGATGGTACTTCAGGAAATGCTACTTCATACGTCTTCACTCTCATATGCTTCTCTACGGCATTTACACTCTCAATCGATAATGCAACCAAATCAGAATCATGGTCCGTCACCCATACATTCTTTATTGCTCCCATACCTCACCCCTCCTCGCTACTATTCATGCACTTAATTATAAACTCAGCTTCTTCTACACTCGGCCTATAGAACCCACCATCCGTCTCAATAACTGTTTTTCCATCACAATCAAAAATACGTAACACCACTAACGGTTTCTCGAACTCTTCACTTTGTTCATTAAAACTTATCCATTTTTTCGCATACTCTGTATCCCACGGCAACCGATATTTATTTTCATCCCCCATGATCTACCTCACATTCGCTAACGCCACTAGAGTATCACCATGACATCGTAATGGACTACACCAACATGCTAAATTCTTCCCTCTTAACTGAGATAAATTCTCCACTACCCACTTATTACTATACTCTCTATTATGTACGGTCATCTCTAACACACGTTTATTTTTTATCCACTGAGTCAACCAATCTAAATAAGAATCACATACCGTATCTCTATCCCCATTCACACCTATAATGAACGGATTCCCCCACGAACTTAGTCCATCTATTCGTACAGTATTTAATGTCCAAAAATCACCAGTCTCTTTTATATCTCGTATATTTAATACTTTTGGCATACTACATTTCTTCCAACCCCTCTTTTAATGACGCCAAACATGCCCCATACTCATGCCCTTTATATCTAAGACCATTACCATTTATATAACTACCTCCTTTCCAAGGAGGATTACTTTCTCTTATATTATACATCTCTTAGGCCTTCTAACAAACTATTAAAAGTTAGACTCATATCATTGCCCTCAAAATCATACTCATTTAATAAAGTTTGCAATCCCCAAATTAAACTAATCACATCTGCTCTAGTCAACTCCATACTACATACCGTCTCATTCTCTTTTGATTTTGTATCTTCTACATACTCTTCTACCATTTCTTCTATTGCATTAGTTATATTTTCTCCCATTATATCCACTGGCAACCGACTTGTTTGTGCTGCTTGTAACTTCACTGACTTAATTGTTGTACCCATTCGTTCCTCCTGTTTAATTTTCTCTGATTGTTGATGAATTGCTACTACACGTTTTAACTGCTTCTTAATCCCCGCTTCTACTATTACTTTACTTGGGTGTTTCATCCACCATGCTTGAAACCTCACCATATCTGTTGAAGTAAACTCTGCTGTATTTTTTCCTATCTTATGCGCATACTCTACTATTGGATATGTCATATTATCCCTCTATTATAAATACCCTTTTACCGATAACCAAGCTACAACACCACTACCTGTTATAGTACCTACCACCCATCCCCAGAAACTACCTATTAGCCATATACAGTCCATATTCCCTCCTCGTGTACGGTTGATATGTTCTCTCAAGCAATACTTTATTATATGCCTCAACCATATGTATCATCGTTTCAATACTCTGACTGTACGTTCTATTCACCTCTAATAAATCCTTATTAATTCTTTCCAACTCAAATATCCGTTGACTTTTATTCAATACCGTTTCATTCATAAATGCAACCGAAACCCCCACCATGACAATTAATACTATCATGAGAACTCTATTGGCTAACATAATTTTCCCTCCTTCTCCAAAAACCCTTTCACATTAAATCCTACAATTTTTAGTCGTATATTATTCCGTAAACTTATAATTAGCTCTTTCATAATAATATCCTGGCATCCAGTTTGGAATATCGATCTTATATACTTTAAATGTGTCAAAAATCTCTTTTCGCGTCTTATACCCGCCCCCATTTAACTGATTTACTTCATTCTTTGACAATAATACCACATGACTAATCAAATCTAACCTATGAGTTATGAATAATGTCCTTACTCTAGAAGACCAATCACACATACTCGTGAGTGATCGTGACAACAACTCTTTATACGCTGTATTATGTACAAACTGTATCATATGTACGAGTTCTTGTTCGTCTTGATAATCCCAATTGATAGATAATATTTCATTCTTCATGCCAAATAGAATAATCTCTTTCTTTACTGTACTGCCTTCATACTTTCCATCACCATTCAACACCCCTCACCCCCTTTCATTTTACGTGTGTTGGTAGGCCTATCACGAATTGAACGTGAATCTACCTCTTAATATTCGTAATTTTTAGCCCACATAATATTTAACCACTGATTATTTTTTGCTGCATCTACTCTTAAAGAACAACAATATTTATAATGAGATACTTCAGACACATCTATTTGATATACTTTATCTAACTCAAAACAATAAACCATAAATACGTCAGCTTCTCCAAGATACCCTTTATTACTCCAATCAAAAGGATTATGACTTACTGTTTTAAATTTTATTATTCCATTTCTAAGCCAGCCTGTCTTACATTGAACTCGTATTGCTTTATTATCGTCTCCTATAACAATTAAATCATACCTTTGACTATCACCAAATGGAATAGCTACTTGCTGTCCAGTTTCAAGAAGTCTGGTAAGAATTTTAGCTTCTGCTAATTCTCCTTTAATTTTAGTATTCATATTTTTCTTTCTAGTCGTTGAGCTATAGGCCTATATGACTAACCGATTTTACGTAACATTATTTTTTGTTCTAATGTCATTCATGTAAGGTAACCTCTCAATAATACTGTCTAGCTCATTCTTAAGCTTATCTTTATACTCTTTTACTACAAACACACTTAACCCACTTCCTACACATGCCAACGTATGGGCTGTATTAAAGCTATTACCATGACGCATATATTGTAATATATTAAGTTTATATATTTCATATGTTGTTATCATTGAATCCCACTCCTCTTATGTTCTCTTATTTGAATACTTGCTACCCTCCCCATATCATGCTTATGATGTTCTTTTTTCTCATCTAAAATATGCAATATGCCTTCTTGTTTATACATTTTTACTACGTCTAAATGCATATACTCATGAATTTCTTTTACTAACTTAGTATTTATGACCTTTCCAGTTTTCCTTGAAAATACTCTCCCCTTCTTCACATTCATTTCTACTTGAATCAATACCGACCATTTTCGTCTTTTGCTGACTGTCGATATTTTTTGTTCCATTTTTATTCTTTCCCTCTTCTAACTTTTTCAAAAACTTTAATGCGGCAATAGTATTTCCACTTGTAATACGTGCCACCCTCCTTCGTTTTTTATTGAATCCTGGTAACGTCATATTACTTTTCATATTACTTTTCATACTGCTCCTTAATCATTTTCTCGCGTAACCCTAAAGCCAAAACCCTGTTGTTGTGCTTTTTTCTTGAGTTTTTGTACTTTTTTATTCTTTGTTGCATCTTCTACCCCGCCCGCAGCGACTTGAACATGCCGTTCTTCTACTACTCTACCTGTCTTACCATCAAACAGTTGACATTTAAAAAACATCTACAATCCTCCTTATTTCATCATTTTACGATATCGTAGTACTTCTTTTAGCAGTGGGTATACAAACTTCCATGTCCTTTCATTAAACTCTATCGTATATATTTTACGATGAGGGATACATACCTCCCCATCAACGAAACTGCCACACACATCAGCTCTCACATTAAACTTTGATAATAGTTCTGTTACTTTTTTCACTCTGTTTTCATATTGTATCTCGGCTTTTGATAACTTTCCATACTCATTACCTAGATTTTTTGTTGTTGTGTTATGACTCATGTTTACTCCTCCTATACTGTATAATATTGCCATACGCCAGGACACATTCTATTCCATTCTGCTAATTTTCCATAAAAATATCGTTCTCTATCAAACCAAGATAAATGCTCTGGGATTACTACACTTCTTTTAAATACTTCTTTTGTTGGAATATGCATTGCTAAGTATTCATTACTCATGACTCCTTCCCTCCTATATAATGATGATAAAAATGGCCTGTCAAAAGCCTCTTATAATGGTGTTGCACGTCGCCAGGGCCTTGTTTGGCATTTCTGAAGGTCGTAGGATAGCCCTATCCATTATGAATGGCAATAGTTTTTTTTCTCTCTACAATCAAGGGGTTAGGGACTTATTACTTTTTCTTTACTGGGGTTTGTGTAGGGGGGTTTTTACTAAGTAGTTTTTGGCTTTGTGATTTTGGTACGGCGGCTATGTGCTCTGTAGGCGAAACCCATTCGTCATTTTTGGGATTATATGTTATTTCTTTTTCGTTTGACTCATGTAACTCGCTCATTGCTTTTTGTATTTTTTCTTTATCTGTTAATACTACTGTTTGTTTTTCTTCTGATATATTTGTTGTTCGTGTTAATTTTAATAATAACCCTTTTAACTCATCTTTTTTCTCTCGTGATACTACTCTCCACGCATTTATAGTTTTATGAAGAATACCATGCCTCACCCCTAGAGAAATAAGCTCTTTTGCATCTTCTTTTGAAATGTTTAATAATGCTGCAACCTCAGTAATAGTTGTTGTTTTCGCATCTACCCAATTGTTCAATAACCTTATTTGTTGTTTTATTGGTGGTATAATCGTGGTTATGATTCTCCCGTACTCTGCTGTTGAGTTGTCCGTATTCGCTAATACCTCCATTATATCTACTACCAGTACTCCCATGGCATCCGTCATATATGTTACATCATTTAACAGTAATTTTTCATTCGCTCTTGTCACTACGGTTAATACTTGTTTCATCTTACTTCCCTCCTAGAATTGTGTATAAGTTGTGTATTTGTGCGACTATGAGTAGTCGCTTTCAAGGAAAATTCTAGTGTTTCGAGCATTTTGAAGTCAAGAAGAATGTGTAATGTAGTATTCCGTAAGGGTTTTATGATTTTTTTTAGCACGGATAGGGCTTGACGAGTTATGCTCAATAACCACGCAGGGTTGAAGGCTGTCTAGGTATTTATGCCTCATGACTCCCTCCTAGAGTAATATTCTTGCTTGTCGCAAAAAAAAGTAGACACAACACCCAAAAAAGCAAGCAAGTAGGTAGGTAAGCAACCAGTAAATTTTCAGTCCCGTTATTTTATTTTTTTGCTGTCTTTTTTACTCTATTATTATTTTATATTATTTATTTTTCTTATTATATTTATATTACTTCTTCTTCTTTCTTTATTATTATTATTATTATTATTATTATTATTATTAACTATAACTAATATAATATAAATAATATAATATAATTAATACAGTAAAAAGAAAGTAGTAGAGAAAAAAAAAGAGCAGCAAAAAAAATAAAAATGGGCTAGGCAATTTTATCGAGTTGGCTACTTACTTACTTGCTTGCTTTTGTGTTGGTTGGTTGTGCTTTTTTGCCATAGGGTTACATCTAACAATATTTCTCTAAGAAGAGTAGGCGTCATACGTCATTTTTGCTACCCTACAGCATGAGAAAAACAGGGGAGGAGAGTCATATGTATGAGTCGAAATACGAGTCGAAATACAAAACAACAGAGTAAACATAAAAAGAATCCATCATGTGTCATAGGAGGGGCATGGTTATTGAGTAGTAAAGCAAAAACAAATGTTAGTAACCGTAGACATGTTGGCCAAGACGGGTCTGTGAGGGACCAAACAAAGAACAAAGGAGAGGTATGATGGCAAGTAAAAAGAAAGATTCCCCATTAAAGAATATGATTCGTGAGGCAGCACAAGAGTTGAATAGTGGCGAATTTCCAGACGATCCAACAATGGATAAAAATGAAATATCAGGACCGGAGCGGTTTGCCAAGACTCAAAAACAGAAAGATGAAGTCATCATTGACCGACTACTCGCACCAATTGCAGGAAAAACAGGATATTTTTTGAAATTAAAGAAAGAAGTACGTCCAAATGAATGGATGCTCATGAAAGTGATTAAGACGGAGTGGCGGAATTGGCCTGATATGGAGAGTGCGGTGGCCGACATTGTGAAAGAGCATACGATTCATGCTCCTGCGAAGTGGGGGAGTGGGCAGTATAAGATCGAATATGCTTGTGATGGAGGCATACGTGGAGATAATTATCGAGATTGTGACTTCTATATTAATGCAGAAGAAGAGTTCATCAAGAATCCGGCGGGAGTAGGCGTCATACTGCCGGCTCAGACCGGGATTGATCCAGCAACCGCTGTGGCGGGGCAGATCGATACGTTGGCGAATCTGGTAGGCATGCTAAAGAACTTTCTCCCACAAGCGACAGATCCAGCAAAAACACAAGATCAAATAGCAAGTGCATTTGAAAAAGGATTGGCGATTAAAGCGAATGAAGGAAGTAATAGTGGGCAGATGATGGCGACGATGATGACGGGCATGTTTGGCCTTATGACAGCAATGATGAGTAAAAAAGATGAAGGACCACGTATTGTCAATAGTGAAATGGATCAAATGAAAGGCATGTTAGAGACATTGAAGACTTTCGGTGTACTGGGCAATCAAGGACAAGAAAAACAAAAAACGACAATTGATTTTATCACGGAGTTAAAAGCATTAGGCATGGACTTGTTTAAAAAAGAAGATCCGATTGCTCAGATGAGTCAATTAAAGCAATTAGCGAGTATTGCTGGCGAGTTCATGGGTATGGGTGGAAGTGGTGAGAAGCCTGGTATTCTCGAAAAAATCGTGGATATGGTAGGGCCAGCGATTCCTGGCATGATTAAAGACTTGAAAGATACTGCAACAAATGCAATAGAAGTACAACGGATGGCTGGACAGAACATCGAACGAGCACGAATTGCAGTCAATCCTGAACAACGTACAGTGAAACAAGAGGGGAGTAGTAGTACGCAAATGAATATAGGAGTAAATAGAGTACCAGTACAACCAGAACAAAACCCGCAAGTGACAGCATTTTTTAATGGGCTGTATGAGGCAGTGAATCAGAACAATCGCATGTTTTATCCAGTAATTTACACATCATTGCTGCAAGAGGCGCAAGGACAAGCGATGATTCAAGGCATTGTAAATGGAAGTCATACGGCAAAAGAGTTGATTGAACTACTACAGCAATACGGCGGAGATAAGTATAAAGAGAGTGAATTCGTGATGAAACGGCTAGTGGGGTATACGAACGGATTCATTATTTGGATTCGAGAGATGACGAAACCACAAAATTCGTTTAATGGGCAAGAGCCGGAACAAACACGTCATACGGTAACACAGACAAATGCATCATATGATGTAGAATGCCCGATTTGTAATACAGTATTTTCATACGATAATGAACAAGAGTTTAGAAAAGAAGAAAGTAAAGAATGCGGCCAAGAGCATAATGGCGTCATGTGTCCAGGAATAGTGCGACCGATGAGTAAAGCATCATAATAAAAGGAGGAGTGTTATGCGTAGTACATATGGATACAAAGGCATGGGGGCAGAAGAGTATGGGCCTTCGGCACCAACAATAGGACAGCAGGCCGCACAAGCCGTAGTTGATATTAATAAGAGCGTTGAACAAAGTACGGGTTTGAAGAATTTTGCTACGTATGTTGGGGTGGCATTGGCTGGATACGTCGCGTATCAATATATGAACGAGTAGGAGCATAGTATATGTTACATATAGAACGTATTGCAAATAAAGTAGCAAATAAGTTATCAAAAAAGTTATTTATAGAAGTACAAAGAGAAGCAAGACGGTTAGCAAAATCGAAAGATGCATTTGAATTAGTTGGGCATGTACAATCAGGGATACATAACCACATTATGCAAAAAATAAAGAATAATTTATTTGGGTAAAGGAGTAAAATATGTTTCATGGTGAAGAAAAATCAGAAGATGGGCATGGAGATAAAATAGGAGTAACGGCCCAACAAGCAGAAAAGATTGCAGTAAAGAGTACTTTAGCCATAGCAGGCGGGTCTATTGTAGTGTTTGCATTGATTTACTACTTTTTGATTAAGTAGGTGATATATGATACGTCAATGCGCATGGTGTAAAGTATTAATGGGAGAAGTCGCGCCATTATCAGATAAAGCCGTAACACATAGTATTTGTGAAGCATGTCAAAAAAAGATGATGAAGCAATATACGGAAAAGAAAACATGAAGAAATTACTGATAGGACTCATAATAGGAGTAGTGTCATTAGTAAGTGTATAATCATCGAATGCAGTATTTTCTGTGGTAGGCGGACAAGCAGAATGTGATACAGATAATGCAGGATGTTTTTCTATACCATTGACGGTATCATTCTTATGCGACGGGTCAGTGGGAGTGCCTAACTGTCCACAGTACTTTGATCCAGATCGAACAGACACAACAGGGCAAACGTTTTATGGGATAAATAATGGATATACTCCTAGACGATGTGTCAAATCAACAAATGGTGGAAGTGTATGGAGTGCGTGTACAACAAATCCATTTGCTTCGATTGCAACGGGACCTGTGTACTTTACAGTAACCCCATCAGGTGTATTATTAGCAGCAGGTCGTACAGCAGCAAATTTTTGCGAAATTAAACGAAGTAATGACCAAGGCGCAACATGGACATTAGTATTTAGTAGTGTGGCAGGGGCAGTAGCATGCAATAATACAGCATCAAATACTCCTGGGGGGTCGTTATTGAAGTGTATTCCATCAGGTACCTATTGTGTACTATTAGCCGCAAATATTTTTACTACGGGGACATGGACACCGATAACTTCAACAGATAGTGGAGCGACATGGACTACTGAGACAGGATTAGTAACAAATAGTACTGATGCAGTGCTTCGGAGTCTTGTTTTGAATGATTTTACAGGTTTGGCACTTGGATTAATGACTACAACAACTCGGTCATTACTAGGGTTGGAGGCATGGTCTGTTTCAACAGCATGGTCTACGTTACCAGTTAGTGAGTTTTGTACAGGCATTATTAGAGGAAGTTTGAGTGCTATTTGTTCGCCTGATGCGGCAAATGAAGGAGTATACACGTTACGAGATAGTGAAGGAGGTCTTCAATCATCATTTACGATGACAAATGCTCCAGGTTCAGCAAGTAGTCCATTAGTCACAGCGGTAAGTATTAGTAGTACTGTCGGGTATGTGTTAGGAAGAGAAGTACCTGGGACAACAAGATATAATATATGGGTAACAACGAATACGTTTGGCGATACAGCATTATTAACATCAATTACACCAACGACGTATTTTACAAGTTGTTGTGTCGGAGATATGTTATTTTATAATGGCAGTATTTATATGACATCTGGTGGGATAGGTAGTGGAGCACAATTTATAAAAATTTCATAGGTAATGTATGACAAAGAAATCTCATAGTAAGACATTACAGAGTTCGATGAATAGATTGGCACGAAAGTTTCGACCAGATGAAATATTGCATGAATTATCGGTGATTTATGAAGAATATTCGATTGCCAGTACGACAGAAGCGGAGGTTGAGTTTTGGTTGAAATGTGGAAGAGCGACAGGGAACTTGAGTAGTGGTATGGAGAAGTGGTTAGATGAAATGATAGAAGAGCAAGAGGAAGAGTAAAATGGGAAAAAGAGGAGAAATAGGAGGATTTGCAGGAAGAACGCATACAAAAGAAACAAAACAATATATTCGAGAACTAAAAAGACTACCAGAATATAATAAGTATATGAGTGTTTTGAGGAAGTTACGAGTAGGCGAAGGATTTTATACACCGGAATATTGGCAACACTCTTACATTCAATCATCATTAGCAAAAGCTTTAAAGATAAAATTAGCATATAAGGTAGTGTATAAAGATGGTGAAAAATATCTGCTGGTGATAAGAATACGTAAGCCACGTAGAAAAATATGATACTAACACAAGAACAAGATAAAGATTTGCGCGATTATGCAAAATGGCTAAATCCCGATATAGGCGAGGATGCATATCATACGGCTATATGCGATACAATAAGATTGGGGAAAGAAGAAAGTATTAAGGACATTAAAAAGTATTTTCGTGTAGTGATTAAGTATTCGTTGTATCATATTTTTCGTCATGAGAAATCTGAGCGAAAAAATGTGCAAGCGTTTATAAATAATGATCCGATACCGATGCAAGTAGGTTTAGCCGCAGGGCGGTTGAAGTTAAATACATGTAAAAGAGGGCATGAGTGGAAAGAAGAGCATATCTTTTATGTACAAGGTAGAAGAGGGTGCCTAATTTGTAAAAAAGCAAGAGAACGAGAACAGTATTGTAGTCATAAAAAGCTAAAAGGACAAGTATGAAGTGGGTATATATTGCGTTGGGGATATTTATCATATTTTACATAGGACAAGCGATTGAGCATTTTGTGATAAGTAGTGGTGAGCAAATACAATCTATTCGACTAGGGGCACAACCATGATAAGATGGGTAGTAGGACTATTAATAGGAATAGTATCTTTAATAGGGATATCAAAATCAGAGGCAGTTACAAAAGTAGTCGGTGGGCAGGCAGAGTGTGATACAACGAATATAGGATGTAATCCAATTCCATTAACAGTAACAATACTCTGCACAGTGGGTTGTACAACACTCACAGCACCAAGTTTGACAGATTCAAATAGATGGTGGGGAACAAACACAGGGGTTGCATGTAGAACATCGACAAATGGAGGAGTGACATGGGGGAATTGCACAAGTAATGCAGATGTTGCGGCATTGTACCATTATGCAGGCACGGCAGATGGGGGTGTGTTAGCAGCAGGAGTGACAAATAGTGGAACACACTGCAAAATATATAAAAGTACGGATAATGCAGTGTCATGGGTGAATGTATTTGATGATGCTGTACAATTTAATTGTGGGAATGGAGGGCCGAATGGTGGGACTCGGCTTAAATGCGCATTAAATGGAAAGTGTGAGTTAAACTTTTTAGGGACGGGGAATATTGCACAAACCGTCGAATCAACAGATAATGGAAATAGTTGGACGCGAACGGCACTCACAGGAATTGTATATAATCCGATATCATTAGTATTTGATGGGTCGAAAGGATTTAGTACGCCTGGTGGAGGAGATGGAGGAAGTAATTTTAAAGCATTTATATATGATGGGGGGCCGTGGTCATTAAGTACTGTATGGCCGGCATTAGTGCGATGTTTTCCTTCGACGATATTGAATGGGAGTGGGGCATCGGTATGTCAAACAGGCATCACAACAACGTATACAGTAAGAAACTCAACAGGAGCATTAATAAGTACTCAAACATTACCAAATGCGAGTCCGATAACAAATGCGGGCATGGTAGGGATGAGCCCTGTAGGAAATGCGTTGTATTTAATAATGACTGATGATAATTCAGTTGGTGGGCCGCGTATTGGAGTGTGGGTTACAACAAATGGCTTATCAGATGGAACAATGGTGAGAATATTTACAGGGCCATTAAATTTGTCTGTAAATAATCAATCTGATATACATTATATAAATGGGTGTATTTATTTTTCAGCAGGAGCAGGATTACCATTATTTGCGAAGATATGTTAAGAGGAATATATGAAAAAATTTGATAGTAAGTGGGTGAAGTATATAGGAGGGGCGGTAGGCGGTATTATAGCGGGTATTGTCTTAATGGTAGGAGCGACGAAGATTGCCTATCCAGCAATTAGTGAGTTGGTAGGGTTGTCAGTCGCACAGTCAAGTACATTGTGGAATAGTGTCGTGGATGCGGCAAAAGGTGATAGTTTATCAAGTGGTATTTTAGGGCAATCTCCGTATGTATTTAATGGTTTGACATTTGATCGTGTTCGTGGCGATATAACAAATGGAATGGATGTAGATGTGACTCGTGTGTCGGGAAGTATTACGCCAGCGGATGCGTATGCGAATCCGACTACAGCGAATCAAATATGGTCGTTGGGTGGGGTATTTAATGGAACGACATGGGATCGAGTACGAACAGCAACCGCAGATGCATTAGCTTCAACAGGATTAGCCGCATCGGGCGGTATGATGTTTAATGGGTCAACATGGGATAGGGTGCGTGGGAGTATTGTTCAAGGGGTATTGGTTGATCCGACTTCAAATACGGTATCGAATATTACGACAAACACATCGACGGTAGTAAAAGCGTCAACAGGAAGAGTCAATAGGATTCACATTAATGTGGTGGGAACGACAAGTAATGTGAGGCTATTCAATGATACGACTGCGCCATGTGATACGGGATTTGTTGCGCAAATAGATACAGTAGCACTAACATCAAGTGAAGAATTGAATCATACATTTGCAACAGGAATTTGTGCATTGACGGTAGGGGCTGTGGCAGCTGATATTAGTGTATTATTTAGATAGGAGGCAGTATGAATGAAGCTGTACGAAAAGCTTTACAAAGTGGGTTAATACAGTTGGCAATAATTTACTTTGGTGGATGGTTCATTATTTCGATGATTAATAAACGTGTGAAGTAATAGGAGGAGAATATGTTTGGGTCAGATAATTTTCCGTTGGGGCCGAATGGGCAGTATCCGAAAGTACGTAGACAGTCGTATGGCGCAATGTTGAATCCGCCAGTGAATGCACAGGACGTGTATCTCAGTGGGCATAATACCGTCTCGAAGTTGCCGAGTACGGAAAAGGATTTTCATTCTTCAGTAAATAAAGCAAAAGGACGTATGAAGCGTGGTGAGGCAGTGCGTAAAGGCGGGCGTGGGTTCGACTATCTTCGGCCACGATTCGCACCAAAAGGGTTACGTGGTGAAGAAGAGTATGAAGGCATGGACAGAGATCAGTTATATGTAGAGAGAGCGGATGAAGGCGAGACAGACGACAGTGTAGGATATTATCGTAATCGTAGATAGTAACACTGAGGGATAAAAAGGAAGGGATATAGAATGGAAGGGTCAAACGTATTTATGTACTTGTCAGTGTTTGAAGGGTTGATGATTTGTTGTATGTTAGGGTGGGAGATATTTTGGCTACGAAAGATGTATCAGGTATTGTGGAGTATGCCGACAGCGAAACAAATTGAAGAGATGGTGACAATGATTAAGTCGGATAGAGATTCTATTAAGGTCTCGTTGAGTTCGTTAGTAGGGGCATTTGAACCATTGAAAGCGTTGTTAAGTGGTGGAATGACAGGGTTATTGGGAAGCATGTTTACAGGACAAAGTAAAGTGGAGAAGTAATTATATTAATGGGTAGTATATGATATTATATCATTTTACACAAGAGAAGAATTTAAAGAACATATTAAGTAAAGGATTAATGCCGAGTGAAAGAAATGAGATATATTTAACAGATATACAAAATATAGAAAAGAATCCAGGATATTGGCTAGGATACGGAAATATTGTGTTAGAAATTAATATACCAAGATCATGGGTATGTGTGTTAGGTAAGATTCATGACTTTCATTATGGAAAATATACATTTGAAATGTATCACAATAATGCGAAACGCAGTATGATGCAAATAAAAGAATATCTAGTGTGTAGAAAAATTCCTGTAAATAGAATAGTTGATATACTGCATTATAAAGCGTACTAATGAGGCAGTATGTAGTGGTGGGGTTGGCGGGATGATAGGGAGTTTATTTAGTGGTGTTGTGAAAAAGGAGTAGGCATGCATACAGATATGATTATCACTATACCTTTCGATAATAAGAATATTTTAGGAAAAAAATAATAAAAATGTTTGGTAAGTATGATGTACGTGAATCAGAAAGAGTTAGAGAAGGAATTTGGGTAGAATATTATACTTATTTTGATGTACCACTAAGTGCGATAAAGTATGCTAAATTAAAGGCGAAAAGATCATTTGGAAATACTGTAAGAGTGTCTATTACTAGGAGCTAAAAATGCCTTATACAAAAAAGACAAAGTTATATTATCCGAAAAAGGGTTCAGCAGAAGCAAAAGCATGGGGCCGCGAGATGCAAAAGTTAAGAAAGAAGAAACGGAGAAAGTAAATGAGTAAATGTGATTGCGATCATCTAACTCATGGAGAGCAGGCATGTAAGGGAAGAGGCGTGATATTGACGAAGGTGTCGTATGGGGTTGTGATGATTTGTGCAAAATGTAATACAGAGCATCCTATTCCTGCACATTTTAGGAAATAGAGATATATGGTATGGTATCACAAAAATCCAAAACAGAGTAAGTCTATTATTGAGGTAGATGGTCAGAAGTATGAAGCAAAATATATCGGAAAAGGGCAATATAGTAAAGTGTTTCGAGTAGGTGATCGTGTCGTGTATTATACACGAGGAGATTGTAGTAAGGAAGTGTTAGCGATGTTTCAGTATGATCGAATGGCACATTTGCCAGAAATCATACGACACGAAAATATTACAGTAAGACCTGGGAGTATGTGGTATGTGTTTTCATCGCCGTATTATCGGAATGTGACAACAAAAGATCGATCAGCATACGAGTTAATGAGAAAAATTATACAAACAGAGCAAAGAATTTCTACGTTGTTATATTGTGAGGGGCATAGAGGAATTGAGTTAATGCAGAGAATAGTAACAGAGTTAAGATTATACGGGCATCAGTATTATGGAACTTTGCCAAATTCTGTGTTGAAAGCGTTACAAGAGATTGTAGATGTCGCGTCGAACTGTGGTCAAGGTGTAGGATTTGATCTCCATAAAAAGAATTTTGGTGTGAATGAGTATGGGACATTGATTTTTCGTGACCCAATCTATGTGAGAGAATAATTATGTTTTTGACACAATCGAAATATCATCGAAATTCGTTGGGGGTGGGGAGTGCGTATGAGTGTGTGAGTGATGAGGGATTAGGTTTAGTGGTGACTCAAACGACAAAGTTTGATCCGACAAAAATACGAGCAAGATTTACGCATTGGTTAGAATTGGCAGTGAATGAAATGGCTTCGCAAGCAAGGGAGCAAATACAAAGTGCTGGGTTTGATGTAGATGAAGCAGAGGGTGCGAGGAATAATTTTAGGCAAGCAGCTATAAATAGTATTCCGTTTAATGAAATGTCAGGAAAAATACGAACAGTAGTGGCATCATGGTCTACCGGCACTGTATTACCAAAGAGTCCAAGCGCATTTGCAACGTATGGGAAGATGGTAATGACGGCAGCGATCTCATTTGTGCTTCCGTGGGTTGGAATATCAATGATGATATTCAGTATGTTTGGAAAGAAGAAGAAAAAGAAAATGGCAATACCGTGGAATACGTTGTATGCTCAAGCGATGCCATATGCCCAAGATATGACTGTACAGGAAGAGCTCTACCGTATATCTCAAGAATTACAGGAAACAAAACGAGTATATGTGAAAGAGATAGAAAAAGTCAGTCGTGAATCAGCGTTGTTTAAGTTGCCTGAATATGTATTAGGCATAAAACGTGGGGCATTAGTCATGGCATTAAAGGGTGGACCTGTAGAAAAGAGGTTGTGATATGTATTATATAGGTTTTTTGAAAAACGACCATACACATGGAGTAGTGTTTCGATCTGCAACAAAGCCGAAACGAATAGATTATTTATATTTTTTGAATGTAGTTGGTCCGTATAAGTCATGGGATGCGGCAAAAAATGGATTAAAGTTATTTAGAGGGTATAAAGAGAATCCGGTAAAAAATGGGATTACAAAAAAAGATATTACAAAAGCGATTGGATTGACGAAGAGGGTGATTCGTATGTTTGGAGCATTACGTAAAAAGAATCCTGTACCAATTGGTAAATTTTTATCGTATATGAAGCAGTTAGAAAAATTAGTAGTAGGGTCAAAAGAGTATGCTCAAGTATTAGCGAAAGCGTATCAAGAAGTGCAAGCAATAAAAGGTAAATGAGGTAATTATGGCAGAGTGGGTATTAGTAGGAGACAAGATACTAAACGTAGATAACATTGAGTTTATTGAAAAGCAATTTTCAGATAGAGGCGAGATGTCTCTGAAGATCTATATGTCAAGTAATAAGATTGTAGAACTAACAAACACAACAGCATTAACGCTGTGGAAGTATTTGGATGGTGACAGATTAAAATTTTATGATTTGGAGAATCCTAAGCGGGATTTTAGTGGAACATAGGTAATATATGATTTCTTTTATTTTTGCAGATGAGTCAATGGGAAGTAAGAGGCATCCTATTCCAATAGCCTATGATGATATTTCTTTGGTAGTAGGAAGGGTGTCAAATCTAACACCAAGTAAGGTAAGAAAGTGTGTGGGGGCGTTGGTGAACTTTGAAAGTGGTCCATTCAGGACAAGGCATGATGGCGGAGTACCTATAGATAACGCATTAATAGCTACGGCAAGTGGGTATTTGAGAGCGGCGGGAGATGAATATTTCTTTGGAAGGGAAGAGGCGTTAAAACTATCAGTAATATTAAGCGTAGCAAGTGGGGCGGTGGATGGCATGTTAAGGGTGACGTATTATGGGTAATAAATGGAAGAAAATTATCTGGACTGTGATAGTATTATGGATGACGATAGTAGCAGGTATGATGTTGGTAGCAACGAAAAGTCATGCGCAAGTCACTCCTGGTACGGTAAATAGTCGAACACTAGACGGAAATGGGAGTAAAATAACATCGACAGTGGTGGGGGCATCAAGGGGGTTGGACGTAAGTATTATATCAGGTGGTGGCGGAGGCACAGTTGCAACAGCGAATAATGATGGATCATGCACAAGTGGGGCAGCATCATTTACTGCAATAGCAAGTAATGCAAGTAGAACATGGTTAGCAGTATGGGCGAGTCCGGCAAATACGGATGATGTGTATTTAAAGTTAGGGGCAACGGCAACAAACGCAGATGCGAGGTTTGCGCCTGGACAACCGTTGAATTTTACGAGCGGGAGAATCTATACAGGGGTTATAGATGCTTTTCCTGCATCAGGTACTCAAAGCGTGTGCGTATTAGAATTAAACTAAGTGAGGGAGGCATGATATATCTCATATTAGCAATTATATTATATACAAGTGAGGCATTAGCACAAGGTGTAGGACCGGCACCAGGAATACAGTTAAATGATGAAGGAATAAGTCAGGGCAGAATACAGACATTGAACTGTGTAGGGGCAGGGGTAGTATGTACTAAGTCAGGAGTCACAGGGATAGCGACGATAGCAGGAGGAGGAGGGGCGGGGAGTGCGAATGTTGTTGAGGTATCTGTTCCATTAGGGGCAAGTGGCGGATTGATTTTTAGTACAACAGTGGTAGGGCAAGCATGGGTAACCGCAACAAGTACGATAGTGTGTAGCCCATTAGGTGTAGTCACAGATGGGCAGACAGTGGAAACGGTCGCAGCATCGGGAGTACAAGCAGTAGTATCGAATAGAGTAGTAGCAACTGGATTTAATGTGAACGTATATAGTCCACATGGAGCAACGGGCGTATATCGGTTTGGTTGTACAGGAGCATGATAATGAAAAAGATATATGTGTTAGTATTAGTGCTAATGTTAATTCCTGTAGGTGTGTTTGCGCAGGGATTGCCGTTGAAGGACGGAAATACAGGAACACTTGCAGATGTGGAAGTGTGTGGGGCTTTGAATTGTTTACAAGTATCGTTACCGGCAGGGGGAACATTACCATTACCGACAGGGGCAGCAACCGAAGTAACATTAGCAACACGGCTAGCAGAGACAACATTTACAGGACGATTTGCAATAGCGTATATAGATGCAGATACTATAGCGAATCAAACAACAACAGCGATGCATGGGCAGTTATATGGATACAATGGAGTGACATGGGATAGGTTACGAAGTACGATTGCGAATGGGTTAGCGGTAGATGTAACGCGGTTGACGGGGAACGTGACAGTGGTGCAGGGTACTGGGACGAATTTGCATATAGTGTGTGATAGTGGGTGTGGTGGGGCAGCGTCATTTACAGATAATTCAGCATTTACCTTTGGGACAACAAGTATTAATAATGCGGGGTATGTGTTTGACGATGTAGCACCAAACGCAGTAACAGAGAATAGCGCAGCAACGCCACGAATGTCAGCAAATAGAATACCGTATGGAATAATACGAGATGGGGCAGGGAATGAGAGAGGGGCGAATGTAACAGTAGGAAATGCGTTGGCGGTAGATGGGTCAGGAGTAACACAGCCGGTGAGTGGGTCAGTGACAGCGAATGCGGGAACGAATCTTAATACATCGGCACTAGCATTAGACGCAACAGTGACGAATAGATTTCCGGTAGGATCAACGCCGGCAGATAATGAAAGTAATATTGTAACGATCTCACGATTAGGAACATTCGGGTATATTTTTGATGGGACAGCATGGGATAGGTGGACAGGAGCAGTGAGTCAAAGTGGAACGTGGAATATAGGAACAGTAGCAACAATTACAAATCCTGTGACAGTGACAGACGGGGCAGGGGCATTAAATGTAATTGTGGATTCTGGTACGTTAACAGCAGTGACAAGTATTACTAACACAGTAACAGTACAGGGAGCAAAAAGTCATAATGGTGGAGCGCCAGGAGCGACGAATGTAGGAGTATTACCGTGTGTAGCAACGGCAGCAGATCCAACATACACAGAAGGGAGTCAAGTTGGGTGTTCGACAACATTGGTAGGGGCAGAGAGAGTAGAAGTACGACAAGCCACAGCAGCAAATTTGAATAATAGGCCGGATACTAGTGGGGCAACGGGATCAGCTCCGCCAGCACGGGCAGATTTTGTTGGTGGATTATCAAGTGGGGCAACAGGTGGGCTAGTTCAGGGTATAGCAGTTTGTGATAGTTTTCAAAGTATAAATATTAGTACTATTACGACAACACTATTGGTTACAGGTGTAGCGGGAAGACATATTCGTATTTGTGGGATGAGTGTCGTAACGACTTTAGCAAATACGGTAGCATTGATTTCAGGTACGGGGGCAACATGCGGAACTGGGACAACAGGAATGAGTGGAGGAACGACAGCGGCAACAGGATGGAGTTTTGCTGCTAATGGCGGATTAGCACAAGGTAGTGGGGTAGGGGTAATAAATCAAACAAATGCAACAGGAGATAGTATGTGTTTGGTATCAGGAGTAGCAACGCAATTGAGCGGACGATTATCATACGCAATATATTAAATAGATTAGTAAATTAAGTAGGAGAGATAAGTATGTTTGCATTAATGCCGATTATTGGTAAAGGGATTCGTGACAACCCGTATAGGGCAGATGTGCCTAGCGGTATTACGTATCATTCGGCACATATCCCTACAGACCGCAACGGTGTGCCGAGGCATTTAGAGGCGATTACACATTTTGACGACGATCTTATTGTACCGCCCAATATCGTAACAAGATTGAAATCAGAATCTACGGTAAGAAGCATGCTGGCGTTGAGAGATCTGAGATGTGAAATAAAAGATATGAAACGCACTCCGCTCCTGCGCGATAGGCAGCTATATTTAGGCGGGGGTGCGTTGGCCGCTGATAGTTTCGACAGGGCCGATAGCGCGGACCTTGGGACGCAATGGGATGCAGGCTATCCGGGCAACAATAGCATGCAAATTGTGGGTAATCGTGTCCGCGGCTCCGTAGTCTCAGCCGACAACTCGGAGAGTTATAACGCGGCGACATTGCCTGGCAATCAGTGGACGCAGGCGACTCTGGCGTCGGTTAGTACCGCTGCGGCCAAACTTGCTACGGTGCTCACACGGGCGGCTGCCCCTCCCACGTTTTCCTGGTATCAGTTCGTGCTCCTGGCTCCTGGGTTTGGAGCAGCCACGTCAGAAATTGGTAAGCGGGTTGCCGCAGCATATACGCTGCTGGCTAGCGAGACGAGTACCACATGGGGTGCGGGAGATGTGATTCGCGGAGAGTCTGACGGTACTTCGCACAAGATCTACCGGAACGGGAGCACGACGGCACTGGTGAGCGTAACGGACTCTTCGCTTTCTTCCGGTCGATCGGGCATCAACATCTATGTTGATGGCTCGCTTGCTAATATAGAAATAGATGATTGGTCGGCGGGACCCTCTTGTGGCATGCGATCATTGATGGGGGTAGGTTGTGGTATACGTGTGTTATCGGCTATATCATTAACACAGGCTCAAACACGCAGAGGGTTGTTTAAGACATTGGCAGCATGTGTAGTAGGGCCTAAAGGAAAGGTCTAGATATGAGATATCAAGATCCGTTTATGAATTTTGTTATGACTCCTCCATCAAGAGAAGAGGCAGTAGTAGAGAGTCCGGCGGTAGGCATGAGTAGTATGAGGATAGTAAAAGAGAACGGACTAGGAGAAGTGCAAAGTGAGGGCGGTGGAGGATGGAATATATCAATTACGACAGTAGCTATTAGTGCATTAGTCATTAGCGCGATTGCATTTATGGCATTATGTGTCGTATCAATGAGTAAAAAGTAGGAGAAGATATGCGAGAAGATCATACAGAAGACTATATGAGTTTTGTGATGACTCCTCCTAGACAGAATGATGTAAAGTACGAAATGTATCGGCCTTCTCTTAGTACGATGAAAATAGTATCGGGAGGGGGAGGGCAGAGTAGTGGGTTAGGGGAGTTGCCAGTAGTAAGTATGAGTGGGAGTAGTGAGCAGAACACATGGGTCATGCCGGTTGTAATCATTGTTGTGAGTGCAATGGCACTCATGACGTTGTATGCAGTGCTGAGTAAGAGGTAGCATATGGCAGATTATTTTGAGACAGAAGCAATTGAAGGCGAAACACCATTTAAGTGTTATGTATGTGGGAAGATGTTGATAGTAGATATTGAAGGGGAATATATTTGTAAATTGAAATGTCCACGATGTAAGACGAAGATTACATTGGAGAGTAAGAAAGCATTACCAGATACGTTAGTGGTCAAGCATGGGGAGTTGGCTCATTTGTAATTTTAACCATTGGAGGTATGTGATGAAGGTTATTTCTACTGTAGCGTTGTCAGTGGTATTAGTAGTTGGACTGTCAGGATGTGGTAAGACATTGACAGAATTGCGAACAGATGGGGATGCGGTGGTGGATACTGGTGTAAAGACTGGGGTTAGTGTATTAACAGCAGTGGGTGAAGTCGTGAAGAAACTCGTTGGGGTAGGATTCGCCGTATATGACATTGGCAAGAAGATTGTAGAAGATAGTAAGGATAATGTAGGGACTGTGGTGAATACTGTGACAGGGGCAAGTGAGACGCCAGCAGCGCCAACGAAGTAAGGTGATACATGAGATCCTATGCGCAAGTGATGGGTATTCCGAGAACAGAAGAATATATCGGAACGGGTGATACGGCGATTTATAATACTGTAACAAAGATGAAGAGTATTATCATGGCTTCATCGAAGAATCCGCTCATACGTGAGTGGGCAGGTCATATTGTTGCAAGAGTACAAGTAAATGATAAACACGGTGAAGCAAGAGTTGTGTTTAATTTCGTTCGTGACAATGTACGATATACAAAAGATCCGTTAGGGTTTGAGTATATTCAGACTCCCCCAGTACTATTAGAAAGTATTGGACAGTACATAAAGGGGCAAGGAGAAAGACCGAGTGGGGACTGTGATGATATGACGGTATTATCATTATCGTTATTGAAATCAATTGGGTTTAATGTCGCAATTAAAGTAGTGAGTTTTAGAGAGAATAAGAAGTTTGGGCATGTATATGGGTTAGTGCAAGTAGGGTCTGAGTGGATTTCGGTTGATTGCGTGAGACCGGATCAAGACTTAGGATGGGAGTCGAAAGGTCATACGAGAGTAATGGAGACAATTATATGAGTCCTTATGATATGATGGAAAAGTTGATAGATAAATATAATGTTGAAAATGTGTTGTTAATGATAAGTGATATTTGTAATGAAAAAGCAGAACATATTGATACGAGTTATGGGGGTGTTGGTTTAGTGGGGAAATGGAATAAGGCAGGGCAAGTAGTACGTAGAGCGATGAGAGCGTTACCAAAAGTGCCAGGGATTAAGTAGGAGAAGATATGATTAGCTATAAACGATTGCCAGGAGGAATGAATCAGAGACAAGAATTAAATGGTATTTCTGATTGGTTCGGAATGCCGTCATGGGTGAAAAGTTATTGGGATGTGGTAAAAACGAATATTCATAATATACGGGCAACTGGACCAAGGATTGCACAGTATTTTCAAAGGATCTCATTAGCGAAACAAAAATTAGAACAGAGGGGAAATAAGGTTGGGGCGGAGGCATTGAACGACGAGTTAAAGAAAATTGCAGATGATATGCAGAAGTGGTCAAAAGTAAATAGAGATTTAGATGCTTATTTACCCCAATGGGCAGGGTTAGATAATTCGAATACGAATGTGTCGCCGAGTGGGGTAAGTGGTGTTGTGCCGTTGGTATTAGGAGCAGCAGCAATCGGAGCATTGGGGTATGCGGTAAATACAGGCATGGCCTTGTATCAGGACTATCAATTTAAGTCACAGTTGACGCAAGCAGTCATAGATCAGAAGATTACATCTGGGCAAATGACAGAGATTATTAGTGTGCCGAGAGAAGAAGGCATACTGGAAAAAGTTGTAGGCAGAGTAGGATTAGGGATTGGGATTGGAGTACCGACAGTGTTGTTAGTCGGGGGCGGGTTGTATGTATTGTTTACGACAGGAATGTTGAATACGATTTTGAAAACTGTTGGATTACGTGGCAGTAGTGAATCGAGTGGAGGGTAGTATGGGAAGGCACCAATTACGATTATTGAAGTTTGCAATTAAGCATAAAGGATGGCAAGGTTTTGGGACGGATAGCACGACTGTGAATGCTGTGAAGAGTTTAGTAAGAATGGGGTTGTTAGAAGTGAATGAGTTTAGACAGTTTAGGTTATTTAAGTCGTAGATGGTATGATATGGTACAATGTGTGGATATAGAAGAAGAATGGGATTTTGATGGTTCGGAACATTTCACCTGTTCGTCATTTACATGGAATAAAAATAAGACAAAGTTACGAATAGGTATAACAGATAGAAATACGTTAATGGAAAACGGACTTGGTGGAAAGGTAGTAGAGGTAGCGCCAGACAAGTATGTATTGATCGAGTTTAATGGAAAAAATCTTGAGCGATTAAAGAAATTTTTTGAGGTATGATATGATATGATATGTACATGTGAATATGACGATAGTTGGCATAAAGACGATTGTTGTATATATGCGGATTGTTGCTGTACTTGGTTTATATTGGGTACTGAAGACGAAGACACTGAGGACAAAGATACTGAAGATAAGGCTGTGATTAGTTATTGAAGGGGGTAATATGTTAGCATCTGGGTTTTTGTCTCCGGTAGATACAATACGGGCAAAATTACAAGAACAAATAGGATATTTCTTATCGGGTCGTGCAAAGTTGATTCGTTTAATGAGTAATCCTCAATTGGGCATACAAGGTCAAGCAAGAGGATTGTATGTTGTTCAAACACAATTGGAAGATAAGTTACAAAACGAGATTACTCCTGAGATACAAAAGATAAGTACAGGTGTATGGAATAGTAGCAATCTTATATTGTTGAGTGGGTTTACAGTACAACTCGTACAACAGATTCGTTCTGTAGATAGTTTGGAGCGACGGGCAGGGGTATCAGGATCAAGTGAAGGTGGAGTGGATTTCAATACAATAGGGCTATTAGCAGTAGGCGGATTGGCAATATTAGGATTGGGATTAATGGGTGGTGGGTATTTGAGTGGGAGAAAGCAGATAACATAGGATAATATAAAAGTAAATCCGTAAATACTCTGGCAGAGAGTATGAAGGATTCACGTCATAGCCCCTGAGCGGATAGAGGTATCCGATACGATTATGTACAGGGAGGGCTATGCAGATAAATGAGTAATGATAATTAATGATAGTTAATGATAGTTAAATAAGGAGAATAGAACATGGCTTTGCTAGGAAGTTATATTGATAGTCGAACTATTGCTTCGTTTGCGAGTAATGCGAGTGCGTCATTTGCACATGGACTGCCAGCAGCCCCAGATTTTTTGATTATTGCTGGTATTCAGGCTGCAACTACATCATTAGGAATTATTCCTACGTATACGGCAGATGCAACAAACGTATCGCTATTTGGTTCGGCTCAACAGACCCCGAACTTGAGGGTTGTTTCGGTAGTCGCTCATAGCATCATTCGGTAGCTCTATAATGGTGGGGGGCAGGAATGCCCCTCACTATTAGGGCATTGGGGGGGGGGAAAGAGAGATATGAATATAACTATTTCTGAGAGGACAGCAGAAGCGATAGCTGCATTGACTGAAGGTGCAATGTATACAGACGAAGATCGTATGAAGTATGCAAAGATTATATACGATTTTAATAAGTTATATTATGATTTGTATAAACAAACGTGGTGTGCAACATCGTGGAAAGGTATTCCTGTATTAAAGGCACCTACAGATTTGTGGATATATCAAGAGATTATTACACGATTAAAGCCTGATTTGATTATTGAGACAGGGACAATGAGGGGCGGAAGTGCAGTATTTTTAGATGATATGTGTAAGTTAGTTAATCATAGTGGAAGAGTTATTAGTATTGATATTGAGTCAGAGAAGATTGACAAACGTGCATATGATTCAAATGTAAAGTTTATTACTGGTTCATCTGTAGATCAAGATATAGTAAATATAGTAAAAGCACATATTTATGCTTACAATTGTGAAAAAGTGATGGTAATTTTAGATAGCGATCATAGTGAGGAGCATGTCATAAAAGAATTAGATATATACAGTAAATTGGTAACAAAAGGTTCGGCATTGATTGTAGAAGATACATCTAATTCAGAAGCTAGAGAAGCAGTGAGTAAATGGTTGCCAGAGCATCCAGAGTTTACAACAGATATTGAGTGTGAAAAGCTAATGCTTACTTTTTGTAGGGGCGGGTATTTGGAGAAAGTATTATAGAAAGGAGAAATAAAATGGATGCGATTATTCATACGAGTAAAATTAGATGGGAGTATCCTAGTGATAGACAACAACCAAAAGGGTTTAGGTTATGTGTAGGTCGTGCAAGTGGAAATTACTATTATAATGTTATGTTAGGTAGTACGCCTGCTATACCTGACGGATTTAGAGAATACGCTATTGAGCATATTCTTGATGTGAATGTAACAGGGGTATATTATATTAAGTTATCTTCAATTCATTACGATGATACGGAAGTTGCGGGAGATGAATTTACAATTAATGTAGTTGTTCCAACAGATGTAGTAATTGCTCCTACGGTAAGTGTGTATTAGTGAGATTTCAAAAAGAAGCAAAAATAGAAGATATGATTGTAGGCACTCATCAAAGATGCCATATTATGATGGCAATTCCGACATTAGGAGTAGTGCCAATTGAATTTATGTTTGCGGCAATGAGAATGCAAATGCCGATGAACGGTCAAGTGTTTCAGCATATTGTAAAAGGAATGGAAGTAGGAGTTGCAAGAAATAAAGCAGTTGAAGCGATTATGCTAATGAAAAAAGAAGATAGGCCGAAGTATTTATTTTTTTTAGGTGATGATATGTTACCGGAGTGGGATTCATTTGTAAGATTATATGAGGGAATAGAAGAAGAACAATGGGATATGTTGACAGGATTATATTATTTAAAGAGTGAACCTCCCACACCATTAATGTGGAGAGATGATATTATAGGGGCAATGCGGCCAGGAAAAGATTTTGAAGTAGGAGAAAGAGTAAGAGTAGATATGACAGGGTTAGATTTTACGTTGATTCGAGTAAGTCTATTAGAACAGATTGATAATCCGTGGTTTAAAACAGGACCATCGTTACGAGTAACATTAGATAATATTTTAGAGCCTCATGTTAGTCAGGAAAGTGTAACAGCACATACAGAAGATGCATGGTTTATGAAGAAAGCAAAAGTATTGGGCGGAAAAATGGGAGTTCATACAGGTGTGAGAATATCTCATTTTGATGTAAAAACAGGTAATATTTATTAAGTATGGAGAGGGATGAGAAATGGGAGAACAGATATTAGTAGGGGTCGGTAAGAGAGAAATTGATACGTTGGATGATTTTGAAATTGCGGATGAGAAGAAATTGTTACGGATTGATTTAGCATGTGGACAAAGAAAGAAAGAAGGATATATAGGACTAGATCAAGTAAATATTGAAGGCGTGGATATTGTTCATGATATGACAAAATACCCGTGGCCTATTGAAAGTGAGTCTGTACATGAATTTCGCTGTGCTCATTATGTAGAACATATCCCTATTCAGTTAGCAGATGGGTCATACGGTTTGCATAAGTTTATGGAAGAAGTGTACAGGTGTTTAGTACCGAGTGGGACGATTACGATTGAAGTTCCGTATTATATGTCAGAAGGAGCGTTTCAAGATCCGACCCATACTCGATTTTTGACTGATAAATCTTTTGTATATTATAATCAAGATGTAGTGAAGGGGGCATTAGATCATTATTTACCAGAATGTAATTTCGAGGAGATTTCAAAAACTAAGATGATTGATCCTAAGTTTGAAGGTAAAGGAGAGCAAGCAAAACGATGGGCCATTCAACACTATTTTAATGTAGTGACTGAGGCACATTATATGTTGCGAAAGAAGGATTTAATAGCGAAGGAGTAAAAAAGAATGAGAAAGCTGTGCAGTATAGTGTGTGTTTGTATATTAGGTGTTGGATTAAGTGTTCCACTATTTGCAGCAGATACGGAAACGAGTATAGACGTATCATTAAGATGGGATGCCAATACTGAATCTGATTTGGCGTGTTATAAAGTATATAAATCAACTGTATCAGGAGAGTATGGGGCGCCTATTGCGACATTGAGTAAGGATCAAACGAGTTACATGTTAGCAGTAGCACGAGAAATAACAGATAGAATAAATTTCTTTACATTAACGGCGTGTGATTTGTCAGGGAATGAAAGTCGAAAGTCAAATGAAGTAAGTAAGTTGATTCCTGCAATACCGGCAGTATCAACACCTGGGATGCCGATATTAACAGTAACATCGGCAGTGGCAGGAGAGATATTGGTAACATGGCCGGATGTACCGGACGGAAAAGGCGGAGTGGCGAAAGTAGATATTCGATACGGAATGCCGCCTACACAATGGGGAGCATTGCCGAGTGCGGGATGTACAGGATCACCGTGTAAGATTCCTGGGTTGCTACTGGATGTATTGTACGAAGTGAAAGGTGTTGCATATAGGGCAGGTCCTACGGGGAATATATTTGGGACAATTACAACGGGAGTGCAAGTAAGAACATCAGGAGTAATTGATTTTCCGCCAGATCCGCCTAAAGGCATTATCATTAGTAAAGAGACAGAAGAAGAGTTAGTCATAATAGCATTAGTAGAAGATTGTAAGGAATTAATAATTTCTGCGATAGGTACTACAGAGACCATACATAAGCTGACTACGAGATGTAGTAAATAGAGTTCCCCTGTGTGGGGCAGGGCAGGGATAGCCCTGATAAATCCCCACATCCCTCACAACAGACCTTTCTCTATTTCACTGTTGGAAATATCAGAAATAGTTAAAAGGAGCAATATGGCACCGAAACGATTGTATAAGTCGGGTAGAGGAGGTACAAAAGTGCCAAAAGGGGCAGTATTGATTTACGATGACATAGAAGAGATTAAAGCGTCAAAAGGAAGGGGGTCAAATTGGCCTGGTGAGAAGTTTGTGCATAAGTTTGGCAAGCGGGGCAGTAAGATATACGGGCTACCGAATGGGCAGTTATTAATAGTGGGACTTAGACCCCTGTGGGATACGTTTGAATATCCTGATTAATCTGGAGGGATTAAAATGGGCGCTAATGTGTCTGTTGAAGTAAGACGATGTACTAAATGTAAAGATATTAAGTCGTTAGAAGATTTTTATATTAGTAATAAAATTTCAGGTTATAGGCATTATCGTTGTAAAGTATGTGATAACCAAAGAAGGGGCGAGCTTCAAAAAGATAATAGAGAATATTATAGTATTAAACAAAAAGAGTGGAGAAATCAAAATAGCGAACATTATATCGAATACGCAAATGGATATAATTATAGACGTTATAATGATGTTAGGGATAAGGCATTACAGGCCGTAGGTAGAGGTAAAATAGAATGTGTTAGGTGCGGGTTTAGTGATATTAGAGCAATTCAAATAGATCATATAGACGGTAAAGGATGGGAACATAGGAAAACTTGTTCTAGTAGGTATCAATATTATGAGGAAATAACAGCTAATTTCGAGTTGTATCAAATTTTGTGTGCAAATTGTAATCAGATAAAAAAGTATGAAGATCGTAAAAATGTTCTAAGTATGGCCAAGACTAAATAAAGAACAGAAAGGGGGTGTGAAATGTATGACGACCGAGAATTTTCTTATAAACCCTCCTAAGAAGTTAAGATATAGGAGGAGAAAGCGTAACCCAATTGGTGAGACGTTGGTTACGATTGGTGCAAACAGACCTATGCGAAGAATAAGGCGAAAAAATCCTGAGAATCCATGGTATGGCGACTCAGGCGGACATCGTATTGCTGCATTGATGCGATGGGGCAAAGTGCGTAGAGGTAAAATTAAACGGCATCGAAAGGTTGGTAGACCGAGAGTAAGGCGAGTGAAAGTACAGTCAGTAAAAAGGCGAGTTGTACGTAGAAAGGCAGGGAGACGTTGGGCACCTGTAGCAGTACGACAACAGAGGAAGTTAGCCCAACATGCATTCTGGGCAGATAAGTACGGTGAAATGTTAGCGCACCCACGTCGGAGGGTGTACAAATATAAAACAAGAGGAGTGAAGTATTATATGAAAAGGCTACGGCGACGAAAAGCAAATACTTGGTTTGGTCAACCGAAGAGGCATCGTAAAGCAGCGAAGAAAGGTTGGAGACGTGGGCATATGTTGCTCGCTGGTACACGTCGGCGACGAGTGCGACATGCAAACCCGATGGTTGCGTCAACGAATCCGCGTAGGCGTCGGAAGAGTGTGAAGTACAGTTCGCGTCGGCGACGGAATCCGGCAATGATGGCGGAGTTTGGTAAGTTTACATCAGGTATTATGAATGTGCGTGAATGGGGACCGTTGGCAGTTACGGGCGGGTTGTCTGCTATGACTGGTGCAGTGGTTCCAGGTATGATCGGTGTGGTTGATCCGTGGATGAAGTTGGGTGTTCAGACAGCAGTAGCCATTGGTGGAGGTATTGTTGTTGAACGTGTGGTTGATAAGCGTCATGGTCAAGCGTGGATGATTGTGGGAGTTGCGATGGTGGGTTATCAACTGTTGAAGCAGTTTGTAATTCAGCCATATTTCCCGCAATTTGCAGTTGGGCTAGGAGAGTATCAGTCGTATTATCCGACGAGTGCATATGAAGATCAGATGAATGTGTCTCAACAGGTGGGAGCATTTCCTACTGCAATGAGTGCGTATCCTGGTGTCGGTGCGTTTGAGAATGAAGTTGGCGCATATCCGTATGATGGAGCGGGATACTAGTATTTAACAATTTCGTTAGATATGGTATAAAATCCATTAATTAATTTTTGTGTCCTGTGTGACCTGTATTATAAGGTAGGTGTTACGATGGCAGATCCAATGCGTAGTCAAGAGTATCGTACTCAGCGGAGTGAGTTACCAGAAGACCTACAATAGCCACGGGTCTTTATAATAACAAAGGCGTATTTAATATGGTGGCAGCCTTTGTACGATAGGGTTTGCATGAATTAGCCCTATCGGTAATAAACCCCATGAACTCGGTGGAACTCCTATATAATAGGACAATACCGAACGAAGCAATCAGTACACTGATTGAACGTGTAGAGACTACCTGAGAGGTATAGCCCTCTTAATAACAGGCTAGAGCGTGGGGCACATACATAAGTATTTTAGTAAGTGTGTATGTGAAGAGATAGTCCGATCTTACTGGCAACAGTAAGAAGTTTGTAGAAATACAAACTCGCATACATAAAGATGTATGTTATAGAAGTAACAGATATGTAATTATGCGGCAGCGGGTGTGAATCAGGTTTCATTCTTTGCGGTTCCGAAAGGACAGAGTGCGACATTGCTTTCGACGTTTGCCACTCCGCAAACGTGGACAGCGGCATCTAAGGGGAAGACGTACCGTGATACCAACATTGAAAATGCCAATGTGGTTCCGACGAAGTTGTTTAAGACGGTTGGTATTTCGTGGGGCATGTTTCATAGTGTGATTAATAGTGCAACGAATGCGACTGACCGAGAAGTTATTCGGCAGGGTGGATTCTTGCAGTTCCGTATTGTGGATAAGGATATCATTTTCCTTCCACTGTCTTTGATTCCTGAAGTGAATCCGATGGTTTCAAGTACACAGACTGCCGTAAATGCGTATGCGGGTGGTGGCGGACAGAATGTTCCTATGTATAAATTTCCCATCCCAATAACCCTGAATCCGTATGAGAATTTCCTTGTACTGTTGCAGTTTGATAATAGTCCTCCGGTGAATGCCACGTTGGACTTGCAGTGTGTACTACATGCGTTAACCCATGAGCGCCTAATCGTAGTGATGCGATTAGCAAACCCTGAATATCGGTGGAAGCCTGAAATGGTAACGCCGAGACATAGCCGTGGTAATACACGGAAGGTCGTAACGACTACCAAGGGGCATCTTGCATTAGCGGCATAGTGTAAAGATGATGGCATAGTCTGATCTGCATACGAAAATAAAGATGCAGACCTCTACAGAAATGATAGAGGCGCGTAGTGTATAAAATACTACGAAGTAACATAAATGACATGCGGAGACCTACGTAAACGAGTGCTATTAATTTAGTAGATAAGGAATGAGTATGAGCCGTTTGATCGAATATTTAGCAGGATTTTTCGATGGTGAAGGTTCAATTAGCTTACATGAAATACGTAGTAAAGTACGTATACGAGTAAGTCAAGTTGGAGAAGAGCCATTGAATTTATATGCAAAAGTATTTGGTGGAACGGTTAGATTTCAACAAATTACATCAGGATTTTTACCATATTATAACTATGATACAAATGATAGTATACGATGTGGAAAAATATTGATGAGTTTGTATCCTTATTTATTAGTAAAACAGGAGAAGGCACAGATAGCTTTAAAGCGGTTAGGGCTATCTGTGCCAACTTCTTCTGATACAGTTTCAACAGAATATTTAGCAGGATTCTTTGATGCAGAAGGTTCTGTAAGTACAGCTGTAAAAGAAGGCAATAAGATAGCTATGAATATACGGGTGCGGCAAAATAATCCGTATCCGTTGCTAATGTTTAAAGAAATGTATGGCGGATACGTATACGAAAATAAGACCCCGTTAGGAAAAGAGTCATACGAATGGAAGTTGCGACAATCAGACGTAACTTATTTTTGTAATGAGATGATTCCTCATAGTATAATAAAACACGAGCAATTAAAATTAGCAAAGAAATTAGTGTCTATTTTATTACATCATGGTGGGCGTGATCCTAGGATAGAAGAAAAATTAACATTAGCAATAGAGATTAAGTTGTTAAATAGTCGGGCAGACTTACGTGCTGAGACAATGGATATGTTTGCAGAGTAATATATAAACTCTCCGGCCAAGGAGAGAAGGAGAATAGCATGGCGCGTGAACTGGTGAACGCTTACAAAGAGTATTTCATTTATAGTTTTGAAGATTTGTCAATTGCTCTTGGGACAGGAAATGTATTTGAAGATGTGACAGTAAAGATGGATAGTGATGCTGACTTTGAAATCATTAAGCGAACTCACGTAGCGATAGATAATCGTTTACGTGTACGGTATCAAGATGATTCATATGGGAGACAGTTTCAAAATTCATCTATGGATTTGAGGGCGGTAAGTGGAACAGTGTTAGAAGCATCTGGGGTAGTCGATATTGGGCAATCGCTCAATAACTTTATGCCGTATATTTTGCCTAGGCCGTATTTGGTGAGGGCAGGAACAACGTACACAGCATCGTATGCGGATTTTTCAGGAGTGACAAATAGTATTCGAGAGAGTTTTCATGGTGCAAAGGTACGACAAGGGCAAGCACCGTGGGATCAAGCATGGGCAGCAAAGCCGCCGTATGATTATACAACAGCTCCAAATAATACGCCAACAGTAATTGCAGCAGGTGGAACAGCGATTTTACAAATATCAATTGGCATTGATGCACATTTCTTAGTGCAAAAGATTGTAGGGACGAGAACATCGGGAGCACCGGCATTAGTCACCATTCGCACAGGTGGGAATGATCGCCAATGGATGGATAAGGCTGTACATTTTGATAATCTAGTGGGGAATGCACAGTTTCCGAATATTCTTCCTGCGCCTAGATTGATTGAACGAGGATCTACAATCAGTATTACGATACAGAATTTATCGAGCGTATTTTCTGGCACGTATGAGATAGTGTTATCTGGCCTTAAATTGTTTTAATAGGTGAAACATGGCTATTGATAATAAGATTGTAAAACGTGCTGGAAGTTTAGGACAATTGGATAGAGAGTTTATGTACGGTCCTAGTCCTCTTGCTGAACGTGATATACCGATTGATTTACGGGCAAGGCGTATTAGTCATGATAGTAGGGGCGGAGTGCCTGGTAGCGGCGGTAGCGGTGGTGGTGAAGGAGGGTATCAGGATTTATCAGGTTTGATTCATAATGTACATTCCATTGCAGGAACGGTTGTACTACGAAGAGGGCTGTTAGGTCGTGTAGAGACAATAACAAGTGTGCCTTTATTGATCGTAGATCAAAGAGAAACAGATGGGCGTGGATATTTGTTATTGAATCCGGCAGGCGTCGTAGGATTGACAGCAGAAGGGACGATATTCAGTTCAACAACATTAGTCGGTGCAACAACTTTAACATCGGGTGCATTGGGCGTAGCGAATTATAAATCAGGAAGATTCTTTTTAACAGCGACGTTTGTAGCAGGTGTAGGGCCAGTGACATTCGATCTGCAAACAAGAGATCCTGTCACAAGCACATATATTACATCACAAACGATATTTAGTGTAGCAGCAACAGGAAATGTATATGCAAATGTGGGAGATTTAGGCATTGATGTAGACGCAAGGGTGTTTGTAACGGTGCCAGCAGCGACAACAATTACATTTACATTAGGGTTTGTGTTGAAAGACGGATTAGATGGGACATCGGCAGGGGCGTCTCAAACAATTTTCTTAGGGGCAGCGGGTGTCAGTCCGACAAGCGGCTATCCGTTGTTAGCTGGTAAAGAAAGATCGTTTTATCTTGAAGAGAATGTGAAGTTGTATGCAGTCACTTCAGGCCCATCATTAGACATGAACATCTTTGAATTGTAGGTGAGTATGTGGATAGCCATTATAGAAGCATATAATAGAACAATAGATGTAGTATTTAGGGTATTAGATTGGGCTAAGGGTCGTCCGAAAAAGAAGTTAGAAGAGAGGCGTAGCGAATTAGAAGAAGCGAGTAGACAAGCACAAGTAAAAGGTGATGTACATGAATTGGTTGCAATACGAGCACAGATTGAAGATATTGATAGTAGGCTTAAGTCTGGGAATTATTAGTGGGTGTGTATCTAAAGAAGTAGTACCGATTATCATTAGTGTAGGGGAGTGTGAGCGTGGAATAGTAACAGAGATAAATTTAGAATATGTGCAAGGTGTGTGGCCTCAAGCACAGCCAACAGATGTATTAATATCTGGAGGTTGTTATCAAAACAGATTCATTAAAAAAAGGTAATCATGTATGCTAAGCGTAACACTGTTTGAAGGGATAGTATTGCTGGCTATTTCTGGCGTGTTTGTTGTTTCATGGTGGGGCATTAGGCGATTAGTAAAGATGAGTGATGACGGAGCAATAATGTTAGAAAAGATTAATGAGAGTTTAGCCTTGATATGTGAGCGTTTGAGTAAAGGTGATATGTGGATGGAGATGCATGAAAAGCAAGATGATGAGCGCCATAATGAAGTAAAAAATGCGTATAATATGTTAAGTAGTGTTCTGATTGACAAGAAGATATAATTAACCAAGGAGGAGCATAATGTTTAAAAGCCCAATTACAAGTGTTATTGGTATTGTGGTTATTCTTGCAACATGGCTACAGCAAGCGATTGGTGATAAGCCGGTTCCACAAACAGGTAAAGAGTGGTTGACGTTTTTGGTCGGAAATGCGACCGGATTGATAGCATTGTTTGCAAAGGATTTTAATAAGTCAAACGCACCTATGCCTACAGCGGAAGCACATACAGTTAATAAGCAGTAGTGAGGCTATTATGCATGTAGTTCAACGAGTACCAAGACGAATACAGAGAAGGATGCATTCTCCGTATGAAAGAGTAACGATAAACGGAGTCGGTCTAGGTGAAGTAGATGGCATGTTTAATATCGGGAAAATGTTTACTCGAATGTTCACATTCAAGAAGCATTCATTTGATTTTAAAAATATATTGGGAGCAACAGGATCAGTAATAGGTACTATAGGGACTGGGGGAATAGGAACGATAGTAGCCCCAAAACAATTTGGAGCACATGGGAAAGTAGCAGGATTTATAGGAGGTTCGGTAGTTCCTGTGGCAGCGTTGCTACCGCAAAAACTAACAGGCATGACAGCATCGCAACGATTAGGAGGATACGTAAGTTTAGCAGCAATGGCAGCGGTAGGGGCAGCAGTAGCAGCACCGGCAATAGGGGCAGCATTACCGTCATTAGGTACAATGGGATCAGGTTTGATGTCATTTGGATCAACAGCTATGAAATTTTTAGGCGGTGCTGGCAGTGGCTTAATGAGTATGTTTGGTGGGGGCGGAGGTGGAGGAGCACAACAATCACAACAAGGCGGAATGACACAAGCAGAATATGATGCACAGCAACAGACAATATATAATCAACAGCAAGCTCAAACAGTCTATGATGCTCAAGTACGAGCACAACAAGCACAGATGTACCAACCAGTGTCATATGTACCGGAAACAGGGTTTGTGCAACAGCCTTCAATGCAACCGTCAATGAGTAATTCATATGGTGATTTACGTTCACCGTATACAGCCGTAACAGAAGATGGGCAGCAAGTACAAATTGATCCAGCAACAGGGCAAGTAGTTCCATCAGGAATGTCTACGGAGATGATGATAGGCGTAGGTGGAGTTGTAGCATTAGGATTAGGATTAGGATGGTATTTCATGTCAGGCCCTAAGAGTACTAATTAGGAGGAGCCATGTATTATGTTGAAGTTAGGGGCGATGTTGAAATTAGCCCAAAAGGATTTATAAAAAAGATCCGTCGCAATAAATTATGCCATAAAGTATACTAAGCGATTTATCGGAGGGTCTAAGTTTGTTCAAATAATCATAGCGGACGGAAATGTATTGGAAAGAGTTATAAGTATGGGCGACTAGATAAAATTAAACAGAAATAATTGTTAGGAGGACATATGCCAGAGATTAGGAAGATTGACAGTATTTCAGATGTACCGTATAGGATTGGGTATTCATTTAGAAATCCGACGATTGTAAAGCCATTGACGAAAACACGAGTAAGACCGTATTTTGCAAAAGATTGGGGCATGAAAGGTCCGACAGAAGTGAAGGCAGAATTATTTCAAGAAGGTGTATTACAACGATACCCTACCGTGTGGCGTAGGGCTGCAAAGGGCATGGCAGTTAACGGCATGGGAGTAGTCGGTAACAGAAAAGAGTTACCGAATTTTCAAGAATTAGGGGCAGCCCCAGGACCGACAGATAAAGCTACAACTACTTCTGAAGTAAATAGAGGGGTGTACGGTTTTTTGGAAAATTTAGTGAAAACTACTGGCGGATTAATCTCTCAGAGTCAACAGCTAGAGATTGCACGGGCACAAGCACAACAGCAACCGACAAGTTTGCCTCAGTTCTTTACGCCTCAGAGTGGCGGGATAGGCATGTTGGGGTGGGCAGCTATTATTGGGGCATTAGGCATTGGAACCTTTATGTATGTGAGACGGTAAAGGAGGAGTTATGTATTCAGCATCGAATGTAGCAGTAGACAAAGGGTTAGGGTTTGATTTCTCTGATATTTCTAATCTAGTCAAAAGTGCGTTACCTGTTGGATTAAACATATTTCAACAGCAAATGCAGTTAAAGCAAGTGAAAGCAATAGGACAGGCAAATATAGATATGGGGTATAACGTGCCTGTGGTAGGCTTACCGGCAGCACAAATGTACTGGATGAGACCACAACCGAATATCCCTGGACAATTTGTACCTGTTCAAAAAAGCATGTTTGACACGACAACAATGTTATCAATTGGTGGGGCAGCAGTGGTAGGTATTCTAGCATATAAAATGTTGAGATAATTTTATTAATGAGGGATTTGAAGAAAGGTGGCGCTCATGAGTAGTAGGCTAATAAAGAATGGAAGCGATCTTACGTTGACTGACGATAAAATAATTATAAAGCTGAATGTATTTGAGTCTGGCAAGATTCAATTAACAGCGCCTAACCTGCATCCGAAAGATGTATGTAAGATTTTACATAATCTTATGTTAGATGTTCAATATGCAAGTTTACAGCCAGCAGAAACGTCCAGTGTGTAACCTCCAATAACTCAATAGTGCGAGGATAGCATGAGTAAGTCACGAACAAAGATTGTAGATTTAGAAATGTCTGAAGATGGTTCGTATGAGCCTAAAAGAGTAAGAGATAAAAGTATACCTAATAGTAAAGGTAAAGGGCTTGTAAAGACGCCGTTGAACGAAAAACCAAAGTTTATTAGAGAGAGTCATGCAGATGAGTTTTTAGCGGGTATGGATCTAGGGTTAGATTTCATTGAAAATCTTATGCCAAGGGTGGACAGGTTTTTAAAATTGCGAGGATAATTATGTTAGGCGCGTTAGTATTATCTCAAGCGACTCTTGATCCGACTATCAATGAGATGAGCCTAAAGTATCGTGTAGAACCGGCATTAGTGAAAGCTATCATTAAAACAGAATCAAATTGGGATGTAAATGCGAGTAGATTTGAAGCGCATAAAGGTGATGCGTCATGGGGATTAATGCAAGTGCTGTTAGCTACGGCAAGAGGGGTATTAGGTAACGCTAATTTAACCACAACACAGTTAATTCAGCCTAGAGTAAATATAGAAGCTGGCGTGAAGTTAATGTCTCAGAATATAGCACGGTATAAAGGTATTATACCAGATGCAATAGCAGCCTATAATGCAGGATCAGCTCGATTTAAGCCAGCGCCTAAAGAATATGAATATATTAATCAACCTTATGTAGATAAGGTATGGAAGAATTACGGGATTTATAAAACATTAGGGGGAGGGGTAGTAGCGGATGTTGCCACTACTATATCAGAGAAAGTAACAGACATAATAGGCACGGATATGACTCTTATTTATATGTTTGCCGGACTGATAGCAGTAGGAGTAGTTGTCATGTCTAAGCCTAGAAGTAGTGAGGGGTAAATGAGTGATTTATTAAATAGGCAATGGCAATTCGCATCAATGATCGGTGATTTTCTAGTATGGTTACGTAGTCAGGGATATAATTATAGGTTCGGGGATGCGTGGAGAAGTACAGATAAACTTAAAGTGCCGGATTGCGACATAACTTATAGTTATCAAGAATTGTTAGTATACAATAAAAAGAGCAAACTCACTTATGGAAAACATAATGACAGGTTAGCGTTAGATTTAATTATACATAAGATGGGAAGTGCAGAATCTTTAAAAGATGAAGAATATAGGCCGATAGGTGAGAAGTGGGAATTAATGGGCGGGCGATGGGGCGGAAGATTTGGAGTAGTTAAAGAAGAGTATAACGTAAAGATAGGATGGGACTCAAATCATTTTGAGTTAGCTTAATAAGGAGATAACTCTATGAAGTGTCCTAGATGTCAAGGATTATATGTATTGACACGGCACTTATACTTATGGTAGATTTTTCCGTTGCTACCGTAGAGGGAGTTGAAAGGTTCTTAATATTTTATACGTAGCCTATAGGCCACCAGGAGGATAATATGTACTATGTCGAAGTGCGAGGAGAGGTTGAAATCAACCAAAAAGAATTTATAAATAAATCGTCTGCGATAAATCACGCTACAAAATTATTCAAAAAGTTTGTCGGAGGATCAAAACATATCCAAATTATTGTAGCAAGCGGAAACACGTTAGAAAGAGTTATTAGCCTAGACGACTAATCTGAAAAAGAATACACAAAAATGATTAAACAGGTATATAAAATGATTGAACAAGCATATAATAAGTTATTAAGTTTGTCAGATGTAAACTTGTTTTTTGCACTATGGGCCATATTAATTATCTACTCTATCGTATTTATGATTACGATAGGAGGAGTTATTATTTATGTAACAGGATGTTAGATAATATGAGAAAAAGATGTAACTATTCTGTACCATCCAAAGGATTTAAGCGTATTTTACAATGTAAATCAATTAATACAAATCGCTATAGTTTTATTTGTGGATGCAAAAAAATAAAAACGTATAATTGGTATTGTGTAAAACACTTTCCTACGCACATATAAGCATCTTCCCACGCTCTCTTCTCGATATCTCACTCTCCTATCTCACTCACTCACTCACTCACTCACTCACTCACTCACTCACTCACTCACTCACTCACTCTATCTCTTATCGAATCTCTGGGGGGGGGCCTTCCCCCTTCAGAGCCTGCCCTTTCCTCACTACCTCATACTTCATACTCACTACATCATATATACTACTCACTACTCACTACTCACTACATCATATGTATTGGGGGGGGCCTGCGGAGTGCACCCTCTCTCG